>Ga0207713_1003763_pt1 | contig 10186 bp, 9 predicted proteins | sample KBSS64metaG_FD_184404 | JGI IMG/M metagenome (GOLD analysis project Ga0207713, IMG submission 184404) | Switchgrass rhizosphere microbial communities from Kellogg Biological Station, Michigan, USA - KBS S6-4 metaG (SPAdes) (version 2) | ecosystem: Host-associated > Plants > Roots > Rhizosphere >...
CCTGGCCACCGTGGTCTACAAGATCCTCGCCAAACTCAACGAATAAATCCGCGCCCGGCTCGCATTGAATCTGGCGGGCTCGTACACTCGCCCGATCCGCCCCTTGCGAGGTTGACCGCCTAGTGTTTGCTCGTCTTTTTGCCCTGCCCTGCCTCTTTCTCGTTTGCCTGATGACCCTGGTGTCGCCGGCGCCTGCCGACGCCGCCGGTCTGCCGGGATTGCTCACGGGCGCCGGCAAGGCTCAGCCCGAAGCTCAGGAACCGCTCGGCCAGTCCCTGGACGAAGTCATCAAGTCGCTGGAAAACGACAAGCAACGCGCCCAGTTGCTGACTGACTTGAAAAAACTGCGCGACGCCACGAAAAAAGCCCAGGCCACCCCGGAAGAAGGGGTGCTGGGACTGATCGGCGGCACCCTCGCCACTTTCGAAAAACAGTTCTCCGGTGCCGACAGCCCGCTCAATCGCTGGTCCGCCGAATTCGACATGGCCAAGGACGAGCTCAAAGGCCTGATGCTGCCGGCCAGCGAATGGCTGCCGATAATCTTCGCCTTCGCCGTGATCCTCGCGGTCTGGAGCCTGCTCGCCGCCGCGCTGATCTGGCTTGGTCATCGGGTACGCCTGCGCTTCGGTCTGACCGAAGAACTGCCGCAACATCCCCGAGCCCTCGACATGCTGCGCTTCGCCCTGCGCAAGCTCGGGCCGTGGATGATCGCCCTGGTCATCACCGTGTACATGAGTTACGCGCTGCCATCGTCGCTGGGCAAAAGCCTGGCGATGGTGTTGGCCTATGCGCTGGTGGTCGGCACCTGCTTCTCGGCCATCTGCGTGATTGCCTTTTCCGTACTCGACGGCCCGCACCGCCACCGGGCGCTGTACATCCTGCGCCACCAGGCCTTCCGCCCGCTGTGGCTGATCGGCAGCTTCGCCGCGTTCGGGGAAGCCCTGAGCGATCCGCGACTGATAGCCGGCCTCGGCGTGCACCTGGCCCACACCGCCGCCACCGTCGCCAACGTCCTCGCGGCACTGTCGACCGGTCTGTTCATCCTGCGTTTCCGCCGGCCGATCGCCCACCTGATCCGCAACCAGCCACTGTCCCGCCGCCTGACCCGCCGCGCCCTCAGCGACACCATCGAAATCCTCGGCACCTTCTGGTACGTCCCGGCGCTGGTGCTGGTGGGCATTTCGCTGTTCGCCACCTTCGTCTCCGCCGGCGACACCAGCACCGCCCTGCGCCAGTCGCTGATCTGCACCGTGCTGCTGGTGTTGTGCATGGTGATCAACGGCCTCGTCCGCCGCCATGCCCTCAAGCCTCAACGTGGGCCGAAGCGCCACGCGCTGTATTCCGAGCGCCTGAAAAGCTTCTTCTACACCCTCGCCCATTTGCTGGTGTGGCTGGCCTTCATCGAACTGGGCCTGCGGGTCTGGGGCATGTCGCTGATCGGCTTCACCGAAGGCGAAGGCCACGACGTCAGCGTCAAACTGTTCAGCCTGATCGGCACGCTGATCTTCGCCTGGCTGATCTGGATCCTCAGCGACACCGCCGTGCACCACGCCCTCACCCGTTCCCGCAAAGGCCTGGCCAACGCCCGCGCACAAACCATGATGCCGCTGATCCGCAACGTGCTGTTCGTGGCGATCTTCATCATCGCCCTGATCGTCGCCCTGGCGAACATGGGCATGAACGTCACGCCCCTGCTGGCAGGTGCCGGCGTGATCGGCCTGGCGATCGGCTTCGGCGCCCAGTCACTCGTAGCAGACCTGATCACCGGCCTGTTCATCATCATCGAAGACTCCCTGGCCATCGACGACTACGTCGACGTCGGCGGCCACCTCGGCACCGTCGAAGGCCTGACCATCCGCACCGTACGCCTGCGGGACATCGACGGCATCGTCCACACCATCCCGTTCAGCGAAATCAAAAGCATCAAAAACTACTCCCGCGAATTCGGCTACGCGATCTTCCGCGTGGCCGTGCCGTTCAACATGAGCATCGACGAAGCCATCAAACTGATGCGCGACGTCGGCCAGAAAATGCGCACAGACCCACTGCAACGCCGCAACATCTGGTCGCCGCTGGAATTTCAGGGCGTGGAAAGCTTTGAATCCGGCAACGCGATATTGCGTGCAAGATTCAAGACCGCACCGATCAAACAATGGGAAGTTTCACGAGCATTCAACCTGTCGCTGAAACGGCATCTGGATGAGGCCGGACTGGACTTGGCGACGCCAAGGATGAATGTGCAAGTGATCACCGCAGGCGGTGGCGGCCAAACTCAGGAATAGCCCCGAAGAATCGGGCCAACTTCAAGGCCCTCATCGCTGGCAAGCCAGCGCCCACCACTCACCACGATGAGCGTTAGCTCGAGTACCGCTTTTGACGTGCCGGCCCCATCGGCCGGCTGAGTGGAGGGATTCATCCGGGGGTGGGAGCGCAGCGACCGTGCGGCGAAGCCGCATGCATCGAGAGGAGGTGCAGCGAAGCAAACCGTAGGCGATGCCCCCGGATGAATCCCGGAACGAAGGAACACCGAGCCTCAGCGAGGGGCCGAACGCCGGGGCCCAGCGTTTTGGTTACTTTGGGGCGTTTGCCAAAGTGACTCGCCGTAAGGGCGAAACCGTCAGCGGCAGCACCCGAAGCAACGGATATTCACCCAAAACAACCCAAAACCTGGTCGGCCCAAAGGCCGCCAAGGTCAAACAACATCAACCCCGACGTGAATCGCATCATGCCGCCAAAACTCCAGATCACAATCAATCAACCGCCCAGCCTGATCATAATTAACCCGAGCAATCCTCAACCCCGGACTCCCCACCGAAACCCGCAACGCCGCCGCCGCATCGACCGATAAAGACGTAGGCACAATCTCGAACCGCACCCGCCCATAGTGCAAATCGTAATGCCGCGCATACAGCTCGGTAATCGACTGATTCAGATCAAACTCCAGAATCCCCGGAAAAAACTGCGGATTCAGATAATGCTCCACATACAACACCAGCCGCCCATCGATCCGCCGCGACCGGCAGATCTGAATCACGCTCGACAACGCCGGCAACTGCAACCACGCACAGACCGCCGCTGAAGCCGGCTGCAACCGCGCCGAAATCACCTCGGTAGACGGCACCCGCCCCTGCGCACTGACCATCGCGTGAAAGTGACTGCGCTGCATCAGGTTGTAAGCCAGACGCGGTGGCGACACGAACCAGCCACGCCGCTCCTCGCGATAAATCTGCCCTTGCGCCTCCAGCTGCAACAAGGCTTCGCGTACCGTAATTCGCGTCGTGCCGAACAGCTCACTGAGCTTGCGCTCGGCCGGCAACTTGCTCCCCGCCGCCAGCAACCCATGGTCGAGTTGCTCCTGAAGGATCTGGCCAATCGCTGTCACCGCTTTTGTTGCCTCATCGCGCATCAACGTTACCTATCTGGACTAGACCAGCACTGTTTCGGGGCAAAACCGCACAGCAATCGTGCCGTCCGGTCGTGTTGCAAGCCTAGGCAGTGCAGATGACCGAGAGATGACAAAACTACCGAACGGTCGCCCTGACAACTTGCAATACATCGGCCAAGTCCCTTGCCCGCCGGGACTTGGCGGGTGGTCTACGCTTACCGGGCACTCGCTGATACCGGAGATAGAAAAGGCTGGGCGAGCCATCGCCGACATCAAAGTGTCATCGAGCCCCCTTAAATTGGCTCAGGTATTGCTGACCTAGACCAACACAAACCGCAATTGCAGCGTTGAACACGACCAAGGAGCTTTGGAATGAAACAGTTTTTCCTGGCATCACTGTTAGGCTCGACCATTGCCATGTGCACCGCCGCCATGGCGGCTGACGATCTGAAAACCCTCGAAGCCGCTGCGAAAGCGGAAGGTGCCGTCAACAGTGTCGGCATGCCCGATGACTGGGCCAACTGGAAAGGCACCTGGGAAGACCTGGCAAGGAAATACGGCCTAAAACACATTGACACCGACATGAGCTCGGCCCAGGAAATCGCCAAGTTCGCCGCTGAAAAAGACAACGCCACCGCCGACATCGGCGACGTCGGCGCCGCGTTCGGCCCGATCGCGGTCAAGCAGGGCGTAGTGCAACCGTACAAGCCGAGCACCTGGGACCAGGTGCCGGACTGGGCCAAGGACAAGGACGGCAACTGGGCACTGGCCTACACCGGCACCATCGCCTTCATCGTCAACAAGAAGCTGCTGCACGGCTCCGACGTGCCGACCAAATGGGCTGACCTCAAGGGCGGCAAATACAAGGTTTCCATCGGTGACGTGAGCACTGCCGCGCAAGCTGCCAACGGCGTACTCGCCGCCGCACTGGCCAACGGCGGCGACGAGAAAAACATCCAGCCTGCCCTGCTGCTGTTCGCGGACATCGCCAAGCAGGGGCGCCTGTCGATGGCCAACCCGACCATCGCCACCATGGAAAAAGGCGAGATCGAAGTCGGCGTGGTCTGGGACTTCAACGGCTTGAGCTACAAGGCCAAGATGGCCAACCCGGATGACTACGTGGTGCTGATCCCGTCCGATGGTTCGGTGATTTCCGGCTACACCACCATCATCAACAAATACGCGAAAAACCCGAACGCCGCCAAGCTGACCCGCGAATACATCTTCAGCGACGCCGGCCAGACCAACCTCGCCCGTGGCAACGCCCGCCCGATCCGCGCCGAGCACCTGCAACTGCCGGAAGACGTGAAGGCCAAGCTGCTGCCGAACGAGCAGTACAAGAAGGTCACGCCGATCAAGGACGCCGATGCCTGGGAAAAAACCTCCAAGGCCCTGCCGCAGAAGTGGAACGAAGAAGTCATCGTAGAAATGAAATAAAGCGGCTGATCACCCTTTTGTGATCTGCTGAAGATCCAAATGTGGGAGCGGGCTTGCTCGCGAATGCGGTGGATCAGTCAAAAAATTATCGACTGACACTCCGCTTTCGCGAGCAAGCCCGCTCCCACAGGGGGATCCGGGTTGAACCTGAAATTTTCTGTTTCGCGGAGTTTTTGCCCCTATGAAGCACACCGTCATCCTTGTCGTGCTCGACGGCCTCAACTACGAGGTCGCGCGTCACGCCATGGGGCATCTGCAGGCTTACGTTGGCGCAGGACGCGCCGCACTCTACCAGTTGGAGTGCGAGCTGCCGGCCCTGTCCCGACCGCTTTACGAATGCATCCTCACCGGCGTGCCGCCGATCGACAGCGGCATCGTCCACAACAACGTCTCGCGCCTGTCCAACCAGCGCAGCATCTATCACTACGCCCGTGATGCCGGTCTGACAACCGCCGCCGCGGCGTACCACTGGGTCAGCGAGCTCTACAACCGCTCGCCGTTCGTGGCGGCACGGGATCGGCATACCGATGACCCGACGCTACCGATCCAGCACGGCCACTTCTACTGGAACGATCACTACCCGGATTCGCACCTGTTCGCCGACGCCGAAAACCTGCGCCTGCGCCACGCCCCGGATTTTCTGCTGATCCATCCGATGAACATCGACGACGCCGGGCACAAGCACGGCCTCGACACCCCGCAATACCGCAACAGCGCACGCAGCGCCGACATCATCCTCGCCGACTACCTGCAAGGCTGGCTCGACGCCGGCTGCCAGGTGCTGGTGACCGCCGACCACGGCATGAACAACGACCGCTCGCACAACGGCCTGCTGCCGGAAGAGCGCCAGGTGCCGCTGTTCGTGATCGGCGATGCGTTCAGCCTGAACAGTGACGCTGCACCGAAGCAGACCGACATCTGCGGCACCGTGTGCGAACTGCTCGGCGTGCCCCACGACAAACCTGTGTGCCGGGAGTTGCTCAAGTGAACTCAATGACTCGCGGCAAATGGCTGGCCGCCCTGTGCCTGGTGCCTTTCGCGCTGTTCTTTATCGTGTTCGAAATCGCCCCGCTGATCTGGGTGATGATCAACAGCCTGCAATCGGAAGAGTTCGGCTGGGGCTTCGCCAACTTCAGCAAGATCTTCAATTCGAAATTCTATTTGCAGGCGATCCGGTACAGCCTCGAAATCAGTTTCTGGTCGAGTGTGTTCGGGATCATCATCGCGGTGCTGGGTGCGTATTCTCTGCGCCGGGTCGACTCGAAACTGCGCAACTTCGTCAACGCGTTCGCCAACATGACCAGCAACTTTGCCGGCGTGCCCCTGGCCTTCGCGTTCATCATCCTGCTCGGCTTCAACGGCAGCATCACCATCATGTTGAAGCAGGCCGGGATCATCGAGGACTTCAACCTGTATTCGAAAACCGGGCTGATCATCCTCTACACCTACTTCCAGATTCCCCTCGGCGTCTTGCTGCTGTACCCGGCATTCGACGCACTGCGTGAAGACTGGCGCGAATCCGCCGCACTGCTCGGCGCCGACAGCTGGCAGTTCTGGCGCCACATCGGCCTGCCGGTACTGACCCCGGCCCTGCTCGGCACCTTCGTGATTCTGTTGGCCAACGCCCTCGGCGCCTACGCCACGGTTTACGCGCTGACCACCGGCAATTTCAACGTGCTGCCGATCCGGATTGCGGCGATGGTCTCCGGCGACATTTCCCTCGATCCGAACCTGGCCAGTGCCCTGGCCGTGGTGCTGGTGGCGCTGATGACCCTGGTGACCGTCGTGCATCAACTGCTGCTGAAGAGGAGCTACCATGTCTCGCGCTGAATCCGGACCGGCCGGCGTCTACCACCGCGTCGTGGTCTATCTGTTGTTCGCCATCCTGCTGCTGCCGCTGGTGGGCACGCTGATCTATTCGATCGCCAGCAGTTGGTCGGCCACCATCCTGCCCAGCGGTTTCACCTTCAAGTGGTACTTCCAGCTGTGGAGCGATCCGCGTTTTCTGCACGCCTTCGGCCAGTCGTTGCTGGTGTGCGTCGGCGCGCTGTTCCTGTCGGTGGTGCTGATCCTGCCGCTGCTGTTCGTGGTGCATTACCACTTCCCGAAACTCGATGCACTGATGAACATCCTGATCCTGCTGCCCTTCGCAGTGCCGCCGGTGGTGTCGTCGGTGGGGCTGTTGCAGCTCTACGGTTCCGGGCCGTTTGCGATGGTCGGCACGCCGTGGATCCTGATCGGTTGCTACTTCACCGTGGCGCTGCCGTTCATGTACCGGGCGATCACCAACAACCTGCAAGCGATCAACCTGCGCGACCTGATGGACGCTGCCCAACTACTCGGGGCCAGCACCTTTCAGGCAGCCTTCCTGGTGGTGCTGCCGAACCTGCGCAAAGGCCTGATGGTCGCGTTGCTGCTGTCGTTCTCGTTCCTGTTCGGTGAGTTCGTGTTCGCCAACATCCTGGTCGGCACCCGCTACGAGACCCTGCAGGTCTACCTCAACAACATGCGCAACAGCAGCGGCCACTTCACCAGTGCGCTAGTGATCTCCTACTTCTTTTTCGTGCTGGTCCTGACCTGGGTCGCCAACATCTTGAACAAGGACAAAAGCGAATGAGCTATGTCAGCGTCCAACACCTGCAAAAAAACTACGCGGGCACCACGGTGTTCAGCGACATCAACTGCGAAATCCAGAAGGGTGAATTCGTCACCCTGCTCGGCCCGTCCGGTTGCGGCAAATCCACCCTGCTGCGTTGCATCGCCGGGCTGACGCCGGTGGATGGCGGCAAGATTCTGCTCGATGGTGTCGACATCGTGCCGCTTACCCCGCAGAAACGCGGGATCGGCATGGTGTTCCAGAGCTACGCGCTGTTCCCAAACATGACCGTCGAACAAAACGTCGCCTTCGGCTTGCGCATGCAAAAGGTCAACACCGACGACAGCCACAAGCAAGTTGCCGAGGTGTTGAAACTGGTTGAACTCAACGATTTCGCCAGTCGCTATCCGCATCAGTTGTCCGGCGGTCAATGCCAGCGTGTCGCCCTCGCCCGCTCACTGGTGACCCGTCCGCGTCTGTTGCTGCTGGATGAACCGCTGTCGGCCCTCGATGCGCGGATTCGCAAACACCTGCGCGAACAGATCCGTCAGATCCAGCGCGAACTCGGCCTGACCACGATTTTCGTCACACACGATCAGGAAGAGGCCCTGACCATGTCTGACCGGATTTTCCTGATGAATCAGGGAAAGATCGTACAAAGCGGCGATGCCGAAACCCTCTACACCGCGCCGGTCGACGTGTTCGCCGCCGGCTTCATCGGCAACTACAACCTGCTGGATGCCGAGAGTGCGTCGAAGCTGTTGCAGCGGCCGATCAGCCACCGCATCGCGATTCGCCCGGAGGCCATCGAGCTGAGCCTCAACGGCGAACCCGATGCGCAAATCCGCAGCCACAGCCTGCTGGGCAACGTGATTCGCTATCGCGTCGAAGCTCGGGGCGTGGAACTGGTGGTGGATGTGCTCAACCGCTCGGCGGCGGATCTGCATCCCGACGGTCAGCGCCTGTCACTTTCCATCGATCCCACCGCCCTGTGTAAGGTAGCCTGATGACTTTGCTGACACCCAAGAGGGAACTGAACTGATGGCCCTGGCAATTTTTGATCTGGACGACACCCTGATCCACGGCGACTGCGCCACCCTCTGGTGCGAGCAGATGGGGCGCCTGGGCTGGGTCGATCCCGAGTCGTTCATGCGCAGGAACAACGAGCTGATGGACGCCTACAGCCATGGCAAGTTGCGCATGGAAGACTACATGGACTTCAGCCTTGAACCGATGATCGGACGTACCCCTGAGGAAGTCGAGCATCTGGTCGGGCCGTGGGTTGAAGACTTCATCGAGCCGATCATCTTCAGCGACGCCACCAAGACCATCGCCGCTCACCGCAAGGCCGGCGACCGGATCCTGGTGATCTCGGCCTCGGGCACGCACCTGGTCAAACCCATCGCCGAGCGGCTGGGCATCGACGAGGTCCTGGCAATCGAGCTGGAAGTGGCGCACGGCGTCTACAGCGGCCACACCGTGGGCACCCTGACCTATCGCGAAGGCAAGATCACCCGTTTGCTGGAATGGCTGGACGCCGAAGAGGAAAACCTTGAGGGCGCGAGTTTCTATTCCGACTCACGCAATGATCTGCCGCTGCTGTTGAAGGTGGATTACCCGCATGTGGTCAATCCGGATCCGGTACTGCTTGCAGAGGCCGAGAAGTCGGGCTGGCCGATCCACCTCTGGAAATAGGCGATTGGCTTGTGGGAGCAGACCTGCTCCCACAAGCATCGATGATCAGCTCAGGCTTTCGTCGATCACCAGCACCAGCTTCCCTGCTACGGTGTTGCTCGCAAGCTCCGCAAACGCAGCCTCGGCATCCTTGATCGGGAACGCCTTGGCCAGTTGCGGCTTCAGACGTCCTTCGGAAAACAGTGGCCACACGTGCTGACTCAGATCGCTGAACAGATCCGCCTTGAACTGATCGTCACGGCTGCGCAGGGTCGAACCCAGCAGTTGCACGCGCTTGGCCAGCACCTGGGCCAGATCCAGTTTTGCCTCGCGGCCGCCCATCAGACCGATCAGCACCCAGCGTCCGTCCTGCGCCATCAGCTTGAGGTTCAACGCCGAATAGTTGCCGCCCACCGGATCCAGGATCACATCGAACGGCCCGAAATCCCGCAGGCTTTCCAGGTCGTCGGTGCGCACCACCCCGCCCTGGGCACCCAACGACTCGCAATAGACCAGCCGCTCAGCCGAACCGACGCTGACCCAGGACGGATTGCCGAAAGCCTTGCACAGTTGAATCGCGGCTGAGCCGATACCACTGGCTCCAGCGTGCAGAAGAACTTTCTCACCCGGTTTGAGCGCCGCAATTTGAAACACATTCAGCCAGACGGTCGCGTACACCTCGGGCAAGCCAGCGGCCTCGATCAGCGATACACCTTCCGGAACCGGCAGCACATGCCGTCCGTCGACGACCACTTCTTCGGCCATCCCGCCCCCGGCCAGCAAGGCGCAGACCCGGTCACCGACCTGCCAGGAAGATCCTGCACCGACCTCGCTGATCACCCCGGAACACTCAAGACCCAGCACCTGGCTGGCACCCGGAGGGGGTGGATAAAGTCCTGCTTTCTGTAATAAATCCGCGCGATTGAGGCCCGCTGCCGCCACCCGGATGCGAACTTGTCCTACATCGCATGTAGGACTTGGTTCATCAACCCATGCCACTTGACCTTCAACGCCTTGCAATGCCTTCACAGTGCCTCCATAGTGAGTCTGGACTGAGCCCGAAGCTGTAGCGCCGGGCTTTTTGCATTATGCGA
>Ga0207713_1003766_pt1 | contig 10178 bp, 12 predicted proteins | sample KBSS64metaG_FD_184404 | JGI IMG/M metagenome (GOLD analysis project Ga0207713, IMG submission 184404) | Switchgrass rhizosphere microbial communities from Kellogg Biological Station, Michigan, USA - KBS S6-4 metaG (SPAdes) (version 2) | ecosystem: Host-associated > Plants > Roots > Rhizosphere >...
TCTTAGTGGGTGCGTATCTGTTAAAAATTGCCACACGCCCGGCGCATTATGTCGTGGGTGTCGGAGCCTGTATTTACGGCCTGTGGTTGTTGTATGCTTCCGGGCCTATGCATCTGCTGCTGTCGGTAGTGCTGTACGCACCGGGTCTGCTGGTGTTTATCTACGCCCGCCGCACGCATCAGCTGGAGAACGCGCTGAAGCGCCGTGAGATGGCCTTAATTGGATTGTTACTGGTTGCTGCCCTACCGGCAACCTGGATGTTAATGGGATAGCATCGCCTTTCCCATTGTTGAACTGTAAAGGAGAATACGATGGGAAATGCACCGCTTCGCCCAATACTGATTACCGGTGGAGGCCGCCGTATCGGCCTCGCCCTCGCCCATCACTTTCTCAACCTTCGCCATCCGGTCATTGTCAGCTACCGTACGGAATACCCGTCGATTGAAGGGTTACGCAAAGCCGGGGCGGTCTGCATTCAGGCTGATTTTTCGACCGATGAAGGCATTCTGGCTTTCACGGAAAAGGTAAAAGCCACCACGACGGGACTGCGCGCCGTGATCCATAACGCCAGCGCATGGCGAGCCGAAAAACCCGGTACGTCACTCAGCGAAACGCTCTCCGCCATGCTGCAGATCCACGTCAATGCGCCTTATCTGCTTAACCACGCTTTGCAGGACCTGCTGCGCGGCCATGGGCACGCGGCGGGCGATATTATTCACTTCACCGATTATGTGGTGGAGCGCGGCAGCGACAAGCACATCGCCTACGCGGCCAGTAAAGCCGCACTGGATAATATGACGCGCTCGTTTGCCCGCAAGCTCGCGCCCGAGGTGAAGGTAAACGCCATCGCCCCGGCGATGATTTTGTTTAACGAAAACGATGATGCGGAGTATCGCCAGCAGGCGCTGAATAAGTCGCTCATGAAAATCGCGCCGGGCGAGAAAGAGGTAATCGACCTCGTGGATTACCTGCTCACCAGCTGCTACGTCACGGGCAGAACCTTTGCCGTGGACGGCGGCCGCCCGCTGCGTTAGTGAAAACGGCTCCAGAAGAAAATTAGCACCCAGGCGCTGAGTCCCCAGCAGACCACCGCCCCGCTCAGCGCCAGGGGAAGACGCAGAAAACCGGTGAAATACCACAGCGAAAGCAGGTAGAGAAAATACGGAATGATAGACCACATGCCAAACACGATGGTCGTGCGTAACGCTTCCGTGCCCCGCTCAGAAGCCACGATATAGTGGGCAATCAACGCAAAGGTCGGAAACAGCGGGATTAGCCCGGCAATATAGTAGTTTTTCGTTTTTGCCAGAACGCCAATCAGTAACACCACCAGCGCGCCCAGCGCGGCTTTGATCGCCAGCCCCATATTTTTCCCTGGAATAATCAACTCACAATATGAGCCAGAATAACGGAACCGGCGTTAATTTTGAAAGATTAATGGAAGGTTAAGGTTTCGCGGTGTATGTTGGCTTTTTTCACGAAAACAGACGCTGTATGAATAAGATTGTTTATGTTGAAGACGAACCCGAGGTCGGGCAACTGATCGCCGCCTATCTGGGTAAACATGATATGGACGTCATTGTTGAACCTCGCGGCGATCGTGCCGAAGAGGTGGTCGTCCGTGAAAACCCGGATCTGGTGCTGCTGGATATCATGTTGCCAGGCAAAGACGGCATGACGCTTTGCCGTGACCTGCGCGCCCGTTGGGAGGGCCCTATCGTCCTGCTCACCTCACTGGACAGCGATATGAACCACATTTTGTCGCTGGAGATGGGCGCCAATGACTACATTCTGAAAACCACACCGCCTGCCGTCCTGCTTGCCCGCCTGCGCCTGCATTTGCGCCAGCACGCCAGCATCGAACGCGAAGCGCCCGCGCCGTCTCTGACGCCACACAAAGCGATGCGCTTCGGTACGCTGTCTATTGACCCCATTAACCGCCAGGTGCTGCTCTCCGGCGAGCTTATCGCCCTCTCCACCGCAGACTTTGACCTGCTGTGGGAGCTGGCAACGCACGCCGGGCAAATCATGGACCGCGACGCGCTGCTGAAAAACCTGCGTGGCGTGAGCTATGACGGAATGGACCGCAGCGTTGACGTGGCGATTTCGCGCCTGCGCAAAAAGCTGCAGGATAACGCTACCGAGCCCTACCGCATTAAAACCGTGCGTAACAAGGGTTATCTGTTTGCTCCGCACGCCTGGGAAACCTGATTCCGTTACCTGGCTAGTATAACGTGCGCGAAATGAAGGTATTACGCAGCAATGCCCTCTCTTTCGCGCGTTTATTTTTACGTTTGCGCAACAATTAACTTGCTAAGCACGCGAACTATCCCATACTTAAATCTTCATCCATCCTTTCTACAGCCAGCACTGCCCCGGCGACATGCAGACTCTTTTTTCACCGTGAAGCTCTCACGATACCTCTCCCATAAAATCTTGAAATGAGGATTTAAGCCCATGAAATATGTATAGCTACAGTCAGGTAGAAGCCATCAAAACCAATCTGGAATGGATTGCTAATCAGGCCGCGCTTAACCATCCTTCTCCCTCGCGCCCCGATCAAAAAGCGCTCTTTGATATCCTTGAGCTCATCCAGACTTACGAAATACTTCTGGATTTAATTAACGAATTCGGTACCGATGTGATTGATATGCACATTGCGGAAGGACTGGCCGTAACGGAAACACTCATCGCCAAGTTAAAAAACAGCGCGATTGCCATGTAACACGTTTCACAGACATGAAAATATCGACGGGTTTTTATGTATATTCTGCATGTAGCGTTTTTTTGGTGAGATTCAATGAAAAGCTGTTTGTGCAGTTTTAGTGTGCAGAAAAACCCCAACTCATTGAAATGGAAATACTTATTATGTTTTCAATAAGTTAGCCCGAAACGTTTAACGGACATCTACGGACATTCACGGTCTTTTTTGTGCCCCTTTTGGTGTCCCTCCTTCAAAATGCCCCCAAATTTGCCCCCAAAATCCCCCTATTTTGCATAGCTCCTTCCAGTTTCGTAACACACCGCTGTACGAACTCCATTCTCTTCAGGAGAATCGCCCCGAATACGTTTGTAAGACTTAACCAGCGCGCTACTTTTTCTCCCTGCCCTATTGACTAACTGGAGGTTTCTATGTGTGGACGTTTTGCACAAGCACAAACACGTGAAGAATATCTGGCTTACCTGGCCGACGAAGCCGATCGTGACATTGCCTATGACCCGGAACCTATTGGCCGGTACAACGTGGCGCCAGGTACTAAAGTCCTGCTGCTGAGCGAACGCGACGAGCAATTACACCTCGATCCGGTATTCTGGGGCTATGCGCCCGGGTGGTGGGATAAGCCCGCGCGCGTCGAAACTGCGGCCACAAGTCGAATGCTTAAACTTTTGTGGGAACATGGCCGAGCGATCTGCTTTGCCGATGGGTGGTTTGAATGGAAGAAAGAAGGCGACAAGAAACAGCCCTACTTCATTCACCGGGCAGACGGTCAGCCTATTTTCATGGCTGCAATCGGCAGCACGCCGTTCGAGCGCGGCGATGAATCGGAAGGTTTCCTGATAGTGACATCTGCAGCTGACAAAGACCTGGTGGATATTCATGACCGCCGGCCACTGGTTTTGTCAGCAGTAGCAGCAAGGGAATGGATGCGTCAGGACGCTGGAGGGAAAGAAGCTCAAGAGATAGCGGCCGACGGCGCTGTACCAACCGACAAGTTTATCTGGCATGCTGTGGCCCGTGATGTTGGAAATGGAAAAAATCAGGGGAGAAAATTGATAGAACAAACAGATATATAATCTGCAGTGCTTTTGATGCGCACTTTATATTTGGTTCAATATTATCTTACTTTAAGAAAGAAATATATTTGCAGCCATCGGACCACTAAGTCCATTTATACGATAAAATTCAACACGAACACCTGGCTTTAACGTTTGGCTTTCACTATTACTTAATGCAGAAACATGCAAATAAACATCTTTTCTGCCATCTGATGGGATAATCAATCCCTTTCCGCTCTTGAAGTCAAAACTTTTGACAATTCCTGTCATTTTACGAGACAAATATTTTCCTAATGGTAATCCAGATTTCACTATACAGGATCAGTTAATAATAGCTAACACTATTTTAACGGCCTTCTAGAAGGCTAAGATAAAATTTGCTTAATCATTCAACACGTGCCTTAATGGTTTGGCTGATTCGGTGCGATGATGAATCTAACTTTTCCAAAAGCCGTTCTCATAACTAGGTGTTATCTCTGATATCCCTCCTCTTGAGTCCATACATATACCAGCATACGTTTCTTATCATGAGCTTGCTTGTCAGTTTGAAATGTTCAAACGGAGTTTGTATGTCATCTAAAATCATAGGTCTTGTTAAGTGGTTTAACGAAGATAAGGGGTTTGGCTTTATCTCCCCACTCGATGGAAGTAAAGATGTTCTTGTTCACACTTCTTCCCTGCTGGGAGAAACATTTAATACTCTTTTTGAAGGACAAAAAGTCAAATTCGCTATCATAGCTGGAACTAAAGGTCCAATCGCTGCCAATGTAACACTTTGCGATAGATAATTTTTAGATGGTTTGCTTAAGCCAGCATGACTTTATCAGTGAAAGGTGATGTTCGGTTACTCACATCATTACAACAGGCCAGCATATTTACTTACCATCAAGTTTGCTGACCGATGTGATGAAATGCAGGACTGCTGCATGAACAGTCTCAAAGCAGAAGCTAACTGCTTATAAAATACTAAAGTGCGTAAGAGGTTAGGCAGCCTCCAAAAGCATCACTTCTTATTTTTTTAATAATTTTTTTAGAAGCGCTGGGAAGATTTGAACAAAGCACAGCAGTATGGGCACACCAACTGAGCCCCCTTTTGTACACGATTGTAACTATGTTCGGAATCTTTTGAGCAGTTTGGACAAGGACATTTTACTAAATAATTTCGGCGGAATTGAGTGTTTTTACGTGCAGACATAGACTTCTCCAGTTCAAATGGACCGTTACAGTACACGTTAAGAAAGTATAATGCTTGTTTTAATTTCGAAAGAGGCAAAAAAAATGAACAAACAGAACCCTTTCGACCACCTGCAGGGGCTAGAAACCCGCAAAATACATGGTGATATATGAAAAAAGTAATCATTTTTTTTAATGGTAAGCCAAGTAAAGTTATCACTGTGCTTAAAGGTGTGACATCAATACGCGAAGAATATCCTAATGGAGAAGTGATAAACCTTCAGATAATGTCAGCAGGTTTTCCCTCTTTAACAGGTGACCATGAAGTGGTCCATGTGGCATCAGATCGAGAACTTACCTCTCAGGAAATATTAGATGCGGCGCAGAAGTATCTTTGACGCTAGGGATTCAACGCCGACATTCATGAAATCATTATTATAACTACGTTTAATTATTATAGCCTGCTTAACGCAGGTTTTTTTACCCCCACACAAAAATTTATAATTAAGACATGTACATCCAACACCATGGCAATATGACTTTATTGCTGAGGCAACCATAAGGCTTCCATGAAAATCCTGCATTACACAGTATTAATAGTTCTTGAAGCCCCATTCTCAGATAATAATATCAACCCTCTTATCTTGGGTCTCTTACATGACCGGAACTATTCAAGTAAGTCAAACCGAGGTGTCAAACTTCCATCCCATGCATTCATTGGTTCAGAGGGTCAGGCAGTTTTAGAGTGGGAGTCTGAAAAAGATGGAGCAGAAAAACTAAAAAAAAGACTCTACCAGATGCTGCATGGAATTACACGTTTAGAAAAATCTCCCACAGCAATTTTTCTAATGATTTGCCCAGAAGATAAAACCTTAACCTTTGTCTCAAGACTTAAAGTAAAAAAATGAACATCGATATTTTAACCTTCACCATCTGAAAATTCCGTGACCGTGAAAACCGCGAAAGAAAATCATGAGGCACATCAGTAAATATTGTATCATTTGCTAAGCATTGCTGTTACATTCGGTTTAATGATGAATCCTCCTCAGCGGCAGGGCTAATTAACCTGATGATTTGTATATCCAGCGGCTCATCGTGAATTTCTGAAGCAGCGAGTCACGAGTGGTTAGTTCAATGACTCACCGGGAGGCACCCGGCATCATACCCATAAGCCCCTGTATAATTGCAGGGGCTTATTTACATTACAAAAGCATAGTAGTAGGCATATTAATCTTAATACTCATAGCCGATAATTAGGTTCGAATGAATATACCGTTTAAAGGATCATCTAACTTTTATTAGGTCTGAATACCTCGTAGTATATCGTGGAGATAACATATCCCGTTTCATCTGCCACTGCTGCTGTATGCCCTGCCCGGCAAAATAAAGCGTTCCCTTTCCATCTTTCCCGTTCAGATAATCCAGAACTTCCATCAGCCTCTCGCTACCAGCACGCGGCGCGTTCTCATCGAACAGGTTGAGCTGGGCCACGCCTTGGCTGAAAAAATCCCCAAGCATGATCCCTGCCTTCTGGTACCGGTGGCCATCCTTCCAGATTTTGTCCAGGCACTTTACAGCGGCGTTGATGATGTCGCGTGAATCCTGAGTGGGGGTAAGAAGCTTCATGGACGCACTGTTACCGTAATACGGCTCGTTAAACGCAAAGGGAGAGGTTTTCACGAACGCAGAGATAAAGCGGCAGTACTGATGTTCACCCCGCAGTTTTTCAGCACCACGGGCAGCATAGCTGCAGATAGCCTGGCGCATCTGTTCATACTCAGTAACGCGTTCGCCGAATGACCAGCTGCAGACGATTTCCTGCTTAGCTGGTGCAAACTCCTCCAGATCCAGACATGGTTCGCCGCGCAGCTCCCGGACAGTTCGCTCCAGGACGACATTGAAGTGCTTTCGAATAATCCACGTACTCTGCTCTGAGAGGTCGAGAGCCGTTTTGATGCCCATGACGTTCAGCTTCTTACTGATGCGCCTGCCGACGCCCCAGACGTCCTCCACCGGAACCAGAGCAAGCAGTCGGCGCTGGCGATCGATATTGGACAGGTCCACTACCCCGCCCGTCTGGCGTTGCCATTTCTTGGCAGCGTGGTTTGCGAGCTTGGCCAGTGTCTTTGTCTGGGCAATGCCAACCCCGACAGTCAGGTGCGTACGCTTAAGAACTGTTGCGCGGATCTCTTTCCCGAAGTCAGTCAGGTCCCGGCAGTTGCGAACGCCAGTCAGGTCGCAAAAAGCTTCGTCGATGCTGTAAATTTCGACTCTGGGACTCATCTCCTCCAGCGTCGTCATTACCCGGTTCGACATGTCAGCGTAGAGCTCGTAGTTACTGCTGAAACAAACAACACCAGCGCGCCGGAATAGCTCTTTTTGCTTGAAGAATGGCTCACCCATGGTAATTCCAGCGACCTTAGCCTCGGCACTGCGCGCGATTACGCAGCCATCATTATTCGAGAGCACGACCACCGGCCGCCCCCTCAAATCAGGTCGAAACACCGTCTCGCATGATGCGTAGAACGAATTCACATCACAGAGAGCAAACATATTCAGCTCGCAGCTTTAACGATGAAAGTCACGACGCCGAATACATCGAGCGTGTCTTCGCTTCCGACTATGATCGGAGAGTAAGCGCTGTTCATCGGCATGAGCTGGACGGTCGGGCGCAGCTGCAATCGCTTAACAGTGAACTCCCCTTCCACCGCGGCAATGACAATATCACCGTGCTCAGCAGTGCGTGAGCTGTCCACCACCAGCAGATCACCGTCGCTGATCCCGGCTTCGATCATTGAATCACCCGCGGCTTTAACGAAGTATGTGGAGCTCGGGTGAGCGACAAGTAACTCATTGAGATCGATACGCTGTTCAACGTAATCAGCAGCGGGGCTTGGGAAACCACACTGTACTAAGTCACTGAAAAGCGGAAGAGCGATAATTTCTCGCAGTTCTGTTGGCCTGATGAGTTCCATTGCACACACCTCAAACACTGTTTTTATATACAGTAGTTTTATTTGTAAGTGTCCGCAAGATGGAGACCCTACCGTCTCTGCTTAAAGCTTCGCCGTTTCGTTTCTAAGTTTCTCACGCGCTTCGAATTATGCCGTTTGTAAATTTTTCAACTTAAGTCGGGGCTGTCTCAGCAACTTTATTTTTTTGGTTGAATAAACAATCAGTCGGCATTTCTACCCGAACGCAGACGAACTGATCAGCAGGGATATCAACAGGATCTCCATCGTTTATACCGTCCTGTTCGTTCCTGGCGAATGCTGGTGCATCAGAGTGTGTACGATGATAGGTTTTGACCAACACAGAACCATCGGCATTAACCTCATAATCCAGCCAAATCAGCGGTTGTTTATTCCGGTCTGTGGGAATCTCAAACCCTCCGTCGATACCGCCCCAGGCAGCGTCTGAATTGAGTGATTCACACCCATCAATGAGATATTGGCCTACATCCAGACGAGTGACCGTAACGCCTTCTGATTCATCGTTAGTTTCATATCGTCCGTCACCGTAAATCTTCACAATTGGTGACGCGATTTTGATAAACCCGTTGCTATCTACGGTTGTGTTGCTTGTATCACGCACTACGGCGAGATTGTACCAGGACTGAGAGTTGGGGTTATAAACCTTATATGCAACCTGCTCAAGATAATGCTCAGCAGCATCGATCAGCGCGCCCTCATTGCCGGCATACGAAGCCAGGAACTTGGCGTAGCCAGTAATCAGCTTCCTCTCGTTACTCGAGATAGCCCCGCCGGTTGGTTCCCAGTATTCAAATCCGAGATTAAGAAGCGCGAAAAAGCGCCGGTGGAATGCCGGGTTTCGTACCCGCCTGAATTCGGCAACAAGAACATCGCCGAGCCAGGTTTTGGATTGCAGGATATCGCTGGTCTCGGGTGTGGCCGGGATCAGTATTCCTGAATGGTGTTTGATAAGTTGTAATTCTAGCGCCATGGTTCTCTCCGTGGCGCATCAGGTATAGGTTGTTCAGGCCTATGAAAGAATAATATCAGACGGTGATGTAACTCGGTACCCCAGTCGTTTTGCAAATTGCATGAACCCGTTAAGAGTGAAGATCTCTTCATCCTCAAGTAACGGTCGTAATGAAACTATTCCATTTACTCGATAAACCAGATATCTCCCTTCCGCCGGGAAGCTATAGATAACTGCTTTATCGGCCCTTCTGACCACGTCGTACCATTGATCATCTGCATTAAAGGCACCTGCACTACACACTATTTCCCCCAGAGCGACTTATTGACGCGGTAAACAGTAATCGGGAACAGCCAGGGGAACGCAAACAGCGATACTCTTTGAAACTGCTCCAGTGAGATTCACGCGATTAATAAAACCACTCGTCCGCGCTTTTCCAGGTCTCCTGCTGGATATGTTCGACCTCCTTCTTGTCGCCTCCGAAAACAGTCAACCCATCATTGCCGCCACGCTTAATCGTAAGCTGGTAATCATCAAACTGTTTACTGAGTTTTTTGACGAGTTCTGACTCTAGCGCAGGTATAGCTCCATCAGGAAGTTTCTTCATGCGATCAATGGTTAACTCGATTGTCATTTTTCCCTCCACAATGAATTACTGTATGCATATACAGTATATTTATAAACTTATCTTACGGATTTTGCAACGCTTTCAGAACATCGAATGTGAATCAACCGATTTTTCTTGTAGAAAAAAATCAAGCGTTCAATCCAGGCGGTAACCTAGATAAAACTCATCTTGCGTTGCAAAATAGCATAAGGATTTTAAAAGGTTGGAATTCATTCGCTTCAAAAACGGACATGAAAGCGATGAGTTAGAAAAGAGAAGAAAACCTCACTTATGTTAAAAAATTGGGTGATTATTAAATTGGTTTAATTTTAGCCAAATGTGATAGAGTGAAATACATTCATTGAGAGGCTAATAATCATGTCCGTTATCGATTACACAATGAAACTTTTTGGAAGCGTATTAACCACAACTGTCACCTGCCCTGTTTGCGGCTTAAAATCCGCTCAGCCTTCCTCTAAACTGCGTCTAAAAAGCCCCATGCTCTGTCCGGGGTGTAAAGCACTTTTTATCTCTCCGCGCTAGCTTCACAGTCGATGTTCTACACTTAATATAATATCAGCAGTTGTCAAAATCCCCGATGCCTTACGCCCATCCTGAGAGAACGTTTCTGAACTGATTTCGCATCTGCTCCTGCGCGTTAACGTAGCAAAAGAGCAAC
>Ga0207713_1003767_pt1 | contig 10172 bp, 13 predicted proteins | sample KBSS64metaG_FD_184404 | JGI IMG/M metagenome (GOLD analysis project Ga0207713, IMG submission 184404) | Switchgrass rhizosphere microbial communities from Kellogg Biological Station, Michigan, USA - KBS S6-4 metaG (SPAdes) (version 2) | ecosystem: Host-associated > Plants > Roots > Rhizosphere >...
AACCCGGGGAACGGATCCTGGATGGAGCGCGGCGGTTGGGCTATGACTGCCCGAATAGCTGCCGCAATGGCAATTGCCATGTCTGCGCCGCGTTGTTGGTCGAAGGGCGCGTGCGTCAGGACGGGGAAGTCCGCGACCATGGCGAGTTGTTTACCTGCATTGCCGAACCGCTGGAGGACTGTGTTTTGCTCTGGGATGGTGTGCTCGCCCTGGGTGAGCTGCCAGTGCGCAAGCTGGCGTGCAGCGTGAGCGAATGCGTCGAGGTCGGTGGCGACGTCTGGCGCGTGCGCCTGCGTGCACCGGCCGGCAAGCCGCTGCGCTACCATGCCGGGCAGTACCTGATGATCGAGCGCGAGGGCGGCAAGCCGGCGGCATTCTCGCTGGCCTCTGCGCCGCATTCGGGGCGAGATCTCGAGCTGCATGTGCTGGCCCGTGAAGCCAGCGCGCTGCAGCTGCTGGAGCAGTTGCAGCGCGACCGCTTGGTGCGTATCGAAATGCCGTTTGGCGATACCCACCTGGCCGAGTTGCCTGACGGTCCGCTGGTGCTGATTGCCGCCGGTACCGGCATGGGCCAGATGCACAGCCTGGTCGAACATTGCCGCGCCCGCGGTTTCAAGCACCCGGTGCACCTTTACTGGGGTGTGCGTCGCCCGGAGGACTTCTACAGCATCGAGCACTGGGCCGAATGGGAGCGCCTGCCCAACCTGTTCCTGCACAAGGTGGTCAGCGACCTGTGTGGCTGGGAAGGGCGCTGCGGCATGCTGCATGAGGCGGTGTGCGAGGACGTGAAAGACCTCAATAGCGTGCATGTGTATGCCAGTGGCTCGCCGAACATGGTCTATGCCACCCTCGATGCCCTCGTGGAGGCTGGAATGGATGCGCATCGCATGCGCGCCGATGTGTTTGCCTACGCACCGCGCGGTTAATAACCGAAGTTTGAAGTAGCGGGTATAAGGCGGTAATTGTTACCGCCTCAGCCACTAACTTTCACCGCCTTCGGAACAATAATTCCCAGTCGTCGGAACTGTGCGTGAAACTTGCGCGCCAGGGCTTGAGCATTGCCCGGTTTCTATCCTATGGTTAATGCAAGCGCCCAAGGCGCGGCGGCGCAGGCCGCATGGCACACGACTCTCGCTACGTCTGTAGTACACGGGGAATAATGGCGGCAGCTTATGTCGGCACTTGAAAGTTTGTCCTGGGAAGTTGCTTATCCTCCGACGCTCGACTTCGGTCAGCAACTCACCCGTGAGCAATTGCTCAACTCCATGCAAATGACCATGTCTCGCCATGAAGGTGGCCCTGTCTGGTTATTTGCCTATGGCTCGTTGATCTGGCGCCCGGAATGTAATTCCGTGGAACGTCAGCGGGCGCGCGTGCATGGTTATCACCGCGGGTTGTACCTGTGGTCGCACGAGCACCGGGGTACCCCGGAAACGCCAGGCCTGGTATTCGGCCTTGATCGCGGCGGCTCCTGCAGCGGATTCGCCTACCGCCTGGATGAAAGCAACCTTGACGCTTCGCTGATGGCCCTGTGGCAGCGGGAAATGCCTTACCCGGCGTACCGGCCGCACTGGCTCAGCTGCCGGCTGGGGGATGGCAGCAAGGTGCAGGCGCTGGGGTTCGTGCTGGAGCGGCACCTGCCGTGCTATGCGGGCAACCTGCCGGATACCTTGCTCAGCCAGATTCTGGCCAGTGCCAAGGGGCGCTATGGCACGACGCGGGATTATGTCGAACAGACCCTGAATGCGCTGCGCAGCCATCAGATGCCGGATCGTAACCTTGAAGCTCGGTTCAGGCGTTGCCATAACCTGCGCGAGTTGTAAGAACCTGTACCGGCCCCTTCGCGGGCAAGCCCGCTCCCACAGAAATGTACCGGTGGGAGCGGGCTTGCCCGCGAAGAGGCCTGGCCTGCCTTACCTGGCCAGCACTACCAACTTACCCACAGCCCGCCGCTGCCCGAGCTCTTCAATTGCGGCCCCGGCTTCAGCCAGTGGATAAGTCTTCGACACCAATGGCTTCAGCTTGCCCTCGGCATGCCAGGCAAACAGCTGCCGGAAGTTCGCGGCATTGTCCTCTGGCTGGCGCTGGGCAAACGCACCCCAGAACACCCCCAGCACCGCCGCGCCCTTGAGCAGCACCAGGTTCGCCGCCATCTGCGGGATCGTCCCGCTGGCAAACCCCACCACCAGCAGCCGGCCCTGCCACGCCAGCCCGCGCACGGCCTGCTCGAACAGTTCGCCACCCACCGGGTCGTAGATCACATCGACACCCTGGCCGCCGGTCAGGCGCTTGATCTCTTCCTTGAGGCTGGCCTGGCTGTAATCGATCAATTCGTCAGCCCCGGCAGCCTTGGCAACGGCGAGTTTCTCTGCGTTGCTGGCTGCGGCGATCACCCTTGCGCCCATGGCCTTGCCGATTTCCACCGCCGCCAGGCCAACACCACCGGATGCACCGAGCACCAGCAAGGTTTCGCCAGGCTGCAGCTGGCCGCGCTGCTTGAGTGCATGCATCGAGGTGCCATAGGTCATGCCGAACGCGGCGGCGGTGGCAAAGTCCATGTGCTCGGGAATCGGCATCACGTTGTAGAACGGCACCGCCACCTGCTCGGCGAACGCCCCCCAGCCGGTCAGGGCCATCACCCGGTCGCCCACCTTGAAGGTGCCGGCCCGTTCGCCGACGGCCGCGATCACGCCGGCTGCCTCGCCACCCGGCGAGAACGGCAGGGGTGGCTGGAACTGGTATTTGCCTTCGATGATCAGTGTGTCGGGGAAGTTGACCCCGGCAGCCTGCACGTCGAGCAGTATTTCGTTCTTCTTCGGCACAGGGCTGGCCACGTCCTCCAGCACCAGGTCGCGAGCCGGGCCCAGGGTTTTGCACAACACAGCTTTCATCGGGGCTATTCCTTTGCGTGTAGTGGCCGATAAGTGTAAGAGGGCAGCCTGCCGGGTCAACGAGCATGGCCGCCCCTGATGTGCTGGCATAAGCCCGGGCTTGGGTTTGAGCGGCATGCTGGGTAAGCTGGCGCCAACTGTTTCTAGGAGCGAATTCGTGAAAGCGTGGATCTTGATGGTACTTGCCCTGATGCTGCCGGCGGCGGCCATGGCCGAGGAAGCCAAGGAAGGGGAGCCGAAGGTTTCCTATATCACCCTGAGCCCGCCCTTCGTCGGCAACTACGCCCTCGATGGCAGCCCCAAGCTGCGCGTGTACAAGGCCGATGTCGCCCTGCGCGTGACCGGCGACGCAGCGGCGACCGCGGTAAAGCACCAGGAACCGCTGATTCGCAACCAGCTGGTGGCATTGTTCACTCAGCAGACTGTGGATAGCATGAGCAACGTCGACGCCAAGGAAAAACTGCGTCAGGAAGCATTGAAGCAGGTGCAGCAGGTGATGGAATCGGAAGAGGGCAAGCCGATTGTCGAGGATCTGCTGTTCAATAACCTGATTGTGCAGTGATTTGACTTTTCCTGTGGCGCCGATGTCGTAGGAGAAATCTATCTTTCATGTAGGGCTGCCAATTTTCGACTCGTGATGTCCTTACCACGCTAGATTGCGCATGGTCTTCACGTGTTCGAGAGAAGTTGGCAATGCCATTGAGGTATCAGCCGAAGGAAGCGACTGTGCTGATGTGCGATTTCTCAGGTTTTCAGATACCTGAGATGGTCAAGGTTCGACCAGTCGTTGTCCTTCGCAAACATAGCCACAATCAGCAACTGGTCACGATAGTGCCGCTGAGCACGACAGAGCCTGAGCGGTTGGCCAGGCATCATGTTGTATTGCCTAGCTACCTGCCAGGCTCTGCTTTGGCATGCTGGGCCAAGTGCGACATGATTTACACCGTCTCTATATCCAGATTGGACAGGTGTCGTATCAAGTCGCGCCGAGGTGGTGGCCGAGAGTTTGTGGTGTTGACGATGCAGCCTGAACATTTCGCCGCTGTACGGGAAGCTGTCGGTTTTGCGCTGGGCCTCTCACATCCCGCAACAGTGCGGACAGTTGTCAGTAGCGTGCAGGATGCACCATACTGAGCGCGTTCCCGAAAGGGGCTTGTGAGACTCTGCGGATCCTGGTGCATCCAGCAATTACAGAGCCGGGCAGGTACAAGGCGATAACAAGCCTACCTGTCTGTGAGTAGGGCGCCGCAAGGCGCCCTTTGTCTTTCTTGGGTACATGGAAGCAGTTCAGCGCGCCAGCGCAACGATCGCCGCCCATTGTTCTTCAGTGACCGGCATCACCGACAACCGCGTGCCTTTCTGCACCAGCGGCAATTCTGCCAGCGCACTCTGCTGCTTCAGCAAGCCCAACCCCAGCACCTGCCGGAATGTCTTCACATGGGCCACGTCCACTGCGCTCCATGGGTTTTTCTCGGCGTTGGCCTTGGCGTCGAAGTAGTGGCTTTCCGGGTCCAGTGCCGTCGGGTCCGGGTAGGCCGCCGCCGTGATGCGGGCGATGCCGGCAATGCCCGGCTGCGGGCAACTGGAGTGGTAAAAGAAGAACTCGTCGCCCACGCTCATGGCCCGCATGAAATTGCGTGCCTGGTAGTTCCGTACGCCATCCCAGCGCGCCTCGCCCAGGCGGCCCAGGCCTTCGATCGAGAGCTCGTCGGGCTCGGACTTCATCAGCCAATAGGCCATGGATACTGCTCCTGAAAAGGTTTGAAATAACCTGTTGCACGAAACCGACAGCCGGTTGGCGTCAACGTTTGCGTGAAGACTCAGGTTGTCGGAAAATGCGCCGATTTTAAAGCTAGACGCTCCGGCGGCACCTAGAAGGTCGCCGAGCCTGAACGTATGCCTAGGGGGGCATTCTTCGATGAATCAACGCAAACCGGATCTACTGTGGATCCTGGTCTTCATCTTTGGTCTTGGTGTGGTCACCACCGGTTATGCTCAGGGCATCTGGGAGCGCAAGCTGGATACCGCCTATCAGACTCCGGTCGACGCCAACCCTCAGCAACGCTGATTTACCCCCGCTGACGCCGCTCAGTTCGGCGCCAGGTACCAGCCACGGTCGCTGACTGTGCCTTGCAGTGGTACATCCCAACTGGCCTGTGCCAGTCGCTCGACCTTCTGGCATTCGTGCGCCAGCCCCAGCAGCAGCGGTTTCTTCCAGGTTTTGCGGCGTGCCTGGTAGGCCAGGCTGCGGTCGTAGAAACCCCCGCCCATGCCCAGTCGCCCGCCGACTTCATCGAAACCGACCAACGGCAACAGGATCAGGTCAAGTGACCAGACAGGGCGCTGGCGCCGGCGATCGGTCAACGGCTCGGGAATGCGGAAGCGGTTGCGCTTGAGCTTTTCGCCCTGTTCGAAACGCTGGAACACCATGCGCGTGCGCGGCCAGGCATGCAGCACCGGCAGGTAGGTGCGCTTGCCCCGGCGCTGGGCCTCGCGCAGCAGCAGGCGCGGGTCGATTTCACCGTCATTGGGCAGGTACAGGGCAATATGCCGGGCACGGCGGAACAAAGGGTGCTGCGCCAGCTGGCGGTACAGGCCGCGTGAGGCCTGGAGTTGCTGGGCGGGCGTGAGGGCGCGGCGGGCATTGCGAAGCAGGCGACGAAGCTGGGGGCGGGTGAGCGGCGCAGTTTCAGTCATGGCACTGGCTATCCCAGATGTCGGATTGCCCAGCTGAGCGCTGGGCAGGAAAAATCAGGCTCCCCGATAAGACCGCTATCGGTGTAGCCCTTGAACCCGAAAGTTCAAGGTGGAGATTGCAGGGGGCGTTAAGGCTTTCCGTCGGGCGGACATGCACACCGGCCCCAGCGTGCAACCCCCGTGGTTGTGCGTATCGGCTCAGGGACATAACCGACTGGCGCATCCCCCAGGGAGTGGCGCCAGTATACCAATCTCAGCCGTTTTTGGTACCCGCATCGTCGGACAAAGCCTGATCGACCCGTTCCAGCAGGTCACGCACCTGTTCACGGCTGGTGCCACTCACCGGCGCGTCGGTGCGATCTTCCTGGCGGTGGAGCATTTCGTGCGTGATGTTCAACGCCGCCATGACCGCGATGCGGTCGGCACCGATCACCTTGCCGCTGCTACGGATCTCGCGCATCTTGCCATCCAGGTAGCGCGCCGCGCTGACCAGGTTGTTGCGCTCTTCCGGCGGGCAGATGATCGAATACTCCTTGTCGAGGATCTGCACGGTGACGCTATTGCTTGAACTCATGAGTCTTGCTCCAGGGCCTTCAGGCGTAAAATCATCGACTCGACCTTGCGCTTGGCGATCTCGTTCTTTTCGATGAGGTGGGCGCGCTCCTCGCGCCAGGATTTTTCCTGAGCTACTAGGAGTGCATTTTGCCGTTTTAGTTGCTCGACGCGCTCAATCAGCAACTCGAAACGGCTCATCAGCGCTTGCAGGTCGTTCTCTTGCATGGGTTGCACTCGATTCGCTCCGTCGTTGAATCACCCTGCGATGATGCCTCTCCCTGCGCAGCGGCGGCCAGTGCCGATGGTCTTGGCGCGCCTGCCGGTGCTAGGATACAAGGTCTTCATTCTAGTCAAATGCGCCGTCTGGCGCCTAGCCGACCATGCCTAATACTCAATCGCCTTATGTTGCCTTCGCCATGCTGCTCTCGAGCAATGGCCACCCTGTAACCCCTGCCGAGCTGCACGGCCTGCTGATCGGGCGCAGCTGTGCCGGTGCGGGCTTCGATGCCGAAGCCTGGCTGGCCGATGCTGCCCAGCTGCTGGAAACCGAGCCCGGTGACACCGTGCGCAATGCCCTGATCGGCCTGCAAGAGATGGTCAAGGGCGAGCTGAACAGCGAAGACATGGCCATCGTCCTGCTGCTGCCTAGCGACGATGCTGCACTGGCCGACCGCGCCGAGGCGCTGGGCCAGTGGTGCCAGGGTTTCATCACCGGCTTTGGCCTGAACGCAGGTGGCAAGGATCTGTCTACCGAGGCCAAGGAAGTGCTGCAGGACCTGGTGGCCATTTCCCAGGTCCAGGAAGCCCTCGAAGAATCCGAAGACGGCGAGAGCGACTACATGGAAGTCATGGAGTACCTGCGCGTCGCACCGCTGCTGCTGTACACGGAGCTGGCCGCGCCTGCCGCCGCACCCGCGCCAAAACCTTCGCTGCACTGATCAACCGGGGGTAGTTCTACCCATGAGCCACATACCCAAGGCCGAGTATGCCCGTCGGCGCAAGGCGCTGATGGCGCAGATGGTCCCCAACAGCATTGCCATTCTGCCGGCTGCCGCGGTTGCCATCCGCAACCGCGACGTCGAGCACGTGTACCGCCAGGACAGCGATTTCCAGTACCTCAGCGGTTTCCCCGAGCCTGAGGCGGTGATCGCGCTGATCCCCGGGCGCGAGCATGGCGAGTACGTGCTGTTCTGCCGTGAGCGCAACCCTGAGCGCGAGCAGTGGGACGGGCTGCGTGCCGGCCAGGAGGGTGCTGTGCGTGACTTCGGCGCGGACGATGCCTTCCCGATCACCGACATCGACGAGATCCTGCCTGGCCTGATCGAAGGCCGCGAACGGGTCTACAGCGCCATGGGCAGCAACCCCGAGTTCGACCGCCGGCTGATGGACTGGATCAATGTGATCCGCTCCAAGGCGCGCCTCGGTGCCCAGCCGCCGAACGAGTTCGTTGCGCTGGATCATCTGCTGCACGACATGCGCCTGTATAAATCGGCCGCGGAAGTGAAGGTGATGCGTACCGCCGCAGATATCTCCGCGCGCGCCCATGTGCGGGCCATGCAGGCCTGCCGGGCCGGGCTGCATGAATACAGCCTGGAAGCCGAGCTGGACTACGAGTTCCGCAAGGGCGGGGCGAAGATGCCGGCCTACGGCTCGATCGTCGCTGCCGGGCGCAATGGCTGCATCCTGCACTACCAGCAGAACGATGCCCCACTCAAGGACGGCGACCTGGTGCTGATCGATGCGGGTTGCGAGATCGACTGCTACGCCAGCGACATCACCCGTACCTTCCCGGTCAGCGGGCGTTTTTCGCCCGAGCAGAAGGCCATCTACGAGCTGGTGCTCAAGGCCCAGGCCGCTGCCTTTGCCGAGATTGCACCGGGCAAGCACTGGAACCACGCCCACGAGGCGACCGTGCAGGTCATCACCGAAGGCCTGGTGGAGCTTGGCTTGCTCAAGGGTGAGGTGCAGGCGCTGATCGACAGCGAGGCCTACCGGGCTTTCTACATGCACCGCGCCGGGCACTGGCTGGGCATGGATGTGCACGATGTCGGCGAATACAAGGTCGGTGGCGAGTGGCGCGTGCTGGAGCCCGGCATGGCGCTGACGGTCGAGCCAGGCATCTACATTGCCGCCGACAACCAGGACGTCGCGAAGAAATGGCGCGGCATCGGCATCAGGATCGAGGATGACGTGGTAGTGACCAAGCAAGGTTGTGAAATTCTGACCTCGGGCGTGCCCCGCACGGTCGCCGAGATCGAAGCGCTGATGCAGGCTGCGCGCAAGGACGCGGCATGAATCGGGTCAACCTGGCGATAATCGGCGGTGGCCTGGTGGGCGCGAGCCTGGCCCTGGCCCTGCAGGCCGGCGCCAAGGCGCGTGGCTGGAAGATCCTGCTGATCGAGCCATTCGCGCCCGGTGACAGTTTCCAGCCGAGCTACGATGCACGTTCCTCGGCGCTGTCGTTCGGCACCCGGCAGATCTACCAGCACCTTGGCCTGTGGCAAACCATCAGCCCGCGCGCCGAGCCGATCCGGCAGATCCAGGTCTCTGATCGCGGCCGTTTCGGCGCTACTCGCCTGGATGCCATGGAAGAGGGCGTGCCGGCCCTGGGTTATGTGGTGGAGAATGCCTGGCTCGGCCAGTGCCTGTGGCAGGGGCTGGACCGTGAGGTGGTGAGCTGGCGTTGCCCGGCCGAAGTGAAAGCGATGCAGGCCATCGAAGGTGGTTATCGCCTGCTGCTGGACGACGACACCAGCCTGGAATGCGACCTCGCCGTGCTGGCTGACGGTGGCCGCTCCGGCCTGCGCGAGCAGTTGGGCATTCATGTGCGCCGCACGCCTTACGAACAGAGCGCGCTGATCGCCAACATCACCCCGGGCGAGGCCCACTGCGGCCAAGCCTTCGAGCGCTTCACCGAGCAAGGCCCGATGGCCTTGCTGCCGTTGCCGGAAAACCGCTGCGCGCTGGTCTGGACACGGCAGGGGATGGATGCCCGGCGCCTGGCCGAAATCGATGAACGCAGCTTCCTGCGTGAGCTGCAGGATGCCTTTGGCTATCGCCTCGGCGCCCTGCGCCAGGTCGGTGCCCGGCATCTCTACCCGCTCGCGCTGATCGAGGCCGAAGAGCAGGTGCGGCCGCACCTGGTGGTACTGGGCAACGCGGCGCACAGCCTGCACCCGATCGCCGGCCAAGGCTTCAACCTGTCGCTGCGTGACGTGCAGTCGCTGGCCGATGCATTGCTGGCTGGCCCACAGCAGCCAGGCGACCTGGCCAGTCTGCAGGCCTATCGCCAGCGCCAGCATCTCGACCAGGCCCTGACCATCGGCTTCTCCGACCAGGTCACCCGCCTGTTCGGCAGCAACCAGCCGCTGCTGGCGGCCGGGCGCAATATCGGCCTGCTCGGGCTCGACCTGCTGCCCCCGGCAAAAAGCTGGTTCGCCCGCCAGGCCATGGGCCTCGGTACCCGCCCCGATCCGCGGGGCCAGGCATGAGCAACCCGCGCAGGCTGGCGCGCCGGGCGCGCATGTTGCGCTGGCTGCTGAACTTCTACCCGCCTTACATCGGTGCGGGTATCCGCATCCAGCACATCAGCCCGGACATGCGCAGCGTCAAGGTACGCATGAAACTGACCCGCTGGAACCGCAACTATGTCGGTACCCAGTTTGGCGGCAGCCTGTACTCGATGGTCGACCCGTTCTACATGCTGCTGCTGATCGAGCAGCTGGGCCGCGAATACATCGTCTGGGACAAGGCCGCCAGCATCGATTTCATCGCCCCGGGCAAGAGCACGGTGTACGCCGAATTCCACGTCGATGACGCGCTGCTCGACGAAATCCGCCGGCAGACCGCCAGCGGCAAGAAGTACCTGCCGCGTGTGCAGGTCGATATCCGTGACGAAGCCGGCGAGCTGGTGGCACGGGTCGATAAAACCCTATACGTGCGGCTCAAGCCGCAAGCGAGGCAGGCGTAAGGCATGGAAATGCGCGCAGATCTGTTGATTGTCGGTGCCGGTATGGTCGGCAGCGCTCT
>Ga0207713_1003768_pt1 | contig 10171 bp, 5 predicted proteins | sample KBSS64metaG_FD_184404 | JGI IMG/M metagenome (GOLD analysis project Ga0207713, IMG submission 184404) | Switchgrass rhizosphere microbial communities from Kellogg Biological Station, Michigan, USA - KBS S6-4 metaG (SPAdes) (version 2) | ecosystem: Host-associated > Plants > Roots > Rhizosphere >...
GTGCTGTTCCTTGTGCCGATGTTGGTGACCAACTTCTATCTGGTGCGCGATTCTTATCGAGAATTCCAGGGCACCCGGGTCGAACTGCAAAGCCTCGACCTGCTGGGCAGCAGCCTGACGTTACGACGCGATCTGGAAACCCTGAACAACCTGGTGCAGATCAACGTCACCCTTGGTCAGTCCGGCAAGGCCGGCAATGTCGAGTCGCAGATCAGTACCGTGGGGCAAAATGTGCTGACCCGTTTGCAAGGACTGACGGCGATGACCGCTGACCCCGAGCAAATCATGGTTTTCGATGGCAAGCGCGATGAAATGATCGCCGCGTTCAAGGCCCAGCAAACGGAAAACTCCCTGCAAAGCAAAAGCGCGATGATCGGCAAGTTGCTCGGTAACGCACAAATTTTCAGCCAGATTATCGCCAGTCAGGCCGGCCTCAGCCGCGACCCCCAGAGCGACATGCGCCAGCTGAGCGAACTCATTACCAATGTCACCCCGCCCGTGACCCAGCTTCTGGGCGAAGGCCGGGCGATGGGTTCTTTTTCGCTGGGGCAGGGCTTTCTCAACTCGGCATCGAGTACCCGTTTTGATGAGTTGCTGGCGCAGATCGAAAAACTGCAGGCCGAATATGCCCTGAAGTTACAGGACGCGCTGGGCTCCAGCAAAGCGGCACGGGAAACCCTGGCCGCTCAGGCCGATATCAGCAAGGCATCGTTGAAAAAGGCCAGTGAACTGTTCGAAGAGCAGGTCGTGATGGCCGACACGCTGGATGCGCCGTGGCAGGGCTTTTACGATCAGGTCACGGGCCTGATGGACCAGACCTACCAACTCAATGAAGCCACCCTGAAGTTTCTCGGCACCCAGTTGCAACAGCGACTGGAGCAGAACCGCACCCACATGGTCTTGCAGGCCATGGCGTTGTCGGTGGTGTTTGTGCTGATTTTTTACCTTTACGGCGGCTTCTACGCCTCGACCCGCACCACCCTCAAGCGTCTTGGCGCGGTGATGGACAAGGTCGCGGCCGGCGACATGACGGTGACCTTCAGCGCTAACAGCCGCGATGAACTGGGCGAGTTGGGCGAGGTGTTCAACGGCACCGTGAAGAAAATCCACGACCTGATCGAGCGGGTCGGCCAGACCGTCAGTGAGGTCGAGCGCCAGGCCGGGCAGGTGGAGAACGTTTCCGCCCAGAGCAACCAGGCGGTGGCGGGGCAGCGCACGCAGATCGAGCAGGTCGCCACGGCCATGAACCAGATGTCCGCGACGTCCCTTGAGGTGGCACGCAGTGCCGCGGCAGCGGTCAGCAGCGCTCATAGCGTCAACGATGAGACCATCAGCGGTCGCGGGCTGGTGGAATCCCAGCAGGGCAGCATCGCTGCACTGGCCAGTGAGATCGACCAGTCGGTGCTGGTGATCAACCAACTGGCCAGCGACAGCCAGTCCATCAGCCGTGTGCTGGAGGTGATCAAGAGCATCGCTGAACAGACCAACCTCTTGGCGCTCAACGCGGCCATCGAAGCCGCTCGGGCCGGTGAGCAGGGTCGTGGTTTTGCGGTAGTGGCGGACGAGGTCCGGACCCTGGCCAAGCGCACCCAGCAATCGACCGAGGAAATCGAGCAGATGATCGCCAAGCTGCACAGCGGTGTTGGCGCTGCGGTGAAGGCGATGGGGACCAGTCATCAAATGGCCAACGGCACGGTGGGGCAGTCGGAAAAGGTTCAGCAAGCGCTGGAAAACATCCTCGGTGCCGTCGGCATGATCGTCGATCAGAACCAGCAAATCGCCGCCGCCGTAGAGCAGCAGACCGCCGTGGCCCACGACATCGACCAGAATATTGTGGAAATCAACCGCGCCGGTGAGCGTACCGCCGAAGGTGCACACCAGACCGAGGATGCCAGTCGCGCATTGTCGGCTCAGGTGGTGGAGCTCAAGCAGCTGATCAGTGCGTTCCGGGTCTGAAACCACCCCGGCACACCTGTGGGAGCCTTCTTGCGAAAGCGGTTTGTCAGTCGACATCAATGTTGAGTGATAGATCGCTTTGGCGAGCAGGCTCGCTCCCACAGGTTTTTATGCTCCGTCTGTAGTATTTGTTCCCTTTGTTTGTGGCGTTTTTCCTGTTTTCCTCCACCGTCTGGTTTTTGGTCTTTAATCAAGGAAGATCAATCACTTGGACCCGCCCTGAGGAGGCTCGGTAATGTCAGCTGTAACGATTGGAATCCAGGGTCATTGCGCTCATTGCGGGAGCACACTCCTGCTCAAACCCTGGCAACTCAACGCCATTGCGATCAACGAAGCGTTCGCGTGTTCCCACTGCCAGAAAGCGCTACAACTGAACGATCCGAAACAGATCAAGCGCTTCAAGTCCCTCGACTCACTGGCATTGTTGCGGGCCAGCACATCGCTCATGGTTTGCACCGCGTTGCTGGTGGCGTTGGTGGCGGAATGGATCGGGATATTCAGCGTCGTGGAGCAGCTGAATTTTTCGCTGTTGGCGATTTTCGTCTACTTCGCCGTCATGCGGATTGCCCGGCACCGATACCACATGACGCTGACGCTGGAAGCCGCCAAGGCCCACGCCGACTGATTACCAGTTGAACAGCTCACAAGCGTTGGCCGTGCTGGCGGCGGCCAATTGTTCGGGGCTGATCGCCATGATCCCCGCCAGTGCCGAGCAGATGGCCGGCAGATGCGCCGGGCTGTTGCGTTGGCCGGGGAACATGGCGGGCGCCATGTCCGGAGAATCGGTTTCCAGTACCACCGATTCAAGCGGCAATTCGGCCAGCACACGATGCATGCGCAGGGCCTGAGGCCAGGTCGCGGCACCGCCCAGGCCCAGTTTGAAACCGAGCTTGATGTATTCGCGGGCTTCTTCTTTGCTGCCGGCGAAGGCGTGAATGATCCCCGCACGTTTCAAGCGAAACCGCTTGAGCGTGGCAATCACCGCCGCATGGCTGCGTCGCACATGAATCAGCGCCGGAAGATTGAAGTCCGCCGCCAGTTGCAGCTGCGCATCGAACAGTGCCTGTTGGCGTTCACGGTCCAGGGTTTCGATAAAGTAATCCAGACCGATCTCGCCCACCGCGCACAACTGCCGATGACCCGCCAACCGGGTCAGCCAATCACCCAGTTCGTGTAAGTCTTCAGGGCGATGATCATCCAGATACACCGGGTGCAGGCCGAACGCCGCATACAGGTCGGGATCGCTTTGCACCAGATCCCAGACCCGCTGCCAATTGCCCTGATAAACCCCCAGCACCACCATCCGCCGCACTCCAAGAGCGCGGCTCTCGGCCAACAACGCCGTGCGATCCTCGTCGAAGTCCGGAAAATCCAGATGAGTGTGGCTGTCGATCAGCTCCACGGTTCAGTCCTGGCGAATACGCTGCTTGAAGGTCCGCGCGATGGCCTGCACGCCGGGTCGGTAATCCGATTGCTCAATGGCGGCGAGGGCCAGTTCCAGCGCTTTGTCGGCGATGAGCTGATGCTGCTGGGCCATGGCGTTGACCGGCAGCGGCAGGAAATCCAGCAGCTGCGTGTCGCCGAAGGTACCGAGGCGCAGCGGGCGGGTTTTGAGCGGGAAGTCGTGCAAGGCATCGAATACGCCCTGAAGCAGCACGTAGGACGTGGTCAGCAGCGCATCCGGCAAATGGCCCAGACGCTGTAGCAGTTCTTCCATCAACTGTTTGCCGCACTCACGGCTGAACGACTCGCCGTGTTCGATCAGTACCTCGCCTTTGAACCCGTCCAACGCGTCTTTGAAACCGCCCGCCCGCTCCTGGCTGATGCTCAGTTCGGGGCGTGCGCCGATCAGTGCGATCTGTTTGGGCAGCGGGTCCAGTAGACTGCGGGTCAGTTGCAGGCTGGCCTCGCGGTCATCACTGATCACCGAACAGAAATGTTCAGGCTCCATGACCCGGTCGATCGCGATGATCGGAATGCCCTTGGCCTGCAATTGGCGGTAGCTGTCATCGCCGGACGGCAGGCAACTGGCAACGATCAATGCATCGCAGCGCCGGGCCCGGAACAGTTTCAGCAATTGCCGTTCGCTGTCTGGCGCATCGTCGGAACTGGCGATCAGCAGCTGATAGCCGCGAGCTCGGGCGCCTTGTTCCAGCAGTTTGGCGATGCGCGCGTAACTGGGGTTTTCCAGGTCCGGCAGAATGAAACCCAAGGTGCGGGTGTGCCGACTGCGCAGCCCGGCAGCTTGGGGGTTGGGCGTAAAGCCATGTTGTTCGACGACCGCGCGCACGCGCTCGACGGTGGCACTGCTGATACGTTGTTGTTCTGCCTTGCCATTGATGACGTAGCTGGCGGTGGTAACGGACACACCGGCCAACTGGGCGATATCACTGAGTTTCAACCCGGTTTTTCCTTGTTTTTTCGAGCTTGCCTCGACATTTTCGCCAATCCTACCCGATTAAGGCAGACGACCATCGTCGCGACGCATCCGACAATTGGACTTCAAGGATGAGACATTATCGAGTAACGTGCCAATCATTCTAGATTAAACGTTTCAGCAAGCGTATTTTCTACGTTATGGGCTCCTTTGCCGGTTCTGCCGCGAAACCGCCAAAAGTGATGACTAAGGGCCTAAGCTGAATCATTCAAAACAATACCTGGCGTCACAAGACGCCAAAAAGGAGAAAGCATGCTCGAGCTCACCATAGAGCAGATATCCATGGGGCAATCGGCTGTGGATAAGTCCGCCGCGTTGCACCTGCTGGCGCAGCATCTGGTCACCGATGGCCTGGTGGCCGAGGGTTATCTCGCCGGATTGCAGGCGCGCGAAGCCCAGGGCTCGACCTTTCTCGGTCAAGGTATTGCCATCCCCCACGGTACGCCGGAAACCCGCGATCTGGTGTTTTCCACCGGCGTGCGACTGATGCAGTTCCCCGAAGGCGTGGACTGGGGCGACGGTCAGATCGTCTACCTGGCGATCGGTATTGCGGCCAAATCCGACGAACACCTGCGCTTGCTGCAATTGCTGACCCGTGCCCTCGGCGAAACCGACCTGGGCCAGGCGCTGCGCCGCGCCAGTTCCGCCGAAGCCTTGTTGAAACTGCTGCAAGGCGCGCCGCAAGAACTGGCGCTGGATGCCCAGATGATCGGCCTCGGTGTGTCGGCCGATGACTTCGAAGAGCTGGTCTGGCGCGGTGCGCGTTTGCTGCGTCAGGCCGATTGTGTGAGCAACGGTTTCTCTGCCGTGTTGCAGCAGGTCGACGCGCTGCCCCTGGGCGATGGCCTGTGGTGGTTGCACAGCGAGCAAACGGTCAAGCGTCCGGGCCTGGCCTTCGTTACGCCGGACAAACCCATGCGTTACCTCGGCCAGCCGCTCAGCGGTCTGTTCTGCCTGGCCAGTCTCGGTGAGGCCCATCAGGCCTTGCTCGAACGCCTTTGTGCGTTGCTGATCGAAGGTCGCGGCCACGAATTGGGCCGCGCCACCAGCAGCCGTAAGGTTCTCGAAGTCCTGGGCGGTGAGCTGCCAGCCGATTGGCCGAGCGCTCGCATCGCGCTGGCCAACGCCCACGGCTTGCACGCGCGTCCGGCGAAAATCCTCGCGCAACTGGCTAAAAGTTTTGAAGGTGAAATCCGCGTACGCATCGTCGATGGCCAGGACAGCGCGGTGTCGGTGAAGAGCTTGAGCAAACTGCTCAGCCTCGGCGCCCGTCGCGGTCAGGTGCTGGAATTTGTCGCCGAACCGAGCATCGCCGCCGATGCCCTGCCAGCCTTGCTGGCCGCCATCGAAGAAGGCCTCGGTGAAGAAGTCGAGCCGCTGCCAGCCGTGAGCCAGCAGCGCGAAGTGATCGCCGATGTGGCCGAGGTAATCCTCGCGCCAGCCTCCGGCAGTCTGGTTCAGGCCATCGCCGCCGCTCCGGGCATCGCCATCGGCCCGGCGCACATTCAAGTGCTGCAAACCATTGATTACCCGCTGCGCGGCGAGTCTGCCGCGATCGAGCGCGAGCGTCTCCAACAGGCGTTGGCGGACGTGCGTCGCGACATCGAAGGCCTGATCGAACGCAGCAAGTCCAAGGCCATTCGCGAGATTTTCATCACCCACCAGGAAATGCTCGACGACCCGGAATTGACCGATGAAGTCGACACCCGTCTCAAACAGGGCGAAAGCGCCGAAGCGGCGTGGATGGCGGTGATTGAAGCGGCGGCCAAACAACAGGAATCGCTGCAGGACGCCTTGCTCGCCGAGCGTGCCGCCGACTTGCGTGATATCGGCCGCCGAGTGCTGGCGCAACTGAGTGGCGTCGAAACCCCGAGCGAACCTGAGCAACCGTACATTCTGGTGATGGATGAAGTCGGTCCATCCGATGTCGCCCGCCTTGATCCGGCGCGCGTCGCCGGCATCCTCACCGCCCGTGGTGGTGCTACCGCGCACAGTGCGATTGTCGCCCGAGCCCTCGGTATTCCGGCGTTGGTCGGCGCCGGCCCGGCCGTGTTGTTGCTGGCACCGGGTACGCCGTTGCTGATTGATGGCCAACGCGGTCGCCTGCACGTGGATGCCGACGCGGCGACCTTGCAGCGTGCCACCCAAGAGCGCGACACCCGCGAGCAGCGTTTGAAAGCCGCCGCCGAACAACGTCATCAACCGGCACTGACCACTGATGGGCATGCAGTCGAAGTGTTCGCCAACATCGGCGAAAGCGCGGGCGTGACCAGCGCGGTGGAGCAGGGCGCCGAAGGCATTGGCCTGCTGCGCACCGAACTGATTTTCATGGCCCACTCGCAAGCGCCGGACGAGGCGACCCAGGAAGTCGAATACCGTCGCGTCCTCGATGGCCTGGCCGGTCGGCCGCTGGTGGTGCGCACCCTCGACGTTGGCGGTGACAAACCGCTGCCCTATTGGCCGATCGCCAAAGAAGAAAACCCGTTCCTCGGCGTGCGTGGTATTCGCCTGACTCTGCAACGTCCGCACATCATGGAAGCGCAATTGCGCGCGTTGCTCCGTGCGGCGGACAACCGTCCACTGCGGATCATGTTCCCCATGGTCGGCAGCGTCGACGAATGGCGCCAGGCCCGGGACATGACCGAACGTCTGCGTCTGGAAATTCCGGTTGCCGACCTGCAATTGGGGATCATGATTGAAGTGCCGTCGGCTGCATTGCTGGCGCCGGTGCTGGCCAAAGAGGTCGACTTCTTCAGCGTCGGCACCAATGACCTGACCCAATACACCCTGGCCATCGACCGTGGTCATCCAACCTTGTCGGCCCAGGCTGACGGTTTGCACCCGGCGGTGCTGCAACTGATCGACATCACCGTGCGCGCGGCGCATGCCCACGGCAAGTGGGTCGGCGTGTGCGGCGAGTTGGCGGCCGATCCGCTGGCGGTGCCAGTGCTGGTCGGTCTGGGTGTGGACGAGCTCAGCGTGTCGGGTCGCAGCATTGCCGAGGTCAAGGCGCGGGTTCGCGAACTCAGCCTGGCCCAGACCCAAATCCTTGCCCAACAGGCCCTGGCCGTGGGCAGCGCCAATGAAGTGCGCGCACTAGTGGAGGCCCTGTAATGGCCAAGATCCTGACCCTGACCCTCAACCCGGCGCTGGACCTCACGGTCCAGTTGCCGCTGCTTACCCCCGGCCAAGTCAACCGTAGCGACGAGATGCACACGCATGCCGCCGGTAAAGGCGTGAACGTGGCACAAGTGCTGGCGGACCTTGGGCATCAGCTCACGGTCAGCGGTTTCCTCGGGGAGGACAACCTTCAAGCGTTCGAAACCCTGTTCGCCAAACGCGGCTTTGTCGACGCGTTCATCCGTGTACCGGGGGAGACGCGCAGCAATATCAAACTGGCGGAAAGCGATGGGCGCATCACCGACATCAACGGCCCCGGCCCCTTGGTGAGTGAAGCCGCGCAGCAGGCGTTGCTTGATCGACTTGATCAAATAGCGCCCGGTCATGACGCGGTCGTCGTTGCCGGCAGCCTGCCTCAAGGCATCAGTGCGCAGTGGTTGCAGGCGTTGATTGTGCGCTTGAAAAATCTCGGTTTGAACGTGGCGCTGGACAGCAGTGGCGAAGCCTTGCGGGCCGCGCTCAATGCCGGTCCGTGGTTGATAAAGCCGAACACCGAAGAGCTGGCCGACGTGATGGGCTGCGAGATGGTTTCGGTCGCGGCACAGGCTGAAGCCGCGAGCCGCTTGCATGCTCAAGGCATCGAGCACGTGGTGATCTCCGACGGCGCCGATGGCGTGAACTGGTTCAGTGTCGGCTCGGCGATGCATGCCACGCCGCCCAAGGTCAGTGTCGTCAGCACCGTGGGCGCAGGCGATTCGTTACTGGCCGGCATGCTCCACGGTCTACTCAGCGCCGACACGCCTGAACAGACCCTGCGCACCGCCACGGCGATTGCCGCGATGGCGGTCACCCAGATCGATTTCGGTATTGGCGACGCCACGCAGTTGGCGCGGCTCGAACAGGGCGTGCGCGTGCGCCCCCTGACAGAACAATAAGAGGGTTTGTCATGAAGTTAGCCATTGTTACGGCCTGCCCGAACGGCATGGTCACCAGTGTGCTGTGCGCCCGTTTGCTCGACGCGGCGGCCCAGCGTCAAGGCTGGAGCACCAGTGTCGAAGTCAACGATGCCGCGCACCCTGAACGCCAATTATCGGCGGCCACGATCGAGGCGGCCGAGTGGGTATTGCTGGTGAGCAGCGCGCCGGTGGATATGTCGCGATTCGTCGGCAAGCGGGTGTTCCAGAGTACCCCGGCGCAAGCCCTGCAAGATGTTGAAGCGGTGCTGCGTCGCGGTGCTGAAGAGGCTCAGGTTTACGTCGCCCCCGAAGCTGTGGTCGAGCCTGCCGCCCTGGTGAAAAACGCTCCGCGTCTGGTCGCGATTACCGCGTGTCCGACCGGCGTCGCTCACACCTTCATGGCCGCTGAAGCCTTGCAGCAAGCGGCCAAGCGTCTGGGCTACGACCTGCAAGTGGAAACCCAGGGCTCGGTCGGTGCGCGCAACCCGTTGAGTGCAGAGGCGATTGCCGATGCGGACGTGGTGCTGCTGGCCTGCGATATCGAAGTCGCCACCGAGCGTTTTGCCGGCAAGAAGATTTACCGTTGCGGCACCGGCATCGCCCTCAAACAAGCCGAGGCGACGCTGAACAAAGCGTTGGCCGAAGGCACGCAGGAAACTGCTTCGAGCGGTGCCAAAGGCCCGGCCAAGCAAGAGAAAACCGGCGTCTACAAACACCTGCTGACCGGCGTGTCGTTCATGCTGCCGATGGTGGTGGCGGGTGGTCTGATGATCGCCTTGTCGTTCGTCTTCGGCATCACCGCGTTCAAGGAACCGGGCACGCTTGCGGCGGCGCTGATGCAGATCGGCGGCGAGACCGCGTTCAAGTTGATGGTGCCGCTGCTGGCGGGTTACATCGCCTACTCGATCGCCGACCGTCCGGGCCTGGCTCCGGGGATGATTGGCGGTCTGTTGGCAAGCACTTTGGGCGCCGGTTTTATCGGCGGGATCATTGCCGGTTTCATCGCCGGTTACGCGGCGCAGGCGATCAACCGTTATGCGCGCTTGCCACAAAGTCTTGAGGCGCTCAAACCGATCCTGATCATCCCGTTGCTGGCGAGTCTGTTCACCGGTCTGGTGATGATCTACGTGGTCGGCAAACCGGTAGCCGGAATGCTCGAAGGGCTCACGCACTTCCTCGACAGCATGGGCACCACCAACGCGATTCTGCTCGGTGTATTGCTGGGCGGAATGATGTGCGTCGACCTTGGCGGGCCGATCAACAAAGCCGCGTATGCGTTCTCGGTGGGGCTGCTGGCGTCGCAAAGTTATGCACCGATGGCCGCGACCATGGCGGCCGGCATGGTGCCACCGATTGGCCTGGGCATCGCTACGATTATTGCGCGGCGCAAGTTCGCCCAGACCGAACGCGAGGCCGGTAAAGCGGCGTTGGTGTTGGGGCTGTGCTTCATCTCCGAAGGCGCGATTCCGTTTGCCGCGAAAGACCCGCTGCGGGTGATCCCGGCGAGCATTGCCGGTGGTGCGCTGACCGGTGCGTTGTCGATGTATTTCGGCTGCAAACTGATGGCGCCGCACGGCGGGTTGTTCGTGCTGGCGATCCCGAATGCGATCAACCATGCGCTGCTGTATTTGCTGGCGATTGTGGCCGGGAGTTTGCTGACGGCGGTGGTTTATGCGGTGGTCAAGCGACCGGAAGTCGTTGA
>Ga0207713_1003769_pt1 | contig 10169 bp, 9 predicted proteins | sample KBSS64metaG_FD_184404 | JGI IMG/M metagenome (GOLD analysis project Ga0207713, IMG submission 184404) | Switchgrass rhizosphere microbial communities from Kellogg Biological Station, Michigan, USA - KBS S6-4 metaG (SPAdes) (version 2) | ecosystem: Host-associated > Plants > Roots > Rhizosphere >...
GCGCAGCCGTAAATCACATCGTCAACCTGCGTCCAGTCCACCGATGCATTGCGCTTCATGAGCGCGGTGATGGGCACGGCGCCGAGGTCGTCGGCGCGGACGTCCTTGAAAACACCACCATAGCGGCCGATGGGCGTACGAATAGCATCGCAGATGAAGGCTTCAGCCATGACAAGTCTCGATGTGGAGGATGATCGATCGCAACGAAGCCGTGCAATGGTTGCATTGCTAACGACTTCGCGCTTGAATTGATTGATTGGAAATCTTCGGCTTCACGCGCATCGTTGCGATGCGCGTCTTTCGCTGCAGCAAGAACGACGTTCAGCGCTCGTCGAAACTCACGACCACCCGCTCGCTCACCGGATGACATTGGCAAGTCAGCACGAAGCCGTCATCGATTTCATGTTGTTCGAGCGTGTAGTTCTTTTCCATCTTCACTTCGCCTTCGAGCACTCGGGCGCGGCACGTGCAGCACACACCGCCCTTGCACGCGTACGGCAACGCGAGTCCCGCTTTCAAACCCACATCGAGCACGCTCACGCCTTCATAGGGCAGCCGCAATTTGCGCTTCTTGCCGTCGATGATCAGCTCCAGATCCGCCGCCGGCATGCTGTCCGTGATCTCGATGTCCGGCGCCCCGGCTTGCGGCAACGGCGTGCCGAAACGCTCCACGTGAATCTGCTTCGGCGCCACGCCCGCATCCTTCAACGCCGCTTCGGCTGCATCCATCATCGGGCCGGGGCCGCAGATGAATGCCTCGTCGATTTCCTCGGGCGAGAGCAGCGTCTCCAGAAACGCCTTGCACTTCGCCTGATCCAGCACGCCGTTGAACAACTCGACGTCCTGCAGATCGTCCGAGAGCACGTGATACAGCGAGAACCGGTCCATATACCGGTTCTTCAGATCCTCGAGCTCCTCGGCGAACATGATCGCGTCGACGCTGCGATTGCCGTACACGAGCGTGAAGCGGCTCGTCGGCTCCATATCCAGCGTCGTCTTGATGATCGCCAGCACCGGCGTGATGCCCGAGCCGCCCGAGAACGCCACGTAGTGCTTCGCGTGATCCGCGTTCAGATGCGTGAAGAAGCGCCCGTCGGGTGTCATCACCTCGATCTCGTGGCCGGGCTTCAGGGTATCGAATGCGAAGTTCGAGAAACGCCCGCCACGCACGCGCTTGATGCCGATGCGCAATTCGCCGTCGCGATCGTAGTCGGTCACGCCCACGCAGATCGAATACGAACGGCGCGTCTCCTCGCCATCGATATGCGTCTTGAGCGTCACGAACTGACCTTGCGTAAAGCGAAACGCATCGCGCAGCGCCGGAGGCACTTCGAACGAAACGGTGAGCGCATCGGCGGTTTCGGGGCGGACCTCACGGATGCGCAGCGGATGGAATTGCGGAGTCGCCATGTTTTTCGGCTCGCTTTTCAATGGAGTCAGTTCAGTACGGCTTGAAGTAATCGAACGGCTCGCGGCAGTCGATGCAGCGGTACAACGCCTTGCACGCCGTCGAGCCGAATTGCGCCAGCTTCTCGGTGTGCGTCGAGCCGCAGCGCGGGCACGCGATCGTCGCTTTCGTATAGGGCACGAAGCGGATGGGCTTTGTGCTCGAGGCCGCGGAGCTGTTGCACGCTCCCGTCGGCGGTGCGATGCCGTAGCGGCGCAGCTTCTCGCGCGCTTCGTCGGTGATCCAGTCCGTCGTCCACGCGGGCGCCAGCACCGTCTCGATGCGATGCGCACCGAGCTCGGCCCGATCGATCGCCTGCGCAATATCCTCCGCGATCTGCGACATCGCCGGACACCCCGAGTACGTCGGCGTGATCACCACTTCGAGCACGCCATCGTCGCCGTGACGTACCTCGCGCAGAATGCCCAGTTCGCGAATCGATACCACCGGAATCTCCGGATCGGGCACCGCTTCGAGCACATCCCACGCGCGTTCGATGGTTGCGTTGGCGGTATTCATTACCAGCTCGCGCCCGGATGTTGACGCGCCAGGCTCTGCATCTCCGCGAGCAGATAGCCCATGTGCTCCGAGTGCTCACCGTGCTTGCCCGTGGTGACGTGCTTCACTTCTTCGGGCGCGGTGAGCGTGGCCTCTTCCAGTGCCGATGCGACCTCGTCACGCCATGCCGCTTCGAACTCGCTCGCGAGCGGCGCGATGCCCGCATCGGCGACGGCCTGCTCGATTGCATCGGTGGCGAAGAACTCGCGCGTGTACGGCATCAGATAGTCGAGCGCGGCCTGCGCGCGACGATGCGACTCGTCCGTGCCATCGCCCAGACGCACCAGCCAGTCGCGCGCATGATGCAAGTGATAGCTCGTCTCCTTGATCGACTTCGCCGCGATCGCCGCGAGTTGCGCATCGCTCGATGTTTGCAGCGCGCTCCACACTTCGATCATCAGCGACGAATACAGGAAGTTGCGCACGATCGTCACCGCGTAATCGCGCTCGGCGCGCGCCGTGCCCGCGAGCGGCCCGAAGTGCGGCAACTCCGCGATCGTGTAGTTGGCGAACTCACGCTCGGTGCGAAAGTACGCGTAATCGTCTTCGGTCTTCCTGCTGCCATTGAGCGCGGCTTCCAGCGACGCCGCGTGCGTGTACAAGAGCCGCGCCTGGCCGATCAGATCCAGACTGATGTTCGCCAGCGCGATGTCTTCTTCCAGTGCCGGGCCGTGACTGCACCATTCGGCATTGCGCTGCCCGAGGATCAGCGCGTTGTCCGCCAGACGCAGCACGTAGGCGAGATGGTCCTGACTCATGGCTCTTTCGCCCTTACATGTGATTGATTTCGTCGGGCAGCACGAAGAACGTCGGATGCCGATAGATCTTGTCGCCCGCGGGCTCGAACAATTCGCCCTTGTCCGCCGGGTCCGATGCGGTGATCGCCGCCGACGGCACCACCCAGATGCTCACGCCTTCCTGACGGCGCGTGTACACGTCGCGCGCCATGCGCAACGCCACACCCGCATCCGGCGCGTGCAGGCTGCCGCAATGCTTGTGATCGAGTCCCTGCTTGCTGCGCACGAACACTTCCCAGATCGGCCATTCCTTGCTCATCTTCATCGTCTCCCTGTTCATGCAGCTTGTTTGTGGGCGCGGGCCTTGTGCTTCTCCGCGTAGGCGAGTGCCGCTTCGCGCACCCACGCGCCTGCGTCGTGCGCCTTCACGCGCGTGGCGAGGCGCTCCTTGTTGCACGGGCCGTCGCCGTTGACCACGCGCCAGAACTCGTCCCAGTCGATCTCGCCGTAGTCGTGCGCGTTTCTTTGCGCATTCCACTTCAGATCGGCATCGGGCAGCGTGACGCCCAGAATCTTCGCCTGCTCGACAGTCGCGTCGACGAACTTCTGGCGCAGGTCGTCGTTCGAGATGCGCTTGATGCCCCACGCGAACGACTGGCCGCTGTGAATCGAGTCCTTGTCGCTCGGGCCGAACATCATCAGCACCGGCCACCACCAGCGGTTCACCGCCTGTTGCACGAGGTCCTTCTGCGCTTGCGTGCCCTTCATCATCGCGAGCAGCGCATCGAAGCCCTGGCGCTGGTGGAACGACTCCTCCTTGCAGATGCGGATCATCGCGCGGGCATACGGCCCGTAGGTGCAGCGGCACAGCGGTATCTGATTCATGATCGCCGCGCCATCGACCAGCCAGCCGATCACGCCGACATCGGCCCAGGTGGGCGTCGGATAGTTGAAGATGCTCGAGTACTTGGCCCGGCCCGCGTGCAGCGCGGCGACGAGCTGATCGCGCGAGACGCCGAGCGTTTCAGCCGCGCTGTAGAGATACAGGCCGTGGCCGCCTTCGTCCTGCACCTTCGCGAGCAGGATCGCCTTGCGCTTGAGGCTCGGCGCGCGGCTGATCCAGTTGCCCTCGGGCTGCATGCCGATGATCTCCGAATGCGCATGCTGCGAAATCTGCCGCACCAGCGTCTTGCGATAGGCCTCGGGCATCCAGTCCTGCGGCTCGATCTTGCCGTCGGCTTGCATCACCGCGTCAAAGCGGGCCTGTTCGGGTGCGGCGGCGCCAGGGGCCGCTTCGCTTGTGTGCGTGGGACTCGGGAGGTCGAGGGATTGGGTGTACATGGCGGCACTCGTTCCTGATTAGTCGCTGTCCAGCGATTATAAACCGACCGGACGGTCGGTAAATGGGTATTTGAAGCGTACTCGGGTAATTCCGCACGGATGGGGCGCGAGAATCCACGCGCTATTAATCTAGTGCAGCCGAGGGGGTGCCGGACGGCGAAAGAAACGAAAAGCGGCGGCGATGCGTCGCCGCCGCTTTTGCAAAGGGGAATCGGAGGAGAAGTGGACGCTTATCGCGTCTGTTGCGCGGCGAAGTCTTCCGCGTCGACGTCATAGCCCGACGGCTCCCAGCGCACCGCGAGCAGCGCGACGAGTCCCGCGAGCGGCGCGGCGGCGATGATCCAGAAGACCTTCGTGCCGAGCGCTGCCGACAAAACCGGGAACAGGAACAGCGAGACCGTCGAGCTGGCGCGCATCAGCGTCTGATTGAAGCCGACACCGACGCCGCGCAGCGAAGTCGGATAGCTCAGCGACGCAAACGTCATGCTGTGCGAACCCGGCCCGACGCCTTGGCCGAGCAGGAACGCGGCGAGAAACGCGATGGCAATCACGACCTCGGCGCCCGTCGACGGTTTGCCGACGATCGCAAGCCCGACGAGCGCCCCGAGCTGAAACGCGTAGCCGACGACCGACAGCTTCCACGCGCCGTATTTCGGCACGGTGCGCACGGAGAACAGCCCGCCTGCGAACGCGAAACACAGATTCAGCGCGAGTGACGCGAGAATCGTGGTGAGCATCGATTGCGCGAGGAAGCTCGAGATGATGACCGGCAATCCGAACGCGACGGCGTTATAGGCAAACGACGATGCAATTGCGATGACGGTCGCCAGCACCGTCCGGCGCAGATAGACGCCGCGCAGCAGCGCGCCGTAGTTGCTCCACGTCGTGCGACGCGCCTTGATCGGCGCGACAGTCGTTTCGTCGACGCGGGCATCGATGCCGTAGGAACGCTTCAGAATCGCGGCCGCGCTCTTGAGATCGCCCTGATTCGCGGCCCAGACGGGCGATTCGCTCATATAACGGCTGCGAATCGCGATGATCGCGATCGCCGGCACCGCGCCGAATCCCAGAATCAGACGCCAGAGCCAGCCCGCGTTGTGCTCAGGCAAGACCGCGTACAAGCCGAGCACCAGCAGATACGAGACGCTGATCGCCGCGTACCAGACCGGACACCACATCGCGACGCGCGCCGCTTTGTTGCCGCGGCCCTGCAGGCGCGAGAACTCGGCGAGAAACGCCATCGCGACGGGCAGATCGATCCCGACGCCCAACCCCATCACGAAGCGCGCCCCGCCGAGCACCCAGGCGTTGGGCGCGAGCGCGCAGGCGATCGCAGCGACGACGAAGAAAAACATGTCGGCCATGAAGACGCGATAGCGCCCGACCTTGTCGGTGAGATAGCCACCGAGGAACGCGCCGATGATCGCGCCGAACGTGATCGCGGCGGCGACGAAACCAGAGCCGGTCGGCGTCAGCGAGAACTCGCGGGCGATGTCCTTCATCCCGAACGCGAGCGCGCCGAGATCGTAGGCATCGAGGAAAATCCCGCCGAGCGCAATGGCGACGACGACGCGCGCATCACTGCCGATCGCCGCGCCGCTGTTGACGAGACGGGAGACATCGGCGGCGCTTTTGATGACGGGGCGCGGATCGTCGGTGACGGCACCGGCGGCAGCGCGTTCGGGCGCGAGGGAAACGGACATGATCAGGCGATTTCGTAAAAAGTTGTCGATGCAACGAATCGACGGATCGTACTGGCCGAACTGCGGCCGGCCAAATTCTTTTTTGTTATTTAATGACTTACGACGGGTCTGCGATGCTTTTCACCGGCGTGGCGGTCGGCGCAAAGCCGGTCCGGCGACGTGCGATGCGACAATGTCGCTCCGTTATGTCATTACCAATCAGGCATGTCGTCAGTTGAAAACATCGAATCGGTGAGTGTCGCGGTGATCGGCGGAGGGCCGGCCGGGCTCATGGCCGCGGAGGCGCTCGCGGCGGGCGGCGCGCGTGTCGATGTGTTCGACGCGATGCCGTCCGTCGGGCGGAAATTCCTGATGGCAGGCAAGGGCGGCATGAATCTGACGCATTCCGAGCCTGCCGACGCGTTTCTCGCACGCTACGGCGCGCGAAGCCCGCACATCGCGCCGCTGCTGGCGCGTTTCGATGCAGGCGCGCTGCGAAACTGGGTGCATGAGCTGGGCGTCGAGACGTTCGTCGGCAGTTCGGGCCGCGTGTTTCCCACCGACATGAAAGCCGCGCCGATGCTGCGTGCGTGGCTGCATCGGCTGCGCGCGACCGGCGTGACGTTTCACATGCGGCATCGCTGGCTCGGCTTTGCCGATGAAGGCACGTCGCTATCGCGTTTCGCGACGCCAACCGGCGAAAAGCGCGTCCGGCACCAGGCGCTCGTGCTCGCGCTCGGCGGCGCAAGCTGGCCGCAGCTCGGCTCGGACGGCCGCGCGCTCCCGGTGCTCGCGGCGCGCGGCGTGCCGGTGCGGCCTTTCGTGCCGTCGAATTGCGGTTTCGACGTCGCCTGGAGCGAGCATTTCAGCAGCCGATTCGCTGGCGAGCCGCTCAAGTCCGTGGCGATCGGCCTGCCGCGTCCGGACGGCACGCCCGACTGGCGCGCCGGTGAATGTCTGATCACCGATCAGGGCATCGAAGGCAGTTTGATCTATGCATTGTCGGCGCCGATCCGCGATCGGATCGCCCAAAGCGGCGGCGATGGCACGACGATCCTGCTGGACCTCGCGCCGCAACTTTCCGCCGGGCGCGTGCGCGACGAGGTGCTGCATCCGCGCGGCGCGCGATCGATTTCGAGTCACCTCCAAAGCCGCCTGCATCTGACGGGCGTGAAAGCGGGTTTGCTGCGCGAATGCGTGAGCAAAGGCGAATTCGCGGATCTCGACACGCTCGCCGTGCGAATCAAGGCGCTGCCGCTGCGCGTGCTGCGGCCACGTCCCATCGAAGAAGTCATCAGCAGCGCAGGCGGCGTCGAATTCGAGGCGCTTAACTCGCGCTCGATGATCAGCGCGCTGCCCGGCGTGTTCTGCGCGGGCGAAATGCTCGACTGGGAAGCGCCGACCGGCGGCTATCTGTTGACCGCTTGTTTCGCGAGCGGACTCGTCGCGGGGGAAGGCGCGCTCGCGTGGCTCGCCGAGCGGGCGTAGCGACTCATGCGGCGACGAGCCGCCACAGCGACGTCACTTCCGCCGAGCGTGCGGCGTGCAGCGGATCGGCCTTGTCGCTCGCACGCGGATGATGCGGCTTGATGTCGATGCGCCCATCGACCTTCAGGCCGGCCTTGTCGATCCATTCCTGCAACTGGGCGCGGGTACGCAGTCCGAGATGCTCGGCAAAGTCCGACAGAATGAGCCAGCCTTCGCCGCCCGGCGTCAGATGCGCGGCGAGGCCGTCGAGAAACGCGCGCAGCATGCGGCTGTCTGGATCGTAGATGGCGTGCTCGATCGTCGCGCTCGGCCGCGCGGGCAGCCAGGGCGGATTGCAGACGATCAGCGGCGCGCGGCCCTCGGGAAACATGTCGGCCTCGACGATCTCGACCTGACGATCGAGCCCGAGCCGTCCAATGTTCTCGCGCGCGCAGGCGAGCGCGCGGGCATCGACATCGGTCGCGACGATTCGCCCGACGCCGCGCCGCGCCAGCACCGCCGAGAGCACGCCTGTCCCGGTGCCGATATCGAACGCAAGTTCTTTCGATGGAAGCGGCTGATTCGCGACGAGATCGATGTATTCGCCCCGAACCGGCGAGAACACGCCGTAATAGGGATGGATCCTCCCACCGGCCGCGCCGATCTCGACGCCTTTCTTGCGCCACTCATGCGCGCCGATCAGCCCCAGCACTTCACGCAAGGACACGACCGACGGCTCATCCGACGGCGGTCCATATGCCTCCTCGCACGCCTGGCGCACGTCGGGCGCGCGGCGCAACGGGATGGCGTAGTGCTCGTCGAGCGGGAGCACCAGCATCGCAAGGGTGCGCGCGCGCTGCGATTGCGCGAGGCGGTGGAGGTTGAAGGCATCGATCGGTGAAATCTCCGCCGCCGGTTTCTTCGCCTTGCGCGGCTTGTTGTCGATACGGCGTGCCATCGCCTGGAGCAACTGCCGCGCATTCTGGAAGTCGCCGCGCCAGAGAATTGCCGTGCCTTCGCAGGCGAGCCGGTACGCGTGATCGGCCGTCATCTGGTCATGTCCGATCACGACGCGCTTCGCTGGCGGATTACCGCTCTCCGATCTCCAGCGGGCCGAGCGGCTTTCGCCGTCTTCATCCCAGGTGAGGTGTTGCGGTGCTGAGGTTTTCGATTGCATATCTATATATAGATGCCTGATGCGGATGTCGTCGCGCTGGCGAAAAATGGACTGGCTGCATTGTGAGGCCAATTGGAGCGCGTCGCCGCAGCTTGTTCATGTTGGAAGCAATCTGCGGCGCGAGCTTTGTGACACTTCAGGCACAATCGAGCCTTTTCCGCACGCCATCGCCGAATGAAGCTCCGAGTTCTCGCCGCGATCTGCGCGGCCGCGCTTGCCGCGCAATTCAATTTCGTCCCGCACGCATTCGCTGCCGACACCGCCGACGCGCCTGCCAACGAACATTGGGTCAGCGCGTGGGGCACCGCGCTGCAGTCGATTCCGCAACTCGCGAACCTGCCGCCGCTCTATCGCGCGCCGGATGTCGCGGGTCGTACTGTCCGCCAGCTGATTTATCCGCAACTGGATGGAAAACGGATGCGCCTGCGAATCAGCAACCTGTATGGCACCGAACCGCTCGTCGTCGAATCGATGACCGTTGCACGGGCCGCCGCGGGCAACAGTGCCGCGATCCGCGCTGGAAGCGCTCGCCCCGTGCTGTTCGGCGGACACAAGAGCGTAACCGTCGCGCCGGGTGCCCAGGTTACGAGCGATACGATTAATTTCGATGTCGACGCCTTCCAGCCCGTAGCCGTCAGCATGTTCATGGGGAAGGATCAAAAGCTCGTTGCGTGGCATCGTGTGGCGAGTCAGGTGAATTACATCTCGACGCCGGGCGATCGTACCGAGGATGCATCGGCGGGCGCCTTTCGCACGCGCTTTACCCAGTTCGCGTGGCTGACCAACGTGGCGGTGGAAAGCCCATCCGCGCAGGCGATCGTCGCGATCGGCGATTCGATCACCGATGGCATGCGCTCGTCGGTCAATGCCAATCGGCGGTGGCCCGATGCACTCGCGAAACAGGCGGCGCGTGAGGGCGGCGGGCGGACGGTCGTCGTGAACGCGGGAATCAGCGGCAACCGTCTGTTGAGCAACTCGCCATGCTACGGCGAGGCGGTGGTGAGCCGCTTCGAGCGCGACGCGCTGCGCCAGCCGGGCGTGCGCGCGGTCATCGTGCTGATCGGCATCAACGACATCAATTTCATGGCGATGCCCGCGCACGCCGGCCTCGATTGCGACGCGCCGCACACCGAAGTCAACGCCGATGCGCTCGTGCGCGGGTATCAACGGCTGATCGCGCAGGCGCACCAGCGCGGCATCAAGATCTACGGCGCGACGCTGACGCCGGCCTCGCTGCCGCCCGAGCGGGAAGCGATCCGTACCGCGGTCAACGAATCGATTCGATCGAGCAGGGCGTTCGACGGCGTGATCGACTTCGATCAGGCGCTGCGCGATCCCGCGCGCCCGAGCGTGCTCCAGCGCCGGTACGACAGCGGCGATCACATCCACCCAAGCGATGCGGGCTACGCGGCAATGGCCGCCGCAGTGCCGATGGAATTCCTCACGGGCGCGGCGAAGGCGATGCATTGAAGCAGGCGCAAAAAAATTGGTTGATCGCCTTGTTATTCGAGCCTGCTTGACCTAATATTCAGCCCCTCGTCGCAAGACGATGGGCCGCCGAGCGAAACACGCGGCCTCCGAAGTCGGCAGATTTTGAAGCGAAAGCCAAAAAATAGTGTTGACACGGAGAAAAAGATTCTTCATAATCTCGTTTCTCTGCTGCTGATGCAGCGACGCAAGACGGAAGGTGAGGTAGGGGTCTTGCGATGTGCTCTTTAAAAACTAACAGCCGATAAGTGTGGGCGCTTGATGTTGGGTGC
>Ga0207713_1003775_pt1 | contig 10156 bp, 8 predicted proteins | sample KBSS64metaG_FD_184404 | JGI IMG/M metagenome (GOLD analysis project Ga0207713, IMG submission 184404) | Switchgrass rhizosphere microbial communities from Kellogg Biological Station, Michigan, USA - KBS S6-4 metaG (SPAdes) (version 2) | ecosystem: Host-associated > Plants > Roots > Rhizosphere >...
GTTCTTCCAGGCCGGATGCCAGGCCTGCCATGTGCCGCAGTTCACCACCGCCGCCAATGCCGCCGAAGCGGAGCTGGCCAACCAGCTGATCCGCCCCTACAGCGACCTGCTGCTGCACGACATGGGCCCGGGACTGGCCGACGAGCGCACCGAATTCGCCGCCAACGGCCAGGACTGGCGTACCCCACCGCTGTGGGGCATCGGCCTGACCGAAGCGGTCAGCGGCCACACCCAGTACCTGCACGACGGCCGCGCCCGCAACCTGCTCGAAGCCGTGCTCTGGCATGGCGGCGAAGCCCAGCCGGCGCGCGACCATGTTTTGACCTTCAATGCCGAGCAGCGCGCCGCGTTGCTGGCCTTCCTGAACTCACTTTAAAACGCGCAAGGAGCCGGGCATGTTCCGACCCAAACTGTTGTTCACCAGCCTCGCCGCACTCGCCCTGGGTGCCTGCTCGCCGCAGGACCCGCAGGCAGTGACTTCCGCCGCCATCGCCAAACAGGTGATCCTGCCGACCTACAGCCGCTGGGTCGAAGCCGACCGCCAGCTGGCCGCCAGCGCCCTGGCTTACTGTGAAGGCAAGGAAAGCCTGGACACCGCACGCGCCGACTTCCTCAATGCGCAAAAAGCCTGGGCGGAACTGCAGCCGCTGCTGGTCGGCCCGCTGGCCGAAGGCAACCGCGCCTGGCAGGTACAGTTCTGGCCCGACAAGAAGAACCTGGTCGGCCGCCAGGTCGAGCAGCTGGTCAACGGTGACAAGCCGGTCGATGCCGCCGCCCTGGGCAAGGCCAGCGTCGTGGTGCGCGGCCTGTCGGCTTACGAGTACATCCTCTTCGACAGCAAGCCGGACGTCGCCACTGCCGAGCAGAAAGCCCGCTATTGCCCACTGCTGGTCGCCATCGGCGAGCACCAGAAGGTCCTGGCCGAGGACATCCTCAAGAGCTGGAACAGCACCGACGGCATGCTGTCGCAGATGACCAAGTTCCCCAACCAGCGCTACGCCGACTCCCACGAGGCGATCGCCGACCTGCTGCGCTCCCAGGTCACCGCCCTGGATACCCTGAAGAAGAAGCTGGGTGCGCCGATGGGCCGCCAGAGCAAGGGCATTCCACAGCCGCTGCAAGCCGAAGCCTGGCGCAGCCATTCCTCGCTGAAGAGCCTGGAAGCCACCCTCAAGGCCGCCCAGGCGGTGTGGGTCGGGGTCGACAACCAGGGCCTGCGCGGCCTGCTGCCCGGCGATCAGAAAGCCCTGGCGCAGAAGATCGACGACGCCTACGCTACGGCGCTCAAACTGCTGGGCGACAACCAGAAGACCCTCGGCGAGCTGCTGGCCGACGACGCCGGGCAGCAAACCCTCAACCAGATCTACGATGCCCTCAACGCCGTCCATCGCCTGCACGAAGGCGACCTGGCCAAGGCGCTGAACATCCAGCTGGGCTTCAATGCCAACGACGGTGACTGATCATGCTGCGACGCCAGGCCCTCAAACTCGGTAGCGTATTGCTCAGCGCCCTGACCCTGGGCGGCTGGAGCCTGTTCCGCAACAAAGGCAGCCAACCCTTGCTGCTGTCGGCGCGTGACGATGGTGACGGCAAGCACTATGCGGTCGGGTTCCGCCTGGACGGCACCCAGGTGTTCAGCGCCCAGGTCGCCCAGCGTTGCCATGCCATCATCAACCACCCCGAGCTGCCGATCGCCTTGTTCGTTGCCCGCCGCCCCGGTACCGAAAGCTACCTGGTCGACCTGCGCGACGGGCGCCTGCTGCAGACCGTCACCTCTCAACCGAACCGGCACTTCTATGGCCATGCGGTGATTCACAAGGGTGGCGAATGGCTGTATGCCACCGAGAACGACACCCGTGACCCAGGGCGTGGCGTGCTCGGCGTGTACCGCTTCGAGGGTGAGCGCCTGGTGCACACCGGCGAGATCCCGACCCACGGCATCGGCCCCCATGAGGTGGCCTGGCTGCCGGATGGCGAAACCCTGATCGTGGCCAACGGCGGCATCCGCACCGAGGCCGAGAGCCGGGTCGAGATGAACCTCCATGCCATGGAGCCGAGCCTGGTGCTGATGCAGCGCGACGGCACCCTGCTGAGCAAGGAGACCCTGGCCCAGCAGATGAACAGTGTGCGCCATCTGGCGGTGGGCGACGATGGCACCATCGCCGCCTGCCAGCAGTTCATGGGCGATTCCGACGAGACCGCCGAGCTGCTGGCGATCAAGCGCCCGGGCGAGCCGTTCAAGGCCTTCCCGGTGCCGGAGCGCCAGCTGCAGTCGATGGCCCAGTACACCGCCAGCGTCGCCATCCACAGCGACCTGCGCCTGGTGGCCCTGACTGCGCCGCGGGCCAACCGCCTGTTCGTCTGGGACCTGGACAGCGGTGCGGTGAAGCTTGATGCATCAATGCCCGATTGCGCCGGCGTCGGTGCGGTCAAGGATGGTTTTGTCGTCACGTCCGGGCAGGGCCGTTGCCGCTTCTACAACTGCCGCAAGGCTGAACTGATCGGGCAACCGATGGACCTGCCGTCCGGGTTCTGGGACAACCACCTGCACCTGGTCTGAATGTTCTGCTGCCTGCGCTGGCCTCTTCGCGGCTAAAGCCGCTCCCACAGAGGCCGGCACAGGCAATCCCCTCCCCCTTCTGCAATACTTCCCTCATCCGCACGTGGGCAGGATCGCCCGTTGTCGTGTCAAAACGAATAACAACCACGCATCCAAGGAACCGGACTTATGTTGCGCCGCCGCATGCTCATCATGTTGGCCGTCGTGCTGCTGATCGTGTTGGCCCTGGGGGGCTACAAGGGCTTCTCGATCTACCAGCAGATCCAGATGTTCTCCGCACCCAGGCCGCCCATCACCGTTGCGGCCGCCCCGGCCGAACAGCGCCAGTGGCAGGAGCGCCTGCCCGCCGTGGGCAGCCTCAAGGCCCTGCAAGGCGTCGAGCTGAGCCTGGAAGTGGAAGGCATCGTCAAGGCTTTGTTTTTCGACTCCGGGCAGAAGGTCAAAGCCGGGCAACCGCTGCTGCAGCTCAACGACGACCAGGAAACCGCCCTGCTCGGCACCGCCCAGGCCGACCTGGGGCTAGCCAAGGTCGACTTCGGCCGCGGCAGCCAGCTGGTCGGTGATGCCGCCATCTCTCGCGGCGAGTTCGATCGCCTGTCGTCCCAGTATCGACGCAATCAGGCAGTGGTCGAGCAGCTCAAGGCGCAGAAGATCAAAAAAAGCATCAACGCACCGTTCAGCGGTACCATCGGCATTCGCCAGGTGGACATCGGCCAGTACCTGGCCGCTGGCACGGTGATCGCCACCCTGCAGGACCTGTCCAGCCTGTACGTCGATTTCAACGTACCGGAGCAGGCGTTGCCGCACCTGAGCCTCGGCCAGCAGGTGCTGGTGCAGGTGGCGGCCTACCCGGGCCAGACGTTCCCCGCCAGCCTCAGCGCGATCAACCCCAAGGTCGATGAAAACACCCGCAACCTGCTGGTGCGCGCGACCCTGGCCAACCCGGACGGCAAGCTGCTGCCTGGCATGTTCGCCAACCTGCTGATCCTGCTGCCCGACCCGCAGCCCCAGGTGGTCGTCCCGGAAAGCGCCATCACCTACACCCTGTATGGCAACTCGGTGTACGTCGCCACGCCAAAGAAGGACAAGGACGGCAACCCGGAAAACGACGACAAGGGCCAGCCGCAGCTCAGCGCCGAACAACGCACGGTGCAGACCGGCGAGCGCCGCGATGGCGTGGTAGTCGTCAGCAAGGGCCTCAAGGCCGGCGAACAGGTGGTCACCGCCGGGCAGCTCAAGCTGACCCCTGGTGCGGCCATCCGCATTGGCCAGGACACCGCGCTCAAGCCCGAACAGGGCGCCCCGCGCACCGACTGAGCAGGAGGCAGGCATGGCGTTCACCGACCCGTTCATCCGCCGCCCGGTGCTGGCCAGCGTGGTCAGCCTGCTGATCCTGCTGCTTGGCTTCCAGGCCTGGAACAAACTGCAGATCCGCCAGTACCCGAAGATGGAAAACGCCCTGATCACGGTGACCACCGCCTACCCCGGGGCCAACGCCGAGACCATCCAGGGCTACATCACTCAGCCGCTGCAGCAGAGCCTGGCCAGCGCCGAAGGCATCGACTACATGACCTCGGTCAGCCGGCAGAACTTCTCGGTGATATCCATCTATGCACGCATCGGCGCCGACAGCGACCGCCTGTTCACCGAACTGCTGGCCAAGGCCAACGAGGTGCGCAACCAGTTGCCGCAGAACGCCGAAGACCCGGTGCTGAGCAAGGAAGCCGCCGACGCCTCGGCACTGATGTACATCAGCTTCTACAGCAAGGAGATGAGCAACCCGCAGATCACTGACTACCTGTCGCGGGTGATCCAGCCCAAGCTGGCGACCTTGCCAGGCATGGCCGAGGCGCAAATCCTCGGCAACCAGGTGTTCGCCATGCGCCTCTGGATCGACCCGGTGAAGCTGGCAGGTTTCGGCCTTTCGGCCACCGACGTGACCAATGCCGTGCGCCGTTACAACTTCCTCTCCGCAGCCGGTGAGGTGAAAGGCGAATACGTGGTCACCAGCATCAACGCCAGCACCGAGCTGAAATCGGCCGAAGCCTTCGCCGCGCTGCCACTCAAGGTGTCCGGTGACAGCCGGGTACTGCTGGGCGACGTGGCGCGCGTGGAGATGGGCGCGGAGAACTACGACACAGTGAGCTCGTTCGATGGCACACCGTCGGTGTACATCGGTATCAAAGCGACTCCGGCGGCCAACCCGCTGGACGTGATCAAGGAAGTGCGGCGCATCATGCCGGAGCTGGAAAGCCAGCTGCCGGCGGCGCTGAAGGTATCGATCGCCTACGACGCCACGCTGTTCATCCAGGCCTCCATCGACGAAGTGATCAAGACCCTCGGCGAGGCGGTGCTGATCGTCATCGTGGTGGTGTTCCTGTTCCTCGGCGCCCTGCGCTCGGTGCTGATCCCGGTGGTGACCATTCCGCTGTCGATGATCGGCGTGCTGTTCTTCATGCAGATGATGGGCTACTCGCTGAACCTGCTGACGTTGCTGGCGATGGTGCTGGCCATCGGCCTGGTGGTGGACGATGCCATCGTGGTGGTGGAGAACATTCACCGGCACATGGAGGAAGGCAAATCCCCCTTCGATGCAGCCCTGGAAGGCGCGCGGGAAATCGCCATGCCGGTGGTGTCGATGACCATCACCCTGGCGGCGGTGTATGCCCCCATCGGCTTTCTCACCGGGCTCACGGGCGCGCTGTTCAAGGAGTTCGCCCTGACCCTGGCTGGTGCGGTGGTCATCTCGGGCATCGTCGCCCTGACCTTGTCACCGATGATGTGCGCCCTGCTGTTGCGCCAGGAGCAGAATGCCAGCGGCCTGGCCCACCGGCTCGACGTGCTGTTCGAAGGCCTCAAGGTGCGCTACCAGCGCCTGCTGCACGCCACCCTCGACAGCCGCCCGGTGGTGCTGGTGTTCGCCGTGATCATCCTGTGCCTGATCCCGGTGTTGCTCAAGTTCACCCAGAACGAGCTGGCACCCAACGAGGACCAGGGCGTGATATTCATGATAAGCAGCTCGCCGCAGCCGGCCAACCTCGACTACCTGAACGCCTACACCGACCAGTTCACACCCCTGTTCAAGGGCTTCCCCGAGTACTACTCGTCGTTCCAGATCAACGGTTTCAACGGTGTACAAAGCGGCATCGGCGGCTTTCTGCTCAAACCCTGGAACGAACGCAAGCGCACCCAGATGGAGCTGCTGCCGTTGGTACAGTCCAAGCTCGAGCAGATCGGCGGGCTGCAGATCTTCGGTTTCAACCTGCCGTCGCTGCCGGGTACCGGTGAGGGCCTGCCGTTCCAGTTCGTGATCAACACCGCCGGCGACTACCCTGCCCTGCTGGACGTCGCCCAGCGGGTCAAGCAACGGGCCCAGCAATCGGGCAAGTTCGCCTTCCTCGATGTCGACCTGGCGTTCGACAAACCCGAGGTGGTCGTCGACATTGACCGGGCCAAGGCGGCGCAAATGGGTGTATCCATGGATACGCTGGGCAGCACCCTGGCCACCCTGCTGGGCGAGGCGGAAATCAACCGTTTCACCCTCGAAGGCCGCAGCTACAAGGTGATTGCCCAGGTCGAGCGGCCCTATCGGGACAACGCCGGCTGGCTGAACAACTACTACGTGAAGAACGAGCAAGGGCAGCTGCTGCCCTTGTCGACCCTGATCACCCTCAGTGACCGCGCCCGCCCCCGTCAGCTCAACCAGTTCCAGCAATTGAACTCGGCGATCATCCAGGGCGTACCGATGGTCAGTATCGGCGAGGCGTTGCAAACGGTGCGCGACATCGCCCGGGAAGAGGCACCGGAAGGCTTTTCCTTCGACTATGCCGGGACAGCTCGGCAATACGTGCAGGAAGGCAGCGCCCTGTGGGTGACCTTCGGCCTCGCCCTGGCGATCATCTTCCTGGTGCTGGCCGCGCAGTTCGAGAGTTTCCGCGACCCGTTGGTGATTCTGGTGACCGTGCCGCTGTCGATCTGTGGCGCGCTGCTACCGCTGTTCCTGGGCATTTCCAGCATGAACATCTACACCCAGGTGGGACTGGTGACGCTGATCGGCCTGATCAGCAAGCACGGCATCCTCATCGTCGAGTTCGCCAACCAGTTGCGTGAGGAAAAGGGCCTGAACGTTCGCGAGGCCATTGAACAAGCTGCCGCCATTCGTTTGCGGCCGGTACTGATGACCACGGCGGCAATGGTGTTCGGCATGGTACCGCTGATCCTGGCCACCGGGGCCGGCGCGGTGAGCCGGTTCGATATCGGCACGGTGATTGCCACCGGGATGTCGATCGGCACCTTGTTTACCCTGTTTGTGCTGCCTTGCATCTACACCTTGCTGGCACACAAGTCAGCTGCCCAGCAGCCGATAGCGGCATGAACGCGATCCCTGTGGGAGCGGCCTTGTGTCGCGAAAGGGCTGCGAAGCAGCCCCTGCAATGTCAGTGTCACGCATGAATCCATGGGGCTGCTTCGCAGCCCTTTCGCGACACAAGGCCGCTCCTACAACACAAAAACAAAGGCCTCGCGATTGCGAGGCCTTTGTCTTGCTCGAACTGTATCAGCCAAACGGCCGCAGCCCCTGGCGCATTCCGAAGAGGAACAGCAGCAGGTCCTGGTCCGGCTGGGCCTGGCTCTGCTGTACCTTGACCTCACGCGGCACCGCGCACTGGTCTGCCTTGCTGAATACCACAGGCCGCGGCTCTTCCCAGGCCGCTACCGCCGCCGTGGTCACAGCCAGCCCAGCCACCAGGAACAAAGCTCGAGCGATTTCTAGTTTCATTGCCCTAACCCTTTGACAGCGCTGCCAAACGCCATCTGGTAAAAATAGAGCAGCGTTTGCCATTCCGTGTCATTTAGCGACGAGTGGCGGCGCAGCTGGCGCAGGTCGTTACCCGCAGCCCGCTGACAGCTGATGCGTCGTCGGCACTTTTCCAGGTCCAGGAGTGCGACCTCGACGCGGGCCTGCTCACCCTCGCCGATGACCTTGATGAAGACGTGCTTGCCGTACAGGCAGCCATGCTGCCAATGGCCCAGGTGCATCCGCGCCAGGTTGTCGGCCAGGTCCTTGAGCATGCGTTCATGCACTACCTGAGGATAGCGCTCGCGGGCACCTTCGGCGTGCCACGTGTCGAGTTCGACAAAGCCGTCCAGCGCCTCGCTGACCAGCAGCGCGCGCCATTGGTGCTCAGGATCACGCTCGGCACCACAAAACACGATGCGCGGTACGCGCACACCCAGTTGCTCGAAGCTGTTCAGTGCATCGAGTTCGCGCAACACGGTCGGCCTGCCGAACGGGTGCAGCAGGCTGCGATAGATATGGCCGACCTGACGCTTGGCATACAGCACCTTGCCGTTGCCATCGTTCAGCCGCTGCACGCCGCTTTCACCACCGCGCCGCTGGTTGGGTTCCTCGACCCATTCGCCCTGCTGGCGCCAGTAATAATCGAACCGTGACTCGCCATTTTGGGCTACAGCCATCAAACACTACCCCTTACGCAATACATATACCCGCCACATGGCATAGAACGGCAGGAAGTCGAGGTGTTCCTGGATTCTGAAGCCGGCGGCCTTGAATTCTGCTTCAACCGTTTCTGCCGGTAACACGAAACGGTTCTGATAGCTGCCCGGCTCGGCCTTGGCACTACGCTTTTGCTCGAGCTTCTGCCGGCGCCAGGCCTTGAAGTTACCGTCCACCCACAATGACAGGATTACGCTGTCACGGCTAACTCTTTGAAACTCGTCAAGAATGGTCTTGCGGTGAGCCGCCTCGCCAATATGGTGGAACAGCCGCATGCAGAAGATGCTGTCGACCGAATTATCCGGCAAGTCGATCGCGAATGCCGATGTCTGCAAAGGACGTACCCGCGCCACCACCTCTGGCGGTTGTGCGGCACAGGCGGTCTGGATCATCGCCTCAGAGTTGTCGGCACCGATGATCACCCGGTTCGGCTTTTCCGCCAGCAGCGGCCAGAAACGGCCCGCACCGCAGGGCAGGTCGAGGACCAGGCCCGGTTCTCCGGCCAGCGCCAAGGCACGACGGGCCAACTGCTCGTCACGCTTGTGGGACAGGCGCCGAGCCAGTCCGTCCTGGTGCTTGAGGAAATACTCCTTGGCATGTTGCTGGTCGTACTTCTCGGAAAATTCGAGTTTGATCGGGCTGCGCATCGAGTGGCTCCTGTCTCCAATGCGCTTACCTTAGGTAACGAGTCGTAGGAAACAGGTCATGCCAATGTGAAAATAATGTCATCAAACCGCAGGAATGTTTCATGTTGTTACTGCGAGTTGTTACTGCGTGGGATCGGTCTTTTCCGCGCTCTGGCTCAGGTCCACCTGGAAACGGCAGCCATGCGGTGCCGTCGAGGTCAGCGTCACTCGCCAGCCCTGGTCATCGCAGATGCGCTGCACCAGCGACAGGCCCAGGCCCAGGCCCTCGCCGCGCCGCTCCTCGCCGCGCACGAACGGCTGGAACATCGCCTCGCGCTGCTCCTCCGGGATACCCACGCCACTGTCCTCGACACTGAACCCGTTGAGCTCGAGGCTCAGGCGGATGTAACCGCTATCGGTGTAATGGGCGGCATTGCGCAGCAAGTTGCCCATCACCGATTGCAGGAACGTGGCGTTGTACAGCAAGGGGCCCGCGCTGACCTGGCCATCGTAATGGAGCGCCAGGCCCTTCTGCTCGATGGTATCGCGCCACACCCCGGTCAGGTCGTCGGCGACTTCACGCAGGGTTGCCTGGGACGCCACCGCACCCTGGTCACGTTGGGCGCGGGCGAGCATCAGGAAGGTCTTGACCAGCTCGCGCATCTCTTCCGTGGCACGGGCGATGCGTTCCACCTGGCTGCGCGCGCGCGCATCCAGGTTGGGGTTTTCCATCAACAGTTCGCACGAGGTGGCCAGCACCATCAGCGGGGTCCGCAGCTCATGGCTGACATCGCTGGTGAACAGGCGCTCGCGGGTCAGCGCATCGCGTAGCCGGCCCAGGGTATCGTCGAACGCCACCGCCAGCTGGCCGACTTCATCGGCCGCGTAGTCCGGTGCCAGCGGCGGCGCCAGGCCAAGCAACTGATCACGATGGCGAACCTGTCGCGCCAGGCGGATGACCGGGGCCATCACCCTGCGCGCCAGCAGCCAGCCGAGCACCACCGCCAGCACCAGGCTGAGCACGAACCCCACCACCACAACGGCGAACAGCACGCGCTCGCGCTCTTCGAAATCGCTCTGGTCCTGCAGCAATACATAGCGGCGACCATCGACGATCTCGACCATCGCGTGGTAGGACAACTGGTCGCGAAACACCTCATGGAAGCCAGCATCGAGGTGGCGCAGGTCCTTGGGCAGCTCGAAATCATCGCGCCCGCCACTGAAGTAGAACAGCTGGTCAGGCCGTGGCCGGTGGCTCCAGTCACTGACGCTGTCCATGCGCAGCAAGCGCTGCAGGTCGCCGCCGAGCACCGATGAAATCAGGCGCTCCTCGACCAGGTGCACGGTGGCGACGATACCGAAGGCGAAGGCGCCGGCCACCAGCGCGCTCATCAACGCAAAGGCGATGATGATGCGCTGGGCAAGGCTTTGCTTAAACTCCATCGCGGCCCTCGG
>Ga0207713_1003777_pt1 | contig 10156 bp, 12 predicted proteins | sample KBSS64metaG_FD_184404 | JGI IMG/M metagenome (GOLD analysis project Ga0207713, IMG submission 184404) | Switchgrass rhizosphere microbial communities from Kellogg Biological Station, Michigan, USA - KBS S6-4 metaG (SPAdes) (version 2) | ecosystem: Host-associated > Plants > Roots > Rhizosphere >...
ATGCCGTTATTGAATCAATATCGACATCAATACCCAGATGTTGATTTAGACTTTGCTTCTGGATTTGAAGCTAATCCACATGAGCTTTTACAAAATGCTGAATTTGATTTGCTTATTACAGCCGATCCAATTGCCTTAAAGGGAATTGAGTATTTTCCTATTTTTGAATATGAATCGCGTTTGGTTCTATCCAACACGCATCCATTGGTTCGTGCTGAAAATATTACGGTTCAAGAGTTAGCAGAAGAAGTTTTAATTACTTATCCAGTTGATAAGCATCGTTTAGATATCATGTCGAAACTTTTCATTCCGGCGAATATTCAGCCTAAACAAATACGAACAACAGATTTAACCCAAATGCTTATTCAGCTTGTTGCGAGTGGGCGGGGCATTGCGGCATTGCCTGATTGGGTAGTGAATGAATATGAACAAAAGGGATGGGTTACGAGTCGCCGTTTAGATTGCGTTTCACCCAACGGCTTACGACGGACGTTATATGCGGGCTATCGAACTGAAGAAAAAGAAAAAAGTTATTTTGAAGGGTTCTTAAAGCAGTTAGAAAAGTTCTCTTTAAAACGGACTTCGTATTATTCTGGCTAGAGCAATTCATTTAGCTTAAACATAAAAAAAGGTGCCCAATGGCGCCTTTTTTAATATCGAAAAAATTTATTTACCGATAAATAGCGAGAGCAAGCCTGCTGCAATAAGAGGGCCGACAGGTACACCACGGAGCAAGGCGACGCCAGCAACTGTGCCAATTAATAGACCTGCAACAACATCAGGCTGACTCGACATAAGTTTTACACCGCGGCCACCTAACCATGCGACTAACAGACCGATTGCAATGGCAACCAGTGATTTAAAACTAACAAAGGACTTTAAAATAGTCTCTCCACTCAGTTTTCCACTGGCAATTGGTGTGAGTACCCCAATGGTTAAAATAAGAATTCCTAAATTAAGACCATGTGCTTGAATAAAAGGGAAAAACTGATTTAAAGGCGTAATTTTAACGACAATTAACACACCTGCTGCAATGGTTACAGCTGCATTTTGACTTAGTAAACCACAGATAAGTAGAACTAGAAGGACAACTAAATTAACATCAAATTGGGCAAGCATGGGAGCGGGATAGGCAAGTAAATAAAATGGAATTGTATAATATTTAAGAGTAGGAATGTGAAAGCTTTAAAAGATTCAGCAGATATTGGATTTTATCTTTAATAAAATTTCATTGTATATCGCTCATTGATAAAGAGTTTTAATTTTCGGTTACGCTTGGACACAATGTTATATAAATTAACAAGTTAAAACTTATAGTTTTTCGAAGTTGTGTTATAAAAATAGTCATTACTCATGAACATAGGATAATGACTATGGAAATTGTAGATATCAAAATTAAAGATCAGTTTGATCAGATTCATGATGCCAAGGCTCAACTAAAGCAAAATTTAGTTGAGCACGAAAATGAAACTTTAAAGCTAAGCCAACGTATTGAACATATTATTGTTGATAATGAAATTATTTTACCTACAACCGAATTGTTATTCGAAAGTGAACAGAACGAAAATATTTATCGAGTAGTTGAAGAATAGAGTGCAGTTTAATGAACTAAATGCAAAGAGTAGTGAGTAGTGAGTTGAAACTACGTTAAAATAAGTGTTTTGTTCTAAAGAGAAACCTCCATGCTGCTGGAAAAAATTTTACAATCACAAGGGTTTGGTTCACGTAAATATTGTCAGCAGTTAATAAAAAATGGTTCTGTAAGTGTTGATGGAGAAATTGCCAATGATCTTAAAAAGCAATTTTCTCCTGAAAATTTAGAATTTTCGCTTTTTGGACAAACTTACCAATATCGAGAACAAGTTTATATTGCATTAAAAAAACCAAAAGGTTTTGAGTGTTCACATCAGCCTCAGCATCATCAAAGCGTTTTTAGTCTTTTACCTGAAATCATGATTCATCGAGGCGTCCAAGCAATTGGGCGTTTAGATCAAGATACAACAGGCTTACTTTTATTGACTGATGATGGTAAATATCTTCAAGCTTTAACCCATCCTCGTAAACATGTTCCAAAGGTTTATCATGTTACGACCATTGATGCAGTCACCCCTGAGCAAATTGAAATGTTAAGTGAAGGTGTCAGCTTACATCAGGAAAAAGGCATTTTTGCTGCAACCGATGTAGCAATGTTGGAAACTCACCAATTAACGATGACCATTCATCAAGGTGTTTATCACCAAGTCAAAAGAATGATTGCTGCTGTAGGAAATAAAGTAGAAGCATTACATCGCCATCAAGTAGGTCAATTGGTTTTACCTGAAATAGCAGATGGAGAATGGATTTATTTATCAGAGCAGCAAAAGCAGCTAGCACAAAATATTATTTAAGAAAGCAATGGAATGTCTGGAACTCACTATCCCGAATGAAGCCCATTTGTTCATATAGACGATGAGACTCATGGTTATTACTTTGAGTTTCTAGGCTAATGCGTAGGGCATTTTGTTGTTTTGCAAATAAAATGGCAGTATCGATTAACTGTTTGGCTGAGCCTTGGCGACGAAAAATTGGCGTAACATATACATCATCTAAAATATAATATGTTGAACAAGCAACTGAGGAAAAACCTAAATAGAGTAGAACGAATCCGGTGATTTTTTCATCTTTAATATGAATAAAAAAAACACTTTCTCTATTCTCAAAACGTTGTTTAAGAAAGTAAAGTGATTCATTAAAATTAGAAGAAGCCCCATAAAACTGGCGGTATTCATCAAACAAAACGGCGAGTTGGTCTAAATCTTCAAAAGTCGCTCGTCTAACGATCATTTGGTACTCCTTGTAACTTATCATTATATTTTTTACAAAGAGAGCATAACGAAAAAAAGAACTTTTTGACGTTAAAACTTGTTTATAAATGCAACAGTGTTAAGTTTTGTCGCTCTCGCCAAGAAGTGCATTTAGTTCTTCAAACAAATCTTCATGGTCATCATCTTCGGCTAAAGTCGATGGGCTTTGATTTAATGAAGATGCTTTTGCTTTTCTGAGTTTTAATAATTGTTCCATATTAATGCTCTGATTTTCGATCGCAAAAGGAATAGATTTAGTTAATACGACCTGTTTAAAAAAAAGTCGTACCGCTTGGGCAGGGGTAATTCCCAATTGTTTAAAAACAGCAAAAGCCTGCTTTTTCTCTTGGGAGTCCAGTCGAACCTGATAAACTTCTGTTTTTCGCATGAATAACAAAACCAAATGATTTTTAATTTTTAGGAATTTATTTTAAACCATCGCAATGTAATTTCAATGTTTTTCGGCATAAAAAACAATCTTTTTGTCATTACGCTTACATTACAACGTCAATTCAAACTGAGAATTGAAAAACATTTCCCCTTTTGTGAGTGGATCGACAAATGAAATGTGCTTAGCTAAAAGTTGTAATGGCTCTGAAAAATCATCATCTGCCTTATGTTGAACAGACGGATAAAATGGATCATTTTTAATTGGAATATCTAGATAATTAAGATGTACACGAAGTTGGTGTTGTTTACCTGTCGTTGGTGTTAAACGATATTTAGCCCAAGTCTGGTTGTGTTCAATAAGCTCAATATATGTCTGAGTGTTTGCTTTAGCATTTGCCATAACTTGCATGGTGTAAAAAGGAGTCCCTTTATCTAAATGCAAATGTAATGTTTGAGGAAGTTTTAATTCTTTTTTATAAGGAGCGATAGCGTGGTAAGTTTTATTGACTTGACGCTCCGCAAATAATTGTTGGTAAATACCTCGCGATTCAACCCGTTTGCAAAATAGAACAACTCCAGCAGTTTCACGGTCTAATCGATGTATCGGTGTTAAAAATTCATTGCCTGTCTGTTTTTTAAGTCGAACTAATAATGTTTCTTGCACATATTGTCCAGTTGGGCTAATTGTTAAAAAATGAGGTTTATCGACCACTAGTAAGTCATCATTTTCAAATAAAATCCGATGTTCGAATGGAACATGTGGTTCATAAGCAAGAAATCGATAATAAAAAATATGCGTATTGCTTAAATAAGGACTAGTTAAAGTTAATTTTTCCCCATTTGCCCCATAAATAAGTCCATCTTGAAATCGTTGCTGCCACTCTTGTACTTTAATATGTTGAAAATGTTGGCATAGATACTCATAAATAGTTTGAGCAGTTGCTTGTGCAGGAAGATAGACTTGGCTTGCACTCACACCATCAATCATGGGCGGTAGAAATTCGTTCGGACTAGACATAAAAAAGTATAAATATGTAAGAGAATTGATATAAAAAAAGCCAACTTCTAGGGCTTGAGTAGGCTTTTAAGGCAGGGCAATGTTATCATATCGATTATTTTGAATCATGTTATGTGTGCTATGCCGTATTCATTGAAATTGGTCTTAAATCATGAAGAAGATACTGGGCGTCTAGCTCAAGCGTTGGCGCAACATGTTCAGTCAGGTGTGATTTATTTAATTGGAGACTTAGGTGCGGGTAAAACCACACTTACGCGCTATTTCTTACAAGCTTTGGGTCATAAAGGCTCTGTTAAAAGTCCAACCTATACGCTAGTTGAGCCGTATAAAATCAATGAGAAAGAAATTTTTCATTTTGACTTATATCGTTTGAATGACCCTTATGAACTTGAATTAATGGGAATCCGTGATTATTTAGATGTCACAGATGCATTATTTTTATTTGAATGGCCATCAAAAGGTGGCGATGAAATTCCTCAGGCAGATATCATTATCGATATTCAAAAGTCAGAGGATGAGCTAAGTCGTTTTGTAACATTAAATTTACCAACAGAGTATTTGTACCAGACTTTGCAGGAACAGCTACATGACAAATGAAAAGCTAACACAACGTCGTATTCATACTTTAGACGCAGCGTTAGCCAACCAGATTGCCGCAGGTGAGGTGATTGAACGTCCTTCCTCTGTTGTTAAAGAATTATTAGAAAACTCGATCGATGCGGGTGCAACTGAACTGATTGTACGGATCGCTCAAGGTGGTTCGACCCTCATAGAAATTATTGATAATGGGCATGGCATTCATTCTGAAGATTTGGCATTAGCTGTCATGCGTCATGCGACAAGTAAAATTAAAACTGCAGAAGATTTACACGCGATTGTAAGTTTGGGATTTCGCGGGGAGGCACTTGCTTCGATTGCCGCAGTTTCAAGATTGACATTGACCAGTAGCCAAGATGAAAGTGGTATTGGTCATCAGGTTGAAGTCAATGGTACAGCCTTTGATCATCAAGAGGTACAAGCTGTTGCTGCTCAAAAGGGAACTCATATACGTGTGCAGGACTTATTTTTTAATGTACCGGCGCGCCGTAAATTCTTAAAAAAACCAAGCACTGAATTTGGCCATATTGAAGAAATTGTTCGTCGCTTGGCTTTAACACATTTCGATATACGTTTTGTGCTTGAGCATAATGATAATATTCGAATTAATTTATCTATAGCAGATAGCGGAGAGCTCCGTTTTCAGCGCGTACAGCAATTATTAGGTTCGCAATTTGTACAAAATGCATATTGGATGGATGCTGAAAGTATTAGCATGCGTTTATCGGGGTGGCTTGGTCATCCTTCAGATGCACGTGCGCAGGCTGATATGCAATATGTCTATGTGAATGGTCGTATTGTTAAAGATAAAACGATTTCTCATGCATTACGCATGGCATATGACGGTATTTTACATGGCCATCAACATTCATCTTATTTACTTTTCTTAGAAGTTGATCCTGAAAATATCGATGTGAATGTTCATCCTACAAAACATGAAATCCGGTTTTTGAATCAAAGAGAAGTGCATGAGTTTGTAAGACATTATGCAAAAGAAACTTTGTCGCAATTTCAGACAGCGAGCGCTGATTTAGCTCAAGCGATGAAAGTGGACGAAACTTCAGATTATTCTGTACAGCCTCAACCTAAATATCAGGAACAATTTACGCTGCATCGGGCAAATGAAGCTTTAAATCCAGACAATGAAGGGCGAACTCAGAATGCACCGACAGAGCTATTAACTGATTTTAATGCTAGTCGTCCGCAAGCTGTTCACTATGCAGATCAAACACCAAAATATAACGGTTCTCCTCAGTTAAATAATGCGTTAAAGACATACTTAGCGCCACTGCGTGATCAACCTGCTAATTTTTCAGTAAATCAAGATATTGAGCCCGTAACTAAAGTCGATGAATTTCCGTTAGGCATCGCAATTGCTCAACTTCATGGAATTTATGTTTTAGCGCAAAACACTGAAGGGCTAATTATTGTTGATATGCATGCAGCCCATGAGCGAATTTTATTACAGCAAATGAAAAATGCATGGGATAAGCCAGAATTTTGGACATCTCAGCAGTTACTCATACCTAAAGTCATTTCTATTAGCCGTATGCAGGCCGTTAGGGTAGAGGAGTTAAAACCTCAACTGGAGCGTTTAGGGCTTGAAATTGATTTATATGGGGATGAGCAGATTATTGTTCGGGGAGTGCCAGCCATATTACAAAAAGCTGACTTTGAAAATCTTATTCCTGAACTTTTAAATGATTTAGATCCAAATGATGAAGCACAAGGATTACTTCAAAAAAGAGATGAGTTATTAGCTGGAATGGCATGCCATGGAGCAGTACGTGCACATCGACAACTCAGTCTTTCGGAAATGAATGCTTTACTTCGCCAAATGGAACAAACCGAATTTGCGAGCCAATGTAACCATGGAAGGCCAACTTGGCGTGCATTTCCATTATCTCAATTAGATAAATTATTTGCTCGAGGAGAGTAGTTTTACATGTCAAATCAATTGCCCGTCATCAATTTAATGGGACCAACTGCAAGCGGTAAAACCGCTTTGGCATGTGAATTATACGAGCGTGGAAATTTTGAGCTGATTTCTGTTGATTCTGCTCTCGTTTATAAAGATATGGATATCGGTACTGCTAAACCAACTCGTGAAGAGCAAGCGCTATATCCTCATCATTTAATTGATCTGATTACTCCTCTTGAAGTTTATTCAGCTGCTCAATTTGTTGAAGATGCGTCTAAGTTGATTGATGACATGCATTCACGCGGGAAAACTCCTATTTTAGTAGGAGGCACAATGTTGTACTTTAAGTCATTATTAGAAGGTCTATCGAGTAATTTGCCGAGCGCAGATGCCCAAGTTCGGGCAGCAATTGAAGAAAAAGCTTTAAATGAAGGGTGGCAGGCTGTTTATGACGAATTAGTTTCTGTAGATCCTGCCGCGGCTATAAAATTTAATGTGACTGATAAGCAAAGGATTATTCGAGCATTAGAAGTTTATAAGCTTACGGGTGAGCCAATTACTAAATTGCAGGCAGAACAACCCAAAAACGTACCATATCGATACATATTTCATAATTATGCTTTACTTCCAGATCGGGTAGAATTACATCAACGCATTGAGCAAAGATTAAGCAAAATGTGGGATATCGGTTTTTTGAGTGAAGTTGAAGCTCTAATTGAAAAATACGATTTAGATGAAAATTTACCCTCAATGCGTTCGGTGGGTTATCGACAAGCACTAGAATTTCTATTAAAAAGTGATATAAGTCTCAAAAGTAAACGTGAAATGGAGGATAAAGCTTTATTTGCAACACGACAACTTGCCAAACGTCAATATACGTGGTTACGTTCTTTGCAAGAAATACACGATTTTAAAACTTACTTGACGATAAAGCAGGCGAAAGAAGACTTGCGAAACTCTTATGGATAAAGCAAAATTTGCACACTGTCTTTTTATAATTTTTAGTTGAAAAATAAAGATAGTTTTTTTTGCGCTGATTTAAAAATTTTTTTTTGGAGTTAAAAATGTCTAAAGGTCAAACTTTACAAGATCCGTTCTTAAATTCTCTCCGTAAAGAACGTATCCCTGTTTCTATTTTCCTTGTGAACGGTATTAAATTACAGGGTCATATTGAATCATTTGACCAATATGTTGTTTTATTAAAAAATACAGTAAGTCAAATGGTTTACAAACACGCGATTTCAACTGTTGTTCCAGCTCGTAACCCACGCCCAGCAGGCGCGCAAGGTACAGGCTTCCCAGCACAAGGTGGCACACAAGGCGGCTTTGGTGGTGGTCAACCTACTGGTGGCTTCGGTGGCGCTCAAGGCGGCTTCGGTGGTGCTCAAGGCGGCTTCGGTGGCGCTCAAGGTGGCTTCGGTGGTCAAGGCGGCTTTGGTGGTGGTCAAGGTGGTGGCTTCGGCGGTCAAGGTGGCTTCGGTGGTCAAGGCGGTGGTTTCGGTGGTCAAGGCGGCTTCGGTGGTCATCAAGGTGGTTTTGACAACGATACTAAATTTGAAGATGGTCAAGAAGACGAAAATAATCGTTAATTGATATCTAAAAAAAAACCAGTCAGATAATGACTGGTTTTTTTATGTTTATTTAAAAGTTAATTCAAAATATTAAACTCATCAAAGGTCATAATTTGACCATGGTGACTCATATATTTAAATAAATAGAGTTTTAATCGATGATATTAATATTGGCTGCTGCTTTAAGTAGTGTTTTGGTGTCTATCCTATTAAAAAATTTAAAGAAAAAAGGGTATCAGCCATTACAAATGATTGCATGGAACTATGCGAGCGCGAGTCTTCTTTGCTTTTGGTGGTTTCAGCCTGATATTCAACACATTTCAATATCAAAGACCCCTTGGTGGCTAATTGTTGCATTAGGATTGATTTTGCCCAGTATTTTTCTGTGTTTAGCTAAATCATTAGAATATGCAGGAATTGTTAAGACTGAAGTTGCACAGCGCCTTTCTGTCGTACTTTCTTTACTCGCAGCTTATTTCTTTTTTCATGAACAATTTAATGCTTTAAAGCTATGGGGAATAGGTTTAGGAATTTTTGCTGTTTTACTTGTCCTCTTTGGACAAATGAGTAATTCTTCGAATCATCAATCTCGAAAAGCAATTTTTGCTCTATTAAGTGTTTGGTGTGGATATGCCGCAGTAGATATTCTCTTAAAATATACGAGTAGTTTAGGTCTTCAATTTACACTGACTTTGAATCTTATTTTTATTACAGCTTTTATATTATCAATTTCATATTTATTGGTGCAGAAAACCCAAAAATGGCAGTTTAAAAGTGCTATAGCTGGGTTGATATTAGGTGTACTTAATTTTTCGAATATTGCTTTATATGTGAAAGCTCATATTCTTTTAAAGGATTCACCTGCAATTGTTTTTGCAAGTATGAATATTCTTGTGGTGCTATTAGGCATTGCAAGTGGTGTTATTTTATATAAAGAAAAATTAAAATGGCCTACCACTTTAGGTATTTTATTTGGGATAAGTAGTGTGATTTGTTTAGCTAGGGCAATGGCTTTATAGTTCAAGAGACTTGAATCTCTTGAACTATTCTAATTTTATAAATAGGTAAAAATAACTTCATCTGGTAGGCGTGATTTTGGTAGTTTGGCATTAAAATCATTTTCACTACGATAACCTAGAGAAACAATGACTGAACTACGTAGGCCTTTTTCAGTTAAACCTAACTCATTATTTAAAATGTCTTCATCAAAGCCGCCCATTGGGGTTGCATCAATTCCTTCTAAACCCGCAGCAAAAAGTAGTTGTCCGAGAGCAATGAATGTTTGATTTTCCATCCATCCAAATAAATTTTTCTGCTCATTTCGATAGAACTCAACATAGCCATGGCGAGTATCTTTTTGGCCTAATTTAGCTTTTTCATCTTTAAAACGGCCACTTAAATCATCTTGTTCAAGTAATTGATTTAAGTATTCAGATGAAATATCTGTTTTTGTGCAAAATATAAGTGTGTGTGATGACTCAAGTACTTTTGGGCCATTGTAAGCATATTTACCTGTTAAGGCTTTCGCTATTCTTTCTTTAGCTGCAAGGTTATCTGCAACGAAAAAGTGCCAAGGCTGTATATTCACTGAAGAAGGTGAAAAACGTAAAATTTCTAATAATTTATTAATTTTTTCTTGTGGAATTTTCTTTTCAGAATCATACGCTTTTGTTGTGTAGCGGCTTTTAACAGAATTCAATAGGTCCATAGGTCTACTCCATATCAATCTTATGGCAATTGAGAGAATTTAATCTTTGTCATCATACGCTATTTTATTCAAAAACATTTCCTATGTAATTTGATAAAGAAATATAAT
>Ga0207713_1003778_pt1 | contig 10154 bp, 9 predicted proteins | sample KBSS64metaG_FD_184404 | JGI IMG/M metagenome (GOLD analysis project Ga0207713, IMG submission 184404) | Switchgrass rhizosphere microbial communities from Kellogg Biological Station, Michigan, USA - KBS S6-4 metaG (SPAdes) (version 2) | ecosystem: Host-associated > Plants > Roots > Rhizosphere >...
CTGGCGGCACATCCTGATGAATACCGTGGCCGAGGTTAAAGACGTGGCCTTCACCCTGGCCGAAACCAGACAGTATAGTCGACACTTCTTCTTCAATGCGGGCTGGCGGCGCATAGAGCATGGACGGATCCATATTGCCCTGCAGCGCCACTTTGTCGCCCACGCGGCGACGCGCATCGGCGATATCGGTGGTCCAGTCGAGGCCCAGCGCGTCGCAGCCGGTTGCCGCCATCGCTTCCAGCCACTGACCGCCACCTTTGGTGAACAGCGTCACCGGCACGCGGCGGCCTTCGTTTTCACGCAGCAGGCCGTCAACGATTTTGTGCATGTAGTACAGGGAGAACTGCTGATAGTCGCGCCCGGTCAGCACGCCGCCCCAGGTATCGAAAATCATCACCGACTGCGCACCGGCTTTAATCTGCGCGTTCAGATAGAGGGTGACGCTCTTCGCCAGCTTATCGAGCAGCGCGTGCAGGGCCAGCGGCTCGGCGTACATCATCTTTTTAATCATGGTGAAGGCTTTGCTGCTGCCCCCTTCAACCATATAGGTCGCCAGCGTCCACGGGCTGCCGGAGAAGCCAATCAGCGGCACTTCACCTTTCAGCTCGCGGCGAATGGTGCGTACGGCGTTCATCACGTAGCCCAGCTCGCCTTCCGGATCGGGGATCGGCAGCTTATCCACGTCGGCTTTGCTTTTGATTGTAGAAGTGAAACGCGGGCCTTCACCGGTTTCGAAGTACAGGCCAAGGCCCATTGCATCCGGAATGGTCAGAATATCCGAGAAGAGGATCGCAGCATCCAGCGGGAAGCGGCGCAGCGGCTGGAGCGTCACTTCGCAGGCCAGCTCGGCGTTTTTGCACAGCGACATAAAATCGCCCGCCTGCGCGCGCGTGGCTTTGTACTCCGGGAGATAGCGTCCCGCCTGGCGCATCATCCACACCGGGGTGACATCAACGGGCTGGCGCAGCAGCGCACGCAGATAACGATCGTTCTTCAGTTCGGTCATTTTTGCAGTTCCTTAAGCGTCATGGCCTCAGTGTAACACTACTCATACTCGGCCCGACACATCGCCACGGTATCTTCTATCAGCCGACGCGCCACGGTGCCCGGCGGAGGCAACAGCGGTAAATCGTCGTAGCGATACCAGTTCGCGTCCAGCAGCTCTTTCTGGTCGATAACGATCTCGCCGCTGTCGTATTCGGCCATAAATGCCGTCATCAGCGACTGCGGGAACGGCCACGGCTGGGAGGTGACGTAGCGCAGGTTCTTCACTTTGATCCCGCTCTCCTCCATCACCTCGCGCGCCACCGCCTGCTCCAGCGTTTCGCCCACTTCGACGAAGCCGGCCAGCACGGTGTGGATGCCGTTACGATGGCGGGTATGCTGCGCCAGCAGGATGGAATCCTCCCGGCGGATAGCGACGATAATGCATGGCGCAATCTGCGGATAGTAGCGCTCGCGACAGTGGTTACAGAGCATCGCCCACTCGGTTTTGCTCGGGCGCATGGTATGACCGCAGTAGCCGCAGTATTTATGCGAGCGGTAAAACTCGGCCAGCTGCACGCCGCGCCCCGCCAGTTGGAACAGCCCTACGTCCAGATCCAGCACCTGGCGAACCGATCCCATATCCTGGCGGCGGGGCTGTTGGATCAACCACACAGGAGCGCCTTGCCACTCGCCGATCTTCAGCGCGTGCTGGCCTACAAGATCGAACATTTCCGCTGCACCGTAGGGCAACTCTCCGGCAGGCAGCCATAATTTTTGTTCGTGACTGACGATCCACCAACCAAGATCTGATTTTTCAATAATACGATCCATATCTATTGCACTACCTTCGCTTCACTGACATGTTGTTAGCATTGTGGTTACATTCTGGATAAGCAGATTCAATCCTACATTTTGCGGAGTCGACCATGTTAAACCAGCTGGAAAGCCTGACTGAGCGCGTTAGAGGAAGTAACAAACTGGTGGATCGCTGGCTACATGTACGCAAGCATCTACTCGTGGCTTATTACAATCTGGTCGGTATTAAGCCTGGCAAAGAATCGTTTATGCGACTGAATGAAAAAGCGCTGGATGATTTTTGTCAGGGCCTGGTCGACTATCTGTCCGACGGCCATTTCAATATTTATGAACGCATTATCCGCGAAATGGAAGGGACAACGCCGTATTTAGCGGCCAGCAAGCTCTATCCGCTGCTGGAAGCCAACACCCAGCAGATCATGGATTACTATGATTCCGCGCTCGAGAACGCTATCGATCACGATAACTATCTTGAGTTCCAGCGGGCGCTATCCGACCTCGGCGAAGCGCTGGAAGAGCGATTCACGCTGGAAGATAAGCTGATCGCCCTCGTTCTGGACAATGATTTGAACATCAGTAGCGAAGAGAACGTCGCGCGCCCTGCTTGAGTTCTTCATCGTTAACGAGTAATTTACAACCATTCGCCCCTCTCACGAGGGGGATTTTTCTTGTCGGAGTGCCCAGCGCCTGAAAGCGCGGGCTGAGACCGTTAATTCGGGATCCGCGGAACCTGATCAGGCTAATACCTGCGAAGGGAACAAGAGTCACACTGCTGTTGTATCGCCTGAGGGCGATCCTCTCTTGCTTCATCCGTCGTCTGACAAGCCATGTCCTTCACTTTTGGAATGAGCTATGTCTACTGCAAAACTGACCCGCCGCGAACAGCGCGCACAGGCCCAACACTTCATCGACACGCTGGAAGGCACCGCTTTCCCGAACTCGAAACGCATCTACATTTCCGGCTCGCAGGCCGATATCCGCGTCCCAATGCGCGAAATTCAGCTCAGCCCGACGCTTATCGGCGGCAGCAAAGATAACCCGCAGTATGAAGACAACGAAGCCGTGCCGGTGTATGACACCTCCGGCCCGTACGGTGACCCTGATGTTGCCATCAACGTCCAACAGGGTCTGGCTAAGCTGCGCCAGCCGTGGATTGATGCGCGCAACGACTGCGAAGAACTGAGCGTACTCAGCTCTGCCTACACCAAAGAGCGCCTGGCCGACGACGGCCTGGACGAGCTGCGCTTTACCGGCCTGCTGACGCCAAAACGCGCTAAGGCGGGCAAATGCGTAACCCAGCTGCACTACGCGCGCCGGGGCATCGTCACGCCGGAGATGGAGTTCATCGCCATCCGCGAAAACATGGGTCGCGAGCGCATCCGTAGCGAAGTGCTGCGCTATCAGCATCCGGGTGAAGGCTTTGGCGCTCGCCTGCCGGAGAACATCACGCCGGAGTTTGTGCGTGACGAAGTGGCCGCAGGCCGCGCGATTATCCCCGCCAACATCAACCACCCGGAATCCGAGCCGATGATTATCGGCCGCAACTTCCTGGTGAAGGTCAACGCGAACATCGGTAACTCGGCCGTCACCTCCTCCATCGAAGAAGAGGTGGAAAAGCTGGTCTGGTCTACGCGCTGGGGTGCGGACACGGTAATGGACCTCTCCACTGGACGCTATATTCACGAAACCCGCGAATGGATCCTGCGTAACAGCCCGGTACCGATTGGCACCGTCCCGATTTATCAGGCGCTGGAGAAGGTCAACGGCATTGCCGAAGACCTCACCTGGGAAGCGTTCCGCGACACGCTGCTGGAGCAGGCTGAACAGGGCGTGGACTACTTCACCATTCACGCGGGCGTGCTGCTGCGCTACGTGCCGATGACGGCGAAGCGCCTGACCGGCATCGTCTCGCGCGGCGGTTCCATCATGGCGAAGTGGTGCCTGTCCCATCACCGGGAAAACTTCCTCTACGAACACTTCCGCGAGATCTGCGAAATCTGCGCTGCCTACGACGTATCACTATCTCTGGGCGACGGCCTGCGTCCGGGCTCTATTCGCGACGCGAATGACGAAGCGCAGTTTGCCGAGCTGCACACGCTGGGCGAGCTGACCAAAATCGCCTGGGAGTATGACGTGCAGGTGATGATTGAAGGCCCGGGCCACGTGCCGATGCAGATGATCCGCCGCAACATGACCGAAGAACTGGAGCACTGCCACGAAGCACCGTTCTACACCCTGGGGCCGTTAACTACCGATATTGCGCCGGGCTATGACCACTTCACGTCCGGAATTGGAGCGGCGATGATCGGCTGGTTCGGCTGCGCCATGCTCTGCTACGTAACACCGAAAGAGCACCTCGGCCTGCCAAACAAAGAGGACGTGAAGCAGGGGCTGATCACCTACAAAATTGCCGCCCACGCGGCGGATCTGGCCAAAGGCCACCCGGGCGCGCAAATCCGCGATAACGCCATGTCGAAGGCGCGCTTCGAATTCCGCTGGGAAGACCAGTTCAACCTGGCGCTGGACCCGTTCACCGCCCGCGCCTATCACGACGAGACACTCCCGCAGGAATCAGGCAAAGTCGCGCACTTCTGCTCTATGTGCGGGCCGAAGTTCTGCTCGATGAAAATCAGCCAGGAGGTGCGCGACTACGCCGCCGCGCAGACCATTGAAGTGGGTATGGCGGACATGTCTGAGGCCTTCCGCGCCAAAGGCGGCGAAATCTACCTCAAAAAAGAGGAGGCGTAATGTATAAGCCCGATTTCCCGCCTGTCCCCTACCGTTTAGGGCTCTATCCGGTGGTGGACAGCGTGGAGTGGATAGAGCGCCTGCTGGAGACAGGCGTTCGAACGATCCAGCTGCGCATCAAGGATAAGCGCGATGACGAGGTGGAAGCCGATGTGGTTGCCGCCATCGCGCTGGGGCGTCGGCATAACGCCCGTCTGTTTATCAACGATTACTGGCGGCTGGCCGTTAAGCACCAGGCGTACGGCGTGCATCTGGGTCAGGAGGATCTGGAAACAACGGATCTGAGCGCTATCCGCGAAGCCGGACTGCGTCTTGGCGTGTCAACGCACGATGACATGGAGATCGACGTGGCGCTGGCGGCCCGTCCCTCTTACATCGCGCTCGGTCACGTTTTCCCGACGCAAACCAAGCAGATGCCCTCCGCACCGCAGGGTCTGACGCAGCTGGCGAGTCACGTGAAACGCCTTGCCGATTACCCTACCGTCGCCATTGGCGGAATCAGCCTTGAACGCGCCCCGAAGGTGCTGGAGACCGGCGTCGGCAGTATCGCCGTCGTCAGCGCCATCACCCAGGCCGCAGACTGGCGGTTCGCCACCGAACAGCTGTTACAGCTGGCAGGAGCGGGTGATGAACGATCGTGATTTTATGCGCTACAGCCGTCAGATCCTGCTGGAAGATATCGCCATCGACGGACAGCAAAAACTGCTCGCCAGCCGGGTGCTGATTGTCGGTCTGGGCGGATTAGGCGCGCCCGCCGCGCTTTATCTGGCAGGTGCAGGTATCGGTACGCTGGTGCTGGCCGACGACGACGAGGTTCACCTCAGCAACCTGCAGCGACAAATCCTCTTCACCACCGAGGATATCAACCAGCCGAAAGCGCAAATCACCCGGCAGCGCCTGAACCAGCTCAACCCGGATATCGAGCTGATTGCCCTGCAGGATCGGCTCAGCGGTGAAAGCCTGCGCCGTGAGGTCGCCCTTGCCGACGTGGTGCTGGACTGCACGGACAACATGGCGACGCGCCAGGCGATTAACGCCGCCTGCGTGGCAAATAATACGCCGCTTATCACCGCCAGCGCGGTGGGTTTCGGCGGGCAGATGATGGTCCTGACCCCGCCGTGGTCGCAGGGCTGCTATCGCTGTCTGTGGCCGGATGATGCAGAGCCGGCGCGCAACTGCCGTACGGCGGGCATTCTGGGTCCGGTGGTCGGCGTAATGGGCACAATGCAGGCGCTGGAGACCATCAAGCTGCTCAGCGGCATGGAGACGGAACGCAATACGCTGCGGCTGTTTGATGCCCGCTCCAGCGGCTGGCGCCATCTGGCGTTACACCGCGCCAGCCGCTGCCCGGTATGCGGAGGCCGCGATGCGCATTCTGTTTAACGATGAGCCGATGAGATGCGACGACGGGCTCACCGTTGCGGTACTGCTCGACAAGCTGCGTCAGCTGAAGCCGGGAACGGCGCTGGCGCTCAATCAACAGATCCTGCCGCGCGAGCAGTGGGAACATCAGCAGGTCAATGACGGCGACCAGATCCTGCTGTTTCAGGTTATCGCAGGGGGCTGAGATGTTACGTATTGCCGATAAAGTCTTTGATTCACATCTGTTTACCGGAACCGGGAAATTCGCCTCGCCGCAGCTGATGGTGGATGCCATTCGCGAAAGCGGCAGCCAGCTGGTGACGCTGGCGCTCAAGCGCGTGGATCTGCGTCATCACAGCGATGCCATTCTTGCACCGTTGCTGGAAGCTGGCGTCACGCTGCTGCCCAACACCTCCGGCGCCAAAACGGCCGAAGAGGCGATTTTCGCCGCTCAGCTGGCCCGCGAGGCGCTCGGCACCCGCTGGCTGAAGCTGGAAATTCATCCTGACGCCCGCTGGCTGTTGCCCGATCCTATCGAAACGCTGAAAGCGGCTGAAAAGCTGGTGCAGCAGGGGTTTACCGTCCTGCCTTACTGCGGCGCCGACCCTATCCTGTGCAAACGGCTGGAAGAGGTCGGCTGCGCCGCCGTCATGCCGCTGGGCGCCCCCATTGGCTCCAACCAGGGGCTGGAAACCCGCGCGATGCTGGAAATCATTATTGAGCAGGCTACCGTACCGGTGGTGGTTGATGCGGGCATCGGCGTGCCCAGCCATGCCGCGCAGGCGCTGGAGATGGGCGCCGACGCGGTGCTGGTCAATACGGCCATCGCGGTTGCCGACGATCCGGTCATGATGGCGCGGGCGTTCCGCATGGCCGTAGAGGCTGGCCTGCTGGCAAGGGAGTCCGGCCCCGGCTCGCGCAGTTTTCAGGCACAGGCTACCAGCCCGCTGACCGGTTTTCTGGAGGCGATCTCATGAGCACGTTTACCGAGCGCTGGCGGCAGCTTAGCTGGGACGACATTGCCCTGCGCATCAACAGCAAAACGGTGGCTGACGTGGAGCGCGCGCTGCATGCCCGCCATCTGGCCCGCGAGGATCTGATGGCCCTGCTCTCCCCGGCGGCCAGCGCGTACCTCGAACCGATGGCCCAGCGAGCGCAGCGGCTCACCCGCCAGCGTTTTGGCAACACGGTGAGCTTCTACGTGCCGCTCTATCTCTCAAACCTGTGCGCCAATGACTGCACCTACTGCGGTTTTTCCATGAGCAACCGCATCAGGCGTAAAACGCTCGATGAAGATGAGATTGCCCGCGAGTGCGCGGCCATTCGTGAAATGGGCTTTGAACATCTTCTGCTGGTCACGGGCGAACATCAGGGAAAAGTGGGAATGGACTATTTCCGTCAGCACCTTCCCGCCATTCGTCGTCAGTTTGCGTCGCTGCAGATGGAAGTGCAGCCCCTGGCGCAGGAGGAGTACGCGGAGCTCAAAACCCTCGGGCTGGACGGGGTCATGGTCTACCAGGAAACCTATCACGAGGCGACGTACGCCCGGCACCACCTGAAGGGCAAGAAACAGGATTTCTTTTTCCGCCTGGAAACGCCGGACAGGCTGGGTCGCGCGGGCATCGACAAAATCGGTCTGGGCGCGCTGATCGGGCTCTCTGACAGCTGGCGGGTGGATTGTTACATGGTGGCGGAACATTTGCTGTGGCTTCAGCAGCACTACTGGAAGAGCCGTTATTCCATCTCCTTCCCGCGCCTGAGGCCTTGCGCGGGAGGGATTGAACCGGCTTCGCTGATGGATGAACGCCAGCTGGTGCAGGCCATCTGTGCGTTTCGCCTGCTCGCCCCGGAAGTGGAATTATCGCTCTCAACGCGTGAATCCCCGGCGTTTCGCGATCGCGTTATCCCGCTTGCGATTAACAACGTCAGCGCGTTTTCCAAAACGCAGCCAGGCGGCTACGCCGACGATCGTCCGGAGCTGGAGCAGTTTGTGCCGCATGACGGGCGACGTCCTGAAGCGGTCGCCGCAGCTCTGACGGCGCAGGGTCTTCAGCCTGTCTGGAAAGACTGGGACAGCTGGCTGGGAAGAGCCTCGCAATGACGCTGAAACGCACTGCAACACCATAAAAAATTGTCGAGGCGCTACGAAAAGGCAAAACCGGGTGGTTGTCAGCGATCGTCCGGTTTTTTATTGTCACACAGTCAGCAACGGATGCTGACCAGGGCGAAAAGCTTCTTCCTCGTTTCGCCCTGCCTCTTGTTCATTGCACAAACGACCGCCAGCAAGTTGAATAAGTATTTTCTTAATGGTTCTTAAGATAAATCATCCCGCCAGAAATCGTGTTCCGTATAATTCACCGCTAACCGCAGGACAGCGACTATGCTGAGAGGATATCGGCAGACGAAAAGTATTCACCATCAGGAACGATGCACAGCTCATGGCACTTCACAGCAAAAAGCTCTCTTTTACCCGGCCAATCATGCTCAGCTTCGCGGGGATCCTCTGCAGTTTTGCAGTAATCGCGATCGCGGTAACGCTTTCGCAACGAAAGGATTTTCTTGAGGATTATCATCAGATCAACAGCAATTTCACGCACAACCTGGCGGTGAACTACACCGAGTCTATCCTGCGTGAAAACGACTATATCCTGGGCCGTTCCGCGATGTACTTTGCCCGCGACGACAGGCTAAACGAGACGCTCAACGTCAACCCGACGCAAGGGCTGCAGATGATGATGCATTTGCAAAACCTGATGCCGACCGTGTCCTCCATCTCGCTGGCGGACACGCAGGGGCATTATCTCCGCGCGCCGGAAGTGCTCCCCACGGAGAAGAGTAAAACCTTCGATCCCCGGACGCGGCCGTGGTTTATCGCGCAGGCCGAAGCCAGTATCTTCAGCCACTATACTCGCCCGTACATGGACTACTTCACCGGCCATCCGACGGTCACACTCTATAAGCCATTGATTTCACCCGAAGGCAGACTGAAGGGAACGATCGCGTTTCATCTCGATTTGACGTCAATGGGCTTTACACTGCGTCAGATGGTGGCGCCCGTTCAGGGGGAATTCTTCGTCGTTGAACGCGACGGCGCCGTTGTGCTTCACCCGGATACAGGCGCGCTCTTCAAACAGTACGTGAGCGAAGCGCTGATGGACAAAATGACCAGCGGCGAAGGCCACCTATACGACAAGAAAAGCAACGCCTGGTATTACTACTACTCATTTACCAATCCGGACTGGTTTGTTATCTATAGGGTCTCTGGCGAGACGCTCACCGATATCACCCGTCACGAAACGACGATCGTTGGCTGGGGGTTTGCGCTGGCGGCCATCATCATCATCCTCTTCGGCTTATATCTCCGCCACGCCTCGCGTAGCGTACTGATGCACATTATCAATGCCATCAAAACCGGCGACGTCAGCGAGGCGCCGCGGCTGGAAGCGATGCTGAGCCATACTATCCAGTCCAATAAAGAGCGTGAGATGGCCTATGTTCGCCAGGCCACTCACGATGCGCTGACGGGCTGTAAAAACCGCCGCGCGTTCGATAGCGATATCGCGGAGCTGCTGAATGCCCAGCAGCCTTTCGCGCTGGCGCTGGTAGACATTGATAACTTCAAGTCGATTAACGACACGCTGGGCCACCTGACCGGTGATATCGTTCTGCGCAACGTGGCCCGCGAAGGGATCCAGATCATGCAGCCACATCACGTCTCAATTTACCGCTATGGTGGAGAAGAGTTCGCGATAATCTTCCAGGCTGAGCAGATGACGTCTGCGCTCTCATTGCTGGAAGCGTGGCGTATCGCAGTTGAAAAACGCGTCTGGCGAGAAGAAAACCTGCGGGTGACGTTCAGCGGCGGTCTTGGGGAGTGGCATTTTGAACCGCTGGAGCAATTTGTCGGAAGCGTTGATAACGCCCTCTACAGCGCCAAACAGCAGGGCAAAAACCGCATCAACCGAACGTCCATCAGCTAATCCTCCCACTTTCACCCCTGCCCGTTTCGACGGGCCGGGTACCCGACAATGCAAAATTGTAACCGGTTTCAGAAAATCACCGGTTTCTTTGTGATGCCTGACACACAATCGCGGTAAACCGGTTGTTGAAGCGCTCTGCACGGGATAATTATCAATAAACACATGTAGATCGAGGCTGATTATGAAGAACATCGTTTTATGCTGTGCAGCGGGAATGTCAACCAGCATGCTGGTTCAACGTATGAAAGACGCCGCGCAGAA
>Ga0207713_1003784_pt1 | contig 10147 bp, 9 predicted proteins | sample KBSS64metaG_FD_184404 | JGI IMG/M metagenome (GOLD analysis project Ga0207713, IMG submission 184404) | Switchgrass rhizosphere microbial communities from Kellogg Biological Station, Michigan, USA - KBS S6-4 metaG (SPAdes) (version 2) | ecosystem: Host-associated > Plants > Roots > Rhizosphere >...
CACCTTGTTGAGCGCGCAGGTGCAAGACAGCCAGACATTGACATTCGTGCCCCTGAGCAGCCGCCAGGAACAACTGGCGGTCACCCGGCAACTGGTCGACCAGCAAAGCCGCCAAGGCTCGCTGGATGGCTTGCTCAAACTCCTGCAGAACCTTGCGCCCTCGGACCAGACCTCCACCGAACTGCGCAGCGCCGCTGCCCGGTTGCTCGCCGGCCTGCCGGATGTCCAGCAACTGAGCACCCCCAAGGGCCTGGCCCTGGCGCTGGCCAACAGTGGTGCGTTCCTCGAAAGCAAACTGCTGAACGGGCAAAACCCGACACTCGCGCCGGACATGAAAGGCGACCTGCTCAAACTGGTTGCGCAGTTGAGTCAGGGCTTGCCGGCCAACACCAGCCTCAGCGCAATCATCGCCGCCAATACCCTGGCCCAGGCCATGCCGAATTTTGTCCGCAATGCCCTGGGCATGCTCGGCCAGGTCAGTGCCAAACCGTCGCCGAGCGGTTTCCCGCTGCCCGAACGCCTGCTGCAAAGCGCCGAGGGTGAAAACGACCTTGAACACTTGCTACGCCTGGCCGCCGCTGCGGTTTCACGCCTGCAAAGCCATCAGCTGTCGAGCCTGGAACAAACCGGCGTCACCGCCGACGGACGGCTGATGAGCACCTGGCAACTGGAAATCCCGATGCGCAATCTGCAGGACATCGTGCCCTTGCAGGTCAAGTTCCAGCGCGAGGACGCCCCCGAGAAACAGCAGCCAAAAGAACGTCGCGAACAAGGCGAACCCAAGCAACAGTTGTGGCGAGTCGAACTGGCCTTCGCCATGGAGCCTTTGGGGCCGCTGCAAATCCAGGCACAACTAATCAAGGGCAGCCTCTGCGGCCAGCTCTGGGCCGAACGGCCGTACACCGCCAGCCTGATCGAAAACAACCTGGCCAGGCTGCGTGACCGCCTGCTGTCCGCCGGCCTGAACGTCGGCGACCTGGACTGCCACCTCGGCAGACCACCCCAAGGCCCCCAAACCCGCCTCGAACAACGCTGGGTCGACGAAACCGCATGAAAAACCCCAACACCCCACGCCAGGCCATCGCCCTCAAATACGACGGCACCCACGCCCCCACCCTCACCGCCAAGGGCGACGAAGAACTGGCGGAAGAAATCCTGCGGATCGCCCGCGACTGCCAAGTGCCGATCTACGAAAATGCCGAGTTGGTGAGACTGCTGGCGCGCATGGAACTGGGGGACAGCATTCCGCAGGAGCTGTATCTGACGATTGCCGAGATCATTGCGTTTGCTTGGAATCTGAAGGGGAAATTTCCGGTGGAGCAGGATCCGCAATTGCCCTTGCAAGAAAAAGACATAACGGAACGAGGCGACAACTACTAATTACCTGACATATCGCCACGTAACACGGCGCATATAGGTTTGTACCACCCCTGTTCTAATTCAAACGAGCGCGCCACTTCAGGTTCGCCCACTCAAACAGACCTAATTGACCATAATCAATTAAATCCAAAGGAATTCCGCCAGCTGTCAGATTAAGCGCTTTCATTCCAACACGACCTACCCGCCAATAATACTCCCCAACGGGATTATTAACACGATGAACCAGTAAAATTTGATTACCTGTTGCTGACGTTCGCGCATAAGGCTGTATATCGGCCCACGCCAAAGAACCCTCTTGATAGACTGGAGATTCAGATGGCGTAAATGACCCATCACCATTATTGACAAGCTTCCAAAAATTAGTTGCTGCCCCATCGGCACTTGCGTGTAAAACCCAAGCGTCCGTCAAATGAGTAACAGGTGAGGTAACCGTGACAATTTTTGATCGAACATAGCGAAAATTCACATAATTACTTGGCTGACCAACATCAAACCCGTCCCCCGTACTTTTAAGTATCGACAGCCTCAAATGCTCATCAATTGAGTCAAAAGCAAGTACATCTGCAAAACCATCCCTCCCCAAATTAGCCACAGAAAGATACGCAGCCTTGTCAAGACCCGTTGCTTGAGCCCAAAGATCAGGAGCACTCAGACTTCCTCCTTCATTCATCATCACCCAAAAATTCAAGCCCGAATCGCCACGGGTATGCGCAATCAACACGTCCGGCTTACCAGCGCCACGAAAATCACCCGCCAAATATTGCTGGGCAAGTTCATAATCAAATGGAAAGTCTACCATCGCCCATACTTTAGGGTGATCAAAATGATCACTAACACTCTTCATCAGACTGAACCGGGTTCCGCCTCCATTTCCCGGTGAAATTATCATTAAGTCAGCCTTACCATCGCCATCAAAATCAGCCAGCAAATAACGAGCTTGATCATAACAAACCTCATTATTTCCACACGTAGGCTGTAATGACGCTGCATCAAAGGCTACCCGCCCCCCATACCACTGCTTACTTTCAACCTTTCCCTCTTTAGTTGAAGACACCCATACATCGACCCCTGGACCATCTGATCGCCTGATCACCTGCACCAAACTACTTGCCCCCTCACCACCAACATCGCCTACCAATGCAGCTTCGACTTTTGTGTCGCTATCGACATTAATTATTTTCCTCGTCCATAACGCAGCACCTTTGAATGGTGAGCATTGATGACTAACTAATGATTCACTCGATGCATCAAGGCAGCCTGCCTGCGGCGTGAATACTTTTCCGAAATCCCATGGCGTCCAGTGCTGGGTGGCTTCGCCTCCAGCGCAGACCTTCACGACCAGCCTATTATTTTCAAACGCGACACACTGACCCGATTTATTCTTTAATAACGCGGTCCCCATTTCTCCCACTCTGACTGACGAGGGTACAAACGACCAAAGCTGTGCATCGTCATTATTACATTCGTACAGGGACAATTCGTCCCCCCCTCCTTTAGCAGCCAAACACTTTTGTGTTTCAAAATTAACTAATGGCTCCAGCGGGATATTAACTTCTGGCACTGCTTCGCGAGCATTGGTCACTTTAAAATTTCTACGAGCCACCCAATTGCCATTCCACGTAGCCTCACTAAACACACTGCTTACCGGTTCCGCCCCTTCATAATGAAAATACGTAGCAGCAATATCGCGCTTACGCTGAACAGCCCTTGGAGAGACGGTTGCAACACCACCGGCGGAGGGATAGGTCTCATGATAAGCAACCGAAATATCATCGCTAATATTGCGAAGGGCAGCCCGCGCAAATCGGGCCGAGTAAATATGATCCGGATGTTCAATGTAGGGAACTGTATCAGGATTCAAGGCATACACTTTCGTTGCGCCCAGCTCCTCAATAAGCTTCACCAATACCCTGATAATTGTAGCTTTACTATAAAGATTCACTGGACCCGAGGCTTCATCCAAATACGGCCAGCTAATCACTAGAGCGCCATTATCAAACATATTTGCCAAAGGAACGTCTCCACCTCTGACATGTCCACCTCGCACCCTTAAAAAAATCAACCTCAACCTTGAATTAGAGGTGGCCACTACACTCCTCAAATGTGCGGAACCGACTTCTATGATAGAGGTCTCCCACCCCGTACTGACTCCAAGCATCCTTTCGTAGGCTTTTTCGGAGGCTTTTTCTCGTTTTATTACATAGTCAAACCCCGCTCCAGAGCTCCCACCCACCATAAAAATTACCGTCACACAACCACCTCGCGCCAAGACCTCCGATATGCCAGGCTCAATAAAAAGTAGATCATCGTCCATGTGAGCGACAACACTGACAAGATGCTCACCAGAGCAAGTCGCACGATCTGGACTCAACACGCCGTATGGAAGTTTCAACGACTCACTTGCGAAAGCGGTGCCGTTCAATGCAAGTACCAGTATCGCCAAGGCAAATAGACCCTGGAAAAATACAAGCTTAAAACCATACTCTCGCCTGGTTTCCATACACTACCCGCCTATCAGTAGAGCCGCCATTATTTACAGACCGATAAAACAATCCCTTTACATCAGAACGATAAATTCAACCGGCGCAACTGAATCAAGTTCGAGTATTGTCACGGTCACCGCACCTTACTACTGTCAAAAATACCAGTTTGGACGAACGGTCACTGAGTAAGGTGGGCGGATTCTACGAAAGGGAATATCAGGCTGGGCGAGGCACGGCTGTGATCACCTACGGCAGCGCAATACCGACTAGGGACGGTAGATGAAGCACTGGCGATTGTTTTTTCAAAGCAAAAAAAGATCGCAGCCTTCGGCAGCTTCTACAGGTGGTACCGCGTAGGAGCTGCCGAAGGCTGCGATCTTTTGATCTGTTCAGTTCTTGTGCACTTTGCTCATCAACTCCGCCTCAGCCTGGGTCAAGCCGCAGGACTGGGTCAGTTCGTCGACGCTGGCGCCCATCCCGACCAATCGTGCTGCCTGGGCAAACGACAGGCTGGTCGGGTCGCGCTGTTCCAGCTGCGCCAGTTTGTCCGGCAACGGCGCAACGATCGCCCGCAGTTCATGCAGGTCTTCGCCCATGCGCACGCTGCCGTTCTGGTAGTTGTCAACGCGTTTGCCCAGGTCCTTGATGCGCTGGTCGCGCAGCGCATCGCCCTGGGCCTGTTGCGCGGCGATCTGCTTCTGGGCGCGAATGTAGGCCAGAAACATCGCCAGCGTGCCTGCCCAGAACAGGAACAGGACAATGACCGCAACCTCGAGAATCAATCAGATACTCTCCAGTTCCGACCATTCTTCTTCGCTCATCATCTTGTCCAGCTCGACCAGGATGAGCAATTCGTTGTTCTTGTTGCACACGCCTTGAATGAACTTGGCGGACTCTTCGTTACCCACGTTCGGCGCGGTTTCGATTTCCGACTGACGCAGGTAAACCACTTCGGCCACGCTGTCGACCATGATCCCGACAACCTGCTTGTCGGCTTCGATGATGACGATACGGGTGTTGTCGCTGATCTCGGCATTCATCAGGCCGAAGCGCTGACGGGTGTCGATCACGGTGACGACGTTGCCGCGCAAGTTGATGATGCCCAGCACGTAGCTCGGGGCACCCGGGACCGGGGCGATTTCGGTGTAGCGCAGGACTTCCTGGACGCGCATCACGTTGATGCCGTAGGTCTCGTTGTCCAGCTTGAAGGTGACCCATTGCAGGATCGGATCTTCGGAACCTTTTGCCGCCGTTGCCTTGTCATTCATACCCTGACCCCTCAAGAAACCGCCCTGGCGGTGTGTGTTCCGTGCAACGCCATCGAGTGACGTCGCCTGTTGTTTATTTGATGTTTGTCGGTTTGTGGTTCGGCTTGCTGCCGGACATGTGCTTTGCCCCGCCACTGGCGATCAACTCGGCCAACGAGGCGACGTCGAGCAAGGCGCACATGTGTTCAATCACCGTGCCGGCGAGCCATGGCCGCTGACCTCGATGACTTCTCCATTTGATTTCATTCGGGTCCAGTCGCAACGAGCGACTGACCTGATGCACCGCCAGGCCCCATTCATAGCCCTGGACCGAAATCACGTATTGCAGGCCCTGCTTGAAATCGTCGCGGTAACGGTCGGGCATGACCCAACGCGCGGTATCGAGCACCTTGAGGTTGCCGGCCTGGCTCGGCAGGATGCCCAGGAACCATTCCGGCTGGCCGAACAACGGCGTCAGCTCGTGACCGGCCAGGGAGTAGATCGACCCCAGGCATACCAGCGGCACCGCCAGGGTCAAGCCGGCGACATCGAACAACAGGCATTCGAAAGGCTCGGCGGCCCAGGACGGACGACCCTCGGTGTCCACCGGTGGCGGCGTATTGCTCGGTGGCAGATGCACTTCGACGACGGGCGATACCAGGGTTTGCGGCACTTCGACAGCGGCTGGCTGCGCTTCAACAGGCGGCGGTGACAAGGCTTGCAGCAGCGGAGCGATGGTCGAAACGGACGCCAAGACCGGCGCCGGGGCTTCGATCACCGGCGCCTTGAACACTGGCGCTACGGATGCCGGCACCGGCGCGGCCGCCGCGGCATCACGGGCCTGCTCTTCGAGCACCGCTGCCTGGAACTCGTCCAGCACTGCTTCGGTGGCGATCTCCTCGGCCACTGCCTCTATCGGCAGCGTCAATTCTTCGGTCACGTCCTGCAGCAAGCTGTCCAGGTAGGACTGCAATGCCAGTTGCGGGCGCGAAGTGGTCTTCAATGGCCGGTTCATGAACGCTCACCTGTAGGGGCGACGGTGCGACGATTCGACTTGCTCGCGATGAACCTGAGAGCGCCACGGGGTGCCAGGTTTCCCGCGTCATCGTTGACGACCATCGCGAGCAGGCTCGCTCCTACAGGGATCGAGGTCAAGTCAGGCCACCTGCGCAACAAGTTGCGCCGCCAGCAGATGCTTGAGCAACGCACGGTAAGCGAGAACGCCACGACTCTTGCCGTCGAACTGCGAAGGCGTCAGCCCGGCACGGCTGGCATCGCGCAGGCGCGTGTCCACCGGGATGTAGCCTTGCCAGATTTCGTCGGGGAATTTGTCGCGCAGCACGCGCAAGGTGCCGAGGGACGCCTGCGTGCGGCGGTCAAACAGGGTCGGCACGATGGTGAATGGCAATGCCTGTTTGCGCGAGCGGTTGATCATCGCCAGGGTGTTGACCATGCGCTCGAGGCCCTTGACCGCGAGGTGTTCGGTCTGCACCGGGATCACCAGTTGCTGGCTTGCCGCCAAGGCATTGACCATCAGCACGCCGAGCAAGGGCGGGCTGTCGATCACGGCGTAATCGAAGTCCTGCCACAGTTGCGCCAGGCTCTTGGCAATCACCAGGCCCAAACCACTCTGCCCTGGCGACTGGCGCTCGAGGGTGGCCAGCGCGGTGCTGGACGGCAACAGGGAAATGCGTTCGTCGCTGGTTGACAGCAACAGTTGACCCGGCAGGCCTTGCGGCACATTGCCCTTGTGCAGGAACAGATCGTAGTTGCTGTGTTCCAGGCTGTCGGGGTCGTAGCCGAAGTAGCTGGTCATGGAGCCGTGGGGGTCGAGATCGACCACGACCACGCGCTTGCCCGCCTCGGCCAGCAACCCGGCTAAAGCGATGGAGGAAGTGGTTTTACCGACACCACCCTTTTGATTGGCGACTGCCCAGACTCTCATTCGGATTGTTCCTCCCGGCCGCACGGATCGACCGAGAAATAGCTCAACGTGTTAATGCGGGTGACGGAGAATTGACGGCGTTCTCTCGTACCGGCGACTTGACCGGGGTCGGTGCAGTTTGTGTGCCAGCACGCTTCAATGCGGCATCCGGTTGCGCATGAGCGGTTCCGGTACCGGTCAGGCTGCGGCGAACATCGAGGTTGCGCGACACCACCAGCACCACGCGACGGTTGCGTGCGCGGCCTTCGGCGGTGGCGTTGTTGGCCACCGGCTGAAACTCGCCGTAGCCCACCGACGCCAGGCGACCGGGGTTCACCCCCTGCATCGCCAGCATGCGCACGATGCTGGCCGAGCGCGCCGAGGACAGCTCCCAGTTGGTCGGGTACTGCGCAGTGCGGATCGGTTGATCGTCGGTGAAACCTTCGACATGGATCGGGTTGTCGAACGGCTTCAGGATCGCCGCGACCTTGTCGATGATGTTGAACGCGATATCGCTGGGCATGGCATCACCGCTGCCGAACAACAGGCTGGAATTGAGCTCGATCTCGACCCACAGCTCATTGCCGCGCACGGTCATCTGGTTGGAGCTGATCAGGTCACCGAACGCCGCGCTGATGTCATCGGCGATGCTCTTGAGCGGATCGCTGGCGCCGGAGACACCAGCATCGACCTGATCACTGTCCTTGACCAGCGGCTTGGCCGGGGTCACGGTCTTCGGCCGCTCGTCACCGATGGGGATCGGCTTGAGCGCGCGATCGGAATCGGTGAAGACCCCGATCAGGGCTTCGGAAATGACCTTGTACTTGCCTTCGTTGATCGACGAGATGGAGTACATCACCACGAAAAAGGCGAACAGCAAGGTGATGAAGTCCGCGTAGGACACCAGCCAGCGTTCGTGGTTGACGTGTTCTTCATGCTGGCGACGGCGAGCCATAGTCAGGGTCTGCTCACAGTAAATGATGCAGCGCGTTGGCGCTGTGATTGCGCCAGGCAAGGCGCGTGACGCCGAGAATGGTTGCGCCCCCTCTCAAGTCGCGCAACGCAGCCTGGCGCAATCACAGCGCCAACCCGGAGGGCAGCGCCCTGCGAGCCGCAATACGTCGTTACTCGTCGTTCATTTGAAGCAACCAAACCTCTCTCCTCGCGCCTAGTCTTGCGGCTCGCAGGGCGCTGCGCGCTCCATCATTTACTGTGAGCAGACCCTGTATTCCCTTAATCCATGAAGCCCTGAAGCTTCAACTCGATGGAGCGAGGGTTTTCACCTTCGGCGATCGACAGCAGTCCTTCCAGCAACATTTCGCGATAACGCGACTGGCGCAGCGCGATGGCTTTGAGTTTGGCGGCAATCGGCAGCAGCACCAGGTTGGCACTGGCCACGCCGTAGATGGTGGCGACGAAGGCCACGGCGATGCCGTTACCCAGTTGCGACGGATCACCCAGGTTGCCCATGACGTGAATCAGGCCCATCACCGCACCGATGATGCCGATGGTCGGCGCATAACCGCCCATGCTTTCGAAGACCTTGGCCGCTTCGATATCGCGGCTTTCCTGGGTGTAGAAATCCACTTCCAGAATGCTGCGGATCGCTTCCGGCTCCGCGCCGTCGACCAGCAGTTGCAGGCCTTTGCGGGCGTAATTGTCAGGTTCGGCGTCAGCGATGCCTTCAAGACCCAGCAGGCCTTCCTTGCGGGCGGTCAGGCTCCAGTTCACCACGCGATCGATGCCACCGGCCAGGTCGACGCGAGGCGGGAACAGGATCCAGGCGAGGATCTGCATGGCGCGTTTGAAGGCGCTCATCGGTGATTGCAGCAGCGCCGCGCCAATGGTCCCGCCAAGCACGATCAACGCTGCCGGGCCGTTGGCCAAGGCGCCCAGATGACCACCTTCAAGGTAATTGCCGCCGATGATGGCGACAAAAGCCATGATGATGCCGATCAGGCTTAGAACATCCATCAGATGCACGCCTCGACCAAGTGCTTGCCAATGTCGTCGAGGCTGTACACCGCGTCGGCGAGTTCAGCTTTTACAATGGCCATCGGCATGCCATAGATCACGCAACTGGCTTCGTCCTGCGCCCAGATCGAACTGCCGCCCTGCTTGAGCAGGCGCGCGCCTTCCCGGCCATCGGCGCCCATGCCGGTCAGGACGACCGCCAGAACTTTGTCACCGTAGGACTTGGCTGCCGAACCGAAGGTGATGTCCACGCACGGTTTGTAGTTGAGGCGCTCGTCACCCGGGAGGATTTTCACCGCGCCGCGACCGTCGATCATCATCTGCTTGCCACCCGGTGCCAGCAGCGCCAGGCCCGGACGCAGGATGTCGCCATCCTCGGCTTCCTTGACGCTGATGCGGCAGAGCTTGTCCAGGCGCTCGGCGAAGGCCTTGGTGAAGGCGGCCGGCATGTGTTGAACCAGCACGATCGGGGCCGGGAAATTGGCCGGTAATTGGGTCAACACCCGTTGCAGGGCAACCGGGCCGCCGGTGGACGTACCGATGGCCACCAGTTTGTAGGCCTTGCGTTTTGGCGCGGGCGACGACGCAGCGGGGGCATGCGTACGCACCGGGATCGGTGCCGGTGCCGGACGCGCGGGCGCGCTGCTGGCAAAACTCCCCACGCTGGAAGGCGCAGGCGTCGGGGCTGGTGCAGCGACAGGCGCCGGAGCGCTGTAGTGACTGACTCGACGATTACTGCGCGAGATGCTGAGAATCTTCTCGCACAGCAGTTGCTTGACCTTCTCGGGGTTGCGCGAGATGTCTTCGAAATTCTTCGGCAGGAAGTCCACCGCACCGGCATCCAGCGCATCGAGGGTGACCCGGGCGCCTTCATGGGTCAGCGAGGAGAACATCAGGACCGGGGTCGGGCAGCGTTGCATGATGTGTCGCACGGCGGTGATACCGTCCATCATCGGCATCTCGTAGTCCATGGTGATCACGTCGGGTTTGAGGGCCAGCGCCTGATCGATCGCCTCTTTGCCGTTGGTCGCCGTGCCGACGACCTGGATATTCGAATCCGCTGAAAGAATTTCCGAGACGCGGCGGCGAAAAAACCCCGAATCGTCCACCACCAGGACTTTGACTGCCATAAACACTCC
>Ga0207713_1003785_pt1 | contig 10146 bp, 8 predicted proteins | sample KBSS64metaG_FD_184404 | JGI IMG/M metagenome (GOLD analysis project Ga0207713, IMG submission 184404) | Switchgrass rhizosphere microbial communities from Kellogg Biological Station, Michigan, USA - KBS S6-4 metaG (SPAdes) (version 2) | ecosystem: Host-associated > Plants > Roots > Rhizosphere >...
TGCAACAACTAGTAGCTCACAAGGAAAAAGAGCTTCAACAGATGGATAATTTAGTGGAGTTGAAAGCAGCACCACCCGTTGAGATACGCAGCGAGAGACGGATTGAAGAGTTATGTAGCCATCCAATTGAAGTAGAGGCGGCCAAGAGTGTCATGGGTTCGAAAGTGAAAGTGGAAGAAGTAGATTTTCATGAGCTTATGAGTCTCACAAAAGAGCTGCAGCAAACATTGGCGGCCGAGCATGAGCGTACCCATGCGTTGAGCCACGAGCTTGATCGTTATGAAAAAGAGAATAAGACATTGAAGTATGATTTGAATGAGACAAGGCAAGAATTAGAGATTTATGTGGCAGATCAAGATGGCCAAGTAGAAAAAGCCAAGAAACAAATGCGGCAGAAGCTTGTCCGTGACTTTTCAGCTGAACAGAAGGAAAAGGTGAAAGATGAGGTTAAGAGAGAACTAGATACCCAATATAAAGCTCATATAGGCTCTCTCAGCGATAATTTAATAATTGAGAAGCAGAAACATGAGAAAACGAAAAAAGAGCTTGTACAGGAAAAAGAAGTGAATGAGAGCTTAACGAAGATGAATCTTGGTTATATAAAGGATTATGTGCCAAAAGAAGACCTTGATTATGCTAATAGGCAGGTTCGTGAATTAAAAGAAGAGAATAAAACATTGAAAGCCTGGAAGGAAAAAGCGTTAAATTGGATTGATCAGAATGTGGAGAAGATGAAACAGATTTCATTTTTTCAATACGTACGTGGGATTGGAAAACAATCAAAACAAAAGGATCAAGACTTAGAACGCTAAAAAGGAGACATGAAGTTGAGTAAAATGAAAACGATACTCTTACTTATTGCTTTTGCAGTGGTAGCTGGTTACGATATTTATTTATTGTTGACTGCTTATCACTACGGTTTTTCTGGTTAATAAAAATAGTTAAAACCATATAAAAAAAAGCTATTTCACTCGTATTGGCATCGAAGTGAAATAGCTTTTTCTATATTACATTCAAGAGTGTTCTGGTTCGTCATGGATATCTTTATATGTGAAGTATATCACAAACTTTTTTAGTTGTGAAGATGGAAATCGAAATTTGTATGACAAGTTTTGATTTCCACAGAAAATTCCGTTGTATAAAGACATTTGCATACTGTAAAATATTTGTATGAACATAAAAAGATAAAATGAATACAAGGTTGATCGCTTTTAGAATGATCAACCTTTATTTGTTTTGCTATTAAAAGTAAATAGGTGAGGGGAATATTGGAGTCTCATAAATTGATCTTAAAAGAAGCTTTAACCGTTGAAATTGAAAAAGAGAGAAAATGTTTGATTGAAACGGCATTTAAAGAGGGGTTTACAAGTAATAACACGGTAGAGATTAGTCAATTTATTGATAAGATGTTAAATGAATTAGAAAAGATTAAATAGAGATATTAAAAACAAAAAAAGCAACCTCGGCATTGGCCAATGAACGAGGTTGCTTTTTTAAAAGGGATTGTTCAAACTTATTCGAGAATGAACAACCTGACCGTAACATATTTTTTACCATACTTACCATTTTTAATGTGTTGCTACATATACAAAATAAAAGAGCAACCTCGGCAGTGGACGCGAGGTTGCTCAAAAATAGGGTTACGCTGAAATTTGTAAAAATAGTTTGGCCTTTAATATATCATATATAGATATAAAATCAATTATTTGAACGGCTTTGCATATGAATAAAAGGTGCGCTTTTTATTCATCTATTTGTCACTCAGCCCGAGGCCAAACGTTGATAAATCAAGGATGTATAAAAAGCTGCATAATTCATAATAGGAATCTTGTTTAAACCCTTTGCGCCGCAAGGGGTTCTTTTTTTTGTGTCTTCCGGAAAGAGACATTATGTAAACTTGTTTTGTATATCGTATACAGACCTTTTTAAAGAATATATATGTTAATATGGTATAAAAAGGTATTTTGAAAGGCTGATAGATAATGATGATTGGTGTTCCTTTACTTATTGGTTTAGTACCAGGTTTAATTGTATTATTGTTGACTTGGCTATTTAGACGTATGAAATGGAGACTACCCGTTAGAATGATTCCTGCAATCTTAACAGTAATAGCTTCAATTGTTCTTTTTTACATTGGTTATGTTGAAGTAAGAGGTTTTGAAGGTGCTGCTTATTTGTTCTTAGCAGTATTTCTAATACTTTTTGCTGCTATATCCTTTGTAATGGCAAAAAAGCCTTTAAGATAATATTTTCTTAAAGGCTTTTTTGTACCGATAAATGATATTACGTTAACTAAAAAGTATATATAATACATTTTTAAAAAGTAAAAGCTACTGAACAGGGGTCAGTAGCTTTCTTACGAAGCATGTTGTCAACTTAACAAGTAGTGAGGATTTCCAAATAGAAGCTTCACAGCGTCTTAAATAGCTTACCCAAAATATTGTTTGTTATCACCAATTAAAGGAGTATTTGTTTAGGTTAATAAAAGCAGGAAATATCATCTTGCATTTGAATACTAGTACTATACTTTTAAAACGGAAGTGGAGGCTAGTATGATGCTGGTAAAAAAGATGTTAAATGGAATTATGATGAAAGAAATCACAATTAAAGAATTAGCTGATCAGTATGATGTAAGCACTCGTACCATTCAATCAAAGATTAAGAAATTAGGCTATGAATGGGACAGTAAGCAAAGTATTTATCGCTACGTTGGAGAAGAATCAGAACCTTTAGATGTTGATTTTAGTACTCTTATCTCTAAAAATAGTAAAGTGCCAGCAGAACAAAAGCTAGCCAGTAACGAAGTAGCAGCTAGTATTAGCTATCTAAATGAAAGTGAAAGTACTAGTGCTAGTTCTTCAAAAGCTAGTACAACTACTAGTACAGTAGATGCAATTGATTTGTTGCTGCAAAGTCCAAAAGACCGTTCAAAACGAGTCTATCGAGGTTTTTACTTTGATGATGATGTGCTAAGTATTATTGATCGAGTCCCCAAAAGTTATAAATCCGAATTAGTAAATGAAGCTCTGAGAAAAGTATTTAAGGAAAAGGGATTATTAGATTAAAAAGAAAAGCAGGCTTAAGCCTGCTTCTTTAGCCTTTAAGGCTACTATGTTTAAGAAATTCTTATTAGTTTTTGTGAAGGTTCTTGATGTAGATTTTGAAATTGTTGAACGGCCTCTGTCATAGATTCCGTATTCAATTTCTTTAAGATGCTTTTTCTTTGATTTTTAATAGTGCTTTCTTCTTTATGGAGAAGGTTTTGTATTTCTGAAATAGAATGACCATCAATAGCAAGAGCAAAGACTTCTTGTTCTGCTTTAGTAAGCTGGTTCATGAATATTTTCTCTTTTAGGATTTTGCATTCTTCTTCTACATTCTTTAATCGAGCAACTTCATCAACTAAATCAGAAGCTACACTCAAGATATGTTCAATACCCATTAATAATTTTTCGCTTTGATCCATGATAAGACCCTCCTATTTTTTGAGGGCAACCCATGTTATAATTAATATCGGTATATACGTTGTACTAGTTACGACATGGGGTGTTTCTCTGCCAGGAGAAATGCCCTTTTCATTTTGTTGTGTCTAATCTTGGTGTTAATCGTTTAAATCACCTCCTTAAAATTATTTTAGTCCTTCTCTTTCTCTTAAAGCTTTAAATCTATCAAATTGACTTCTGTATTGATAATCTTTGTTTTCTTTTTTACTAACAAGAATTTTTCCGTCATATTTAGCAAATTTCTTTTTAGAGTTATAATCTGTCCAAGCAAGGTCAGCGTTGACAATATAGATATTAGACGTACCCATTTTTAAAACATCTATAAATCCATTCTCTTGTAATAATTTAACGGCTCTATATACTGTTGTACGTGATTTTCCAAAATAGTCTATAAATACTTCATAAGAACATGCTAGTGCATTTCTTGTATCCATATGCTCTAAAATAAAGAATAATATAGAGCTTGCAAAACCATGGTTACTCATAAGCCATCTAATTTCTGGCATGTGTTCTCTATAAAGCTGAACAAAGTTAGCATTCTTATCATTTTCTTTTTTTATTTTCTCTTTTTCCTCTTCACGTTCTTGAATTTCCATAAATCTTTGAAGCATTTGTAATTCGCTTTTTGTTAGTTCGACTTTCACTTTTTCTTCTTCCAACTCCTTATATCCCTCCTTATTTGTGTTGCAAATGTTTCATCAGCTATGAAACATTTATGTATCACTTTTGAAACAAGATGTTTCATTAGGTACATTATATTCCATAAAAGAAACAAAGTAAACCTTTTTTGAAACATCTTGTTTCATTATGTTTCATAGCTGATGAAACATATATGTTTCATCAGCTATGAAACATTTAAACTTTCAAAAGCCTTATATATCAACACTTTTTGAAACTACTCTTTCTATATCTGATGTTTGCTATTTTCCATGCAAGGTTCGAGTAGTATTTTTTAAGAAAATCACTTAAAAAATCTCCACTCTTTTCTCCTTGCATGGAAAATTTCGGCAGGGTTGGTTATATCGCCAAGCCGAACATACCCAAAACGAAGTTTAAGATGATCGGCTTGTGACGGCCATTATACCTGCCGAACCGCCAAAGCAGCCGTCCATAGTTGCTACCTTTTCTCAAAATAAGATACACAATTGGGGACTAGTCCCCAAACCCCTAGCCAGCACACCACCCCAAAACAAAGGTAACCCAACCGATCAATCAATCGATCATCGATCAATCAGTAGGGATTTTGAAAAAATTAAAGAAACTATATATAGTTTGTCTTAGTGATTGATTGATAATTGATTGATCGATTGAAGGAGGGCAGCTTATATTATGGATTGGATAACGATTAATGATATTTCTAAAATGATTAATACACCTGTTCCAACTGTAAGAAGATACATACAAAAACATCAAGCTTTTCTTAATACTAAGAGGGAAGGAAAAAAGATTTTATTACATCCAAATTCCGTAGAAATTCTAAAGAAAATTCGGAAATGGTATATGATTGATAACTTGATTGATATTGAAATAGATAATAAGCTCAAAGCCGATGGTTATAAGCTTTTCATTGATGTTCAATCAATCAATCATCAATCAATCAACCAAGAATTAGACTCTTCTTCTTTAGATTTTTTGAAAGCTATGTTTAAAGAACAAAGAGCAATTAATGAGCAACTTATGGAGAGTAATAAATTATTGGTTGAAGAGATAAATGAAATAAAACAAAATTATAAAGAAAGTGAAATTAAGAGGGAACAAAGAGACTTAGCTTTAATGGAGACCTTGCGATCAATACAGGAAACAAAAAAATTAGTAGCTGCTTCAGAAGAAAAAAAGAAGTGGTGGCAGTTTTGGAAACTTTAGTAGTTGTATTATAAACAACTTTAATAATGTATCAGAGCCAACATATACAATGTTTCTTATAAGACGTGAGAGAAGATTCATTGAAAAATGGCACCTTAAAGGTGTCTTCTTTTATGTAGCATGACATGTCTTATATGGTATATTCTTTTGATGCTTATTACAGTGGCTGTTATAAGCTTTTTTTAGATACAAAGGTTAATCACATGTGATTTTCAAGACACTTTCCTATAGATATATTTGATTACGTTAGTAATCATGTAGCTATAGAGAAGTTTTTTCTCTTATTCTCCTGTTATCATTTATTTTTGTGCGCGGCCGCAGGAATTGAGATTTTAAAAATATTGTCGTGAATATGGGAATATACATGTAGCATACATACAATGAAGGCCGCCTTATAGGATGATATATAATGGGCGGCCTTTGTTATGGGTATACCCTAGTTTTATTTATTCCCTCTTAGATATGGTAATATCTACAAAAAGGGGGCTTCATAATGTTGGAAATAACTTATAAAGGTCAAACGTTTTCTTGGGAAGGCTGGCAAGAAGATCATAGAAAATTTTTTGAGAGTTTAGCAAGTCATAATGATTTTATAAACCATTATTTGTTAGATGTAGGTATCTATGATAAAGGTTACTCTAGTGCTACTGATCGACTCTATGCATTACATGAGTTACTGGGAACGGCAAAATTTAGTTTGTGGAACTCTTATAAAAAGTTCTATAGTGATATTTTATATTCTAAAGAATATACAGGTCATCTCATAAGAAGATCTCACTATTTAAAAAATGCTATAGTTTGGTACAACTCATGCGAAGATTACGTTTATCAAATTATTTCACTTTCGTATGGTTTACATGATGTAGATATTACCGGTCCTGAACAATATAAAACAGCATTAAAAGAATGTTGTTTTTTTAAGGTGAAAGAGAAATTGAAAAAGATTAATTCAAAAGCTTCAAAGCAATTATTAAAAGTGATAAAAAATTATAGATTTAACGATGATGTTGTTTATCTAAGAGATAACTTAGCAAATAATTTGAAACATCATGGTAATTTAAAATTTAAAGGGCTGGCGGTTGGGCGTCCAGGCGCATATACAGAAACGGACTATAAAAGCGGGGATATAAAATATAACTCTCTTTGGATAGAATCCGATATTGTTGATATAGATGAAACAATTGAACTAATAAAAAGAGTTCATAATTTATTAATTAACTATGTAAGAACAGTAATTGAATTTATTGATTTTAAGGATTGTATACCTGATGAAAAATCTATTATAGGTCAAACAACAGGATGGATGAAGAAAGAGCCTTCAAGCTATAAAAAAATACTATATGGTCATAGTCTAAATAAAAGTTCTGTCAACGGTAAATCGCAAGACCGTCAGGTCGAGAATTTAAGGAGTTGATAGATTCACCAAACCCAAACCCTCTTGGCACTCAAACAAACGCGTTTGTTTGACGCCAACCGGCGAGGGAGCCCCCTCAAAGGTTGAGGGGGTTGGGGGTGTTTGTAGAAGCCATTCCAAAGGGGCTTCCCTTTGGCAGGTGGTGGACGGCGTCCACGGCCTTCATGAAAAAGGGCATCCGTTGAGGATGTCTTTTTTCATTTTGGCGGAGCCAAACACAGGGAGGAACTCCGACCGCCACCTCGTAGAGCGCGCTCCCAATTTGATCGAAGATGAAAAATTGGTGTAGTGCGTTACACCAAATCTAAAGTTGTGGTATGCTAGACCCAAGTATAGTGGTCGAAATGGGGGATTGAGGGATGGCCAAATATGGGATTATCCGCATGCAAAAGTTCCACAAGGACGCAATATTGGGGATCCAGAAACACAACCAACGAGAAGGCGAGAACAGTAAAAATAAAGACATCGATTCAACCAAAACGATGTTCAACTATGATTTCGTGAATGAGGATAAAATTAAGTACCATGAAGAAATTAAAAAGATGACGGCCACTCGTGTGAAACGAAAAATTCGAAATGATGCGGTCCTGGTGGCAGAGTTTTTTGTATCGGCCAGTCCGGAGTATATGCATGCGATGTCGTCAGACGAGCAGCGCAAATATTTTGAAGCATCATTAGATCATATTGCCGGTAAGTATGGTCAGCAGAACATTTTATATGCCGTGGTACATAACGATGAAGCTACGCCACATATGCACGTGGGGTTTGTTCCGATCACAGATGATCGGCGCTTGGCGGCGAAAGAGTACTTTCATGGCAAAACGAAAATTCGTAGAATCCAAGATGATTTTCATAACTACATGAATAAACGTGGGTATGACATTGAGCGTGGCGAGCCGAGTGAGCTTCAGCATAAGAGTGTCTATGAGTTTAAGAAACAAGAACGTGAAAAAGAGCTAAAGCATCTGCAACAACTAGTAGCTCACAAGGAAAAAGAGCTTCAACAGATGGATAATTTAGTGGAGTTGAAAGCAGCACCACCCGTTGAGATACGCAGCGAGAGACGGATTGAAGAGTTATGTAGCCATCCAATTGAAGTAGAGGCGGCCAAGAGTGTCATGGGTTCGAAAGTGAAAGTGGAAGAAGTAGATTTTCATGAGCTTATGAGTCTCACAAAAGAGCTGCAGCAAACATTGGCGGCCGAGCATGAGCGTACCCATGCGTTGAGCCACGAGCTTGATCGTTATGAAAAAGAGAATAAGACATTGAAGTATGATTTGAATGAGACAAGGCAAGAATTAGAGATTTATGTGGCAGATCAAGATGGCCAAGTAGAAAAAGCCAAGAAACAAATGCGGCAGAAGCTTGTCCGTGACTTTTCAGCTGAACAGAAGGAAAAGGTGAAAGATGAGGTTAAGAGAGAACTAGATACCCAATATAAAGCTCATATAGGCTCTCTCAGCGATAATTTAATAATTGAGAAGCAGAAACATGAGAAAACGAAAAAAGAGCTTGTACAGGAAAAAGAAGTGAATGAGAGCTTAACGAAGATGAATCTTGGTTATATAAAGGATTATGTGCCAAAAGAAGACCTTGATTATGCTAATAGGCAGGTTCGTGAATTAAAAGAAGAGAATAAAACATTGAAAGCCTGGAAGGAAAAAGCGTTAAATTGGATTGATCAGAATGTGGAGAAGATGAAACAGATTTCATTTTTTCAATACGTACGTGGGATTGGAAAACAATCAAAACAAAAGGATCAAGACTTAGAACGCTAAAAAGGAGACATGAAGTTGAGTAAAATGAAAACGATACTCTTACTTATTGCTTTTGCAGTGGTAGCTGGTTACGATATTTATTTATTGTTGACTGCTTATCACTACGGTTTTTCTGGTTAATAAAAATAGTTAAAACCATATAAAAAAAAGCTATTTCACTCGTATTGGCATCGAAGTGAAATAGCTTTTTCTATATTACATTCAAGAGTGTTCTGGTTCGTCATGGATATCTTTATATGTGAAGTATATCACAAACTTTTTTAGTTGTGAAGATGGAAATCGAAATTTGTATGACAAGTTTTGATTTCCACAGAAAATTCCGTTGTATAAAGACATTTGCATACTGTAAAATATTTGTATGAACATAAAAAGATAAAATGAATACAAGGTTGATCGCTTTTAGAATGATCAACCTTTATTTGTTTTGCTATTAAAAGTAAATAGGTGAGGGGAATATTGGAGTCTCATAAATTGATCTTAAAAGAAGCTTTAACCGTTGAAATTGAAAAAGAGAGAAAATGTTTGATTGAAACGGCATTTAAAGAGGGGTTTACAAGTAATAACACGGTAGAGATTAGTCAATTTATTGATAAGATGTTAAATGAATTAGAAAAGATTAAATAGAGATATTAAAAACAAAAAAAGCAACCTCGGCATTGGCCAATGAACGAGGTTGCTTTTTTAAAAGGGATTGTTCAAACTTATTCGAGAATGAACAACCTGACCGTAACATATTTTTTACCATACTTACCATTTTTAATGTGTTGCTACATATACAAAATAAAAGAGCAACCTCGGCAGTGGACGCGAGGTTGCTCAAAAATAGGGTTACGCTGAAATTTGTAAAAATAGTTTGGCCTTTAATATATCATATATAGATATAAAATCAATTATTTGAACGGCTTTGCATATGAATAAAAGGTGCGCTTTTTATTCATCTATTTGTCACTCAGCCCGAGGCCAAACGTTGATAAATCAAGGATGTATAAAAAGCTGCATAATTCATAATAGGAATCTTGTTTAAACCCTTTGCGCCGCAAGGGGTTCTTTTTTTTGTGTCTTCCGGAAAGAGACATTATGTAAACTTGTTTTGTATATCGTATACAGACCTTTTTAAAGAATATATATGTTAATATGGTATAAAAAGGTATTTTGAAAGGCTGATAGATAATGATGATTGGTGTTCCTTTACTTATTGGTTTAGTACCAGGTTTAATTGTATTATTGTTGACTTGGCTATTTAGACGTATGAAATGGAGACTACCCGTTAGAATGATTCCTGCAATCTTAACAGTAATAGCTTCAATTGTTCTTTTTTACATTGGTTATGTTGAAGTAAGAGGTTTTGAAGGTGCTGCTTATTTGTTCTTAGCAGTATTTCTAATACTTTTTGCTGCTATATCCTTTGTAATGGCAAAAAAACCTTTAAGATAATATTTTCTTAAAGGCTTTTTTGTACCGATAATGGTAATTATGTTAACAAGTAAGAGAAGTTATAGCAGGAAAAATCATCTTGCGTTTGAATACTAGTATTATACTTTTAAAACGGAAGTGGAGGCTAGTATGATGCTGGTAAAAAAGATGTTAA
>Ga0207713_1003789_pt1 | contig 10139 bp, 6 predicted proteins | sample KBSS64metaG_FD_184404 | JGI IMG/M metagenome (GOLD analysis project Ga0207713, IMG submission 184404) | Switchgrass rhizosphere microbial communities from Kellogg Biological Station, Michigan, USA - KBS S6-4 metaG (SPAdes) (version 2) | ecosystem: Host-associated > Plants > Roots > Rhizosphere >...
AGCGTCGGGTGGAGGATGTGCTGGCGCTGGGCCGACAGAAGCAGATCCGGGGGGCCTATGCGGAGGCGGCGGCAGCGCTGGCGGCGACCGGGAAGGCCGAGGATCGCGTGCTGGCCGAGGATATCGCAGGGTTCGTGGCCGATATGCCGCCCGCGGTGTCGCGGCGATTGGAGCGGGCGCGGGAGATCATGATCGCCGATCGGAAAGCAGCGTCACAGGATGAACGTGGCAAATCAGGCAGCGGTGGGCGAGAGGAACAAAGCATCGCACCGTCGAAGCCGCGCGACCGTGGGCGCTAGTCCGCAAAGTCAGGAGGTATAGCTTTTCTGCGGAATCTCAGTCCCGATTCCGTCTGGCGCGGCAAGAGCGAGATCACATGTAAAAGCTGTACCGCGGTGCGATTTCTTGACCTTCCGGCACATATTTCAATACCTCTCCTACGTTCCGCGCGGCTGCAATCGTGATCGGCATTCCATTGTCGAATTGGGTGTTGTTCCAGTTCATCTTTGTCAGTGCGAGCGTCTCCTCGGCGATATGCTGAAGTGGCTGACCCAGCGCCTGACACCTCAGCATCAGGGGCCGCGGCACATACATACCGGGATATGTGCGGAAGAACTCGACGCTTCCACGAGTGTAGAGCAGAGCCTGGTCCTTATCGAAGCGGAGTAACGTGCCTCGCAAGGGCGGATAGACTCCCATTCGATAGAGCCGAGTCATTGACTTCTGGATCCAGACAAAGTCCGCATAATCGATGTCGCGTTCGTCGATCGCCTTGTGGAAACCGGCAAGTTCGTTTCGATCGAACCGCGACGTCTTGTGAAGCACGACCCGCGCCGGGTAATGTCCGTGCTGCTGCCTGAACACCTTAAGCGAGCTTTTCAGCAGTTCGTAGGCATCCTCTGCCGTCAAGTGCGGCTTTCGATCCTCTTCACTTTCTACCATCCTACCGCCGCGGAGGATTAGACCTTCGCCCCGCTCGTCGAACATCTGGGCGGTGCTCGTGTGGATGTGCTCGCCATCGACTGATCGGTAGAAGCTCAATCCCACGAACGAAGTGCGCAGCTGGCGGGCATCGCGCGCGAGCCTCCAGGGCAATCCCCCGGCTTTGTAGTAAATGGCGGTCAGCAGATTCCAAGCGACCGTGGCAGGATCTTGCGTGCGTCTGTCACTGTTCTCCTTCAGCTTACGCGGAATCTTGAAGCTGGGATCGTATGTTGTCGGCCAAAGAAGCTGGATCGGCAAATGAAGGCGCATGCAGGCGGCTTTGAGCATTCCGCGGAAATCGAGATCGGGGCCGGCCTCTGCCTCCTCGCCACTTTCAGCAGCCTCGTTTGAGCCGGCAGCATCGCGCGCGTTATAAGTCCGCTGAATGATTTCGATGGGAAGCGCGACAAGTACGACGTCGGGCTTCGTCGTCCGTTCGGCGAGCACACCCACTTCTTCTGCGATTGCTTCGACGACCGCTCGCGTCATCTCACGCTGACCCGCGATCGCAACTATCTTGGCAATTTCTCGAGGCGGAATCACCCTCTGAAGCTCATCGGACGTTACGAATTCACATCGGAACGATTCGTCCGCGCCCGTGCCTGGAAATGGCGGAAATAGATTTGGCTGCCGACTTTCCTTCGCCGGAAAACCGACCCGGCATGCTTCGAGCCACCGAGCCGTGCCTTCGACGGTTTCGCCACTGCCGACGATGCCGACTCGAATGCGTTTCGGGGCGCCCTCCGTGCCTACATCGAAGGGACCATAGTCCATCAAGCCAAAGCGAATGTCGGGGTGCCGAAATGCGCCTCCGAACTCCAGCGGGGGCTCTTGAACATGGGACAGCCTCATTCCGTGCCGCCCTCTATTTGTGCATATTCGAACAGCGGGGACGACGGGTCGGCCTCTTGCGATTTCCAAAGATCGTCCGGGACGCCAACATCCATTTCGAGCAAATCCAGAGAAGCGAATGAGAGGAACGGATACCGTGTGGTCAGCAGATCGTCGGCACCGTGGGTTAGAAAGAAGTCCCGCCACATCACGAATTGGCCCATGACGGCGGCGTTGTTTTCCATTTCCTTGATCTTTTTCAGATGCTCGCCAGCCCAGGCGTCAGGGTTTTTGCCATCGTGCGTGAAATGGTAGGTCGGCGTGAGCTCCACGAACCAAACACCGGCAAAGCGTACGAAGCGGTGCTGAAAAGCGGAATGACGCCAGTATGATGCGCGACCTGGATCGGTCTTTCGCTTTCCGTAGCTCCCAACCACTCTGCGGGTCGTTGTGTTTTTTAGGCTCCGATACGCGTAGTTTAGGGTGCTGCGATCGCGCGGCTTCTGGAAATAGAAGACCCCTGACTTTCGGTCATGCCAGAGGTCCGGTCTTACGAACTCACCGATCGCCCGATTGAGCAAAGCAACGAAGTCGCGCTGCCGGTCCTCATCGTCGCTGTCCGCCCATTCGTCGGCGCCAAACTCCTCCATCGCTTCCGCTTCGCAGAGCTTATTCCAAGGCCACCGGTCGAGATCGTGGAATGACAGGATGGATTTACCGCGCACGATCCACTCGGAACCCGCTTGGCGATCAAGTGCTCTTAGTGCCGCCCCAAAGGCTTTGTCCGTGGAGAATGTGGTGGGTGCCCAATACAAAGTTTCCGCCGTCGTTACGCCAATCAGATTCGTGAGCAAATCTTCTTGCCGCCGGACGCTCAGGCCGGATGCGCCAGGTGACACGGAGGCTGCGACAGCCGTTATGGCTGCCTTTGAGTCCTTTGTAAAAAGGTCCGCTGTCTTATCGAAAACGACCTTTCGCGTTTTCAGGCGTTCAGCGTCGGAGAACCAGTCCTTGATGGACTTCCAGTAGGCTGTCCCTTCTTCGGGGCGAACAACGATCAAAAGAACCGGGGCCGTTCCGTGCATCCAATAGGCGATGTCCGCTTCCGCGCAGGGATATTCAAATGACTCGTCCGTCTCCCCCTGCAGCCGCTTGCGTTCGGTCGCCTTGCCCTGGATCTGTAGCAGCAGGTTACCGACCGCGCCTGTGGCGACGTCACGAAGTTCGATAAACCCGTCGATGCCGGCCTCGACACCACCGGTTTCGTAAAACATGTAGCCCATCGAGAGGACGATTTCCTCAATACGCGCAATTCCGCGCATACCGATTATGTCGCTACTGCCGATCTTCTTTGCCAAATTGTCCTCCAGTAGAAGATCTCTATCGTCCGAGGCCGAATTCCTCGCCAGAACTTATCGCGAACGCGCGCAGGTCAATCATCTTGCGCCATCGTCCCCAGTGTCACGGCCACTGCAGCCGCCATGTATCAGGCTGCGCACGAGACGACCGGCGCGGGTGATACTGTGATGATATCACCCGTCGTCATCAGCACGACCAGCCCGCGATCGGCGCCGGTCATGTCCAGATAGTTGCTTACCTGGGCGCGATAGTGATTGAGGGTTTCGGCTGTCGGCTGCACATCGCTTTTCCAGTCGATGACAACGGCTGGCCTGCCCGCGTTGTCGAAGCTGGTGGCGTCAGCGATTCCCACGGTCGCCTGTTCGACGCCGTCGACGTCCACCACTGCATAGATCGCCAGTTCGGGAGCCAACGTCGGACGCAACTCCGCGATCTCGGGGAGCGCCAATGTGCGGACGACGCATCCGGCAAGCTCGTCTGGAGAAAGGCCCTGAGAAGGGTCTGCCATGACAGGCCTGCCGATCTCGACGATGAGCGCCCGTGCGCGCTCGCTGAGTGTCCCGGCATCGTCCGGCGTCTCGCCGGTCAGGACTTCTTCCAGCAGCTTGTGCAGTATCAGGCCCCTTTCGCGGCCGCCCTGAACATCGGGGCGTACTTCCTCGTCATCGGGCTGACCCGCCTCCGAGGCTGCCCAGATTTCAACCGCCTCCGGCGTCAAAACCGGTCCGGTGGTGCTTTCGTCGCGGCTCGGTGCAAGCCAGATCAGGCGACGCTGGCGCGCTACGATCGATGCCGCTTCAGCGGCGAAGCCATCCCGTGTCTGATTGTTGGCTTTACCGCCTGCGGCAAGGCCGAGCTCGGGCGGCAAATGCGAGACGTCGAGCGCCGGCAGTTCGGCAAGCGAAAGATCCAGAAGCGAAATCCATGCCGATTTCGATTGCGCCGCGTCGAGGCGCGGAAGCACCAGAAGCTCGCGCGCGCGCGTTGCAGCGACATACCACAGGCGGATACGCTCGCGGTCGAGTTCGGCCTTCTCGGCGTCCCGCGCAGCGTCATAGCCAACGGGCTTCACCCCAAACACCGGGCAATAGAAGGTGTCGCTGTCGCGATCGGTCACGGCGCTTTCGGGCGCCATGATGCCGGTCATCGTGTTGATCGGGACGACGATCGGCCATTCAAGGCCCTTGGCCGCGTGCATTGTGTAGAGCGCCACGGCCTCTTCCTGAGCATCGGGCCGTCCCTCGACCGCCCGCGCCTCATCGTTCCACGCCGCTGTCATCGTCTCGGCGAAAGCGCGGAGCCCGCGAACAGCAAAGGACGTGGTCAGGCTGAGATAAAGATCGACGTTGGCAAGCGCGCGCTCTGCTTGGCCGCGATGGCGTTCCAGCAGAATGGGGCGGACCCGCAGCGCGTCGACCGCTTGCGACAACAGGTCGTGCGATGTGGTGCTGTTGGTTTGACGATTGAGCGCCTGTAGCGTCTCGATGGTCGATCGGGCCAGCGGATGTTCGATGTGCTCGACCTCAACGCCGAGATCGAGCCGGGGCAGCCGTTCGGGATCGTCTTCGGCACGAGGAAGCGCCCAGATGATGTCGAGCAGTTCTTCTTCGGTCAGACCGACGAGCGGGCCGCGTAGCAATGCCCCGAGGGCGAGCGTGTCACGGCGGTCGGCGAGAACACGCGTCAGCGCGATCAGATCCTGGATCTCCTGGCGGCGGAACAGGCCTTTGCCTGCCTGTGTGGCGACAGGGATGCCGTGGCGTTCGAGCGCCTCCTCGTATCGCCAAAGATCACTGCCGGTGGGCGCAAGCAACGCGATGTCGCCTGGCCGGCAAGGACGACTGGCGCCGGAGCGACGATCAAGGATCATCTCACTGCCAATCAGCCGGGCGCACATTTGGGCGATCGCGTCTGCTTCAGCGTCGCGCTGTTGTTCGGCTGAGGCTTTGCCGTTCTCGTCGGCAACGGCGACGTCGAGAGCCGCAACGCAAAGGGCCTCGCCGCGATCGCTGTGAAAGGGATCGAGCGCCGTGAAGCCCGGTTGGCCCTCGCTCGAAAGCAGCGCCTCGAAGCGGTCGTTCACATAGGTCAGGATCGGCGCGCAGGAACGGAAATTGGTGGAGATCGCCAGGACGCTGTCAGGGTCCTGCGCGAGATAAGCATCGCGCGCCCGGACATAGGCGCTGACATCGGCGCCGCGGAAGCGATAGATCGCCTGCTTGGGATCACCGACGAGGAAGAGCGCGCCGGGACGGATCGTGAAGGCGCTCCAGTCTGCGCTCGCGACCCCGGCCGGCGGCTCGCCGCAGAGGCGCCAGAAGATTTCCGTCTGAAGCGGATCAGTATCCTGAAACTCGTCGACAAGGACGTGGGCGAAGCGGGCGGCGAGGGACCGTCGGACATCGTCGTGATCGCGCAAAAGATCGCGCGCCGCAAAGATCAGATCGTCGAAATCGAGCTGGGCGGCCGAACGCTTATAGTCCCGGAAACGGGCCAGCACAGGCTGCACCTGAGCGATGAGGTCGCAAAGGACGCGACTGGCGACGTTCTGGACCAGTTCCTGCCAGGCTTGGCAGCACGCGGCGTAATGCGCATCCGCCGCGATGTTCAGCCGTTCGCCTTCGGTCTTGGCCAAGCCTTCGCGCTTGGCGGCTTCGACCCATTTGCCTTTCTTCTTGTAGGCAAGGAACGAGCCGGTTTTAGTGCAGAGGTCGGGATGCGGCGGCGAAATCAGCAATCGCACCAAGCCGACTGGCGTTTCGATGATCGGCCCGCTGCCGAGCCCTGCGGCCATTCCGGCGAAGCGCTCGGCGAGCATGGCGGTTTCTTCCTCCACCGCTGGCGCGGTGCGGATGAATTCCATCAGACCATCGACGGCGTGTTGGAAAGCGCTCAGGTGCGGGGCCAGGTCGCTGACCGGCGGCGCGGAGACGGTCCTGCGTTTGCGCAGGTTGGCGACGATCTTGTGGATCAATCCCACGGTTTCGCCGGGATTGTGCAGCACCATTTCCGCGATGATGCCGCCTTCACCGCCCGAGAGCTGTTCGCGCAGCCACGTCTCGACGATTTCGATGAAGGCGAGATCGGCTTGGTTGCGGTCCATCACGCTCGCGCCGGGATCGATGTCTGCCTCGACCGGGTAGGGCTTGATCAGCCGCTGGCAGAAGCCATGGATTGTCGAGCAGGTGATCTCGTCGATGACCGATGCGGCGGCCGCAAGGTTCGCGCTGTGGTTGGCTGACAAGCCGTCGGGAAATGCGATGCGCAACTCGGTCGGAATTGTGCCGGCCGCGAGGTCGGCGACGAAGTCGCGAACGCGGATCAGCAGCTCGCTGGCTGCCAATTCCGTAAAGGTGACGGCTGCGATCGACTTGGGCGCGATGCCCTCGGCGAGCATGGCGGCGATCCGGCCGGCCATCACGGCTGTCTTGCCGGAGCCTGCGCCGGCTTCGACCAGGATCGAGCGATCATGGACGCCGATGGCGGTGCGGCGGGCGGCGTCATCGCGCAGTGTTTTGGTAACAGCTGTCATCACTGTGCCTCCCAGACCAGCGCTGCATCGCCGAAAGCTTCGGTAGCGGCGGGCAGTTTTCGTTTGCAGTAGGTGGCGCCCGCATTGGCCGGCAGGGCGAACGCCAGGTCGTCGTAGGCGCCGCCGGTGTCCGGACCGATGAGGGCCTGGCCGGATTGAAGGTTCGCCCCAGCGGCTTGCAGATAGCCCGTGATCTCGGTGAGCGTCGCTTCCGGGTCGCCGAGCTGGAAGTCGACCTGATCACTGACCCGCTGATCGATCTGGTAACCGTCGTTGATCGCGGTGAAGTAGCGCTCGCGAAACTCGATGCGATCGCCGCGAAAAGAATTCTTGCCATAGATGCCACGCTTGGCGCGCTGGATCGACAGCGGACTGATATCGATGGCATTGACCTTGAACTGCTGCGCCGTGAAACCAGCATCGAACAGTGCCATGGCAATGGAGTAAGGCTCTTCGCCCGTCGAACACGGCACACTGAGAATGCGCAACGGGCGCACGCCATTTAGCTTGTGCAGCCGCTCAAGAGCCAGTTTGCCCAGGGCAACAAAGGATTCGGTATAACGAAAAAACCAGGTCTCGGGCACGATCACCGCTTCGATCAGCGCCTGCTGTTCGGCACTCGACCCTTGCAGCATCAGCCAGTAGGCATCGCTGTCGATGGCCCCAGACGCAATAAAGCGCTGACGTAACGCCCGTTCGATGATCGACTCGCCCACAGAGGTCACATCCAGGCCGATGCGCTCTTTGAGAAAACTGAAAAAGCGCGCGTCGTCACTCATGGTGCTTCCTCGAGCGAGGCAAGGTCCCAGGGCTCCTGCGGATAGAGCAACTCACGCACCGGATCGCTGAGCAGCTCCTGCACGCGGATGCACTGCAATAATCCAGTCTCACTTTCACGCACCGGCCCCAGATAAGGCGCCTGGCGATTGTCCAGACCATAGGCCTTGAACTCGCTGCGCGGGCAGCGCAGGGTGTCGGTGGCCTGCTCCAGAATCAGACCCAGCAGTTGTTCTGGACGCTCGGCATCAGCACGGTAATGAACCATCACCAGCCGCGTGCTGGTACGGGTGTTGGCCGCACGACCGAACGTCAGCGCGCTGACATCGATGACCGGCACCACCTGGCCACGGTGAGGCAAGACACCCGCCACCCAGTGCGGCGCATGGGCAATGGCACGCAAGGGCAGACGCGGCAGCACTTCAGCGACTTCCACCGCTTCCAGGGCGTAGCGTTCTTCGCCTATGCGAAACAGCAGGAACAGGGTGTTCGACGCTGCCTTGGCAGCACCGCGCTCAGCCGTACGTTCGCTCATCGGCAGGTCTCAAACCTTGAAGCGCGAGACGCCGCTGCGCAGGCCGACAGCGACCTGGCTCAGCTCGTCGATGGCAAAACTGGCCTGGCGCAGCGACTCCACGGTCTGGCTGCTGGCATCGCCCAACTGCACCAGTGCCTGGTTGATCTGTTCAGCGCCAGTGGCCTGGGCCTGCATGCCTTCGTTGACCATCAGCACTCGCGGTGCAAGGGCCTGAACCTGATGAATGATCTGGGTCAGTTGCTCGCCGACCTGGGTCACTTCGTACATGCCCCGGCGTACTTCCTCGGAGAACTTGTCCATGCCCATGACGCCAGCCGACACCGCCGACTGGATTTCCCGGACCATCTGTTCGATGTCATAGGTAGCCACGGCGGTCTGGTCGGCAAGACGCCGCACTTCGGTCGCCACGACCGAGAAGCCGCGGCCGTACTCGCCCGCCTTTTCGGCTTCGATGGCGGCGTTGAGCGAGAGCAGGTTGGTCTGATCGGCAACCTTGACGATGGTCACGACCACTTGATTGATGTTGCTGGCCTTCTCATTGAGGATCGCCAGCTTGTTATTCACCAGATCAGCAGCACCCATCACCTGATGCATGGTTTCTTCCATGCGCGCCAGACCTTGCTGGCCGGAGCCCGCGAGTACCGAGGCCTGGTCGGCAGCGGAAGTCACCTCGATCATGGTGCGTACCAGATCGCGGGAAGTGGCCGCAATTTCGCGGGAAGTCGCGCCAATTTCCGTAGTGGTCGCAGCGGTCTCGGTGGCAGTAGCCTGTTGCTGCTTGGAGGTGGCGGCGATCTCGGTAACCGACGTGGTCACCTGCACCGACGAGCGCTGGGCCTGGGAAACCAGGGCCGTCAACTCGGTCATCATGTCGTTGAAGCCGGTTTCCACCGCATTGAATTCGTCGCGACGCTCCAGATCCAGACGCTTGCTCAGATCACCGGTACGCATCACTTCGAGGATGCTGACAATACGGTTCATCGGTGCCAGGATCGAGCGCATCAACAGCAGGCCACAGCCGCCGGCCGCGATAACCGCGATAAGCAGCGACAGGCCCATGCTCAACTTGGCCGACTGAACCGATGAGGCGATATGAGTGGTGGCCGTATCAGCGACCAGCTTGTTGGCAGTAATCAGGTCATTGAGTTGCTTGCGACCGGCAACCCAAGCCGGGTTGGCCTGGTCATAGAAAATCGAGTGTGCCAAAGTGTAATCACCGCGCTGATAGGCCGTCAGCGTGTCCTTGAGCAACTTGCCATAGATTTCGCGCTGCTTCTCGAACACCCCGAAGTTGGCCCGGTCGCTGTCATCAAAGATGGTTTTCCTGTAGCCATCGATCTGGGTCTGCAGGCGGACTTCGATGTCCTGATACAGATCCTGCTCCGTGCGCGTCAGTTCACGGCCCTTGCCTTCACTCATCAGCTCCAGGGTACGGATGTAACTTTCGCCCCAGCCACTGCGCACCATGGTGCTGTAGTAGACACCCGGCAGGGCATCGTCACTGACTTCCTGGGCATTGGACTCAATCGATAACAAACGCGAGTAAGACACGACAACCATCAACAACATGATGGCGATGATCACGGCGAAACTCGCCAGGATCCGTTGGCGCAGAGTCCAGTTCTTCACAGTCAGCCCTCAGGAAGTCAACACAGGCGTCGAGCCGTGTTCGAGAAGCGGACCGACGAACGGTCCAGGCTGGCGAAGTATAGCCCAGCCGATGGTTCAATAGCGTGCGGCAATGTCAATGCAATGACACTGCCTGATACAAAGAGGATACACAGCGCAGAAGCGTCAGAGAGTGAACGGTAGAAAATATGGCCCTTAGCCATTGCAGCAAAGGACCGAGTGCTCAGGCAGCCTGTCTAGCCTGAGCCTCCAGCTCACTCTTGAAAGCAGGTTCGAGTTTCAATTGCCGCGCCAACTCGTCAAGGTAAGCACGTTCCATGAAGTGTTCATCGTCCACCATCATGACACTGGCCAGGTACATTTCCGCGGCCATTTCCGGGGTACGCGCGGCGCGGGCCACTTCGACCGGGTCCAGCGGCTTGTTCAGTTGCGTGTGCAGCCAGTCGCGCAGGGACGCATCGTCACTTAACCGGGCGAACTCCCCCTCGA
>Ga0207713_1003793_pt1 | contig 10122 bp, 6 predicted proteins | sample KBSS64metaG_FD_184404 | JGI IMG/M metagenome (GOLD analysis project Ga0207713, IMG submission 184404) | Switchgrass rhizosphere microbial communities from Kellogg Biological Station, Michigan, USA - KBS S6-4 metaG (SPAdes) (version 2) | ecosystem: Host-associated > Plants > Roots > Rhizosphere >...
TCTTTAGCACGTTCGATGTCAACCAAACGATGGACGTATTCCCGTTGTGGTACGAACCGTATTTTAAGAAGTTTGGATTGCGTAGACTTCATCGTTATACTGGTTACGTCGGGTATGCTGATGGCGGTGACGTAGGTGACTCCAGAAGCCAGCTACAATCTTATCAGCAGGACTTATATAACTGGAACATCTTAAACCCACGATTCTATAACGGCTTTCTTACAGTAATCGGAGAGAGCAAATATAAAATTGGTGACAGACTTCTCTACTTGTCTCTTGAGTCAGGGGTGGATATCGAGTTCTTTATTGAGTCAGTTTCGCATGAGTTCGATGTGTACGGCTCTTGGATTACGAGACTAGGTGTTACACGTGGGTTAGCTAAAGGTGGGGATGGAAGGTTTGAAGCTCCTTGGGGTGTTTATACCGACTACGAAGGTGGAGCACTAGGTGAACCATCTATTCAGTTAGGTAGCACAACCGGCACAACTGTCGATGGCAATTTTACACTACCAACGGGTGGGGCTACTGGTTCTGCAGCCACTATAATACAGTATGCTCAGACGTTTGTTGGTAAAACAAGATACGTGTTTGGGGGAGGACGTTCACAGTCTCAAATAAACTCAGGCATATTCGATTGCTCTTCGTGGGTACATTACGTGTTTAAGCAGAATGGGATTATATTAGGTAGTGATAACCCAGCGAACGTAAACACTGATGTAATCGCCAAACAAGGGCAAGCCGTTAACGGAGTTAGTAATATGCAACCAGGAGATTTGGTGTTCTTCCACACCTATAAACACAATGGACACATCGGTATTTACATGGGTGGGGATCAGTGGATTGGCTGTCAGACTTCGCATGGGGTTAAAGTTGAAAGTTTAAATGGCTCGTACTATAAGAGTAAATTAAGCTCCACAATACGTCGGGTACTCTAGGAGTGATACAATGGAAATTCACAATATAAAACTACAGAGTTCACTGGGTAGAATGCAACACTTCTATCGCCAAGATATGGACATGAACGGCTTTATGGCGCTGGCTCGTGTCCTTAAAGTTCATCATAAATCCGGTACGGCTGACATAGCTCTCGTAAACTCGAAAGACACTTATTCATCTAGTTCGGTTAACGAGGGTAAATTTGCCGCACGTATCGTACAGAACACCGCGAACTTCGATGAGCAACGACAGCGTTATTGGGGAACGGTTGACCCAATAGCAGAAGGCTCGCTTGTGCTAGTAGCGTTTATGGAAAACATGAAACAACGCCCCATCATCTTAGGGGCTTTTCATCGCCCTGATAACGTCGATAATCCTTTTACTAACCTTTACCCTTTAAAAGAGAAAAACGAAGGGCTACACCGTCGAGAAGCGCTGAAAAAGCTACGTATTAATCCTGCGCTAACTTATCAGAAAATAGACGGGGAAGGAAACATCGAAGTCACGTTTGGTTCGAAGTCTTTCTTTGCGATGTACAACACTAACATGGATCCCATGGGTCATCTAGCCGACAACCACGGGGGATTCGACCATGCCGACTTAACAGAAATAGATAAGCGAACGGGTACACCTCTGGAAGCTGACTGGGAAGAATCGAAAGCCCCAGCAAGGTTTCTATTCGTGAAACGTAACTTCGATAACACCGATGGTTGGACAAAGTTCTTCTTAGATGAGTTTGGAATGTTCCGCATTACGAGAGATAACAACGATGGAAAGCTTTCCTATTTCGAATTAAACGAAGATGGTAGCATGAAATTCCGTCAACAGCAAGACGAGGTGCTACACGGTGAAGGAGAGAAGTTCTCTGAGCTAGGTATGACAGCTACTGGAGAGCCTTACTTGAAACACCATAGTGGTAGCATTATAACGTTCGATGGTGACGACATCATTATCCGTGCAAAAGGTAAAGTAATCCAAGAGGAAGGAGCTGAGTAACATGCCCCAAAGTGACGGAAAGAATACCTTAAAACGGTTTGAGTTTGAGTTTAAGGGTAAATCCTACAAGTTTAATTTAAACCCTGAAGAGTACACGCAGGACGAGCCAGTACGAACAGTTGTAACACAAACGCTAGGCGGTGCTTTTATAGATGACTTTGGAGCCGGTTTGGTTAGTATCTATATGAAAGGCTCTACAGGTATGAAGAACGGATTTGAGAAGTTCGTGGAACTTCGTGACTTCATGCGTACCTACGCGAAAACAGGCACAGCTGGTCAAGAAGTAAAAGACGAACTAAAGTTTCACAACTATACTGACGAGGAGAGTTGGATTGTACACCCAGACCCAACAGGCTTCCGCGTATTTCGTTCGAAAAGCAACCCGTTACTTTTTATGTACGAGCTTCGTTTAACGGCTCTCAGGAACGCTAAAGACCCAGCGCCAGAAATGATTACGAAAACCGAAGTGAAAACGACTGACTCACCTGAAGAGGGCACGCAGGAGCAGGTTGGTGACGCGTTAGGCTCTAAGAGTACGACGAATAAAGACGTAGCAAACAAAGCTAAAGAAACAAAAGAATCAGGCTCAAAAGAGGGTGTTGTTCAAAAGATTAACGGTAAAGTAAAAGATGCAAAAACGGTTGTCTCTGACGCATTAGGGGATTTTGTGAATGGTCTTCAGGTATTAAGCAACGGACAGGCACAGGTTCAGCAACCAGCTCAACCACAAAATAACTTTCGAGCTTTCGCTATTCAAGCTCCAGAGCTTACTGAATTAAACCCATACGTTTCTAGTCTAGCACTAGACTACTACCAACAGTTTCAAGAAGGTACAGCTGACACAGCTAACATCGATGTTCCTAAAGATTCCCTTGTGTACAAAATGATTTACGACGCACCGTCGTTACTTTTACCGAAACGCGTAACGGATACGATGCGCATGGTTATTCTTGAAACATATGCTATTTATAAAGCTTATGAAGAAAACAGAAGTGCGTTCTCAACTCGTATCTCGAAAGATGACATGACAAGGTTAAAAGATAACATACGTTGGTTAACCAGCAAGCTTGAAGACACCGATGATGAAATCGTTTATGACATCATCGATGGACTTCGTGAAATCGAGGTAGCTATTGGACAGTATCGAAACACGAACTCCTTGTTCCTGAAAGACGTTTCGAGCAGTATTAGAGAGTACAACGGGGGTGACACTGATGGATTATAAAAAACACACAGTTTCTTACGGTGAATCACTACAAAGTATTTCGCAAGATTTGCTTGGAGATGCTTCCCGTTGGGTTGAAATCGCCATCCTAAATAACCTAGTGTACCCGTATATCGTAGACGATGGCGCAGAGACAGGCGTTAAGACAATTGGTGATACACTACTCGTACCCCAAGACGCAGTAATGGACGACATCATACCACAAAACGAAGTCGTGGGAATCTACGAAAAGTCTCTTGGTCAAGACTTAGACATCTTTGGTGATGAAGACTACATCGAGTTAACAAACGTCGAGACAGGAGAATTGGACATCAATATGTATGGTGACCTTCGCGTTGTTTCTGGACTACGTAATTTAAGACAATCTCTTATTATACGACTTAGCACCCCAATTGGAACGCTCCTTCACCACCCTGAGTTTGGTAGCTCGTTGATTGAGCTGTTAGGAACGAAAGGTACGGTTGAGAAGATTCACAAAGTGCGCGTGGAACTAGAACGTTGTATAAGAAGTGATGAACGGGTTGCTGATATTACTTTTGAAACGTTTTACCTAGATGGTGACTTACTAAGAGTTGGGTTCACAGTAACGCCTGTTGGCTTTGACGTTGCTTTCAAAATGAGCTTAAAGCTTGGGGAAGGAGGAATTGTCGAATGGGCTTAAAATTAAAGAAGTTTACTGAATTGTATTCGGGGATGGTTTCTTGGATTGTTGGTAATACAACGAAGTTAACAGACTTTTCAAAGGGTTCAGCTATTCGTAGCTTACTAGAAGCTGTAGCCACATCGATAGAGCAAGCTTACTTTAACATGTACCGGAACGTCATGTGGGGGATCGAGAACTCTATCTATGAAGCATTTAACTTTCGTAAGAAAGACGCTACTCCTGCTAGTGGGACGTTAACGCTTATGTTTGCGTACCCTGTGACAGCTGACTTTATCGTACCAGAGGGTGCTAGGTTTGCTTCGATTACTCAGCAGGATGGCTCTACGCTTTATTTCCAAACGCAACAGGATTATAAAGTTCTTGGCGGTTCGATTGAAGCTGACATCGAGGTATTCTGTACTACAGCCGGTAAAGTCGGTAATGTGTCTTCTGATACAGTAAAGGTTATGGTAAACCCTATCCGGGAAGTTTCAGAAATTACCAACCGCATCGGGTTTACAACAGGGGCTGAAGAAGAGTCATCTGCGAGCCGTAAACAGCGCTTTAACCGTTATATCGAGACACTAGCCAGAGGTACAAAGAAAGCGATTGAGTACGGAGCGAAAGAAGTTCCTGGTGTAGCTGGGGTGTGGGTTGATGACAGTGAGATTGGACTTGTAAAGGTTTATGTCCATGATGCTAATGGTAACTTGCCTGACTACCTTAAAGCAGAAGTACAGACCGCGCTGGAAAACTATCGTGCTGCTGGCATCCCGTGTCTTGTATTGCCAATCGTGAAAGAGGAAATTGCTATTGAGCTTGAAGTCTCAGTTCTACAAGCCTATAACACAACGTTATTCAGACAGAATCTTTTAGCTAGCCTATACAGCTATGTAAATAACTTCCCAGTTGCTAAAAGCTTTATCGTTTCTGACCTTGTTCAGTACGTAATGAACTACGACGATGTTGCTGTTGTGAACTGTAAAGTTCTTTCACCAACGCAAGATATTATAACGCCACAGCAAGAGATTATTCGCACAAGCAACATCAAGCTAACTATAAAAACATAAGGAGGTGAGCAACTTGTTCAAGTTTCTAAGTCCTATCTTTAAGCGAAACACAACCCTTGGTGTTTCACCTCAACATAAAGCTATGATGGAATCAATCATGCAACAGCTTAACCAGCTAGACGAAGACACGAAGTTGATGAAACTTGAATTAGTTATTCTAACGGCTACAGGCAGATGGCTTGATAGCTGGGGTGAATGGTTTGGTATCCTTCGTACAGAAGGAGAAGAAGATGAATTTTACAGCAAGCGTATCGTAGCCACAACGGTTAAGCCTAAAAGCACAATACCAGCTTTAATTTCAGCAGTCGATGAAGTAGCTGGCTATACGGGTGACCAAACGTCTGTCTTTGAGCCACACAAATTCATCGCGCGTCACAATATGTCGAAGTTTAGTGGAAAAGACCGATACACCGATGGTGTTTACTGGCGCTCTGGGGTTATTGACTTGTTACTTCCTTATGATATCACAGAGGACGTTCGAAACACCGTTGAATCCGTAAAGGCTGCTGGTATTAAAACAACGTTCACACAACTTAATAATATTGTGATACCTGATGGAGAAGATGGTTGGACATTTGGAGAAATGGTTATTCCTTACGAAGACTATACCCTGATTTTCCAACCGGCTCTTGCTATCGCGTTAAAGGGCGCGGTTTTCTCGATGAACACGCAGGGTTCAAGGTCACGTTCAGGTAAGCAAACGTTGTGGGGCACTTACGTTGACTTTGGATTTGAACCATTCCTTACTAGAAACTTTGAAAGATATGTTGGAGAATCAATGGTCTTAAAGAAGTCGGATTTCTCTACGTTTAAGTTGTTGCCAACACGAATTGGCTCAAGATTCTCTGGACGTCAAATGGGTGGTGTTATCTCTGGTGGGTTACGAAACCAATATGAGGAAACAAACACGTATGACCCTCTCGACGTAACAGACATGCAGGGTGAAGTTGCTAGAACTATCTACAACCTTCGTCCGGCTACTCGCTCCCACCATGGTGTATACTCTGGACGCTTTGGGTTTTCTGGTGCTCCTGATGGGGGTTGGGTTGATAAGTCGTATCTTGTGGTAGCAGATGAAGAAGCTGTCTTCCTTTATCCGACGAAACGCACTAGTCAAGAAACGACTCTTTGTACTGACCTCTGGATAAGCACAAACCCTGTATTCGATAAAAGCTACAGGTCAGGAAGACAGATATTATATGCGTCTGATTTACTAACCTTAGAAACGAATTTAACAATGTCAAAACAAAAGCGTGAGCTAACGTTCAACGATCCTTATCGTTGGGTTGATTTCTTGTACGCAATTCGTGCGAAAGACGAAGAGAAAGTAAAAGAGTTGATTAACATAGATAAACTTGAAACTCCTCTTGAAGAGTTGTACGAGTTTGATTCTGTTATCTCTGTACAGGAGATTGAGGAATGGGGCATTAATATCCAAAAACTCAAAGAAGTGACTCTTTCTACCGAACTTTCAGCGAAGTACGAAGAACGTTCACAAGGTGAGATTGAAGTTAAGCTCTCGACGTAAATAGGAGGTTGAACTATGGCTACTACTACGATTAATGGTCACGTTTCACGTGCATTAGATTTCTTTGAACGAAACGATATTTACTTTGCTATTGGACACCCAGACCCGTGGGCAGATGATAACTATCCGCCAGCTCCAACGATTGACACGCAAGATATCACGGTTCCGATTGGATTTAAAAAGGTAGAAAATATCTATCTTGTAGTTCCTGATGAGCAGGGTTCTATTGTGTACCGTGATAAGCGCTGGAGAGTCGTACCAAAAGACCAAGCGATTGCTCAAGGTGCTCGTTGGGTTTACATCGAGTGTACACTGCGCTACGACGAACTTCCTTTAACAGATTATCGCCAAATTGGTGTTTATAGTCGCTTAAAGGTAAAGGCTGAAACGCCTACAGGTAAACTTAACCTTTTACCAACTGACGTTGAATCTCGTGGTATCCTTGAGATTATCGACAATCGTAAAAGAGTGACACGACAAGTAGACCAAAAAGAAAACTTAACAATCGTTGTGGAGTTTTAATAAACCATAAGGAGGTTACCACATGTCATATCAGGATATTAATAAACAACCTTACTATGATGACTATGATGCGTTAAAAAGCTACAGACAGATTTTAGCGGTTCCCGGACGTGTAGAACAAGCTCGTGAATTTACTCAAATTCAAACGATGTTCTTAGACTTCTTAAAACGTTTAGGTGATACCGTATTAAAGAATGGTAGCGTTGTTGAGGGTTGTGGCTTAACAATCCAAGGTACAGATGCTAAGATTGGTAGAGGTAAACTTTACTATGACGGTATCGTATATAACGTTGCTGAACAAACAGTTAAAATCTCTGGTATCGGCAAAGAGGTTATCAGCGCACGTGTTAATGAAAAGATTATCACAGAAGTTGAAGACCCAACTTTACGTGACCCAGCCCAAGGCTTTGATAACTACAACCAAGCTGGTTCTCACCGTTTACAAACAACTATCGAGTTCGTAGTAAATGATGAAACAGCTACTCCAGTTTACGTTCTTGAGGACGGTGGGTTAATCCTTCAGGAAGAAAAGCCACAGCTGGATATCGTTAGTGACCTACTAGCGCGTCGTACAAACGATGAGTCTGGTAACTACCGTGTTAGTGGTCTTAACCTTTATGTTGAGCCTTATGACGCTAATAACGTTCGTGTAACGGTTGAGGCAGGTAAAGCTTACGTTTTAGGTTACGAAGTTATTAAACCAAACCCAGCGAAGTTAATTGTGCCTAAAGCATTAGATACGCGCTCCGTGCTTAATGAGCCTAAAGTTTACCGAACTGGGACACAAACATATAAATTAAATAACGCACCTGTGAAGCAGATTAACCAAGTCGTAGCACAGGTACAAGTTACAGAAACTATCACCCGTGGTAGCGTAACTGGTGGGGTTGACTATCTTCCTAAGTCTCCTGTAATCTCGATTATCGAGGTAAAACAAGGTTCGACGGTTTATATTCAAGGTACTGACTACCAGCTTACAAACGATGGTGTTGACTGGGCGTTAAACGGTTTAGAACCTTCCATTGGTAGCTCTTACACAGTAACGTACCGTTATAACAAAGTTATGACGAAAACAACTGACTATGTTTTAACACAAACTGGTTCTGACTTCTACGTAGACTTCACGCCTCCTGGTGATAACCCAGTTGCTGACACAACGTTTACGGTTGACTATGATTTCTACCTAGCTCGTAAAGACCTGTTTTCTTTATCTCGTGACGGAAGCATCGTTGTTACAAAAGGGCAAAGTGACATTCCTCGAATGATTACTTCACCGTCTATTAGTAACCCTGACATCCTTCACTTAGGAACGGTTTATCTTCCACCGAACAGTCAAGATGCAGTTGCAAACTCCTACGCGGTCACACGACTAAGCATGGAAGACCTACAGAACGTTGTGCGACGTGTGGAAGACATGGAATACAATAACGCTCTTGACGACTTAGACAAAGAAGCTATGGCTGGTGAAGCTCCAACAAACTTAAAGGGGATTTTCTCTGATGGGTTTATTGGTTTCTCTAAGTCTGACTTAGGACACCCACTATACTCTGCGGCATTATCACTTGAAACAGGTGAGGTTGTACTTCCTTCTAGCACGATTAAATCACGAACGTTACAACCGAATACTGGTGCATCTAGTGCTAAGATTTGGGGAAGACTCGTGACAACTCCAGTTACAGAGCGCGTAGCTATCGAGCAAACGTTTGCTACTGGTACGATGTTAGTAAACCCTTACAATGTTTTCAATAAGATGGCGTTAATTAACTTAACTCCTGCTGTTGATAACTGGGTAGACGTTGAAAGTATCACAATCGAGAAGACTGAGACAAAAACGTTCCGAGTTCACCGTTGGTGGAGACACGGAGGAGACCTATGGAATGAGACAGAGAAATACCTTTTTGAAAACCTTGTGGTTGACGCTGGCAACGAGGGCTGGGGTGGTTGGAATAGCAATGTTACTGGAACTATTACTACAGTTGGTACGTCCAAGACCTTACTAGACGAAGCGATTATGTACATGCGACAACGTGATGTAGTAGTTGAAGCTTCAAACTTACTACCTAACTCTGATAACCTTGAGTGTTTCTTCGATGGTGTGCGAGTCCCAATCACAGGTGTAATGGGTACTAGTGATGGACAAACGGCTGGTACAATTAAATCTGACTCATCCGGTGTTGCTCGCGGTAAGTTCACGATTCCAGCTGGTATCCGTTGTGGTACTCGTGAAGTAATTCTAAAGAACGTTAATAACACTGCTGTCTCGTCTTATACAGCTAATGGACGTCACCGCGTTGTTCAGGATACTGTTCTACGTACTCGTGTAACAGTAACAGCTTATGACCCACTAGCGCAGTCGTTTATGTTTGACCGTGACCAAGTAGTTAGCTCTGTTGGACTTTACTTTGGTTCAAAAGACGCAACGAAAAACGTAACGGTTCAAATTCGTAACATGATTAACGGATATCCTGGTCAGGTTATTTACGCTGAGAAAACGTTAATCCCTAACCAAGTAGCGGTTTCAACAAAAGGTACAGCTGAGACAAAAGTTTCATTTGCTGACCCTGTAGTTTGTCGTGCTGGGGAGCAATACGCAGTAGTAGTTGTAACAGACAGTGATGTGTATACCATGTTCGTTGCTGAATTAGGAAAGAAAGACCTAAACAGCGGTGGAGTTGTAACGCGTCAACCATACCTAGCTGGAACGTTATTCTCATCTGCGAATGCTTTAACTTGGACAGCTCACCAAACGCAAGATATGAAGTTCCGTGTCTACACTTGTGAGTTCGCTAAACAAGGTGTTCTTGAGTTTAACGAAATTACAGACCTAGATGCTGACCGTATCCTGTTGATGGCGGATTACCTGACTCTTCAGAATACTGGATGCACTTGGGAGTTTAAGCTTAACGGAAGTAACTGGCAACCAATCAGTAACTTCGAAGACAAAGATGTGAGTGCAGTAGCTAATCGTTTAACGCTTCGTGCGACGTTTACTGCTGATTCTAACATGTCTCCGTTACTTGCTTCTGATACGTTTAACTTAATCGGATTCTTAACAGCGACTTCAGGAACTTATGTAAGTCGTCAAGTAGACGTTGACCGTGGTTACACGACTGTACGTCAAGTAATTGAGTGTCACATTCCTAGTGGTTGCTCAGTCGTTCCAAAGTTCACTACTGACGGCACGAACTGGATTACAGGAACT
>Ga0207713_1003794_pt1 | contig 10121 bp, 6 predicted proteins | sample KBSS64metaG_FD_184404 | JGI IMG/M metagenome (GOLD analysis project Ga0207713, IMG submission 184404) | Switchgrass rhizosphere microbial communities from Kellogg Biological Station, Michigan, USA - KBS S6-4 metaG (SPAdes) (version 2) | ecosystem: Host-associated > Plants > Roots > Rhizosphere >...
TGCACGCCCAGCGCGACTGGGACGAAAACGTCGAGCACGACCAGAAAATCCGCGTCGGCAACGAACGCCACGACACCGTCGAGCAAAACAGCTACAGCGAATTCAAGGCCGAAGAACACCACACCGTTTACGCCGACCGCAAAGTCGAAACCCGCGCCAACGACCACCTCACCGTGGGCGTCAACCAGCACATCAAAGTCGGCACCGGCCAGTTCATCGAAGCCGGCCAGGAAATCCACCTGAGCAGCGGCATGAAAGTCGTGCTCGAAGCGGGCAGTGAACTGACCCTCAAGGGTGGTGGCAGCTTCATCAAGATTGATGGCAGCGGTGTGACGTTGAGCGGGCCGGTGATCAACATGAACTCCGGCGGGAGTCCGGGAAATGGGACGGGGGCGGCGCCGTTATTGCCGGGGCCGTTGAAGCAGGCAGATGCGGATAAGGCCGGGCAATTGTTGGTGCCTGCACAGCGGCAAGCGCTGATGCAAAAGAAGCCAATCTGCGCGATCTGCGAGAAGGCCAAACTGGAGGCGCAAAATGCTTAAGCCCCAGTGGCCGCTGGAAAATGGGTTGCCTCAAGGCCTCCCGTGGAAGGGCACCGTCGGTTTGCTACTGGATGGCGTCAGCGTCGAGAAACTGCCTCAACACCTTTATCAATGGTCGGATAATCCGATTTTTGAGCCGCTCTACCTCGGTACTCCGTGGGCTGAGTTGGGTGACGTTTCGCCGTGTCTGGTTCAGATAAAAGCGCAGAACAATCCCATCCTGGCAAAGTTTCTGGCTGAGCCTCGCCAAGAATGGGGCTACCTCGCGTTCAGCGATCAACCCTGGGAACACATGGTCGACCATTTTCGCTGGCTCACCAGCGTCATGCACCCACAGGGTGAGGAAGTGCTGCTGCGCGTAGCTGATCCGGCCGTGGCCCATGCGCTGCTCGACTACAGCGAGAGCATCAAGGACCCTACCCTGTTCGGCCCTTGCTCGCAGATCGTCGGCGCCGACGCGGCATTGGGCTGCTGGCACATCAACCAGCGCCCCGGCAAAGCCATTGAGCCGAACCACAGCAAACGCTACCGCTTGAGCGACGAGCAACTCAGCCAACTGGATGAAGTGAATTTTCGCAGCATCGTCCTGCGCCTCGACGAACACATGCACGAATACTTTCCGTCCTATCAGGCACAAGCGACGCCTCTGCAGCGCTGGGAACACCTGCATTCATTGGCGTCGACTTCATATGATCGAGGCTTCAACACCGAGCTCGACATCACTCTCTACGCCAACATTCACGGGTTTCTCGGTGAGCGAGCGCTGGAAGAACATCCGGACCTGGATGCGATACTGAAGACCCCTTCGGAACAAACGCCCGCTCAGCGACTCGAACGGGTCGCTGATATTGCCCAGGAACGGGCTGAAGCCCTGCTAAGGAGCCAAGGATGACAACGCCCACATCGACCGGCAAAAGCCCGAACAACGTTGCAAAAAGCCGGGACGACGGCAAGTGTGCCCTGGGCGGCTGCCCACTGATGAAGGCCAAGATCCAGCTCATCCCTCTGCGCTACGGTCTGGTCGAACGACTTGACCCATCCAGCGCATTGGCGATGCCGTACAAAACCACTTCACGCCCACTGGGCATTCGCTTGATCCGCGACGGCTGGCTCTACGTCATCGTCGACAAAAAACCTCAAGCGGTCATGCACGAATACCGAATCCAGAACGGCATCGTGACCCAACTGCTGTGGGAAAAAGGCGAAATCACCGCCAACAAACGCGAAAGCAACGTGGGCGAAGCCGTGCTGGTCTTCCCCCGTTTGAGCAAGCTCTACGTCAACTACTCCGAAGTGCAATGGACCGCCGCCAAATGCGCACAGGTCATCAAGCACAAATCCGAGCGTGAATACTTCATGCAGGCAGTGGATCTGACCAAGGCTGATCCGGAGAAAGGCGCGGCTAATCTGTTGACGCCAAGTCAGGCGGAAAAATGGATTGCTGAAGTTGCGGAGCAGCCGAGCAAGGAACCGGCGGTTACGGGTGCCAAGCCTGAGGAAAGCCAGGACTATCTCTGGGAGCAAGCGTCGCACTTCAAGAAAACTCAGTTGGGCGCGCTTAAAAAGCAAGTCAAGGCGGAAAATGAGCGTGACCATCTGTATTTGGTCATACAAGATGACTTGGGCGTGCTGCGCGATCTCGCCGAGCATCAGGATTTGGTCACTGGCTGGATCAGTAACTGGAGTGACGCAGAAGCCAATCAAAAGAAGTATGTGTTTGGTTGCTACATCGAATCGTTGTACACCATAACCGGCGAAACCATTCTGAATGCCGCCCAAGGCGACCCTCGATTTGCCAAACTCAAGGACGAAACAAGCGAAGAGCAGCGGCAATCGATCGTCGACTATGTCAACGTTAAAAATCAAACCCAATATTCCGGTGCAGGTACGCATCGTGGGGCTATTGCAGCTTCAAGGTCGCGGATGCGTACGAGTCTTGGACCTTTGCATTCCAAGTACGAAGACCTGATCGAGACCATCGAAGACAATGCTCATGAAGCGCTCAATGGCGCAAAAATGGGACAAGAAGGTATCAACGACCTGATTGACCGACCGGCTATGGAAGCCTTTCTTAAACAACAGCGAGCACAATTAAGCCGTTGGAATAAACGGCTGGATTTGATAACTGATGATCGAATAAAAATTGCATGCGAAAAGCGCTTCTATAAATCTGCTTGGTATTTTGATCCAAAATTTGGAACCCAACTTGAATCAGCACTTGCTACTGAATACGCGTGCATGAGAGACATATGTCGCACCGACAAGGCCACCGAAGCGATTGCAGACCTAATAGAAAAAGAGCCGGGCTTTACAGTTCCAACCTTCTTTACTGCAAGTTTGACCGACCAGAAGGATCTGTTTGCGAAAATCGGATCATTAATAAAATCGGCTCGAGATATACCCCTTTCAGCAAAGGACTTCCAAGGACTGCAAAAAATTAGCCGAGAGTTCGTAACGCTCCTGACCCAGGATCTCGCGGCATCAATTAATCTAAGCAGCGATGGAATAACTTTCGATCAAGCACGAAACACAGCTTATGAACCTGCCAAACAACTCCGCTTGGCGAATGCTCTAGAAGAAGCTATAGAAGGGCTACGCAGCGGCCGGGCAATAGACCCAGCTAAAATCCTGCGGAATATTCCCGGCTCAGCATGGATCGACGTACTAAGAACATTTGGCAAAAAAGGTATTACTCTAGAGTTTGCTTCTGCAAGCCAGCTTCATGCGTTCGAAGCTGACATGGCGAAACTTACCGAACTCCGCCAGCAAATGTCCTCGCTCAAAAACAAGATCAGGGAGACATTAGCTAATGAACGAAAAGGTCGAGCCCCCAAGGGAAGCTATCGATCGTTGGTCGCACAGCGTAAATCTGTTCAGCAATCCGTCGCCCCGTTAGAGAAAAAAATCGCGCCTGCAATGATTGCAGTTGGCGAAGGCCCGAGTAAAGCAAGTATCAAAATTAAAGGCCTAACCAGCGCCCAAGAAGCAGAATTCCACCGAATGGCCGAAGACCACCGCTTAAACACAGGCGACAAGGTAAGAGGATTAGGAAAAGATATATTTCAGTCAGCGGGAGGCGACATCTTCGCATCAGCTGTATTTGTTGTGCAGTTAATTAGCTTCGTCACTGTTTACTCAGAGTTAAGAAGAAAACCCGGCTGGGATAAAGCTGATTACATTGCATTTGGCAATGCGTTCTTCTCTGCAAGCGGAGGAGGTTTTGCGGCTGCGCAGGGAATATCTGCCACTACTCTAAACGTAGCCAAAAACAACTATTCAAGTGCAGCCGGAAAAGTTCAGTTAGCCGCGCGCATGGGAAAGCTCACGGGGGGGCTGGGGTTAGCAGCTTACGGGTTCGGTATGGCGGCGGCAGCCACAAGTCTGTATGGGGAAAAAGGCTCTGTCGCTCGTTGGACAGAAGCCTTGAGGTCGGGAGATAGTGCAAAGCTGGCTGGTGCCAGCATGACAATCGCGGGCGACTCTGGACAATTCGTCGTTAACGGTTGGGCAGTTGCACGAACAGGGCAACATATGTTTGAGGCGGCTTCAAATGTTAGCCAAGCAAGAGCTGTCGCTTGGGTCACAGCAGGTGGCAAACTACTGAGCGTTGCTGCGAGGGCCAATTTAATAGGGTTAGGTTTGACGGTGTTGCAGCTAGGTGGCGAGTGGATTTACAACCGAAATAATAAAACAAAGCTTGATAACTGGCTTCAACAGGGCGCGTGGGGAAAGAAGAACAAAAATCGCGAATTCCAAGAAGATCGCATGCAATTGGCAGAGATCACTTCAACCCCTCAGGTCGGTCTGAGACAAATAAACAACAGACCTATTGCTGTAATTAGCATTCCAAATATCACGATTCGAGAACTGGATGATGTTGGATTTGGCCTTACGGCGTATTGGTCAAGCAATCTCCAGCGCAATGACTGGGAGCCTTGGACTGAACCTTTGCTATATCAGCTCAATTTACTGAGCCTACCAGACGCGCCACTCCAATTGGGGTTAGAAATTTTTGCACATGAGGCCAACGCCCAGCATGGTCTTGCGATAAAGTTGCGATACCATCCACTCCCCGGAGCCCCAAAATATCAGGAAATAATGTTTGAAACCAAGACACTGAACGTTGGAAACGGAAAGGAATTCTCAACAACTGGGTTTCTCAGCGCACGAAATACCACCGCTCAAGCAATCATTGTGACCACCGACACACTGACTGTGCTCGAATCATCAAAACAAGCCGGGCAAACCTAATGTCTTCAATAAATGAGCAATCCAGCGACGATCTCAATCTCAAAAAAATGCGGCCCGTGGCTGGTGAGAAGCGAAGCTTCGCGACAGGTGAAGCATTGTTCCTCTCTCCGCTGCCGATACCAACGGGCAACGCCCCCATGGATTTGGGCGGAAGCTTTGTTGAGGTTAATGACATATTCCTTGACGTAGGCAGTAGTAATTTCGGCAAGGCTTTCCAAGCGAGGGCAATGATTGGACTCGGGATGATGTTTATTTTTTCATGCCTGATTATTCTGCCTTTGCTCGCAGGATCTACTACCTGGGGAAACCCATTTTCCGAGTCCTTTTGGGACAGAGCAACAGGCATGTTCCATTTCGGTGTGACCTTTAGTATTTGGGGAGGAGGAATAGCTGCGCTCCTGGGTACTTACGTTATCTTGAGCACTACCAGAGCGAAGTCGCGCACCCGTCCTATTAGATTCAACCGCCAACGTCGTGAAGTCTGTTTCTTTCCCGAAGGTTCTGACGTCCCCGTCATTCAACCATGGGAAGAGATAGTATCTTGGCTTTCAATCAGTACAGGTGTTACTGGAGTAGGAGTAACAAGCGCCTATACCTTTGGTATGGCGTTCGACGATTCCAAAGCTGACTTAGTGCATTTTGTGAGACAAGGCGTAATGACTCCTGCTCATGGCTTGGGTAAGTGGGAAGCCATACGTGTTTATATGGAAAAAGGTCCAGAGTTCTGCCCTGGCAAAGCGCCATACGAAGGCCGTGGCACCTTCGATAAAGAACGGCAAGACATGCATGAGGAGCACCAACACAACGAACGTTCCGCTTTCGGGGTTGGCTGGTGGTACCTGACACACCTGATCACCTGGTGGCGCTTCCCGTACTGTGTTGCTGAATGGGACCATCGTTTCAGCATGAAATCTCTACCTAATTCCATTGCTGAGTGGTCAAAATCTCTACCGACTGAGCAGTGGGTCAAGCCGAGCCAAGCGTTGAAAGAGCAAAGCACCAAGATCGAAAAGGCTTTTGCTCAGGGACAAGATTTCATGACGTACTTCAAGGCGAACCTAAATGAAATCAAAGCAGAAGAATCGATAAATAATTGAATGGAAACGATGAGCCGCTTCCTTGATGCATAAATATAATCGACTACCTCATGCCGGAGATGCACGCTATGGTTATCCTGCATGACACCTACCTCTCCGCAGTACGACGAGTTCGACATTCGACATCAGCGCCCCGTCGCCGGGGAAACTCGCCATTTTCCCACTAGCGAAGCATTGTTCCTCTCACCTCTACCTGTTCCTACCGGGCAAATCCCAATGGATCTCGGCGGAAGTTTTGTTGAAGTCAACGACACCTATCTGGACTTGGGTAGCAGCAATCTCACCAAGTCTTTCCAAGCACGATTAGCTGTGTCACTCCCGACAGTCGTAGTTATCGTTTGTCTATTTGTTCTCCCAATCTTGATGGGCTTCGCAGCATTCATAAATCCATTCGGCAGAAGCTTTTGGTTTTACTTCAACGATTTTTTTGAGTTCGGAATACCACTAGCGCTCTGGTGTGGAGGGGGAGCAGCGCTGATTGGCCTGTACGCGATTATCAGCACCACAAGAAGCAAAGCCCGCGCCCGACCCATCCGATTTAACCGTCAACGCCGAGAGGTCTGTTACTTCCCGAATGGCTCCGACGAACCCGTGATCCAACCTTGGGAAGACACGGTTGCGTGGATCTCAGTCAGCACCGGTTTCACCGGAGTAGGCATAATCAGCAGCTACACCTTTGGCATGGCCATAGATAATCCCAAGGCCGATACGGTGCACTTTCTTACACAGGAGGTCATGACTCCTGTTCATGGGCTAGGCAAATGGGAGGCCATACGTGTTTACATGGAAAAAGGACCGGAGTTTTGCCTTGGTAAAGCACCATACGAGGGTCGCCACTCTTTCGATCAAGAACGACAGGACATGCACGAGGAGTACCAGCACAACGAACGTTCCGCTTTAGGAGTTGGTTGGTGGTACCTGACACACCTGATCACTTGGTGGCGTTTTCCGTACTGGGTAGCAGAATGGGACCATCGTTTCAGCATGAAATCTCTACCTGAATCCATTGTTCATTGGTCCAAACCGTTGCCCTCTGAACAATGGGCCAAACCAAGCGCCGCTCTGAAAGAGCAAAGCATGAAGATCGAAAAAGCCTTTGCTCAAGGACAGGATTTCATGGCGTACTTTAACGCCAACCTAAACGAAACCAAGGCAGAAGAATCAACAAATAATTGAATAGAACAAACTTTATGGCTTTCCGCATGACACCTACCTCTCAGCAGTACGACGAGTTCGATATACAAAAGCAGCGACCTATCGTTGGCGAAACTCGACGTTTTACTTCTGGCGAAGCAGTGTTTTTTTCACCACTACCCATCCCTACCGGCCAGATCCCAATGGATTTGGGGGGAAGTTTTCTTGATATCAACGACACTTACCTAGACATAGGTAGCAGTAACGTCAATAAGGCATTCCAAACCAGGGTCATGATCGCAAGCAGCATGCTCATACTGATTGTGAGTTTGATAATCGGCCCCTTCATCGCCGGGCTAATGAGTTTTGGTGATCCCTATGGCAGAACATTTACACATATTTTCATAGAGTTTTTCCCCACCGGCGCTGCAATCGGCGCTTGGGGAGCAGCAGGAGCCACAGTTTTGGGACTCTATGTTGTCATCAGCACTACTCTAGCCAAAGTCCGTATCCGCCCTATACGCTTCAATAGGCAACGCCGCGAAGTCTGTTTTTTTGCTAATGGGTCTGACGAACCGGTCATCCAACCGTGGGAAGAAATGGTGTCCTGGCTTTCTGTCAGTACGGGGGTAACTGGGGTCGGCGTCATGAGTACTTATACCTTTGGCATGGCATTTGACGACCCTAAAACTGATTCCGTTCATTTTGTGAACCAGGGAGTAATGACTCCAGTTCATGGTTTGGGTAAATGGGAGGCGATACGTGTTTACATGGAAAAAGGGCCACAACACTGCCCCGGTAAAGCACCGTACGAAGGCCGCCATACATTTGATAAAGAACACGAAGATATGCTTGAGGAGTACCAACATAACGAGCGCTCCGCGCTAGGTGTTGGCTGGTGGTATTTCACTCATGTAATCACTTTGTGGCGCTTTCCGTACTGGGTAGCAGAATGGGACCACCGTTTCAGCATGAAATCTTTACCTGATTCCATTGCTGAGTGGTCAAAATCTCTACCGACTGAGCAGTGGGCCAAGCCGAGCCAAGCGTTGAAAGAGCAAAGCGCCAAGATCGAAAAGGCTTTTGCTCAGGGACAAGATTTCATGACGTACTTCAAGGCGAACCTAAATGAAATCAAGACAGAAGAATAGATAAATAATTGAATGGAAAACATGCACGAGGACTACCAGCACAACGAACGTTCCGCTTTAGGAGTTGGTTGGTGGTACCTGACACACCTGATCACTTGGTGGCGTTTTCCGTACTGGGTAGCAGAATGGGACCACCGTTTCAGCATGAAATCTCTACTTGAATCCATTGCTCAGTGGTCCAAACCGTTACCCTCTGAACAATGGGCCAAACCAAGCGCCGCTCTGAAAGAGCAAAGCATGAAGATCGAAAAAGCCTTTGCTCAAGGACAGGATTTCATGGCGTACTTTAACGCCAACCTAAACGAAACCAAGGCAGCAGAATCAACAAATAATTGAATGGGACTGATCAGCCGTATCCAGAAAATGGGTGTCCCCTTTTGGTTAGTTTTACCATTTCCGCTACAACACTAAAGGCGCGACGCTGATTGCCATCAGTGACGATTATGGCAATCGCCTGCACATTACTCGTGACATCCACGGTCGAATCAAACGTGTCGATAACGGTGCCGGTCGCGCCCTCCTCGTGCGTTACGATCGAAAGCACATCGTCGCCATCGACTATCAACAGTTCAGCCCGGCAGACAATCTGGAAGATGCCTGGAGCACCATCCAGACGTTGGTCACCTATGGCTACGATGCCCAGCACCGTCTGATCGAAGCCAAAAACGCCGCTGGTGAAGCCGAGCGTTATGCCTACAACGACCAAAACGTCATTCTCGAGCGGCAACTGGCTGGTGGCGCCAGCTACTACTGGGAATGGGAAAAAGAAGGCAAGTCGGCACGCTGCATCCGTCACTGGGCAAGCTTCTCGCAGATGGACGCGCACTACGCTTGGGATGACAAGGGCAGCGTCACGGTTACCAACGCCGACGGCAGTGAAGAGGTCTACACCCACGACGATAAGGCTCGACTGGTCGCAAAAGTCGACCCGGATGGCGCCGAACACCTGAAGGCCTATGATGACAAGGGTCGCCTGATCGCCGAAAAAGACCCACTCGGCGCCGTCACCGAATACCAGTACAACGAAGCCGGCCGACTGGTCGCGGTTATTCCACCGGAAGATACACCGACTACCTACGAGTACTACCGTGGCTTCGTCCGCGTGGTGAACCGCGGTCCGGCGAGCTGGAAATACTGGCGCAACGACCAAGGCGACATCACCGAACAAATCGACCCGGACGGCAATTCGACCCATTACAGCTACAACCGCCAGGGCCGCCTGCTGGAAATCCGTCATCCCGACGGCAGCCGTCATCAACTGGGTTGGAACAATCTCGGCCAACTGCTCGAAGAACAGCTGCCAGACGGCGGTCAGCGCAAGTACCGCTATGACGCGCTAGGTCGGCAAATCACTCGCCAGGACGAAAGCGGCGCGATCACTCAATACCAATGGGACGCGGCGAACCGTCTCGCGCAAATCACCCTGCCCGGTGGCGCAACCCGTGGATTCACCTACAACGCGTACGGCAAAGTCACCGCCGAACGTGATGAGCTAGGCCGCGTCACCCGCTTCGAATACGCCGATAACCTGCACCTGGTCAGCCGTCGCATCAACCCGGATGGCAGCCAGCTACGCTACCGCTACGACAACTCGCGCCTCCTGCTTAGCGAGATCGAAAACCAACGTGGCGAACACTACCATCTCGACTATTACCCTAATGGCCTCATCCAACAGGAAACCGGTTTCGACGGTCGACGTACCGCCTACGAATACGACCTCAAAGGTCAGTTGCTGAAGAAAACCGAGTTCGGCGACGACGGCAGTGAGCTGGTCACTGAGTACCAACGCGACACCGCTGGCCGCTTGCTGGTGAAAACCCTGGCCGATGGCGAGAAGATTCACTACAGCTACGACGCCCTCGGTCGCCTCGTTAACGTCGACGACGGCCACTGGCCCCTCGCCTACGAATACGACCTGCAAGACCGCCTGATCACCGAGCACCAAG
>Ga0207713_1003798_pt1 | contig 10118 bp, 10 predicted proteins | sample KBSS64metaG_FD_184404 | JGI IMG/M metagenome (GOLD analysis project Ga0207713, IMG submission 184404) | Switchgrass rhizosphere microbial communities from Kellogg Biological Station, Michigan, USA - KBS S6-4 metaG (SPAdes) (version 2) | ecosystem: Host-associated > Plants > Roots > Rhizosphere >...
CGCGTGGTATTCTCGAAACCATTACCTGCCGCCTGAAGGCCGGCGTGACCGCGCAAGACGTGGCCGCCGCCTATCACGCCGCTTATGACGACAAACCGCTGGTGCGCCTGTACGACCAGGGGGTGCCGGCGCTGAAAGCGGTGGTGGGTTTGCCGTTCTGCGACATCGGTTTTGCGGTGCAGGGCGAGCATCTGATCGCCGTAGCGGCGGAAGACAACCTGCTGAAAGGCGCGGCCGCGCAGGCGGTGCAATGCCTGAATATTCGTTTCGGGTTCCCGGAAACCCAGTCACTACTTTAAACCAGCGTGAGTAAACAGCGATGAACCCGTTAATTATCAAGTTAGGTGGCGTGTTATTAGACAGTGAAGAAGCGCTGGAGCGCCTGTTTACCGCGCTGGTCAGCTACCGTCAGCAGCATCAGCGCCCGCTGATCATCGTGCACGGCGGCGGTTGCGTGGTGGATGAGCTGATGAAGCAGCTTTCTCTGCCGGTGGTGAAGAAGAACGGCTTGCGGGTAACCCCGGCCGATCAGATCGACATTATTACCGGCGCGCTGGCAGGCACCGCCAACAAAACGCTGCTGGCGTGGGCGATCAAGCACCAGATTAACGCGGTCGGCCTGAGCCTGGCGGACGGCGGCAGCGTATCCGTCACTCAACTCGATCCGGCGTTGGGCCACGTGGGCAACGCGCAGCCGGGGTCGCCGGTGCTGGTCAATACCCTGCTGGGCGCCGGCTATTTGCCGGTTGTCAGCTCCATCGGCATCACCGCCGAAGGGCAGCTCATGAATGTAAACGCCGATCAGGCGGCGACGGCGCTGGCCGCTACCCTGGGTGCGGATTTGATCCTGCTGTCGGACGTCAGCGGCATCCTCGACGGCAAAGGGCAGCGCATCGCGGAAATGACGGCGCAAAAAGCGGAACAACTGATTGCTCAGGGCATCATTACCGATGGTATGGTAGTGAAGGTGAATGCGGCGCTTGATGCCGCCCGTACCCTCGGCCGCCCGGTGGATATCGCCAGCTGGCGCCATGCCGATCAGCTTCCTGCTTTGTTTAACGGCGTGTCGATTGGCACCCGGATCCTCGCTTAAATATAGAATTAACAAGGAATAGATCATGCAAAACCAAGGCATCAAAAAAATCGTTCTGGCGTACTCCGGTGGCCTGGATACTTCGGCCATCATTCCATGGCTGAAAGAAAACTACGGCGGCTGCGAAGTGGTGGCGTTCGTCGCGGACATCGGGCAGGAGCGCAGCGATCTGGAAGGCGTGGAGCAAAAAGCCCTGCAATCCGGTGCCTCTGAGTGCCACGTGGTTGATCTGCGTGAAGAATTTATCCGCGATTATGTTTACCCGGTGCTGCAGACCGGCGCACTGTACGAGGGCAGCTACCTGCTGGGTACCTCGATGGCGCGTCCAATCATCGCCAAGGCGCAGGTTGAGCTGGCGCTGATGGTCGGCGCCGACGCGCTGTGCCACGGCGCGACCGGCAAGGGCAACGATCAGGTGCGTTTCGAAACCACCTATACCGCCCTGGCGCCGCAGCTGAAGGTGGTGGCGCCTTGGCGTGAGTGGAACCTGCGTTCCCGTGAAGCGCTGCTGGATTACCTGAAAGAGCGCAATATCCCGACCACCGCGTCGCTGGAAAAAATCTACAGCCGCGACGAGAACGCCTGGCACATTTCTACCGAAGGCGGCGTGCTGGAAAGCCCGTGGAACGCCCCGAACAAAGATTGCTGGGTCTGGACCGTCGATCCGCAGGAAGCGCCGGATCAACCGGAGCAGGTGACCATCACCGTGGAAAAAGGCCGCGTGGTGGCGGTGAACGGCGAGTCGCTGTCGCCGTATAAATGTCTGGAAACCCTGAACGTGCTGGGCGCCAAACATGGCGTGGGCCGTATCGACATCGTGGAAAACCGGCTGGTGGGCATCAAATCCCGCGGCTGCTACGAAACCCCGGGCGGCACCATCATGGTAGCGGCGCTGCGCGGCGTTGAACAGCTGGTGTTGGACCGCGACAGCTTCAAATGGCGCGAGCAGCTGGGCCTGGAAATGTCTTACGTGGTGTATGACGGCCGCTGGTTCGCTCCGCTGCGTCGTTCACTGCAGGCTTCCGCCGAGGCGCTGGCCGAAGAGGTGAACGGCGAAGTGGTGCTGCAGCTGTACAAGGGCCAGGTAACGGCGATCCAGAAAAAATCCGCCAATAGCCTGTACTCCGAAGAGTTCGCCACCTTCGGCGAAGACGAAGTTTACGATCACAGCCACGCGGGCGGCTTTATCCGTCTGTTCTCGCTGTCTTCGCGCATCCGCGCGTTGAACGAGAAAAAGAACAAGTAATTTCATTATTCGGCGTGACTTATTAAGGGCGCAGCGTGCTGCGCCTTTTCGTATAAAATTCATACCATAAATAATTCGAGTTGCAGGAAGGCGGCAAGAGCGAGAGTCCCGATGAGCTTACATCGGTAAGTGATTCGGGTGAGCGCTCGCAGCCAACACACCTGCGGCTCGAAGTATGACGGGTACAGGAGTAAAGGTATGGCACTTTGGGGCGGGCGGTTCACTCAGGCGGCGGATCAGCGGTTCAAACAGTTAAACGATTCACTGCGTTTCGATTATCGCCTGGCGGAACAGGACATCGTGGGGTCGGTGGCCTGGTCAAAAGCGCTGGTGACCGTCAACGTATTGACGGTAGAGGAACAGCAGCGGCTTGAGCAGGCGCTGGGCGTGCTGTTGGAAGAAGTGCAGGCCGATCCGCTGGCGATCGTCAGCAGCGATGCCGAAGATATTCACAGCTGGGTGGAGCAAAAGCTGATCGACAAGGTCGGCGACCTGGGCAAAAAACTGCACACCGGCCGCAGCCGCAACGATCAGGTGGCAACCGATCTGAAGCTGTGGTGCAAACAGCAGGTCAGCGAACTGCATCAGGCCATCGTGCAACTGCAGCAGGCGCTGGTGGAAACCGCCGAAGCCAATCAGGACGCGGTCATGCCGGGTTACACTCACCTGCAGCGCGCGCAGCCGGTGACCTTCGCTCACTGGTGCCTGGCCTACGTTGAGATGCTGGCGCGTGACGAAAGCCGTTTGCTGGATACCCTGAAGCGCCTGGACGTCAGCCCGCTGGGCAGCGGCGCGCTGGCCGGCACCGCCTATCCTATCGATCGCGAGCAGCTGGCCGGTTGGCTGGGCTTCGCCTCGGCGACCCGCAACAGCCTGGACAGCGTTTCCGATCGCGACCACGTGCTGGAGCTGTTGTCCAACGCCGCGATCAGCATGGTGCATCTGTCGCGCTTTGCCGAAGATTTGATCTTCTTCAACAGCGGCGAAGCGGCCTTTGTCGAGCTGTCTGATCGCGTGACCTCCGGCTCTTCGCTGATGCCGCAGAAGAAAAACCCGGACGCGCTGGAACTGATCCGCGGCAAGTGCGGCCGCGTGCAGGGTGCACTGACCGGCATGATGATGACGCTGAAAGGCCTGCCGCTGGCGTACAACAAAGACATGCAGGAAGACAAGGAAGGGCTGTTTGACGCGCTCGACACCTGGATGGACTGCCTGCAGATGGCGGCGCTGGTGCTGGACGGCATTCAGGTGAAGCGCCCGCGCTGTAAGGAAGCGGCGGAGCAGGGTTACGCCAACTCCACCGAGCTGGCGGACTATCTGGTCGCCAAGGGCGTGCCTTTCCGTGAGGCGCACCATATCGTCGGTGAGGCGGTGGTGGAAGCCATCCGCCAGGGCAAGGCGCTGGAAGCGCTGCCGCTGGCAGACTTGCAGAAGTTCAGCGCGGTGATTGGCGACGACGTCTACCCGATCCTGGCGCTGCAGTCCTGCCTGGACAAGCGCGCGGCCAAGGGCGGCGTTTCGCCGCAGCAGGTTGCCGCAGCCATCGCCGAAGCGAAGCGGCGTTTGGCTTAAGCTAAATTAAGGGCGGCAGAAGGCTGCCCTTTTTATTACCCCCGCCACAGGCAGCGGTTGCTGCTTACCCCCTTCCTCCATGGCGCTAAGCGGGCTTCTGGCAGCGTTCCGCTTCGGCCTCGCCGAGCTTCAATTTTGCCTGCAGGTCGCGCAGTGCGGTGCGCAGCCCTTCTTCGATTACCGGATGGTAGAACGGCATGCAGCCAACGCACGCGCGCACAGGTGGTGCCGTAAGGCCCGCCTTCGATCATCACCACGTTGGGGGTGGAAAGTTTGGCCGCGCGATAGGCGCCGAGCCCGGCGGTGCCCCCGCCGATCACCGCGACGTCAACGTTCAACTGTTTCATATCCGCTCCTGAAAGGTAAAAAAAGGGCGGGCCGGAGCCCGCCAAAGTTCAGGTTGATTTAGTTATTACTTATTAATCAGGCTGACAGGAAAGTTTCCAGGTCATCGCTGCCGCCGATGTGACGGCCGCCGATGAACACCTGCGGTACGGTAGCGCGGCCGCTGACGGCGCGCAGGCTGACGGTAGTGGCGTCTTTGCCCAGCACGATTTCTTCATACTGAATGCCGCGTTCTTGCAGCATTTGCTTGGCCTTGGCGCAGAATGGGCAGCCCGGTTTGGTGAACAGGGAAACCGATTCCTGCACTTTGAATTCCGGTGCCAGGTATTTCAGCATGGTGTCGGCGTCGGACACTTCAAACGGGTCGCCCGGCTGGTTGGGTTCGACGAACATTTTTTCCACCACGCCGTTGCGCACCAGCATCGAATAGCGCCATGAGCGCGGGCCAAAGCCCAGATCGGCCTTTTCGACCAGCATGTTCATGCCTTTGGTGAACTCACCGTTGCCGTCCGGCACGAAGGTGATGTTTTCCGCGTGCTGATCGGCTTTCCAGGCGTTCATCACGAAGGTGTCATTCACCGAGACGCACAGGATGCCGTCAACGCCGTGCTGTTTGAATACGCTGGACAGCTCGTTATAGCGCGGCAGATGGCTGGAAGAGCAGGTCGGCGTAAAGGCGCCCGGCAGTGAGAATACGATGACGGTTTTATCTTTGAACAGGTTATCAGTGGTCACATCAATCCATTGGTCGCCCTGACGGGTGTGGAACGTAACATGAGGGACTTTTTTGCCTTCTTGACTGGTAAACATTGATTAACCCCTTAATTAGGAAAATGATTTTTAGCTTTTAGCGCTGTATCGCGTTGTTGGGGCACATTATTGACGCAGGGGCTTGATAGTTCTAATCGCTCATTGCTATCTTATCTATCGCCATGAGCTATCATGGTTTGGAGGGAAACAATGAATATTCGTGATTTAGAGTATCTGGTCGCCTTGGCCGAGCACCGGCACTTCCGCCGCGCCGCCGATTCATGCCACGTTAGCCAACCCACGCTCAGTGGGCAGATCCGCAAGCTCGAGGACGAGCTGGGCGTGATGCTGCTTGAGCGCACCAGCCGCAAGGTGTTATTTACCCAGGCGGGTTTGTTGTTGGTGGAGCAGGCGCGTACCGTGCTGCGCGAAGTCAAAGTCCTGAAAGAGATGGCAAGCCAGCAGGGCGAAGCGATGTCCGGGCCGCTGCATATCGGCTTGATCCCGACGGTGGGGCCCTATCTGCTGCCGCAGATTATCCCGACGCTGCACAAGACTTTCCCCAAGCTGGAAATGTATCTGCACGAAGCGCAAACCCAACAGCTGCTGGCGCAGCTCGACAGCGGCAAGCTGGACTGCGCCATTCTGGCGCTGGTGAAGGAAACGGAGGCCTTTATCGAAGTGCCGCTGTTTGATGAGCCGATGAAGCTGGCGGTGTATTCCGATCACCCTTGGGCGCAGCGCGACCGCGTGGCGATGCCGGATTTGGCGGGGGAGAAGCTGCTGATGCTGGAAGACGGGCACTGCCTGCGCGATCAGGCGATGGGCTTCTGCTTCCAGGCGGGCGCGGACGAGGATACCCACTTCCGCGCCACCAGTCTGGAAACGCTGCGCAATATGGTCGCGGCCGGCAGCGGCATTACCCTGCTGCCATCGCTGGCGGTACCGCCGCAGCGCGAGCGCGACGGCGTTTGCTATCTGGACTGCTACAAACCGGAACCGAAGCGCACCATTGCGTTGGTGTACCGCCCCGGTTCCCCGTTGCGCAGCCGCTATGAGCAATTGGCCGAGGCGATCCGCGAGCACATGCAGAACTACATCGGCAGCACGTTAAAACAGGCGGTTTAAGCCGTTTAGCGCCGCCACCCGGTAGGCTTCGGCCATGGTCGGATAGTTGAAGGTGGTATTAACGAAATACTCGATAGTATTGCCTTCACCTTTCTGTTCCATGATCGCCTGACCGATGTGGATGATTTCCGCCGCACGCTCACCGAAGCAGTGGATCCCGAGGATCTGCAGGGTGTCGCGATGGAACAGGATCTTCAGGCTGCCGACGTTCATGCCGGCAATCTGCGCGCGCGCCAAATGTTTGAACTGCGCGCGGCCCACTTCATAAGGCACTTTCATCGCCGTCAGCTCCTGTTCGGTCTTGCCGACAGAACTGATTTCCGGAATGGTGTAGATGCCGGTCGGGATGTCTTCGATCAGGTGGCCGCTGGCTTCACCGGAGGCGATGGCCTGAGCGGCGATGCGGCCCTGATCGTAAGCGGCCGACGCCAGGCTTGGGTAACCGATCACATCACCTACCGCGTAAATATGCGACAGTGCGGTCTGGTACATGCTGTTCACTTTCAGCAGGCCGCGGCTGTCGGACTCCAGGCCGACGTTTTCCAGCCCCAGCGAGTCGGTATTGCCGGTGCGGCCGTTGGCGTAGAGCAGGCAGTCCGCCTTCACCTTCTTGCCTGACTTCAGGTGAACAATCACCCCGTCGTCGGTGCCCTCGATCTTCTCGAACTCTTCGTTGTGGCGGATTACCACGCCGTTGTTCCAGAAGTGATAAGACAGGGAATCCGACATTTCCTGATCGAGGAACGCCAGCAGGCGATCGCGGGTGTTGATCAGATCCACCTTGACGTTCAGCCCACGGAAAATCGACGCGTATTCGCAGCCGATCACCCCGGCGCCGTAAATGATCACGTGGCGCGGTTCGTGGCTCAGCTCGAGAATGGAATCGCTGTTGTAAATACGCGGGTGATTGAAGTCGACGCTGGCCGGCAGGTAAGGGCGCGAACCGCAGGCGATCACGATATGGTCGGCGCGGATGGTGTCCTGGGTGCCGTCCATGTAGCTGACGCTGACGGTGTTGGCGTCGATGAAACGCGCGTCGCCGGCGAACAGTTTGCACTGGTTCCGCTCATAGAATCCCTGACGCATGCGGGTTTGCTGATCGATGACGTTGTCGGCGTGGCGCAGAATGTCAGGGAATGTCGCGCTGAGCGTACGTGAGTTGTTGTAAAGCGGGTTTTGGTTGAATTCGATAATGCGGCTGACGGCGTGGCGGAGGGCTTTGGATGGGATGGTGCCCCAATGGGTGCATCCGCCGCCTACGTTATTGTACCGTTCGATAACGGCCACGCGGGCGCCCTGTTTCACCAGCCCCATGGCGGCACCTTCACCACCAGGGCCCGAGCCAATTACAATGGCATCAAATTGATAGTGCTGTTGCATGTAGGAGAGACCTGTTTTTATACAAGATTACAACGGTATCTTAACATCATAGCGCTGCACGCCCAATCACCATTAGGCTTTTTGAGGCAAAGCACAATTGGTTCAGGCCAGAACTGTGATTGCGCGCGTTAGTATAAATGCTGTTGCAATAAAATTTGCTATATTGCCGGCTCTAGGGCGTTAGACTGATTGAATGGAACTTATCTGGATATGCATATGGGCGTCAGAGCACAACAAAAAGAACGGACGCGTCGTTCCCTGATCGAAGCCGCGTTCAGCCAGCTGAGCGCCGAACGCAGCTTTGCCAGCCTGAGCCTGCGCGAAGTCTCGCGCGAGGCGGGGATCGCGCCCACCTCGTTCTATCGCCACTTCCGCGACGTGGATGAGCTTGGGCTGACCATGGTCGACGAAAGCGGCCTGATGCTGCGCCAACTGATGCGCCAGGCGCGCCAGCGCATTGCCAAGGGCGGCAGCGTGATCCGCACCTCGGTCTCCACCTTTATGGAGTTTATCGGCAACAACCCCAATGCATTTCGCCTGCTGCTGCGTGAGCGTTCCGGCACTTCGGCCGCGTTCCGTGCGGCGGTGGCGCGCGAGATCCAACATTTTATCGCCGAACTGGCGGATTACCTCGAGCTGGAAAACCATATGCCGCGCAGCTTTACCGAGGCGCAGGCGGAGGCCATGGTGACCATCGTGTTCAGCGCCGGCGCGGAAGCGCTGGATATTGACCCCGAGCAGCGGCGCCAGCTGGAAGAACGTCTGGTGCTGCAGCTGCGGATGATTTCCAAGGGGGCGTATTACTGGTATCGCCGCGAGCAAGAAAAAGCTTCTGTATCCCACGTATAAAAAGGTAGAAAGTGATGGAAAAACCAGGTCGTGAGAATGGCACCTTACTGCTGGCGTTGATTGCCGGCCTTTCGATTAATGGCTCGTTCGCCGCGTTGTTCAGCTCGGTGGTGCCGTTTTCAGTCTTCCCGATAATCGCGCTGGTGCTGGCGGTGTACTGCCTGCATCAACGTTACCTGAACCGCGCCATGCCGGACGGCATGCCGAAGCTGGCCGCCGCCTGTTTCCTGCTGGGGGTGCTGCTGTACAGCGCCATCGTGCGCGCGGAATACCCGCAGATCGGCTCCAACTTCCTGCCTTCGATCGTCTGCGTGGCGCTGGTGTTCTGGATAGGTTTCAAGCTGAAGGCGCGCAAAACGCCGGATGAAAATACCCAAGGGTAATAGAGCCGGGGCGCCATTGCGGCGCCCCGACGATATCAGCTGCGTTTTTCCAGCAGCACGCCGCATTCCATATGGTGGGTATAAGGAAACTGGTCGAACAGCGCCAGGCGGCTGACCCGGTGGGTCTCCTGCAGCGTTTCCAGGTTGGCGCACAGCGTTTCCGGATTGCATGAGATATACAGAATGCGCGGATAGGCCTGCACCATTTTCACCGTATCGTCATCCAGCCCGCTGCGCGGCGGATCGACAAAAATCGTCTCGCAGTTATAGCCGCTCAGATCGATGCCCTTCAGCCGGTTAAATTCGCGCACCCCGTTCATCGCCTGGGTAAAATCTTCCGCCGCCATGCGGATAATTTGCACGTTGTCGATGTGGTTGGCTGCAATGTTGTACTGTGCTGCCGCAACGGAAGGTTTGGCTATCTCGGTCGCCAACACCCGCTCGAAATTGCGCGCCAGCGCCAGCGAGAAGTTGCCGTTGCCGCAGTAAAGCTCGAGCAGGTCGCCCTTCGATCCGGCGGTGACGCCCAGCGCCCATTCCAGCATCTGCACGTTCATTCCCGCATTCGGCTGGGTAAAGCTGTTTTCAACCTGACGGTAGATCATATCGCGGCCGGCGACCGGCAGGACTTCGTCCACATAGTCCTGATCCAGCATGATTTTCATCTTCGAGGCGCGGCCGATCAGCTGCAGATCGAAGCCCTGGGCGCGCAGGCTGTCGCGCAGCTCGCCAGCGCGTTGCTGCCAGGCATCGTCCAGCTTGCGGTGGTACAGCAGCGAAGCGATGATTTTGCCGCTTTGCGTCGACAGATAATCGATCTGGAACAGCTTATGGCGCAGCGTCGGGTCTGGTTTGATGGCGGCAATCAGTGCGCTCATCAGGCGGTTGATCAGTTCGCTGGCGGCCGGGAATTGATCAACGCGGATGCGCTGCTTGGTCTGCTGGTCGAACATGATGTGGTACATATCGTCTTCATCATGCCAGATGCGGAATTCTGCGCGCATGCGGTAATGCTCGACTTGCGAGCGGAACACTTCCGGCTCGGGTGCCGCGAACGGTAACATCAACGTCTTCAGGCGGGCGGTTTTCTCCGCCAGCTGGTCATCGTAACGTTCAATAGGCAAATTCTCGGGCGTCATGTGTTTCTTCTCGTCAGGCAAATTTGATCAGCGGGGATTGTAGGGAATCAGCTCGTGAAGTCCAGTTTTGTCGCGTTTATTATTTGTAACATTAGTGGAAGTCTAGACATCCATTTACATTGATCGTAGCATTGCCGTCCGGCCTCAAGCAGCGAGTGAAAAGGGAATCCGGTGTGAATCCGGAGCTGACGCGCAGCGGTAAGGGGAAGTCACGGCGATAGCGTGTTGACGCA
>Ga0207713_1003799_pt1 | contig 10118 bp, 7 predicted proteins | sample KBSS64metaG_FD_184404 | JGI IMG/M metagenome (GOLD analysis project Ga0207713, IMG submission 184404) | Switchgrass rhizosphere microbial communities from Kellogg Biological Station, Michigan, USA - KBS S6-4 metaG (SPAdes) (version 2) | ecosystem: Host-associated > Plants > Roots > Rhizosphere >...
CCACGTGCCGCTGCTGATCTCGCCGTACAGCTATTCGACCTATCGCGGAAGCTAGTTGGTCGCTAGAAGAATCTTCGTAGGTCCTTTGGCCCGCTCTCACACTGGCGGGCTTTTTTTCGTCTGGTGTTTTTACACGTTGAGCTGGCATCAACCCCGCTTACTGATATTTTTGTCAGTTGTCTCTTCTGGATGTGTCTGAAATGATCAAATGACAATCCACACTGGAGCGTCAGGCATGATGATTTCAAAAAATGCATATGCACCTTATGGCTACCGTCTGCCCAATCATTACACTCTGGGCTTCAATGGTGAATGCCTGGATCCGGTCACTGGATTTTATAATTTGGGTAATGGTTATCGTGGGTATAATCACGTTTTGATGCGCTTTAATAGCCCAGATAGTTTGAGCCCATTCGCCGAGGGTGGTTTTAATGCATATGCCTACTGTCAAGGGGATCCTGTGAATTTCCTTGACCCAAGCGGCCATCTCATAGTGAGTCTAGTGAAAATGGCAGCTAGGCGACCTTTGCTTTCGTTAGTGCAGCCTATAGTTAAAGAAGTGATAGCGAACGAGACTCCGATTGGTCTGTTTAGTAAGAAGCTTGGCTGGCATGGTACGAATATTTCGAATATAAAATCTTTAGAAAATGGTCTACAGCCAGGGCATTCGAAGGAGGGCAGGCAATTGCAAGGGGCGGGATTTTACTTTGCGCCCGACATTTGGGAGGCCGCGCCGTATGCTCAAGAGCATGCCCCTAACGGAGTAATACTTGTGGTGTTAATACGCAAGGATGTTAGGTTGATTCCCGGTAAGGGCTATACAACAGATGAGCGAGGTAGGGTGCTGCTCAAGGAAACGGCATTTGATGTTGTTAGGGTGCAAGAGACTGTTCCAGAAAATGCGACGTCAGTAAAACTCCCCCCGGCGCCCTATAAGTTGTGGGAAAAGTAATAATACCCTGATCCCAAAACGAGGAGGGCGCCGAAGCGCCCTCTATTGAAGTGTAGGGTCAGAGAAATACAAACTTAGCTATGAAAATCGCGCAAAGTACCCACAGGCTGGCCGAGATTTCCTTGTACTTGCCAGTCCCCGCCTTCAGCGCCACATAGGTAATGAACCCCAGGGCAATACCGTCCGCGACCGAGAAGGTCAGCGGCATCATGATCACCGTGACGATCGCCGGAATGCTGTCGGTGGCTTCATCCCAGTGGATGTGCGCCATGCTGCCCATCATCAGCATCGCTACATAGATCAGCGCACCGGCAGTGGCATAGGCAGGAATCATCCCCGCCAGCGGCGCGAAGAACATCGCGGCGACGAACAGCAGGCCGACCACGACGGCAGTCAGGCCCGTACGGCCACCCGCTGCAACACCCGCAGCACTCTCCACATAGCTGGTCACAGGCGGTACGCCGACCACGGCACCGAACACGCTCGATGCACTATCGGCCTTCAACGCCCGCGACAGGTTTTCGATGCGGCCATCCGCTGCCACCAGGTTGGCGCGTTGCGCCACGCCCATCAGGGTGCCGGCGGTGTCGAACATGTGCACGAACAGGAACGCCAGCACCACGCTGATCATGCTGACGTTGAACACGCCGGCCACGTCCATCGCCATCCAGGTGGGCGCCAGGCTTGGCGGCATCGACATCACCCCGCCAAATTTCACCAAGCCCAGGCCCCAGCCGGCCAGGGTGACGCCGATGATGCTGATCAGGATCGCGCCGAACACCCGCTTGTAGCTGAGGATGGCAATCGACAGGAAGCACAGCGCCGCCAGCAGTGGGCCGGGTTCATGCAGCGAGCCCAATTTGATCAGCGTGGCCGGGCTGTCGACGATGATGCCTGCAGTCTTGAGGCCGATCAGCCCGAGAAACAATCCGACGCCGGCCCCCATTGCATGGCGCAGGCTCAGCGGGATGCTGTTGAGCAGCCACTCGCGCACTTTTGACAAGGTCAGGAACATGAACAGCACACCCGAGACGAACACCGCGCCCAGTGCCGTTTCCCAGTTGTAGCCCATGGTGCCGACCACGGTGTAGGTGAAGAACGCATTCAGGCCCATGCCGGGCGCCAGGCCCACCGGCCAGTTGGCGTACAGGCCCATCAGCAGGCAGCCCAGCGCGGCGGCGATGCAGGTGGCGACGAACGCCGCGCCGTGGTCGATGCCGGCGTCAGCCATGATGTTGGGGTTGACGAAGATGATGTACGCCATGGTGATGAAGGTGGTCACCCCGGCGATCATTTCGGTTTTGACGGTGCTGCCATGTTGCTTGAGTTTGAAAATCCGCTCCAGCCAGCTCGTTTCGAGCGGTGGGGCGAGATCCAGCGTAGGGGCTTCGGATTTGCGGCTTTCCACAGCGGGTACTCCTCAAGTCTTTCTTGTTGTTTTGGAGCCATTGTCCTGCGCTTGCACTTGGCGGCTCCGCGAGGGAAGGCAGACACCTGACCGTTTTGTTGACTTATGGGTCAGGAAGTTGCACGGTGGATTATGCTTTTGTGTACAAAGAAAGCAAATAATGTTTTATCTTTTGTGTGCGCAATGCGTCGTACAACGGCTATATAGGTAAAAGGCCACCTGCAGAAACGGCTCAGCCTGTGTACAATGGCGCCATACTTTCCTTCGTGCCTCGAGAGCCCATGAACGAACAGCTGCAACCTCTGAAAAAACCTGTGCGCGCTGGCAAGGCCGGGCGCAGCGGTACCCAGGACGACATCGTCTACGCGCATATTTTCGAGGCGATCCTCGAACAGCGTCTGGCGCCGGGCACCAAGTTGAGCGAGGAAGCGCTGGGCGAGATCTTTGGCGTCAGCCGCACCATCATCCGTCGCGCCCTGTCGCGCCTGGCCCACGAAAGCGTGGTGCTGCTGCGGCCCAACCGCGGTGCGGTGGTGGCCAGCCCGACGGTGGAAGAGGCACGCCAAGTGTTCTTCTCTCGGCGCATGGTTGAACGCGCCATCACCGAACTGGCGGTGCAGCACGCTACCCTTGAGCAGCTCAACGAGCTGCGTCAGATGGTGCGTGAGGAACGCGACAGCTTCTCCCGTGGTGATCGCGGCGCGGGCATCCGCCTGTCGGGCGAATTCCACCTGAAGCTGGCCGAGGCGGCGGGTAATGCGCCGCTGGTCAGTTTCCAGCGCAGCCTGGTGTCGCAGACCTCGCTGATCATTGCCCAGTACGAAAGCGGCAACCGCTCGCATTGCTCGTACGACGAGCATATGCAGCTGATCGATGCCATCGAGGCGCGTGACGCCGAGCAGGCGGTAAGCCTGATGATGCATCACATGGACCACATCGACAGCAAGCTGAACCTGGACGAAGAAAGTGCCTCGGACGATCTGCATGCGGTGTTTTCGCATCTGTTGAAAAAGCCCAAGGTTGCTGCCAAGGGTTGATCGTTTGCTTGTATGAACTAGGGGCCGCGTTGCGGCCCATTCGCAGCACAAGGCTGCACCTACAGGGGTTACGCAATCCTTTGTAGGAGCAGCCTTGTGCTGCGAATGGTGCGCAACGCGGCCCCTGGTCGTTACTGGCCATAAACCAAACGTCTGCTAAATTCTTGTGAGCAAACCTTCATCAAGCAGTTGGGCTTGCGCATTCGTTGCGTTCAACTTCTTGAGGAAAGGGTTCATGAGCATGTCCCTCGGTACACGCATGGGGGCCGAACTGATCGGCACCTTCTGGCTGGTCCTCGGTGGCTGTGGCAGTGCGGTAATCGCAGCCAGTTCTCCGCTCGGCATCGGCGTTCTCGGTGTCGCCTTCGCGTTCGGCCTCACTGTCCTGACCATGGCGTTCGCCATCGGTCACATCTCTGGCTGTCATCTCAACCCCGCCGTGTCGTTCGGGCTGGTGGTGGGCGGGCGCTTCCCCGCCAAAGAACTGCTGCCCTACGTCATCGCCCAGGTGATCGGCGCCATCCTTGCGGCAGCGGTGATCTATTTCATCGCCAGCGGCAAGGCCGGTTTCGAGCTGTCGTCGGGGTTGGCGTCGAACGGCTACGCCGATCATTCGCCCGGCGGCTATTCGCTGGGGGCGGGGTTTGTCAGTGAGGTGGTGATGACGGCGATGTTCCTGGTGGTGATCATGGGGGCCACCGATGCCCGCGCCCCGGCAGGCTTTGCGCCGATTGCCATCGGCCTGGCCCTGACCCTGATCCACCTGATCTCGATCCCGGTGACCAATACCTCGGTCAACCCCGCGCGTAGCACGGGGCCGGCACTGTTCGTCGGTGGTTGGGCCCTGCAGCAGCTGTGGCTGTTCTGGCTGGCGCCGCTGATCGGGGCAGCGATCGGCGGCGCGTTGTACCGGGGCCTGGCGAAAGAGCCTTAGCGCTGGTGCACGCAACGCCCAGCGGCGTAGGTTTCGCGCACAGTGCGGTCATCGCCCAGGGTGGTGAGCACGAACAAGGTCTCTTCGATGCTGTTGGACTGCTGAATACGGTAGTCCAACAGCGGCGTGGCCTTGTAGTCGAGCACCACGAAGTCGGCATCGTTGCCGGCGCGCAGGCTACCAATGCGGTCGTCCAAGCGCAGTGCTCGGGCGCCGCCGAGGGTGGCCAGGTACAGCGACTTGTACGGGTGCAGGCGCGCGCCCTGCAGTTGCATGACCTTGTACGCCTCGTTCAGTGTGTTGAGCAGCGAGAAGCTGGTGCCGGCGCCCACGTCGGTGCCCAGGCCAACGTTGACCTTGAAGCGCTCGGCCTGCGGCAGGTTGAACAAACCGCTGCCCAGGAACAGGTTGGAGGTCGGGCAGAAGGCCACGGCCGAGCCGGTTTCGGCCAGGCGCTGGCACTCGTCGTCGCACAGGTGCACGCCGTGGGCGAACACCGAGCGCTCACCCAGCAGCTCGAAGTGGTCATAAACGTCCAGGTAGCCTTTCTGCTCGGGGAACAGCGACTTGACCCAGTCGATTTCCTTGAGGTTCTCCGACAGGTGCGTGTGCAGGTACACGCCCGGGTGCTCCTTGAGCAGTTGGCCGGCCAAGGTCAGCTGCGCTGGGGTGCTGGTCGGTGCGAAGCGCGGGGTGACCGCATAGTGCAGGCGGCCCTTACCGTGCCAGCGCTCGATCAGTGCCTTGCTTTCGGTGTAACCAGACTCGGCCGTGTCGGTCAGGTAATCAGGGGCATTGCGGTCCATCATCACCTTGCCGGCGATCATCCGCAGGTCGAGGTGTTCGGCTTCTTCGAACAGGGCGTTGACTGACTCCGGGTGCACGCTGCCGAATACCAGGGCTGTGGTGGTGCCGTTGCGCAGCAGTTCCTTGAGGAAGATTTTCGCGACCTGGTCGGCGTGGCCTTTGTCGGCGAACTGTTTCTCGCACGGGAAGGTGTAGGTGTTGAGCCAGTCCAGCAGCTGTTCGCCGTAGGAGCCGATCATGCCGGTCTGTGGGAAGTGAATATGGGTATCGATGAAGCCCGGGGTGATCAGGGCATCCTGGTAATGCACCACGTCGATACCGGCATCCAGGGTCGGCAGCAGCTCGCTGGCGTGGCCGATGGCGCTGATGCGGCCATCGTCGACCACCAGCAGGCCGTCTTCGTAGTATTCATGGGAGGCCTCCAGGCCGACCTCGGCCGGGTCGGCGATGCTGTGCAGGATGGCGGCACGGTAGGCTTTGCGGGTTGCGGTCATAAAGCGCTCGTCAAATGGCTTGGCTGCGCCGGGAGGGCGGCAGCAACTGGGCAATGGGGCCGGCGTTGGCGGCAGCGTCATGCTGGCCGAAGCAGGCGTTGTAGGTGGCAATGATTTCCGCGGCGATGGACACGGCGATCTCGATCGGCAGCTTGCCCTTGACCTCGGCAATGCCCATTGGGCAGCGCATGCGGGCCATGACGGCAGCGTCGTAGCCGCGCTCGCGCAGGCGGTGCTCGAACTTGGCCCGTTTGGTCTTCGAGCCGATCAGGCCGAACCAGGTGAAATCGTTGCGCTTGAGAATGGCGGCGGTCAGTTCCAGGTCGAGCTGGTGGTTATGGGTCATGACGATGCAATAGCAACCGGCTGGCAGCTCGGCCACTTCATCGACCGGCTCCTCGTTGACCACCTTGGTCACCCCAGGGGGGATGAGCTCGGGGAATTCCTGATCGCGCGAATCGATCCAGCGCACCCGGCAGGGCAGCGCGGCGAGCAAGGGTACCAGAGCGCGGCCGACATGGCCCGCACCGAACACCGCGATCTGCGCCTGCACTGCGGCCATCGGTTCGAACAGCAGCACGGTGACGCCGCCGCAGCACTGGCCGAGGCTGGCACCGAGGCTGAAGCGCTCCAGGTGCGGGGTGGTGCGTTGTGCTTCGAGCATCTGCCGGGCGATGTGCAGGGCCTTGTATTCCAGGTGGCCGCCGCCGATGGTGTCGAACAGCGCGGTGGCACTGACGACCATTTTCGAGCCGGCGTTGCGCGGGGTAGAGCCGCGTTCCTCGATGATGGTGACCAGTACGCAGGGTTCGCCACGGGACTGGTGGTCGGCGAGGGCGTTGATCCATTGGTGCATGATTCAACCTCTCTTGAAGGCTGACATTGTCCTTGTGGGAGCGGGCTTGCCCCGCGAATGCGGCAGTGGCCACACCCTCGTATTCGCGGGGCAAGCCCGCTCCCACAGGGTTACGCGATGTCAGTGAGTCACGGTTTCCAGTTCTTGTTCGGCAGATTGTTGCTGAGCCACTTCCTTGCGCATCTGCTCACAGCCCCACAACACGCGCTCCGGGGTCGCCGGTGCGTCGATGTTCGGCTGCACGCGGTAGTCGGCCAGGCTCGCCACGGCGTCCTTGATCGCACACCAGGCGGCGATGCCGAGCATGAACGGCGGCTCGCCCACGGCCTTGGAATGGAACACCGTGTCCTCCGGGTTCTTGCGGTTTTCCACCAGCTTCACGCGCATGTCCAGCGGCATGTCGGCTACTGCCGGGATCTTGTAGCTGGCCGGGCCGTTGGTCATCAGTTTGCCCTTGGCATTCCACACCAGTTCCTCGGTGGTCAGCCACCCCATGCCCTGGATGAAGCCGCCTTCGACCTGGCCGATGTCGATGGCCGGGTTCAGCGAGTCGCCCACGTCATGCAGGATGTCGGCGCGCAGCATCTTGTACTCGCCGGTCAGCGTGTCGACGATCACTTCCACGCAGGCCGCGCCAAAGGCGAAGTAGTAGAACGGCCGGCCGCGGGCCTGGCTGCGGTCGTAGAAGATTTTCGGCGTGCGGTAGAAGCCGGTGCTCGACAGCGACACCTGGGCGAAGTACGCCTGCTGCACCAGTTGCTCGAAGCTGACGATCTGGTCGCGCACGCGCACATGGCCATTGCGGAACTCGACGTCCTCCTCGGTCACCTGATAGTGCCGCGCGGCGAATTCGGTCAGGCGCTTCTTGAGGATCTCGGCGGCGTTTTGCGCTGCCTTGCCGTTCAGGTCGGCGCCGCTGGAGGCCGCGGTAGGCGAGGTGTTGGGCACCTTGTCGGTGTTGGTGGCGGTGATCTGGATACGGTCGAAATCGACCTGGAAGATCTGCGCGACCACCTGGGCGACTTTGGTATTCAGGCCCTGGCCCATCTCGGTGCCGCCGTGGTTCAGGTGGATGCTGCCGTCGGTGTAGATGTGGATCAGTGCCCCCGCCTGGTTGAGGAAGGTGGCGGTGAACGAAATGCCGAACTTGACCGGGGTCAGCGCCAGGCCCTTCTTGAGGATCGGGCTGTTGGCATTGAACCGGCGGATCGACTCACGGCGTTCGGTGTAATCGCTGCTGGCTTCCAGGTCGGCGGTCATCTCGTCGAGCATGTTGTGCTCGACGGTCTGGTAGTAGTGGGTGACGTTGCGCTCGGTCTTGCCGTAATAGTTGGCTTTGCGCACGGCCAGCGGGTCACGGCCCAGGTGGCGGGCGATGTGGTCCATCACCTGTTCGATGGCGACCATGCCCTGTGGGCCGCCGAAGCCGCGGTAGGCGGTGTTGGAGGCGGTGTTGGTCTTGCAGCGGTGGCCATGCACGGTGGCATCGCCCAGGTAATAGGCGTTGTCGGAGTGGAACATGGCGCGGTCGACGATCGAGCCGGACAGGTCGGGCGAGTAGCCGCAGTTGCCGGCCAGGTCGAAGTTGATGCCGTGCAGGCGGCCGTTGTCATCGAAGCCGACGTCGTACTCGACAAAAAACGGGTGACGCTTGCCGGTCATGGTCATGTCTTCGACGCGCGGCAGGCGCATCTTGGTCGGCTGGCCGGTCAGGCGCGCAATGACCGCGCACAGGCAGGCCGGGCTGGCGGCCTGGGTTTCCTTGCCGCCGAAACCACCACCCATGCGGCGCATGTCGAGGACGACCTTGTTCATCGGCACGTCCAGCACCTCGGCCACCAGCTTCTGCACTTCGGTGGGGTTTTGCGTGGAGCAGTAGACGATCATGCCGCCGTCCTCGGTGGGCATCACCGAAGAAATCTGCGTCTCCAGGTAGAAGTGCTCCTGGCCACCGATGTGCAAGGTACCTTGCAAGCGATGCGGAGCACTGGCCAGGGCCGCGGCCGAGTCGCCGCGTTGGTGGGTGTGGCTGTCGAGCACGAAGTGCTTCTTGCGCAACGCTTCGACCACATCCAGTACCGGCTCCAGGTCTTCGTACTCGACGATGGCCGCCATGGCGGCGCGGCGGGCGGTTTCCAGGTCACGGGCGGCCACGGCGAGCACCGGTTGACCAAAGAACTCGACCTTGTCGATGGCCAGCAGCGGGTCACCGGCCACCACTGGGCCGATGTCCTTGAGGCCCGGGATGTCTTCGTGGGTGATGGCGATGCGCACACCTTCGAAGGCATAGCACGGCGTGGTGTCGATGCGCAGGATGCGCGCATGGGCACGGTCGGCGGTGCGCGCATAGACGTGCAACTGGTTGGGGAATTCGAGGCGGTCATCGATGTACACCGCTTCGCCGGCCACGTGCTTGTCGGCGCTGTCGTGCTTGACGCTGCGGCCGACCCCGGTGGTCAGGTCCTGGCTGAACAGTTCGGCCATCTCGGCCTGGCTCTTGGCTACGTGATGGTTAGACATAAGCGGTCACCCGGGTTTCGATGTGCGGCGTTTGCTGTTCGATGAAGTACTTGCGCAGCAGGTTCTGCGCGGTCAGCAGGCGGTATTCCTTGCTGGCGCGGAAGTCGCTGAGCGGGGTGAAGTCTTCGGCCAGGGCCTGGCAGGCGCGCTCGATGCTGGCCTGGTTCCATGGCTTGCCGCGCAGGGCTGCTTCGCAGGCGCGGGCGCGTTTGGGTATCGCGGCCATGCCACCGAAGGCGATACGCACACCGCTGACCACGCCGTTCTCGATGCTCAGGTTGAACGCTGCGCACACGGCAGAGATGTCGTCATCCAGGCGCTTGGACACTTTATAGGCGCGGAAGGCCCAATCCTCACTGGCGCGCGGCACGATGATCTTCTCGATGAACTCACTGTCCTGACGCGCGGTGATGCGGTAGTCGATGAAGTAGTCCTCCAGCGCCAGGGTGCGCTGGCGTTCGCCTTGACGCAGCACCACCTGGGCATCCAGGGCGATCAGCAGGGGCGGCGAGTCACCAATCGGCGACGCGTTGCCGATATTGCCGCCCAGGGTGCCCTGGTTGCGGATCTGCAGCGAGGCGAAGCGGTGCAGCAGGTCGCCGAAGTCAGGGTACTCGGCGTTGAGCGCCTCGTAGCAGTCAGTGAGCGGGGTGGCTGCGCCGATTTCCAGGTGGCTGGTGGTTTTGTCGATGCGCTTGAGCTCGGCCACATGGCCGACATAGATCATCACCGGCAGGGTCTTGTGGAACTGGGTCACTTCCAGCGCCAGGTCGGTACCACCGGCCAGCAGGCGTGCTTCGGGGTGCGAGCTGTACAGGTCGGCCAGGTCGGCCACGGTCAGCGGCACCAGGCAGCGTTTGTCGCCGCTGTTGAGCTCGCCGGTCTGGGTTGGCGCAATGGCCTTGAGGCGGCTGATGGTTTGGGCTTGCTGGGCGTCGAACTGATCGCGGCAAGGCTGGCGGCAGCTTTGCTCGGCGGCATCGAGGATCGGCCGGTAGCCGGTGCAGCGGCACAGGTTGCCGGCCAAGGCTTCCTGGGCCTGGTGCACGTCGGCGCCTTGGCTGTTTTTCTGCAGGGCGAACAGCGACATGACAAAGCCTGGGGTGCAGA
>Ga0207713_1003807_pt1 | contig 10105 bp, 8 predicted proteins | sample KBSS64metaG_FD_184404 | JGI IMG/M metagenome (GOLD analysis project Ga0207713, IMG submission 184404) | Switchgrass rhizosphere microbial communities from Kellogg Biological Station, Michigan, USA - KBS S6-4 metaG (SPAdes) (version 2) | ecosystem: Host-associated > Plants > Roots > Rhizosphere >...
CATCTTCTTGGTGCCGCCGCTGGTGCAGTCGCCGTTGTTGCTGACGGTGGCCATCGCCTTGTGGACCGGCACCTTGCTGTACCTGTCGCTGAACCTGCGCACGGCCAACAACTACGTGCTGATGCTGGCCGGCTACACGTTGCCGATGATCGCCCTGGCTGTGGTCGACAACCCCTTGGCGGTGTTCGATGTGGCCTCTTCCCGGGCTCAGGAAATCTGTTTGGGCATTGTCTGTGCTGCGGTGGTCGGCGCGATTTTCTGGCCGCGACGGCTGGCGCCTGTGGTGGTTGGCGCCACCGGCAGCTGGTTTACCGAGGCGATCCGCTACAGCGATACCTACCTGGCCCGCGATGTTGCGGCCGATAAAGTGGGAGGCATGCGTGGCGCCATGGTTGCCACCTTCAACTCGCTCGAATTGATGATTGGCCAGCTCGGCCATGAGGGCGCAGGCCCGCATACCCTGAAGAACGCTCGCGAACTGCGTGGGCGGATGATCCACCTGTTGCCGGTGATCGACGCCCTGGATGACGCCCTGGTGGCGCTCGAAGGCCGCGCGCCTGCACAATTCAACCAGTTGCAGCCGGTGCTGGCGGCCGCCCGAGAGTGGCTCAAGGGCACTGCTGAAAGCGCCTCGGTAGCACGCTGGGCCGCCCTGCACGAGCAGATCGACCGCCTGCAGCCCGGTGCCGCCGCCCTCGACCAGCGCGCCGAACTGCTGCTGTCCAATGCGCTTTACCGCCTGAGCGAATGGGCCGACCTCTGGCAGGATTGCTGCACCCTGCAGCATGCCTTGCGCGCGGATGACCCCAAGCCGTGGCGCGCGGTGTACCGGCACTGGCGGCTGGGCCGCCTGACGCCGTTCTTCGACCGTGGGTTGATGCTGTACTCGGTGTTGTCCACGGTGCTTGCGATCATCGTCGCCTGTGGCCTGTGGATCGGCCTGGGCTGGAACGACGGCGCCAGCGCCGTGATCCTTGCCGCGGTATCGTGCAGCTTCTTCGCGGCCATGGACGACCCGGCGCCGCAGATCTACCGGTTCTTCTTCTGGACGTTGATGTCGGTGATCTTCTCCAGCCTGTACCTGTTCCTGGTGCTGCCCAACCTTCACGACTTCCCGATGCTGGTGCTGGCGTTCGCTGTGCCGTTCATTTGCGTCGGCACCCTTACCGTGCAGCCGCGTTTTTACCTGGGCACCTTGCTGACCATCGTCAACACCTCGACCTTCATCAGCATCCAGGGCGCCTACGACGCCGACTTTTTCAGCTTCCTGAATGCCAACCTCGCGGGCCCGGTGGGTTTGCTGTTTGCCTTCATCTGGACCCTGGTAATGCGCCCGTTCGGTGTGGAGCTGGCAGCCAAGCGCATGACCCGCTTCGCCTGGCGCGACATCGTCGAGATGACCGAGCCGGCCACCCTGGCCGAACATCGCCAGGTCGGCGTGCAGATGCTCGACCGCCTGATGCAGCACTTGCCGCGGCTGTCGCAAACCGGGCAGGACAGCGGCGTGGCCTTGCGCGACCTGCGCGTGGGCCTGAACCTGCTCGACCTGCTGGCCTACCTGCCGCGTGCTGGCAGCCAGGCCCGCGAGCGCCTGCAAACAGTGATCGATGAAGTCGGCGGCCATTACGCGGCCTGCCTGCGCGCCGGCGAACGCCTGCATGCCCCTGCGGCGCTGCTGCGCAACATGGAGCGCGCACGCCTGGCGCTGAACCTCGACGAACTGTACGAACGCGGCGATGCCCGCACCCACCTGCTGCATGCCCTGAGCGGCCTGCGCCTGGCGCTGCTGCCGGGTGTCGAGGTGATGCTCGAGCCAGCCGAACAACCGCAACTGCCCCCCGGCCTGGACGGAGCGCCCCTGTGATCGGTGAACTGGATATCAGCGGGGTGTTCCTGCCCACGCTGCTGGTGATGATGTTTGGCACCTACCTGCTGTTCCTTGGGGTGCACGCCGTGTTGGTGCGTGTGCATTTCTATCGCCTGGTCTGGCACCGGGCGCTGTTCAATGTTGCTTTGTATGCCGTGCTGCTTGGCGCGGTGGACCACTTTTGCCGAAGCCTGATGCTGCCATGAAAAAACCTTTGCTGACCTTGGGCCGTGTGGTCCTGACCTTGCTGGTAGTGACCTTCGCCGCCGTGCTCGTGTGGCAGATGGTGGTGTACTACATGTTCGCCCCCTGGACCCGCGACGGCCATATCCGCGCCGACGTCATCCAGATCGCCCCGGATGTGTCCGGGTTGATCCAGAAGGTCGAGGTGCGCGACAACCAGACCATCAAACGCGGCGATGTGCTGTTCACCATCGACCAGGACCGCTTCACCCTGGCGCTGCGCCAGGCCAAGGCGACCCTCGGCGAGCGCCAGGAAACCCTGGCCCAGGCTTCCCGCGAAGCGCAGCGCAACCGCAAGCTGGGCAACCTGGTGGCGGCCGAGCAGCTGGAAGAAAGCCAGTCCCGCGAGGCGCGCGCCCGTTCGGCGGTCAGCGAGGCCCAGGTGGCTGTCGACAGCGCCCAGCTCAACCTTGACCGCTCGGTGGTGCGCAGCCCGGTAGACGGCTACCTCAACGACCGCGCCCCGCGTAACCACGAATTCGTTACCGCCGGCCGCCCCGTGCTGTCGGTGGTGGACAGCGCTTCGTACCACGTCGATGGTTACTTCGAAGAGACCAAGCTGGGCGGCATCCACATCGGCGATGCCGTGGACATCCGCGTGATGGGCGACAACAGCCGCCTGCGTGGCCATGTGCAAAGCTTTGCCGCCGGTATCGAAGACCGCGACCGCAGCAGCGGTGCCAACCTGCTGCCCAACGTCAACCCGGCGTTCAGCTGGGTACGCCTGGCCCAGCGCATCCCGGTGCGCATCGCCTTCGATGAAGTACCGCAAGACTTCCGGATGATTGCCGGGCGTACCGCCACGGTGTCGATCATCGAGGGTCAGCAGCCATGAAACAGCTGATCCTGGCTGGCTTCTGCCTGTCTTTGGGTGCCTGCATGATGGTCGGCCCGGACTACGAAGTGCCAAAGGACGCCGCGGTGCAGCGCAGCGACCTCAATGGCTCGCTGCGCCAGGATGCCGATAGCGTGGTGTCGGCGCCGGTGCCCGAGGACTGGTGGCAGCTGTATCAGGATCAGCGCTTGAACGAACTGGTGCGCCAGGCGCTGAGCGCCAACACCGAACTGCGCGTGGCCGCGGCGAACATCGCCAAGGCCCGTGCGCAGGTCGAAGTGGCCGAGTCGCAGGGCGGCTTCAACGGTGGTATCAAAGCCGGGGCGCAACGCCTGCAAGAGTCGGGTGAAGCCTTCCTGCAGCCGGAGAAGGTACCTGTGGCCAACATCGGCGAGGCAATCATCAGTGCGTCGTACCAATTCGACCTGTGGGGTACTTTCAAGCGCGGTACCGAGGCCGCCAAGGCCAATGCCGATGCCGTGCAGGCGGCTGCCGACACCGCGCGCATCACCCTGGTGGCCGATGTGGTCAAGGCCTACACCCAGGTGTGCTCGGCCAATGAAGAATTCCACATCGCACGCGAGTCGCTCGATTTGCAGCAGCAGAGCGTGCAGCTCAACCAGCGCCTGCGCGATGCTGGCCGGGGCGATGAAACCCAGGTCACCCGCTCGCAGACCCAATTCAAATCGTTGCGCGCCGAGTTGCCGCGTTTCAAGGCCGAGCGCGAAACAGGCCTGTACACCCTGGCCGCGCTGCTGGCCAAGCCGGTGGACAAACTGCCTGCCGGCACCGCCGATTGCGCCGAGCTTCCGCACCTGAACCAGTTGGTTCCGGTCGGTGACGGCGCAGCATTGCTCAAGCGCCGCCCCGACGTGCGCCAGGCCGAGCGCCAGTTAGCGGCGTCTACAGCAACCATCGGTGTGGCCACGGGTGCGCTGTACCCGGACATCAGCATCGGCGCCCAGGTGGGAACCATCGGTATCCTCGAAAACCTCGGCGAGCCTTCGACCAACCGCTGGGGCTTTGGCCCGCAGATCAGCTGGAGCATCCCCACCAACGGCACCCGTGCGCGCATCCGTATGGCCGAGGCTTCTACCCAGGCCGCGCTGGCGCATTTTGATGGGGTGGTGCTGAACGCCATTCGCGAAACCCAGACGCGACTTGCGCAATACAGCGCTTTGCTGGACCGACGCGACGCGCTGGCCGAGGCGGAGAAATCGGCCAAGGAAGCGGCGGATCAAACGCATCGCTATTACCAGGCAGGGCGTGAGTCGTTCCTGGCAGACCTGCAGGCGACCCGCACTTACACCGACATGCGCGCGCAGTTGGCGGCGGCCAACAGCCAGGTGGCGATGGGGCAGATTGGGGTGTTCCTGGCGCTGGGTGGTGGCTGGAAAGATACCGCCAAACCTTGAGGCCCAATCGCCGGCAAGCCGGCTCCCACAGGTTCAGCGCTGCTCTCAGGCTGCAGCTTGGAACTGGCCAACTTTTGGGGGCAGCCCACTCATTGGGGCAGTCCAGGTATCGCAACAAGCCTGAGCCCTGCGCCGAACCGGTGGGAGCTGGCTTGCCGGCGATCGAGGGCAGAGCCCTCGCTTAAGTTCTAGAGCTGTAAGACATTTCCGAACCTGAAACCAAATGCTTCGGTTCTGAATCCCTATGGAATTATCCTACGATCGCTGTCGGACGGCGCTGACTTGGCTGGAATGTGCTCCGGGAATAACGTCCTCAGGTCGCCTTGCAAGGCGATCGGGCGTGAGACACCCGGCTGGTACAGGATGCATCGCTTATGGCGGTCGTGCACGGGCAGACTTTGGTCTGGCCGGGTCTCCTGTACCCCGGGTCTCACCCCGTGTAACGACTGCCACCCAAATTCGTGAGACAAGGCGGAGGGCAGAATTCTTCCATGTACAGGAGTTCGGCCATGAAAAAACTCGTTCCCGATCCGCCCCCATCCGTTCTGCTTCTGCTCGATCCACCCACCATCTCGCTCCCGGACCCACCCACCGCCAGAGAGTGCAGTGCGCTAATCCATGCACTGACCCAGGCCGTGCAGCAGACCACCAGCGTCCTGCTCGACAGCCCGCAAGGGCCGCAGCGGGACGCCATGGGCATGAACATCCGCCTGCTATGCCGGATGATCAATGCGTTGAACGAGCATGTAGGTGCTCAAGGAGCCAGACCGTGAGCAAGCGCCCAAGCGATGCCTCGACGGCAGGCATTGAAACCTTCGACCTGTTCAGCCTGAAACCTGATGTGCCGTTCGACCATGCTTTCTCGCAACTCTCGGTGCTACTCGGCTGTATCCGTCACCTCACCACCGAAGCTGAGATGGAAAACGATCGTGTCGCTGGCAGTGCAGCGCGGATTCTCAGTGAGATGGCCAAGGCATTGATTGATGATCTGGAGCGGGGGATGAGCAAGGCTCTTCAGTGAGCTTGTCTATGGGGCCGCTCCGAGGCCCTATGGCCGGCAACCGGCGTCCGCAGTTACAGCGGCGAGCTCAAGTGGTGCGCTGTACGTGTGGGAGCCGGCTTGCCGGCGATGGGCTGCGAAGCAGACCCAAGCTGTTTTGTAGCAAGATTTTTCATGAAATCCGCCCACAAACCTTGAGGTAAGAAGAGTGGAAGTGAACAATGTTCTCTTTCGCATTCCCTTCGAGACTGGCCATGAAAACCCGTTCCCGTCTGCTCGCCTGGCTTCCAGTATTACTGCTAGGCCCGGTGCTGGCGCTGTGCAGCAGCTTGGCCCACGCCGAAGCCCCCGCCGAGGCCACCAAGGCCTTGCACCTGCTGGACTACATCGGCGCCGACTACCCGCCGACCGTGCGCGACGGCAAAGTGATCGATAGCGGGGAGTACCGCGAGCAACAGGAATTCAGCGCCGTACTGGCCGACTTGGTCAAAGGCCTGCCGGAAAATGCCGAGCAAGCTGCACTGGAGCAAGGGGTGCAAGCCCTGCGCCAGGCCATCGAGCAACGTCAGGAGGGCACAGCAGTCGCCAAGCAGGCCCGTCAGCTAGGGGCTCGCCTGGCGGTGGCCTACGAGGTCAGCCAGGCGCCGGTGATTACACCTGATCCGGCCCGGGGCGCGTCGCTGTACGCACAGAACTGCTCGATCTGCCACGGTGACACTGGCGCAGGCGACGGCCCGGCTGGCGTCGGCCTGGAGCCGGCACCGGCGAACTTGCGTGATGTCGCACGCCTAGACCAGTTGAGCCTGTTCGACCTCTACAACACCCTGGCGCTTGGCATCGACGGCACCGAAATGCCGTCCTTCGCCGACCAACTCGATGACCGCCAGCGCTGGGACATCGCCGCCTATATCGCGAGCTTCACCGCCGACCCGCAGGCTGCCAAGGGTGACAAGACCTGGAACCTGGCCGACCTGGCCCGCCAGACCCCGGCGGAAGTGGCCGCTAACGAAGGCGCCGCGTTCGTGGGAGCTTTCCGCGCCCAGCGTGCCCAGCCGCCACAGGTCAAGCGTGGCCCGGCGCAGTTGCTCGAATATACCGCCAGTACCCTGGACAAGAGCCTGGCAGCCTACCGCGCAGGCGATCACGATCAGGCCTACGACCTGTCGGTAGCGGCCTACCTGGAGGGCTTCGAACTGGTGGAAAGCTCGCTGGACAACATCGACACCCAGGCGCGCAAGGACACCGAAAAAAACCTGATGGCCTACCGACAGGCGCTGCAGGACGGCCTGCCGGTGGCCCAGGCAGAACAGCGGCTGGCTGAGGCCAAGGCCAAGCTCGATCATGCGTCCAGGTTGCTAGGCAGTGATGGCCTGAGTTGGTCGCTGAGCTACATTTCCGGCCTGCTGATTCTGCTGCGTGAGGGCCTTGAAGCCATTCTGGTGCTGGCTGCGATCCTGGCCTTCCTGCGCAACACTGGCCAGCAGTCGGCAGTGCGCAGCGTCAATATCGGCTGGGGCCTGGCGCTGATCGCTGGTTTTGCAACCTGGGCCCTGGCAGCTTATGTGATCAACGTCGGCGGCGCCCAGCGTGAACTGCTCGAAGGGTGCACCGCGCTGTTCGCGGCGGTGATGGTGCTGTGGCTTGGCGTGTGGATGCACGACCGCCGCCATGCTGCGGCTTGGCAGGACTACATCAAGAGCAGCCTGGTCAGCGGCGGCGGGCGTTTCGGCTTTGCCGTGCTGGCGTTTTTCTCGGTGTACCGCGAGCTGTTCGAAGTGATCCTGTTTTACGAAACCCTGTGGCTGCAGGCTGGGCCTGCAGGGCACCAAGCTGTACTGGCCGGTGGCGCAACGGCGCTGGTGCTGCTGGTCGGCCTGGCCTGGGTGATCCTGCGCGGTTCGGCCAAACTGCCGCTGTCGCTGTTCTTCAGCATCAACGCCGGGCTGCTGTGTGCGCTGTCGGTAGTGTTTGCCGGGCACGGCGTGAAGGCGTTGCAAGAGGCAGGCGTGCTGGGCACGCGGCCGGTGGCGTTCTTCGAGTTCGATTGGCTGGGGGTTCATGCCGATGCGTACTCGCTGGCGGCACAGGCGCTGGCGTTGCTGGCGATTGTGGTGCTTTATGGGCGTAGTCGCCTGGCCGAGAAGCGCCGGGCTGCGGTTTAGGTATTGATGCTGCTGGCCTCTTCGCGGGCAAGCCCGCTCCTACAGGTACAGCGCAAGCTTTGAGGCGGCGCGAACCTGTAGGAGCGGGCTTGCCCGCGAAGAGGCCGGTACAGCTCTGAAGAGAGAATTGCTACATGCGCATATGGATCGACGCCGACGCCTGCCCCAAGGCAGCCAAGGACCTGATCGTCAAATTCGCCCTCAAGCGCAAGCTCGAGGTCATCATGGTGGCCGGCCAGGCCGTGGCCAAGCCGTTCGCCGTGGTGCGGCTGATCGTCGTGCCGAGCGGCATGGACGCCGCTGATGATTACCTGGTCGAACACGCCGCACCCGGCGAGCTGGTGATCTGCAGCGATGTGCCATTGGCCGACCGCCTGATCAAGAAGGGTGTTGCGGCGTTAGACCCGCGCGGCCGTGAGTTCGACGAGCGCAACATGGGTGATCGGCTGGCAGTGCGCAACCTGTTCACCGAACTGCGTGAGCAGGGCCAAGTCGGGGGCGGACAGGCGCCTTATGGCGAACGCGAGAAGCAGGCGTTCGCCAATGCGCTGGACCGTATCCTCACGCGCCTGATCAAGGGCTGATCAGTCACCCTCGTGGGTCAGCTCCAGCACGCGATCCACCAGCTTGTAGATCCCGCCAGCCGCCTCGCTGATCGACGTGGCGACCATGTACGCAGGGGTGGTCACCAGTTTGCGCTGGGTGTCTTCGACGATGTCATGCACATCGCATTCTTCATGCGTACCGCCCATCTTGACCACTGCCGCAGCGGTATCTGCGTCCTTACCGATGGTGCAGACCACGCCTGGGCCGTAGATCTTCGCCGCCAGTGCCGGCGAGATGCAGATCAGCCCAACTGGCTTGCAGGCTTCGGCAAAGGCCTCGGCCAATGCCAGGAGCTCCGGTTGCACCGTGCACTCGGTGCCTTCCACGGCAAAATCGGACAGGTTCTTCGCCGCGCCGAAACCGCCCGGCACGATCAGCGCGTCGAAGTCTTCAACGTTGGCTTCACGGATATCTTTCACCTCGCCCCGGGCAATGCGCGCCGATTCCACCAGCACGTTGCGCGACTCGGGCATCTCCTCACCGGTCAGGTGGTTGATCACGTGCATCTGCGCGATGTTCGGCGCAAAGCACTGCACCTGTGCGCCGCGCTGGTCGAGGCGCAGCAGGGTGATCACGCTTTCATGGATTTCGGCGCCGTCGTAGACGCCACAGCCGGAAAGAATCACCGCTACTTTTTTCGTCATGCTCATTACTCCCGTGTCGAGGCGCTAAATGTCCTCTAGTTTGGCAGATGTGGCCATAGGGATTCCCATGGGTGCATCCTAATCTCTGTGGACACCCTTCGAGGCTGCTGTCCATGGACCTGATATTGCTGGCCGTGCCGTTCTTCTTCGTGTTGATTGCGGTTGAGCTGGTTGCCGACCGTGTCCGCGGCCAGCGCAATTTCACCTTGGCCGACTCGATCAACAGCCTGAGCACCGGCGTGCTGTCCACCAGCACCGGGTTGCTGACCAAAGGGGTAGGGCTGCTGACCTATGCGCTGGCCTGGGAGCACCTGGCGCTGCTGCGTTTGCCACAGGGTGCCTGGTGGGTCTGGCTGCTGGCCTTCGTGCTGTACGACTTCTGCTACTACTGGCTGCACCGCCTGGGCCACGAGCGCAACGTGTTGTGGGCAGCCCATTCGGTGCACCACCAGAGCGAGGAATACAACCTCACCACCGCGCTGCGTCAGACCAGCAGCGGCTTCATCTTTTCGTGGGTCTTCTACCTGCCGCTGGCGCTGATCGGCGTACCGCCACTGGTGTTCATCACCGTGGCCTCGCTCAACCTGTTGTACCAGTTCTGGGTGCATACCCGGCACGTTCCCAAGTTGGGCTGGCTCGAATGGGTGCTGATCACGCCGTCCAACCATCGCGTCCACCATGCGCAAAATCCTGTTTACTTGGATCGTAACTACGGCGGTGTGTTCATTTTCTGGGACCGCCTGTTCGGCACCTTCAAGGAAGAAGATGCGGCCGAACCCGTTGTGTTTGGCGTGACCACGCCGCTGGCCAGCTGGAACCCGCTGTGGGCCAACCTGCAGTTTTACGCCCAGCTTTGGGACGACGCCCGGCGCGCCGAGCGCTTCTGGGACAAGCTGCGTATCTGGTTCATGCCCACCGGATGGCGCCCGGCCGATGTGGCCGCGCGTTATCCACAGGCCAAGCAGAACCTGGCCCTGTTCCGCAAATTCGAGATTGCACTGGGGCGGGCGCAGCAGGTGTATGTGCTGCTGCAATTCGCCGTTTATGTGGCGCTGGGCAGTTACCTGATGGATGCCGCCGAGCGAGTGCCGGCAGCGGCCTTGGTGCTGGGCTGGTCGGTGATGGCGTTTGGGCTGTTCACGCTGGGGGCGGCACTGGAGGACAGGCCGTGGGCAGCGCGCCTGGAACTGGCACGCCTGCTGTCGAATGCGCCGGCCCTGTATCTGGCTGGCGTTTTGGGCTTATGGGCGGTTACGCCGCTGGCCTGGTTCCTGCTCGTGTTTTACAGCGTGCTCAGCCTCTGTGGCCTTGCTCTCTGCCGCCGCCTTGCGCT
>Ga0207713_1003808_pt1 | contig 10105 bp, 8 predicted proteins | sample KBSS64metaG_FD_184404 | JGI IMG/M metagenome (GOLD analysis project Ga0207713, IMG submission 184404) | Switchgrass rhizosphere microbial communities from Kellogg Biological Station, Michigan, USA - KBS S6-4 metaG (SPAdes) (version 2) | ecosystem: Host-associated > Plants > Roots > Rhizosphere >...
AGGCTTCGATGAACTGAAGCGACCCACGCTCGAAACCTACTTAACTCATTGAATCTCAAGGAGTTTTCCGTTTCGACTGCGCCGGAAGTGGGGCGAATTATAGAGACTCAGAATCTGCCGTCAACCCTTATTTTCACAATTCTGTCATATCGGTCAAAAAAGCCCTGAAACGCGAAGGCCGACCTTGAAAGGTCGGCCTTCTTTGCACTGCCTTTCTACTTACAAGCTAGGGAATGCAAACTGCGAAGCTTCATGGCTCGCACGCTGCGGCCAGCGCTGGGTGATCGCCTTGCGACGGGTGTAAAAGCGCACGCCATCCGGACCGTAGGCATGCAAGTCGCCGAACAACGAACGCTTCCAGCCGCCGAAGCTGTGGTAAGCCACCGGCACCGGCAATGGAACGTTGACGCCGACCATGCCGACTTCGATCTCGTCGCAGAACAGGCGTGCCGCCTCACCGTCACGGGTAAAGATGCAGGTGCCGTTGCCGTATTCGTGATCGTTGATCAGTTGCATCGCCTCTTCCAGGCTGTTCACCCGGACCACGCACAGCACCGGCCCGAAGATCTCTTCTTTATAGATGCGCATTTCAGGAGTGACGTTGTCGAACAGGCAACCACCGAGGAAGAAGCCTTCTTCATGACCGGCAACGCTCAGACCACGACCGTCGACCACCAGGGTCGCACCCGCCGCCACGCCGTCCTCCACATAACCGCTGACCTTGTCGCGCGCCTGACCGGTCACCAGAGGCCCCATGTCCAGACCACACGAAGTGCCGGCACCGATTTTCAGCGCCTTGATCTGAGGAACCAGTTTGGCCACCAGTGCGTCCGCCACCTGATCGCCCACACACACGGCCACCGAAATCGCCATGCAGCGTTCGCCGCAGGAACCGTAAGCCGCGCCCATCAGTGCGCTGACCGCGTTGTCCAGATCTGCATCCGGCATCAGCACCGCGTGGTTCTTCGCGCCGCCCAGGGCCTGTACGCGCTTGCCGCGCTTGGTGCCTTCGGCATAGATGTATTCGGCAATCGGCGTCGAACCCACGAAGCTGAGCGCTTTGACTTCCGGCGCTTCGATCAGCGCGTCCACCGCAGTCTTGTCACCGTGCACTACGCTCAGCACGCCTTTCGGCAGACCGGCTTCCAGCAACAGTTGTGCGATCAGCAGGGTCGAGCTCGGATCACGCTCGGAGGGTTTGAGGATGAAGCAGTTGCCGCAGACGATCGCCAACGGATACATCCACAGCGGCACCATCGCCGGGAAGTTGAACGGCGTAATGCCGGCCACCACGCCCAGCGGCTGGAAGTCCGACCACGCATCGATGTTCGGGCCGACGTTGCGGCTGTACTCGCCCTTGAGGATTTCCGGCGCTGCGCAGGCGAACTCGACGTTCTCGATACCGCGCTTCAGTTCACCGGCAGCATCTTCCAGGGTCTTGCCGTGTTCTTCGCTGATCAATTGCGAGATACGTGCTTCGTTCTGCTCCAGCAATTGCTTGAAGCGGAACATCACCTGAGCACGTTTGGCCGGTGGCGTGTTACGCCAGGCCGGGAACGCAGCCTTGGCGGCATCGATGGCGTGCTGGATGGTTTCGCGAGTCGCCAGCGGCAGTTTGTGGATAGCCTGACCGGTAGACGGGTTGAACACATCGACCGCGCGACCGTTCTCGGTCACCAGTTCGCCATTGATCAAATGCGGGATAACGCTCATCGGGGAACTCCTGAATTCTTGTGCGCAGACGCCCGCAAAGGGCGCCTGCTATTGGCGTATCTATATAGAAGGAAAAATCAGTCGAGCTTGTTCAGCACTTCGCCGACCGCGTCGAACAGACGATCAAGGTCCTGCGGCTTGCTGTTGAAGGTTGGGCCGAACTGCAGGGTGTCGCCGCCGAAGCGCACGTAGAACCCGGCTTTCCACAACGCCATACCGGCTTCGAACGGACGCACGATGGCGTCGCCGTCACGGCCCGCAATCTGGATCGCACCGGCCAGGCCGAAGTTACGAATGTCGATGACGTTCTTCGCGCCTTTCAGACCATGCAGGGCATTTTCGAAATGCGGTGCGACTTCGGCCACGCTCTGCACCAGGTTTTCCTTTTGCAGCAGGTCGAGTGCCGCCAGGCCTGCGGCGCAAGCCACCGGGTGTGCCGAGTAGGTGTAGCCGTGCGGGAATTCAACGGCGTATTCCGGGGTCGGCTGGTTCATGAAGGTCTGGTAGATCTCGGAGCTGGCAATCACCGCGCCCATAGGGATCGCGCCGTTGGTGACTTGCTTGGCGATGCACATCAGGTCCGGGGTCACGCCGAAGGTGGTGGCGCCGAACATGGTGCCGGTACGGCCGAAGCCGGTGATCACTTCGTCGAACACCAGCAGGATGTTGTGTTGATCGCAGATTTCACGCAGACGCTTGAGGTAGCCCTGTGGTGGAACCAGCACGCCAGCGGAACCCGCCATAGGCTCAACGAACACCGCTGCGATGTTCGACGCATCGTGCAGTTCGATCAGCTTCAGCAGCTCATCGGCCAGGGCGATACCACCCTGCTCCGGCATGCCACGGGAGAAAGCATTGCTCGCCAGCAAAGTGTGCGGCAGGTGATCGACATCCATCATCGCCTGACCGAACAGCTTGCGGTTGCCGTTGACGCCGCCAAGGCTGGTGCCGGCGATGTTCACACCGTGATAGCCACGGGCGCGGCCGATCATCTTGGTCTTGGTCGACTGGCCTTTCAGGCGCCAGTAAGCACGGACCATTTTCACCGCGGTATCGGCGCACTCGGAACCGGAGTCGGTGAAGAACACGTGATTCAGGTTGCCCGGCGTCAGGTCGGTGATTTTCTCCGCCAGCTGGAACGACAGCGGGTGGCCGTACTGGAAGCCCGGCGAGTAATCGAGGGTGCCCAACTGTTTGGCCACCGCTTCCTGGATTTCCTTGCGGGTATGCCCGGCGCCGCAGGTCCACAGACCGGACAGCGAGTCGTACACCTTGCGGCCCTTGTCGTCGATCAGCCAGCTGCCTTCGGCACCAACGATCAGGCGCGGGTCGCGCTGGAAGTTGCGGTTGGCGGTGTACGGCATCCAGTGCGCGTCCAGCTTCAGTTGGCTGGCCAGTGGCGACGGCGTGTTTTCAGGCATGTTCATCGGGCAAAACCTCGCAGGGCAATAAGCTTCGGAGCGATAGAAAGCGTTGTTGCAGCTAAATTGCCACGGGGATAAAGTCGTTGAAATTCAACTCTTCTAACCTTCAGTTAGAACTCTGCTAAACAATGAGAACAACAGTATGAGCAGCCGCCGCCCAGATCCACTGGCCCAAGTCAGTGACTTTGACATTCGCCTGCTGCGGATTTTTCGCAGCGTGGTGGAGTGCGGTGGCTTCTCGGCGGCGGAAACCGTACTCGGCATCGGTCGCTCGGCGATCAGCCAGCAGATGAGTGATCTGGAACAACGTCTCGGCCTGCGTCTGTGCCAACGCGGGCGCGCCGGTTTCTCCCTGACCGAAGAAGGCCGCGAGGTCTATCAATCGGCGTTGCAGCTACTAAGTGCACTGGAAAGTTTCCGCACCGAGGTCAATGGCCTGCACCAGCACTTGCGCGGCGAGTTGATCATCGGCCTGACTGACAACCTCGTCACCCTGCCCCACATGCGCATCACCCACGCATTGGCCCAATTGAAGGAACGCGGGCCAGACGTGCAAATCCAGATCCGCATGATCGCCCCCAACGAAGTCGAACAAGGTGTGCTCGACGGCCGCCTGCATGTCGGCGTGGTGCCGCAGGCCAGCGCATTGTCGGGACTGGAATATCAGCCGTTGTACAGCGAGCGCTCGTTGCTCTACTGCGCAGTTGGTCATCCGTTGTTTTACGTTGACGATAAACAGTTGGATGACGAGCGCCTCAACAGCCAGGACGCCATCGCCCCGACCTTCCGTTTGCCAGCGGAGATCCAGGCGCACTATCAGGCGCTCAATTGCACCGCCAGCGCATCCGACCGTGAAGGCATGGCGTTCCTGATTCTGACCGGGCGTTACATCGGCTATTTGCCGGATCACTATGCCAGTCTCTGGGTTCAACAAGGTCGCTTGCGCGCGCTCAAGGCCAGTACCCGCTTCTATGATTTGAGCCTTGCCTCGGTTACCCGCAAGGGCCGTCGCCCTCATCTGGTACTGGAAAGTTTTCTCGAAAGCCTCGCCGCCACCCGCTGACGACCGGGGTTTTATTCGCCCGGGGCTTGTCCCGCGCCGGTGGTTGCGCTATCAACGCAACTGGTTGCACCCCACAGACAAACCCGGAAGTGCCTATGACCTTTGAAGTCCCAGCCCACGGCGGCAAACCCGCCAGCCGCATTCGTCAGAAGAACGAAGAGACCATCATCAAAGCCGCCGAAGACGAGTTCGCCCGTCACGGGTACAAAGGCACAAGCATGAACACCATCGCCACCAAGGCCGGACTGCCCAAGGCGAACCTGCATTACTACTTCACCAACAAGCTCGGGTTGTACGTGGCGGTGCTGAGCAACATCCTTCAATTGTGGGACAGCACCTTCAATACCCTGACGGCCGAGGACGATCCGGCCGAAGCGCTGACCCGCTACATCCGCGCGAAAATGGAATTCTCCCGTCGCCAGCCGCAAGCGTCGCGGATCTTCGCGATGGAAGTGATCAGCGGCGGCGAATGCCTGACCGAATATTTCAATCAGGATTACCGCGCCTGGTTCCAGGGCCGCGCCGGCGTGTTCCAGGCCTGGATCGACGCGGGCAAGATGGACCCGGTCGACCCGGTGCACCTGATCTTCCTGTTGTGGGGCAGCACCCAGCATTACGCCGACTTCGCCACCCAGATCTGCCGGGTGACCGGTCGCAGCAAGTTGACCAAACAGGATATGGAAGACGCCGGCAACAACCTGATCCGCATCATCCTCAAAGGCTGCGGCCTCACTTCTTCTATATAAGTCGTTTTATGCCATTCACCCTCAGCGGCTTTTGCGAATTCCGCGAAGAGATTCGCAAAAGCCGCTTCATCACCTTCGCCGCGCCGATCACCAGCCCCGCTGAGGCGCAAGCCTTCATCGAGCAGCACAGCGACTTGAACGCTTCGCACAATTGCTGGGCGTGGAAACTCGGCGATCAGTACCGCAGCAACGACGACGGCGAACCCGGTGGCAGTGCCGGGCGGCCGATCCTCGCAGCCATCGAAGCGCAGGACTGCGATCAGGTCGCGGTGCTGGTGATCCGCTGGTACGGCGGCATTCAGCTGGGCACCGGCGGCCTGGCCCGGGCCTATGGCGGCGGCGCCAACAAGTGCCTGCAAGCCGCGCCGAAGATCGAGTTGATCAGCCGCGTGCCCGTGCATTGCGCCTGCGCCTTTGGCGAACTGGCGCTGGTAAAGCTGCGGGTCGCGGACCTGGGCGGACTGGTGGTGGAAGAAAACTTCACCGCCAACGGCGTCGAATTGCAACTGGCCGTGGGCGAAGCGCACATCGAGTTGTTGCAAACTCAGTTGGCCGATCTGAGCCGTGGGCGAATCCTGCTGCAGCGTTGAAGCCCCGCCATGTTTTAGGGCACAAGCCGATTTGCTTATACCCGAGACTTGCCCACATCCGCTGTGCACCCGGCTGTGGATAACCTGAGCACAGGAGGCTGTAACCCTTCTGTCACGTGGCTTTGCGGGATTTGCTCACTTTTCGTCCAATCGCCCATCACAATGAACAATTTCACGTAAAAACAATCGCTTAGCGTTGTTTATCGCCTTTAGAAGAAAGCCCGCCAGTGCTTATGCCCGGGATTTTTTCTTGCGCACAAATACTGTGGAGCAACCTGTGGATAAGCCGTTCATGGCTGGCGCAGTCGCAGGTTCTGCATGGCTTCGGCGCGGTTGCTCGTTTTTTGATCAGCCAGTTGCGGGCAAAACTGGAGCCTGATCAAAGGCTTTGCCCTCAAGTGGTGCCGTGCAGGCAACCGAATTCGATTCACAGGCTCTACGCCACAGGCTGGCAAACAGCAGCCACCTGCGTTCCTGACTCAATGGCCAGGAAATTGCTTTATCCACAGGCACAACTCCAAGCGACCCGAGCCTGTCATGCCAAACCCCACGTCCACACCGCAGCTGCAACTGCGCCAAATCAGCAAACGTTATCCCGGTTGCCTTGCCAATGACGCCATCGACCTGAGCATCGGCCGCGGTGAAATCCACGCGCTGCTCGGTGAAAACGGTGCAGGAAAAAGCACGTTGATGAAGATCATCTACGGCGTCACCCAGGCCGATTCGGGTGAGATGCTGTGGCAGGGTCAACCGGTGATCATGCGCAACCCGGCCCAGGCGCGGCAGTTGGGCATCGGCATGGTGTTCCAGCATTTCTCGCTGTTCGAGACCTTGAGCGTGGCGCAGAACATTGCATTGGCGATGGGTGCAGCGGCCGGTTCGCCGAAACAGCTTGAGGCGAAAATCCGTGAAGTGTCGCGCCGATATGGCATGGCGCTGGAACCCCAGCGACTTGTCCACAGCCTGTCGATCGGCGAGCGGCAACGGGTCGAGATCGTGCGTTGCCTGATGCAGGACATTCGCCTGCTGATTCTCGATGAGCCGACCTCGGTGCTCACGCCGCAGGAAGCCGACGAGTTGTTCATCACCCTGCGCCGACTCGCGGCCGAGGGCTGCAGCATTCTGTTCATCAGCCACAAACTCGGCGAGGTGCGCGCCTTGTGCCACAGCGCCACGGTGCTGCGTGGTGGGCGAGTGGCCGGGCATTGCGTACCGGCCGACTGCACTGATCGGCAACTGGCGCAATTGATGGTGGGTGACGCCGCGACCTTGATCGGCGACTTTACAAAGGTCACCGGTGGCGCGGCGTTTCTGCAGGTCAACGGTCTGAACTGGCACAACCCGGACCCCTTCGGCTGCTCCCTGAGCGACATCGATCTACAGGTGCGCAGCGGTGAAATCGTCGGCATTGCCGGCGTGGCGGGCAACGGTCAGGACGAATTACTGGCTTTGCTCAGCGGCGAACAGACACTGCATCGCGACACAGCGAAAACCATCCGCTTCCGAGAACACGCCGTCGCCGATCAGCGCCCGGATGCGCGACGCAAACTCGGCCTGGCCTTCGTCCCCGCCGAACGCCTCGGGCATGGCGCGGTGCCGGACATGAGCCTGGCGGACAACGCCCTGCTCACCGCCTTTCAACAAGGCCTGGTCAGCCACGGCTTGATCGAGCGCGGCAAGGTCGAAGCCCTGGCACAAACGATCATCCAGCGCTTCGGCGTGAAAACCCCGGACACCCAGACCGCCGCCCGCAGCCTGTCCGGCGGCAACCTGCAGAAATTCATCCTCGGCCGGGAAATCCTCCAACAACCGAAACTGCTGATCGCCGCGCACCCGACCTGGGGCGTGGATGTCGGCGCGGCGGCCACCATTCACCGCGCGCTGATTGCCCTGCGCGATGCCGGGGCGGCGATTCTGGTGATCTCTGAAGACCTCGACGAACTGTTCCAGATCAGCGACCGCCTCGGCGCGCTGTGCGGCGGGCGCCTGTCGGCGTTGCAGGACACGGCGCAAACCCGCCTCAGCGACGTCGGCGGCTGGATGGCCGGCCAGTTCGACACCCCTCAATCACAACCGGCCACGGTTTAACGGAGTTTTCCCATGTTGCTTTCCCTCGAACCCCGTGGCCGGCAATCACGCCTGATGCTGTGGTGCTCGCCGGTGCTGGCGGCGGTGCTGACGCTGGTCTGCGGATCGTTGCTGTTCATCGCCCTCGGTCACGACCCGCTGAAAACCCTGCACACGTTATTGATTGCCCCGGTCAGCGACCTGTATGGCGTCTCCGAGCTGCTGGTCAAAACCTTGCCGATTCTGCTTTGTGCGCTGGGCCTCGCAGTGGCCTATCAGGCGCGGATCTGGAACATCGGCGCCGAAGGCCAGTTGCTGCTCGGCGCCCTGGCCGGCAGTGCGCTGGCGGTGAACATCATCGATCTGCAAAGCCGTTGGGCGCTGGTACTGATCCTGCTCACCGGCACGTTTGCCGGCGCCGCGTGGGCCGGGCTCACCGCCTGGTTGCGTACCCGCTTCAACGCCAACGAAATCCTCACCAGCATCATGCTCAATTACATCGCGCTGAACCTGCTGCTGTTCTGCGTACACGGGCCGCTGAAAGATCCGGCCGGATTCAATTTTCCCGAATCGGCAATGTTCAGCGACGCCAGCCGCCTGCCGCTGTTGATGGAGGACGGTCGGGCACACATCGGCGTGTATTTCGCCTTGCTCGCGCTGGTCGCGGTGTGGGTGTTGCTGCAGAAAAGCTTCGTCGGCTTCCAGATCAAGGTGCTGGGCCTGGACAAGCGTGCGGCAGGGTTTGTCGGGTTTCGCGAGAAGCGTCTGATCTGGCTCGCACTGCTGATCAGCGGAGGATTGGCGGGACTGGCCGGTGTCTGCGAAGTCACCGGACCGATCGGCCAACTGGTGCCGCAGGTCTCGCCGGGCTACGGCTATGCGGCGATCACCGTCGCGTTTCTCGGCAGACTCAATCCGATCGGCATTCTGTTTTCCAGCCTGTTGATGGCACTGCTGTACATCGGTGGCGAGAGCGCGCAGATGACGCTGAATCTGCCGCAGGCGATCACTCAGTTATTCCAGGGAATGATGCTGTTTTTCCTGCTGGCCTGTGACGTGCTGATCCTCTATCGGCCACGCCTGAACCTGCGCTGGGTGCGGCGCACTTCTACCACCGCCGTAACCGCCGGAGCGCTGTGATGGATATCGATCTGCTGAGCAATATTTTCTACGCCATGGTGCGCTGCGGTACGCCACTGCTCTTGGTAGCACTGGGCGAACTGATCTGCGAGAAGAGCGGCGTACTCAACCTCGGTCAGGAAGGCATGATGCTGTTTGGCGCGGTGATCGGTTTCATCGTCGCGTTCAACAGTGGCAACCTGTGGCTCGGTGTGGCGCTGGCGATGCTCGCCGGGATGCTGTTGTCGTCGCTGTTTGCTCTGGTGGCGCTGGTGTTCAACGCCAATCAGGTGGCGACCGGGCTGGCGCTGACGATTTTCGGCGTCGGCCTGTCGACCTTTGTCGGCGCGGCGTGGGTCGGCAAACCGCTGGCGGGATTCGAGCCGTTGGCGATTCCATTCTTGAGTGAAATCCCGCTGATCGGCCGCATGCTGTTTGCCCAGGATCTGCTGGTGTACCTGTCGTTCGCGCTGTTCGCGCTGGTGGCGTGGGTGATCGTGAAAAGCCGTGTCGGGCTGATCATTCAAGCGGTCGGCGAGAACCCGGATGCGGCGAGTGCCATGGGTTTGCCGGTGCTGACCGTGCGCACACTGGCGGTATTGTTCGGCGGGGCGATGGCCGGTTTGGCCGGGGCATATCTGTCGCTGGCTTACACGCCGATGTGGGCCGAGAACATGACCGCCGGACGCGGCTGGATTGCCCTGGCGCTGGTGGTGTTCGCCAGTTGGCGGGTATGGAGGTTGCTGCTCGGCGCGTATCTGTTCGGACTCGCCAGCATCCTGCACCTGGTGGCGCAGGGGTTGGGGCTGGCGATTCCTTCGAGTCTGCTGGCGATGTTGCCGTACGTCGCGACCATTCTGGTGCTGGTGCTGTTGTCGCGCGATGCAGTGCGTACACGGCTGTATGCGCCGGTATCACTGGGGCAGCCGTGGCAGGCCGGGCACTAAGCCGTTACGGCTCGCGACAGCGACCGAACCGGCAACGCCTGAGCAATGCCCCATGCCACTTCGAGAACCAGGAATCCCACCACCAACAAACTGGCGCCGTGGGCCACGGCATACGTCATCCACGCGGCGAACAGAAATCGCGTCACCGCGTCATAGCGCCCATAAACCGGCTGCGGATCACGAATCCGCAGCACCGCCCACATGCACACCACCGAACCGAACAAATTGGCGATCAACAGATGCGCAGGTTCGAACGGCGGCAGCTCGCCGGGCAGCTCCAGCGCCTGACTCAGCGCCGTCAGCAACCCGTGCAACACAGCAAAACTCCACGGTGTGACAAACGCCGCCGTCACGATCAAGTCATACCAGGCGCTGCCGCGCACCACCTGCCGATACTGCGTTGAAGTCCACATCATCCTTGCTCCGAAAATTCAGG
>Ga0207713_1003820_pt1 | contig 10083 bp, 13 predicted proteins | sample KBSS64metaG_FD_184404 | JGI IMG/M metagenome (GOLD analysis project Ga0207713, IMG submission 184404) | Switchgrass rhizosphere microbial communities from Kellogg Biological Station, Michigan, USA - KBS S6-4 metaG (SPAdes) (version 2) | ecosystem: Host-associated > Plants > Roots > Rhizosphere >...
AATTCTCTAAAGATTCATTCACCACTTCTATGTCACTTTCTTCATCTGGTACTACTTCTACCTTATAAGGTTCGAGTAATTTTTTAGCTACTTTTTTATCTAGGAAAGGAACTTGAATAAACTTTTCTTCCCCATTTATAGACAAAGCCATTCTTCCGGGAATTGTAATGTCTTTACTGCTTGTAAGGCCTGCTATTTTAGCATTCACTTCATTCGATTGTTTGCCTGAGATACGTCCATTCATATTGTTTAACAACTGACCACCTAACTCTTTAGCAGCTGAACGTTGCATGGCAAGAATTAAATGGATGGATGCACTGCGTCCTAGACAAGATATATTCGTTAATATTTTCATAATTTTATCGTTATCAGTCAGTAAAAATACCTCATCAATGACAATCATAATAATTGGCAATTTTTCTTCTAATTCTGACACATGCTCTACATCTTGTTGATCAAGAAGCTTACTTCTGCGTTTCATTTCAGTTTCTACAGCACGTAATTCAGCTAATAAAGATTTTTGTTCCATGTGAATACACTTTACATGAGGAATATTTCTAAATATCCCAAACTCACTATTCTTTAAGTCAGACATGATAAATTGGATTTCGTCGGGTGTTTTGTTAAAAATTAATGAGCAAATCATTGAACGAAAAAGACTGCTTTTACCTGCCCCTGTGCTACCTGTAAGCATGATATGCTGTAATTCTTTTAAATCTAATACATTTAGGATATTACAGTTATCAAATCCAGCCACAATAGGAACTAAAGCTTCATTCATATGAGGTTCAATATCCCTGTAATTATAGTTAATTTTAGTCGGTATTCCTTTCGAATAAACGGATAATGTGAATTTTTTGTATTTACCTGAAAGTTCTATGTGTTCTCCAAATGTTTGCTTAAACAGCCACATATTATTTAAGACTAGTTCAGGATTCATTCCATTTTTCAATGTAAAGACAAATCTAACCCTAGTTTTATCTATATGGATGTCTTGTATTGTAGGGTAATATTCATTCTTATGTTGACCATGCTTTACAGACTTAGCTATTCCTCCATCTTTGAAACATTTCATGAGTTTACCTCTCCACTTCATCTTACTCCATCTATTTTGCAACCACTCCATTACATCCACCCCACTGATGGTAAATGAGTTAAAACGTAAATAAGACTACCTATAGTTAAAAGAGGAAACAGGGTGCTGACGATACTTTGTATTACCATAGCGATATCAATGTTACCTTGACGAATTAAAAACTTTTCAGCTAGAGCTAGAGCAAGTATACTTCCACCGATAATACAAGCTGTAGGATCAAGGAATACAAGTGGATTAATGTACAAGGAGTAAGCTCTCGTAGGCTTCTTTTTTTGTACAACCTTTTCATAATTTCTATTCATAAAATCCGAAAAGCTAATAGTGTGTACATATTTCATAAACTCATACCTCCATCATAACTTTTTAAATTTTTTTCGATTCTTGTGTATAAATTTTTAGTAAATGGGCATTGGTCGCTTTCATTCGCTTCGCTCCCCCACTCCTAACAAATACAGTGAACCTTGATAAATCAACATAAAAAGAAGCGACTGATATATTAGCTCTGATATAGTAGCTGATATGGTAGTTGGTATAGTAAACCTTTTAATATAATGTATTAGATAGGCTTGTTCGATTTAACTTGTCTTTCTAAATTTTTTTGAATTTTTTTTCAAAAATGATGGCAAAGGATTTTTACTGAAATTGAAGAATACTTGTACTAGGTGATGAAAATGAGGAGTAAAATAGGTGAAATTATAGACAAGCAAGGATACAAAAAGAAGTATATTGCTGAGAGAATGGACATAACTCAAAGTCAATTGAGTAATTGGATAAGTGGTCGATCATATCCTCCAATGGATAAGGCATTTAAGTTAGCCAAGGTTCTAAATGTTAAAGTAGATGATCTGTATGAAGAAATTGAAAAATAAAAAAGCCCAATCCGATTAAGGAAAGGGCTTTTTTATTTATACTGGTTAGTCATATTTTCTGTTAATATTGTACACTTTCCAGTTTGATTTAGAGTTTACTTTTGACAAATACAAGTAAGTCCAATGGTTGCCAGACTCTTCATCAAGAAGATATTGAGAAACCACTAAATATTCTTGATTGGCTTTTATAAAATATTGAATAGTTGGTTTTTTCTTAGCATACCATTCAAAACTATCTATATTGTAACCAAATATTTCTGTTTCAATTTGATGATACATTTGATTTCCGTATCTATCTTTCCCACTTTTGTACATCTGTTCCTTGAAGAATTTGTCAATGTAAGGCGTAGTGAATCCCGGTGTCATGATTGAATAAATCTGTTGCTTGGTGTAATTTCTTTCCCAAGTTTTTCTTTGCATTTTAATTACTCTATCGGTGATACTCTTTGCTGTATTCTGAGACATATTGTAATAAAATCTCAAATATTGAGTTGATACATAAGCTTTACGTTTATTGTATCTAATCTCTGACCAACCAGTTTTAGTTTGAGAATATACTGTAGTTTTTGTACCATTCTTTAAAGAACCCACTTTTTTGTAATTAGCTCCTGGGCCACTTCTAACAGTAAGACTTCCACTACTAATATCCACATAACCTGTTTTCGTTGAAGCAGCTTGAGCAGTATCCTTTTTAGAAAATGGCATAATAACAGCAACTGCTAAAATTGCAACTAAAAACACTTTAAACATATTAAATTTCATATAGTACCCCCGTTACTTTAGTACTAGTATTATAAAACATTGAAGTCTTTTTTACTATACAAAAATGTTTATTTTATGATTTTATTAGCTTTATTTGAAATTAATGTTATTTTTTAAATGTGTACTTATATTAAAATATTACATTCCAAGTCTTAATACCTACTTGAGCATCAACTGATAACTTATGTTTCTTCTGATATTCTTTTACTTTTTATTATGTTTGCTTACTGAAGTTTTGAATGTAAAGTAGATGCTCTGTATGAAGAAATTGAGAAATAAAAGACCCCTTACTCAAATGAGCACGAGGTTTGTTTTGTCGTATATTTCTTGAAGCTTAGTATAAATATTTTTAATGTTCAATAACATGCCAGACCATTTTGTCCGTTTTTAAATCTCCATAAGAATACATTTCTGTCAGCTTCCCTCGTGCTTTTAAAGCCTGTTTACTTGTTACCCAATTAGTAACTTCATCAGGGTTAAAGTACATCTCTCTTATAAAAGCTAAATAATACATTGTATCGAAAGTTGATTTCTTTATGTAAGACAAGGTTTTAGTTACGTCATCGTTAAAATGTTTTTCGCTTACATATTTATCTTTGTGCTTCATTTCAATAACTGAAATAACTTCTGTAACACAGTCTCGCAAAGGATAATCTTTAGCCTTATCTGGATCTATCACGACAATAGCTAAATCAGCTTTTTGTTTACCAATACTATATTCAGGGAAAAGCTTTAAATTATTTTTTGCTAAGAAATCGTCTCCGATTCTTCTTCTTAAATGAGAATAAAAAGCGCTTTGCAAAGAACTCTCTTTTAGCAGATCGAGGTTGTCATAATCCTTGTTTATGTCTTCTAACCAAACCTTCTTTATGTTAAAGTGAATAAACTGTGAAACGCTTGTGGTTGTCAACGTCATAAAAACTCCCTTTAAATTAAAATCAACCTACTTTTCTGTTTTTAAATATTCTAAAAGCTTCTGAAGGATCAACTCCAAATTTTTCTGCTGCTTTAGAAGAAGCTTCCTTGTCACCCATGCCTTCAGCTATTAATTTTAATATCATTGCTATAATACCTGCCCATTTTGCAATTTCTTTCAAATTAATTTTCGACACATATATTCCTCCTTATCCAAAAAATAGAAACATATAGGTATTTTATCACATTTTCTAGGTTGTTAATATGCTTAACATTTAATTTTCACTTGAAAGTTCCCTTATGAGACTTCAATTACATAAACAGAAGATTTTATTGTCAATTTAGTTTCTTTTTTATATTAAAAAAGAGTCTCCTTTTGGAGACTCCTCCCTTACACAAATTAACGTAACAATTGAAGTACGTTCTGAGGTTGTTGATTAGCTTGTCCTAACATAGCTTGAGATGCTTGAGAAAGAATTGAATTCTTAGTTTGCTCCATCATTTCTTTCGCCATGTCAACGTCACGGATACGTGATTCAGCTGCCGTTAAATTCTCAGAAGATGTGCTTAGATTATTTACAGTGTGATCTAAACGGTTTTGGTATGCACCTAAACGAGAACGTTCAGATGAAACAGTTTTGATTGCTTGATCTAAAACTTTTGTGGCTGCGGATGCCTTGCTTGTCGTAGAAATATCTAAAGCATGTTCACCATCTGCTGTAAAATCTGTTAAATCATTTGTAATTCCAGCAGCTGTGAATGAAGCGTCTGATACTCCTCCCTCTACGCCAGTTGCATTATTACCAGCTGTCCCTGCAATTCCAAGGGCTGAAGCACGCATATCATTAATAGTCACAGCAAACTGTTGTCCTTGATTGGCTCCAATTTGAAGAGCTGCAGCTCCGTCTCTAGCTACTTCAGTTCCAGCGTTTCGACCTCCTGCTAGTGATTTTTCAGCAGTTACAGATTGGACATCGTCTTCGGCTCCTGAACTTACTGTTACTGTGAATGCAACTTTCGCATCGTCATCAGCACCAATAGCAGCAGCTATATCATCATTTGTCGCATTAACAGCTCCACTTGCATCAGTTCCTAATGTAACTGTTAATTTTTTTGTAGTTGCATCATAAGCAACTGCTGTTGCAGCATCAGTTCCACTCGCTTTCACAAATTCAACAGACTGGTCGTCACCATCTTTACCTGTAAGTTTAGAAGTGATTTCTAGGTCTCCGAATGTAGCAGAAGATTTTAATTCTGTTACTGTTCCACCTGCGCTAGCTGAACCTGATTTATTCCCATTCAATAATTTCTGAGTGTTAAATTCTGTTGTATTTCCGATACGGCTCACTTCAGAAGTTAACTGATTCATTTCTTTCTGAATTTCATTACGATCATCTGATGTATTTGTATCATTCGATGCTTGTACTGAAAGTTCACGCATTCTTTGTAAAATATCATGTGTTTCGTTTAATGCACCTTCAGCAGTTTGAATCATAGAAATACCATCTTGAGCATTTTTAGAAGCTTGATCTAGTCCTCGCACTTGAGAACGCATTTTTTCAGAGATTGCTAGACCTGCTGCATCATCTGCTGCATTATTGATACGTAAACCTGATGATAGTTTTTCCATTGATTTAGCCTGAGCATTGTTGGCACTGTTAAGTTTACCGTACGTGTTTAACGCTGTAATGTTGTGATTGATTCTCATTTCCTATGACCTCCAAATGTCTTTTTTTACTTCTCTTCCAAATCCGTTTGTCCGAGAAGTTCGTTCCTAAGAATTGTATATTCTCTAGGAGCGTCAATATTTAGTCGAATCAACTTGTCCTCCGTAACATAAAGGCTTACAACGATGTCCTCGCCTCCAGGGACTTGAATAGTAACCGCATCTCCAGATTTTCTAGTAAGTACTAAAGCCATAAAAATATCCTCCTTGATGTAGATTCAAAATATATATCGGCGTATTTTTAGGAATGTTTAACAGTGTTACTTAAAAAATATATTTTAAACAAAAAAAACTCCTACCCCGAAGAGTAGGAACTTTCTATTTATTTCTCTATTTATTTTTTAGTAAATTTCACGTATTTTGTAGCAGCTGTAATATATGTTCCTGACTTTAATTTGTACATGTAAGCTGTATTTACCTTAACCTTATCAACGACTGTGAATACATCACCTTTTTTAGCTTTTCCTACTTTAGCATCCCAGTCAGGTTTGTTATAATACCAAAGATCATCTACAAGTACTTTTACTGTACCTATATCATTTGATTCTGCTGGTGATTGAACAGGCTTTGGTGTTTTTGGGGGCAATGATTTACTTGGTAAATTAAGAAATTTAGCAACACCTATTGCATGTGCTTGCCCTACTGCTTTTAAAAATTGTTCATTTTTTAAATATTGAGCGTCAGATGAGTCAATGTATAAATTTTCTGTCAGTACAGCTGGTGCATTTGTATTACGTAAAACTGAATAATTAGCTTTTCTATTCATAGTTCCACCATGTGCTTCAATGTTGCCGAAAGTACGCATTGCGCTTAAAATTGCATTATTTAAATAGTTTTGAAGTGAAATAGAGGCTTTACTTGCTTTAGTTGTATGGACATAACTTTCATATCCATTGCCTCCACCAGCGTTAATATGAACACTAACAAAAGCATCCGCATTCCAATTATCCGCCATGTTAGCACGCTCTGTTAAGGATGGATATGTGTCACCTGTACGGCTTGTCTTTTGTATAAAACCTGTGTAGTTAGAAGAGAGAAAATCCATAGCATATTCCACTATTTTGTGTGTAAGTTGTTTTTCTTGTAGCCCATTCCCTACTGCTCCTGAATCTTTTCCTCCGTGTCCTTTGTCCCAAAAAATACGTTTTTCCATTATTTTTGCCTCCTTATATTAACTAAACTATGAAATTGAATTAAGTCTGCAACTGATATTTGTCTATGCGATGAGATTTTGTGTTTTATATAAAAGTCACTTCGATTCATTAAATACTCAAAATCGGCCACAACTATTTTCCTTCCATCTTTTCATGAATGTCTTTAATCTCATCTTGCATATTAGAAACACTTTTCTCGATTTGCTTTAAAGTATCTGTTGTTCGCTCTACATGACTCATCAATCTTTCTTCACGATCTTTTGAATCTTTCATTGTTTTAAAGAAAAGCCAAATAAACAACGCAGCATAGCCACCCTGTTTGATTAACATATCTATAATCGTTTGATCCATTTTCTTATTCACCTCGCTTTGCAAAATAAAAAAGAGGACTAGTTTAGCCCTCTTCAAAAATTATAATTACTCTATTTATTTTTCTTTTTATCTTTCTTTTTATCTTTATCTTTCTTTTTATCTTTATCTTTTTTTATTACTGTTCGGTACTGTATAACAGCTCTTTTAGTTGACAGGACATTTATTTCTACAATGGAACAACCTTCTTTAATAAGAGCATCGACCTTGTTGTTGATTTCTTTGTTAAAGTCTGCATCATCTTTAGAATAAACAGTATGCAATCGTAAAACTTTATCTTTTTCAATCCATTCATCCAAATCATTTTGAATCGGCTTTGATAAAGTATACAGAAATGTTAAGGCGCTAATTGCTGCTAATATATTTTGGTTTGCAATAAAATATGCAAGTATTCCACCGCCTACTACTCCTATTGCTATAAATGTAACAATCACGTATCTCCAAAATTTTTTCCACTTCATTGCGTCCACTGCGCTGATCTCCCCCTGAATTATGTAATATTAAAATAGTAGTTCATGGTTATAATGTAAGTAAATGTATTATTTTCTATAATTTTAATATTTCCATCCAATCCTTTAGTAGAAATAATAAGGACATAGCTATTTATTTTAGCTTAGTAGTTGCGTTACTTTCTTGCATTTATTCATCTTCTATTTCTGAAAAGCTGTAGTCTGCTAACGTCCATTTCTCATTTAAATCACGAGGATGTCTAGGCTTTTTACCTTTTTCATCCTGAAAGCATTTAATTTTTCCTTCAAACTTCTGGAGCAGTTTAGCAACTTGTCTTTTTCGAGGTTTTCTATCTCCTCTTTTCCAAGCAATAATAATTAATTGAGAATTTTCACAAGCTTTTTCTATGTATTTATCATTTAGGTTTTCCTTATGTTCTTCCCTATATTTTAATTCTGTAGGATCTGGGGTCGCATAGGCAAATAGGTTTACAATTTGCACACCACCATAATCACTATTAGCAAAATATCGAATAACATTATTAACTGTCTTATCTAAAAGTTTGTTCAGGATACGGAAGTAATAGCCAAAAACATTTCTAATTTTATAGCCTAATTTCATATTTACAATACATTGTTTAAACGCTCTTATTCCCAAATTTATTTTTTGAACATTGCTCATGTATGTTAAATAACGTGTGCTAATTTTCACACAATTCCAGAATTCTAATACTTGCTTCGGACTATAATAACATTTAGCTAAATCTTGAAATTCAACTGGAACATTTGGAATAACATTGTCCTTATACGTATTTATATTATGGTTATTAGTTTTAGAAAGATTACTAGTTTTAGCTGGTTCAATTTGCTCTGGTTGCAGTGGTTCAGCCACATCGCATAATGAGTTTGAGTCCGCATCTCTCTTTGATGAATAGTCGTTAAATACATATACGGAATGACCTTGTTTGCCATGATTAAAAGTATGATGAATTGTAATAAGGTTCATTTTTTGAGCTTTTAATAACATACGTTTAAAAGTTGATCGTGAGATGCCTACAGTTTTGTTATGAGTGGCAGAAACAATTGTGCTTATCTTTGCATTACATATGCCAAATACACTTGCAGAGAATCGTACAAGCCGTTTTAGAGCAATTAATTCTGATTTAGTAAGTAATTTTTGATGATGGATATCTATGTACCATTGCTCCATTGATGAATTAAATGATTTAAGTGAATTGAATTTTGATAGATGCTTAAATTGATTAATATTTCCTGACTTCATTAAAAATACCCCCATGCAGTATATTTGAGGGCACAATCAAATAAGCTTAAAAATGTTGATTTTTTCAAGCGGATATTTTACACTGAAGTTAGTAGAGATTTCAGTGCGTATTTGATTATGCACAAGGGAGAGAGTATGGTTGCAGCCAAGCTCTCTCTTTTTTTTTGTTTTTATTTTTATTTCATGAACTATTTCTGCTTACGTTTCACAATTTTCTCTTTATGCTCTTCCAATCTCTTTATAGGAGCAAACTGATTATGTTGTTCAATTAACGTACTATCCAACACATGAGCATACACTCTTGATGTAATTGATAAGTCAGAATGTCCAAGCAAGACTTGAAGCACTTTGATATTGCCTGACTGCTCGAGAAACATTTGGGATGCTGAGTGCCTTAATAAATGTGGATGAAAATCAATATCTATCTCTTTTTCTTTTAAAATTCTGTTTACATGTGTACGAAATGTATCTGGTTTAAGTGGATTCCCATGATTAGTAACAAACACAAGATCAGTATCAAATGTTTCTTTATTTTCCATAATTAGAGTCTGTAACATTTGACAAGTTTTCTTGCTAATAGGTACTATCCTAAAACACTTATTCTTAGTTTTTTGAAATGTAATAGCACGTCTCTCGAAGTCAATGTCGCTTTCCATAAGATGTAAAATCTCTTGTATGCGCCCCATAGAATCAAACAATGTGTACAAAAGTACATATGATCGATACTGACTGTAGTAAGTTTGATCAAAGGCATTTAGTATCCTTTTAATTTCCTCAATCGATAATGTCTTAATTTTTTTCTTCTGAAATTTAATATTCTTAATTTCTACGAAGACATTAGTTTCTAAAAGCCCCTCTTTGAGCAGTAAATTGAAGGCAGCTCGTAATTTGATTAGGTATGTATTGGCGCTACTAGCTTGTACACCCTGATTTTTTATTTGTCTAATGTTACTGTTATCATGTAGAACTTTTTCATGTAGTTGCCAACTAAAAAAGCTTCTAGCATCATTTAAGTCAATTTCGTTTAGCAATTTATCATTTCCAAAGAAGACTTTTAAATCATTAAACACAATCCTATATAGCTGGATAGTTCCTTCAGATAAACCTTCCAACGTCTTGATTTGAGTAACAATTCTTAATCCTTCATCTATAGTTAATTGATTTGAAATAGTCCTTGTACGCTTTAATTTACGTTTATTTGTAGACAAAAAAAGACAGCCTCCCCTACTAATACGGAAAGCTGTCTTGTTTCTAACAGTAATTTTATGTCGTGTTTTTATCAGTGAAGAATAAAAAGGTTTAATTTTACAGGTAAATAAAGTAAAAACCTATAACAGAGCCTTTAGCTCTACAATTCTTCTTCTGCTTTGTCGTATTTGCGTTCGTGCGCCGTATCTTCTTCGTTATCACGAATGGTTTTTTGAAGCACAAACGCGGACATTGTTAAGTATAAAGTTCCAA
>Ga0207713_1003821_pt1 | contig 10079 bp, 11 predicted proteins | sample KBSS64metaG_FD_184404 | JGI IMG/M metagenome (GOLD analysis project Ga0207713, IMG submission 184404) | Switchgrass rhizosphere microbial communities from Kellogg Biological Station, Michigan, USA - KBS S6-4 metaG (SPAdes) (version 2) | ecosystem: Host-associated > Plants > Roots > Rhizosphere >...
CAACGTGATCACCACCGACAACTCCGACTGGGCCACCAACTGCCCGGAATACAAGGTCACGGCGGTGGAGGTGGTGAAGGTGTTCCACCCTTCGGAATGGCAGAAGCGCTACCAGGACTTCAGTGACGAACAGCGGCGCCTGCTCAAGGAACGCCGCACAGCGGAAAAAGCCGAGGTGCGCCGATGAGCAGTGACAACCTGGTCAAGATGGCCAACCAGATCGCCCACTACTTCGACAGCGAGCCAAACCGGGCGCTGGCGGTGCAGGGGGTAAGGCAGCATCTGCAGAGCTTCTGGACACCGGCGATGCGCCGGCAGTTGGGGGAGTGGATTGCTGCCCATGGTCAGGAAGGGCTGGATGCCAAGGTGGTGGAGGCCTTGGCCTAGCGCTCGCCTGTTCTGGCCCCTTCGCGGGCAAGCCCGCTCCCACAAGTACCGCGCAGGTCTCCAGGCCTGTGGCAGATCTGTGGGAGCGGGCTTGCCCGCGAAGGGGCCGGAACAGGAAAATGAAATGTCCGTCATTTATGCAAGACGAATCCCCCCGCGATGCTACGCTCGCGGAAACCCTCGTCACGGATATTTCCCATGGACATGAACTGGCACCAGGCCTTGCAAGAGAGCCTGAGCTGGCTTGCAATCGCCTCGTTCATCACCGTCATCGGCTTTACCGCCGCTGCCTTTCTGGCCGTGCGCTACACGCGCTGGGGTAGCCAGTTCTGGCAGCTGGCGGGGCCTTACTTCACCTTCCGCCGCAGCTGGCGCCCGTTGTTGGTGTTCGGCCTGCTGCTGGTGCTGACGCTGTTCTCGGTACGCCTGAACGTGCTGTTCTCGTTCTGGTACAACGGCTTCTACAGCGCCCTGCAGGCCCTCGACCAGACGGCCTTCTGGTACCTGCTGGGGGTGTTCGCGGTGTTGGCCACCATCCATGTGCTGCGTTCGCTGTTCACCTTCTACGTGACCCAGGCCTTCAGCATCCAGTGGCGGGTGTGGCTGACCGAGCGCTTGACCTGCGACTGGATGAAAGGCGATGCCTACTACCGCGGCCGCTTCCTCGCCGAGCCGGTGGACAACCCCGACCAACGTATCGAACTGGACGTCAGCGCGTTCGTCAGCAACTCGGTGTCGCTGGCCCTGGGTGCGGTCAGTGCGTTGGTCTCGCTGGTGGCCTTTACCGGCATCCTCTGGGGCCTGTCGGCGCCGCTGACGCTGGCGGGGTACGAGATTCCCCGGGCGATGGTGTTTGCGGTATACGTCTATGTGCTGTTCGCCACCTGGATTGCCTTCCGTCTCGGCCAGCCGTTGATCCGCCTGAATTTCCTCAATGAAAAACTCACGGCGAACTTCCGTTATGCGCTGATGCGCCTGCGCGAGAACGCCGAGAACATCGCCTTCTACCAGGGCGCCCCGGTCGAGCGGGCGACCTTGCTGGGGCGCTTCGGCGCGCTGATCGTCAACGTCTGGGCGCTGGTGTTCCGGAACCTGAAGTTCAGCGGCTTCAACCTCGGCGTCAGCCAGGTGGCGGTGGTGTTCCCGTTCATCCTCCAGGCGCCGCGCTTCTTCAGCGGGGCGATCAAGCTGGGTGACGTGATGCAGACCGCCCAGGCATTCGGCCAGGTGCAGGATTCGCTGTCGTTCTTCCGTGAGTCCTACGACACCTTCGCCCAGTACCGCGCCACCCTCGACCGTTTGACCGGTTTCCTCGATGCCAACGACCAGGCCAGCGCGCTGCCACGGGTGCTGGCCAAAGACCAGCCACGGGCGCTGGACATCATCGGCCTGCAGGTATTGCGCCCGGACGGCCATGCGTTGATCGCCGACCTCGACCTGCGCTTGCACGGCGGCCAGGCGCTGCTGATCAAAGGGCCCTCGGGCAGTGGCAAGACCACCTTGCTGCGTGCCCTGGCGGGGCTGTGGCCGTATGCCGAGGGTGAAGTCCGGCGGCCGTTGGGCACCCAGGCGTTGTTCCTGTCGCAGCGGCCTTACCTGCCGCTGGGCGACCTGCGTACCGCCATTGCCTACCCGGCCGACAGCCAGCCCGAGGACGAGGCACGCATGCAGCAGGCCCTGCGCGAGGTCAACCTGGCGCATCTGGCCGAGCGCTTGGCGGTGAATTGCGACTGGTCGAACATTCTGTCGGTCGGTGAGCAGCAGCGCCTGGCGTTTGCCCGGGTGCTGTTCAACCGGCCGCAGGTGGTGTTCCTCGACGAGTCCACTTCGGCGATGGATGAGGGGCTGGAGCATGCGATGTATGCGTTGCTGCGCCAAGAGATGCCCGAGACCTTGCTGGTAAGCGTGGGGCATCGCAGTACCTTGGCCGACTTCCATACCCACCGGCTGGAAGTGGACGGGCAGGGGGGCTGGTCGCTGCGGCAGCAGGAGGTCTTGGCTTAACCTTCAACAGGTCGGTTGCCAGTGCTGGGCTCTTCGCGGGCAAGCCCGCTCCCACAGGTATTACGCAGTACTCAAGGTCAGTGGTGATCCTGTGGGAGCGGGCTTGCCCGCGAAGAGGCCGCCACTGGCAACCAAGCTTCAGGGCTGATGCTCGGCATCGAGCATCACAATCAGTTCAGCCCCTTCGTTTCGCACATTCCCCACTTCCTTGCCCACCGCAAACCATTCGAACGCCTCCACCGGCAAGCACTGCTCCCGCGCCAGGCGTTCGGCCTCCTCGGCCGGTACCTCCGGGTCGATCCACGCCCGCGCATGTTCCGGGCTCAGTACCAAGGGCCGGCGGTCATGAATATCGACCATCCCCGCATCGCTGGCGGCGGTGATGATCACGAAGCCATCCCCTTCATTCGGCTCCAGCCCCGCATGCACCTCGGCCAGCGCCGCCATGAACATCGGCGCCTGGCTTTTCAGGCGAATGAACCAAGGCTGCTTGCGCTTGGGGTCGTGCGGGTCGGTCACCCATTCATACCAGCCGTCGGCCATCACCAAGGCCCGCCCTTGCGGCCAGAGGGCCTTGAAGAACTTGCCGGTGGTCACCGTCTCGACCCGCGCGTTGATCGGTGCCGGCCGTTTACCCGTGGCCCAGAACGGCGCCCAACCCCAATGGCAAGGGTCGATGCGCAGGCCATCGGTGGCGTGATGCAGGATCAGCACGCGGCTGCCGGGGGCGACGTTGTAGCGGCCGATCGGCACGTTGTCGTAGCCGCTGATCACGTCCTGCTCGGCGTCCAGTTCACGCAGGTAGTCGGCCAGGCCCTGGTACTGGGCGAAGCGTCCGCACATGGCATGTACCCCCACTTGTCGAAATATCCTACGGCGAAATTGACCGGATACTCGCTACGTCGTTTACTGTATATGCATACAGCTTAATATCAAGGCCGCCTCATGACTTCCATCCTGGGTCCCATCACCGGCGGCAGTGCTGCCGTGCCGCGTTATCTGTTCCGTGTCCCGGCGGGCTTTCCGTCGCCAGCCGCCGACCACATGGAGCAACCCATCTCGCTGGACGAGCTGTTCAACCTGCGCGCACCGCATATCTACCTGGTCAGAATAGACGGCGACAGCATGCAAGGCGCCGGTATCTTCGATGGCGATCTGGTGCTGGTCGACCGCTCGATCGAGGCGCGCCATGGCCATATCGTGATTGCCGCCGTCAACGGCGAGCCGTTGTGCAAGCGCCTGCAGCGCGTCGCCGGGCAAGTGCTGCTGCGCTCGGAGAACCCACGCTATGCGCCACGCTACATCATGGAGGGTGACGACTTCACGATCTGGGGCGTGGTGACCTTCAGCGTGCGCAGCCATGACCCGGCCGCCTGAACGGGCTCAGCGCAACAGCGTAACGCCCAGCAGCGTGGCACCGGCAAACCCCGCACCGACCAGGAAGGTCGCCTGGAACCCGGCGCCATCCCACAACAGCCCGGCCACCACGCTGGCGACCAGCAACGCCACCCCGGTCAGCAGGTTGAACAGGCCGAATGCCGTGCCGCGCAGGTTGGCCGGCGCACTGTCGGCGATCAGCGCGGCGAAGATGCCCTGAGTGAACCCCAGGTGCAGGCCCCAGGCCGCCACCCCCAGTGCCAGCCCGGCCCAGCCTGGCAGCAGGGCCAGCAACAGGTCGGCAGCGATCAGCAGGCCCAGCCCCATGATCAGCACGCCACGGCGGCCCACGCGGTCCGACAGCGCGCCAGCCGGGTAGGCCGACAGTGCATAGGCCAGGGCCATGAGCACCAGCACCGCTGGCGCCCACAACGGCGCCAGGCCCATGTCCTGGGCGCGCAGCAGCAGGAACGCTTCGCTGAAACGGGCCAGGGTGAACACCATGGCCAGGCTGATCAGCCGCCAGTAGGCCGGGCCCAGGCGTGCCAGTTCATGCAGTGCCAGCGGCGCGCGCACTGGCCGCGCAGCGGGCGCCGCTTCGGGTTCGCGAACGAAGGCGACGAGAATGTACACGGCGACGAACGCGGGGATCACCGCCACCCAGAACACCGTCTGGAAATGGCTCGCCGTCAGCCACATCAGCACGATCGCCAGCAACGGGCCGAGGAAAGCACCGACGGTGTCCAGCGCCTGGCGCAGGCCGAATGCCGCGCCGCGCAGCTCGGGCGGGGTCACATCGGCCACCAGCGCATCGCGGGGGGCGCCGCGGATGCCCTTGCCGATACGGTCGACGAAGCGCGCTGCCATCAGCCATTCCAGCCCAGAGGCCATGGGGAACACCGGCTTGGTCAACGCGCCCAGGCCATAGCCCACCACCGTCAGCAGCTTGCGCTTGCCGAGGCGGTCGCTGAGCGCGCCGGAGAAGACCTTGGTGATCGACGCGGTGGCCTCGGCGATGCCCTCGATGACGCCGACGGCGACCACTGAAGTGCCGAGCACGGTGACCATGTACAGCGGCAGCAGGGCGTGGATCATCTCCGAGGAAATGTCCATGAACAGCGACACGAAGCCCAGCGCCCAGACGCTGCGGGGGATCTTTGGCATGCCCTTGGCGGTGGCGGCTTGCTCGGTCTTTTCGGCGCTGCGCATCGGGAGCCTCGGCGGGGTTGTCACAGTTCGAAACTGTAGGAGCCCGTGCGCAGGATGCAAATCGGATGAGTGGCTGCAGGCATCGGCAGGGTGTTGTGATTAACTGTATATAAATACAGTATTGTTGATGCTGCCCGATGAAACCCACACCTGTTTTTGCCCTGATCGACTGCAACAGTTTCTACGCCAGCTGCGAGCGGGTGTTTCGCCCCGACCTGGAGCGCACGCCCATCGTCGTGCTGAGCAACAACGATGGCTGCATCGTCGCCCGCAGCGCCGAGGCCAAGCCGTTGGTGAAAATGGGTCAACCGTACTTCCAGGTGAAGGACCTGCTGCGTCGGCACGGGGTGGTGGCGTTTTCCTCCAACTATGCGTTGTACGGTGACATGAGCCAGCGGGTGATGACGGTGATCGAAGGCATGGTCCCGGCGCTGGAGGTGTATTCCATCGACGAGGCCTTCGCCGACCTGGCCGGTATGCCTGGCGACCTGGAGCGCCTTGGCCGCGATATCCGCGCCCGGGTGCTCAAGCACACCGGCATTCCGGTTGGGGTCGGCATCGCCGGCACCAAGACCCTGGCCAAGCTGGCCAACCACGCCGCCAAGCGCTGGTCGGTGCAGAGCGGTTGGGTGGTTGATCTGCGTGATCCGGTAAAGCGCGAATGGGTGTTGAAAAAGTGCGATGTGTCGGAGGTCTGGGGCATTGGCAAACGCCTTACCGCACACCTGCAAGCGATGGGCATCCGCAGCGCCTGGGACCTGTCCCGCGCCAACCCTGGCCTGCTGCGCAAGGCGTTCAGCGTGGTGGTGGAAAAGACCGCCCGCGAACTGGCCGGCACGCCTTGCCTGCAACTGGAAGAGGTCGACCCGCCACGCCAGGAAATCTGCTGCAGCCGCATGTTCGGCCAGCGCCTGACCGCACTCGCGCCGCTCAAGGAAGCCGTGGCCACCTACGTGATGCGCGCGGCGCAAAAGCTGCGCAAGCAGCGCTCGCTGGCGCAGCGAATGCGGGTGAGCATCCGCACCGGCATGTTCAACCCCGAAGAGCCGCGCTACGCCAATGGCGTGGTGGTGCAGTTGCCGTACCCGACCGATGACGAGCGACTGCTGACACGCATGGCGCTGGAGGCGGTGGAGCGGGTGTATCGCGAGGGGTTTCGCTACAGCAAGGCCGAGGTGTTGCTGATGGAACTGTGCCAGCGAGGGGAGGTGACGGGCGACCTGTTTGCGCCGGCGCAGAGCGTGAAAGCCGAGCGGGTCATGCAGGTGATCGACGGCGTCAACGGGCGCTGGGGGAGGGGGACACTGCGCAGTGCGGCGGTGCCGGCGGCGGCGCAGTGGGCCATGCGGCGGGAGTTGATGAGTGCGGGGTTTACCACGCAGATGGCGGGGCTGTGGCGGGTCAATCCTTGAGGCCGCCGCACCTGCGGTCAGGTAATTGCGAAGGTGCGGATCTAGCGCCCCTGAAGAACCTCACGAAACACATCTGGCCGGGACGCAGCAATATGTAAAAGAGACCGCGCAGCACCAGACGGCACGCGTCGACCTTGCTCCCACTCTTGAAGCGTACGTACCGAGACGCCCAATAGCTCCGCAAATTTGAGTTGAGAAAGCCCAGTCCGGCTCCGAGCCTCGGCCGCTTCAGTCACTTCTACTTGGCGCACTGCGCCATAGCGGCCAGCTTTCACGTCGCGGATAGATTCCAGCAATTCATCGCCGATGTTGCGCCCGGCATCACGCAGCATCAGTTCTTTTTCAGTCAGGGGCATGGTTGAGCTCCTTCGCAATCTTGCGCAATACGTGCGCGGGTATGTTCTCGGTGGCGCTCTTGCAGTAGATCAGCAGAGCGACCAAAGCGCCGTTGGCGAGCTGGGCGGTGTAGATGACCCGGACGGCTCCTCGCTTACCTTTGCCGTCCAGGCTCCAGCGTACCTTGCGGCACCCACCTGAGCCGGGAATCACTGCACCCGCGTCAGGGTCATTGGCGAGGTAGGACATGAATGCCCCGTGCTCTTCCTCGGTCCAGTAGTCGGGCCATTGTCTGGAAAATAGTGGCGCTTCAATGATCGTCAGCATACTGCATCCCTACGTCTTTGACGTAGGTATTTTGCTTGTCTTGCCTGGGATCAAGAAGCAGGAGGTTGTATCGAGGGGTTGCTGATCTGGAGGTCTGGTTCGAGATCGTTGGGGCTGCTGTGCAGCCCATCGCAGCGGCCAGCCCGGTTATCAGGCCGTCACCCTGGCAAAGGCCTGCCGAAAGCGCAGCATGTCCTGTTCATCGCCGACACTCACTCGCACCCAGTTCGGCCAGCTCGGCCACACCCGGCCCACCAGCACGCCGTGTCTGGCCAGGCGGTCCACAATCGGCTGCGCCGGCCCGCGCAGGTCGATCATGAAGCAGTTGGTCTGTGACGCCGTGCAGCGCCAGCCGCGCTCGCCGAGCCAGGCGATGGTATGGTCGCGCAGGCGGGCGTTTTCGGCCTTGCGCTGTGGCACCAACTGGCGGTCGTTCAGGCTTGCCAACCCCGCCAGCAAGGTCGATGCAGCGGCTACGTTGTCGCCGTCATACACCTCCAGGCGTTTGAGCAATGGCGCTTGGCCAATGGCCAGGCCAAGGCGTGCCCCGGCCATGCCGTAGAGCTTGGAAAACGTCTGCAGCACCAGCAGTTGCGGGTGGTCCTTGACCAGGCTGATGCAGCTCTGGGCATCGCTGAAATGGATATAGGCCTCGTCCACAAGCACCACGCTGCCGGCCGGCGCGTGCTTGAGCAGGCGTTCGATATCGCGTCGCGCAGTGAGCGTGCCGGTGGGGTTGTTGGGGTTGCACAGGTAGATCAGCCCGGGGGCGCTGTCGACCGCCAGCATCGCATCGATGTCGTGGGCGTGGCGCGCATCCAGGGCCACTGCGTGCACGGTGCTGCCGTGGCCTCTGGCGGCTTCGGCGGCTGCTTCATAGGAGGGCTCGGCGAGCACCAGGCTGCGTGGGCCGGTGAAGGCCAGCACGGCGTGCTGCAGGGCCAGTTTCGAACCACAGAACACCTGGACCTGCGACGACGCCAGGCCATGTTCGGCAGCGAAGGTGTCGATCAGGCGGTACTGCGCCTTGTACGGGTAGCGCCCGCATTGCTCGATGCCGTCACGCATCGCCTGGCGGGCAGCGGGGCTCGGGCCCCAGGGGCTTTCGTTGTAGTTGATGCGCACCGGGCCTTGGTCGGTACCTGGCGCAGCGGCGGCTTGGTCAGCCCAGCCCAGTTGGCCCAGCAACGGCAGGGCCATGCCCAGGCCCACCAACGAGCGACGTGTCATATCGGTCATGAATCGACTTCCTTGTTGTCATTGGATACAGCAAGGAACGAGAACCAGCGCTGCCAATTAACAGTGGCAAAATGCCGAATAGGGCCCGAAACAGGCTCTAATTCAAGACATTGCGCTGGCCGAGCCACGCTTCGAAGCGGGTGAAAGTGTCGATGGCGGCCTGTACCGTGATGGCCTGTGCCGGTGCTGCAGCCGGTGCCTGGGCAAGCCGCTCGAGGAAGCTGCGCCAGTAGCTGCCGGTCAGCTCGCCGTACACATCGAGAAAGGCTGCACCGCTGTCGTGGCCGATGCCCAGGCGTTCGGCCATCGCCCGCTTGAGCACCTGGCCACCGAGGGTCGAGCCTTCCAGCACGTACATCACGCCCAGCGCGCTGGCCTCGTCGCGGATGGCCGGCAGTGCCTGGCACAGTGGCAGGGCGCCGATGTCGCTGTCACTCAGGTCCAGCGCCCGCAGGTCGCGGGCCAAGGTCGCGGCCTTGCGGCGTTCTGGCCCCTGGTAATCCTTCAGATGATGCTCCAGGGGGGCATGAAAACCATAGTAGGCCTGCAGCAGGCGACGGTAAGCAGCGCTATCGAAGCCAGGGCTGAAGAACGGCAGGCGCGCCTCCAGCGCCTTGTGGCAGTCACGGGTGCCGTCGCGCAGGGCGAGCAGCAAGGGGCTGGGGGAAATGGTGGGCATCGGTCTGGCTCTGCTGGCAATTCGCTTCGATTGGAGTGGCGATGCTAACCCGACGTTCCGCTTTGGCGAGACTTTGTTGCAGTAAAAATGCGTCTGGCGTGTTAAACCAGTCGGCCTGACTTTCAGTGAAGAACGCCCTGGTGAAAGCCGTACACCTGACCTTGCTCTGCCACGCCCTGACCCAGGCCCAGAAAAATGGGCGTCTGGCACAGCCCGACGACGGCATTTTGCCTTTGGCCGTCGAGCCTTTGGCGATCACCCCCGAGACGCAGTTGCTGGTTGCGCCGGAACGGCGTGCGGCACAGACGGCGGGGTTGCGCTTGTCGCAGGCGCAGATCGAGCCAGCGTTGGCCGATTGCGCCCTTGGCCAGTGGCAGGGCTTGCCGCTCAAGCAGCTGCAAGCCGAACAGCCGCAGGCGTTGGCGCAGTGGCTCAAGGATCCCGTCAGCGCGCCCCCTGGCGGTGAGTCGTTCGCCCAGGTGTGCGAACGCGTGGGGGCATGGTTGATGGCTTTCGACAGGCCGGGTGAATGGCTGGCGGTAACTCACCCCTGGGTGATTCGCGCTGCGCTGGTGACTGTGCTGGAGTGCCCGCTGGCTGCTGCGCAGCGGATCGATGTGATGCCGTTGTCGCGTGTCGAGTTGAGCTTTACCGGGCAATGGCGCTTGCGTCTGGGCTGAGCAAGCGCCGTTTGCCGGGTCAGAAGGCCAGCTTGTAGCCGATCAGCAGCAGCATGGCCGCCAGGCAAGGGCGCAGCACGCGGTCGGAGATGCGCCCGGTGAGGTGGCTGCCCATGTAGATGCCCGGCAGCGAGCCCAGCAGCAGGTAGCCCAGCAGCGACCAGTCCATGTTGCCCATGCCGGCGTGGCCGATACCGGCAACCAGGGTCAGGGGCACGGCGTGGGCGATTTCGGTACCGACCAGGCGGCGGGTGGCGAGGAACGGGTAGAGCAGGAACAGCGCCACGGTGCCCAATGCCCCTGCGCCGATCGACGTCAGGGTGACCATGACGCCCAGTACCACGCCGGTCAGCACGGTGAGGGTGTTCAGGCTGCGGTCGCTGAGGTGGTAGTGGTCACCGGCGTGGCGGCTGGCAAATGCTTGCAGGC
>Ga0207713_1003829_pt1 | contig 10067 bp, 7 predicted proteins | sample KBSS64metaG_FD_184404 | JGI IMG/M metagenome (GOLD analysis project Ga0207713, IMG submission 184404) | Switchgrass rhizosphere microbial communities from Kellogg Biological Station, Michigan, USA - KBS S6-4 metaG (SPAdes) (version 2) | ecosystem: Host-associated > Plants > Roots > Rhizosphere >...
CTGCACAAGGTGCTCCCGGAATGACCCGATTGACCTCTCTCAACCCTTGGCTGGCGGCCGTTGCCGTCGCCCTTTGCGTGCAGTTTCCGGCGCAGGCCCAGGAGCGTTTCACCCTCAGCATTCCCGGCGTGTCGGATAACCGCCTGTTCACCTCGGCGGCGGCCAGCGATGCGGCCGGCTGCGGCGGCAAGAACCAGTCGCCGGCCCTGAGCTGGAACGCCGGCCCGAGCGGAACCCTGAGCTACGCCATCGTCATGCACGATCCGGACGGCCAGAAAGGCGCGGGTGTCGATCACTGGATTCACTACGGGATCAAGGCCACGACCCGGCAGATTGCCGCCGGCGTTGGCGCCAAATCGGCCCTTGAAGGCGTCGGTGGCACCAACAGCAAAGGCACCACCAGCTACGTCGGCCCGTGCCCACCGGTGGGCGACAGCGCGCACCACTACATCATCCAGATCTACGCCCTGGATCTGGCCCCGGACGCCTTGCCCGCCGGCCTGACCCGCGCCCAGCTGATGGAAAAAATCAAAGGCCACGTGCTGCGCAACAGCAGTGCGGTGCGGCGCTATCACCGCTGAAAAAAATTTCGGCGAGATTTAACCCGAACGCAAAGGGCTGCCCGTCTCAGGGGATGAATGGATCAATTCTTCCCCGAGGTCAGCCCCCATGTCCCTTCCTTCCACGCTTCTGCGCCCCCTTGCTGCCAGTGTGTTGCTGGTGGTTGCCGGTTGCGGCGTTTCCTCCAGCCCGGAAACCACCGTCGCGCCGCCTCCGGCGCAGACCGAACAGAAATCTTCCGTGCAGCCTGAAGCGGTCATGGCCGACAGCGCGATGGCCAAGCGCAGTGTACGGGTGGCGCCGATCGCCAGTTTTGCACCGCTGCCGGCCGCTGAAAGTTATCCACAGGGCTATCGCGACGAACAGCGCGAGCAGTACGCCAAGCTGGCCGACAACCCGATCCACAGCGTCGCCGAAACCCCGGTCTCGACCTTTAGCGCCGATGTCGACACCGGCGCCTATGCCAACGTGCGCCGGCTACTCAATCAGGGGCGACTGCCGCCGGAAGGCGCGGTGCGCCTGGAAGAGATGGTCAATTACTTTCCCTACGACTACGCGCTGCCGAGCGATGGCTCGCCTTTCGGCGTGACCACCGAACTCGCCGCCTCACCGTGGAACCCGCACACCCGCTTGCTGCGCATCGGCATCAAGGCCTCCGACCGCGCGGTGGCGGAACTGGCCCCGGCGAACCTGGTGTTTCTGGTGGATGTCTCCGGCTCAATGGACCGCCCCGAAGGCTTGCCGCGGGTCAAAAGCACCCTGAAGTTGCTGGTCGATCAATTGCGCGAGCAGGATCGGGTTTCGCTGGTGGTGTATGCCGGCGAATCCAGAGTGGTGCTGGAGCCGACTTCCGGACGTGAAAAAACGAAAATTCGCACAGCCATCGAGCAATTGACCGCTGGCGGCTCGACTGCGGGTGCTTCAGGCATCGAGCTGGCTTACCAGATGGCGCAGCAGGCGTTCATCCCCAACGGCATCAACCGCATCCTGTTGGCCACCGACGGTGACTTCAATGTCGGCATCAGCGACTTCGACAGCCTGAAACAAATGGCTGTGGATAAACGCAAGAGCGGGATTTCCCTGACCACCCTGGGTTTTGGTGTGGATAACTACAATGAACACCTGATGGAACAACTGGCCGATGCCGGTGACGGCAACTACGCCTACATAGACAACCTGCGCGAAGCGCGCAAGGTGCTGGTGGATCAACTCGGTTCGACCCTCGCCGTGGTGGCGAAAAACGTCAAGTTGCAGGTCGAGTTCAACCCGGCGCAGGTCAGCGAATACCGCCTGCTCGGTTACGAGAACCGCGCGTTGAAGCGTGAGGATTTCAGCAATGACAAGGTCGATGCCGGTGAAATCGGTGCAGGCCATACGGTGACGGCGCTGTATGAAATTGTCCCAGCAGGCGAGAAGGGCTGGCTGGAACCACTGCGCTATGGAAAAACCGATGCAGTGGTTTCCGAGAAGAAAGGAGAATTGGCAATGTTGCGCGTGCGATATCAACAGCCTGATGGTGGGAAAAGTCTGCTGATCGAGCGGCCGATTGCCAGTCAGGTTGTATCGGCCAGTGAGGACCTGCGTTTCGCCTCCGCCGTCGCTGCGTTTTCCCAGCAACTCAAGGACGGCCGCTACACCGGCGAATTCAGCCTCAAGGACACCGAAGCCCTGGCCCGAGGTGCACGCGGCGATGACCGCTTCGGCCTGCGCAATGAGTTCGTGCAACTGGTGGAACTGGCGCAGAGCCTGCGTACCTCCACTGCCTCCAACGCAATGTCCACTGAGCGACGGATTGAATAGTGAGCCGCCTCAAAGGCTTCATCACACAGCTGTTTGCCTCCGCCGACAGCCTTGAGGCCAGCAGTGACGAATCGCTGCTGGCCCGTTATCGCGAGGGTGACGGCAGGGCGTTCGAGATCCTGTACGCCCGTCGTCGCCAGAGCCTTTACCGGTTTCTGCTCGGTTTGAGCGGCAAACCGGAACTGGCCGACGAGGTGTTCCAGGAGACCTGGCTGAGCCTGATCCGCAGCGCCAGTCAGCCACAAGGCCGGGCGACCTTTCGTACATGGTTGTTCCAGATTGCCCGCAATCGCCTGATCGACCACTGGCGCAAACACGGCGCCTGGCAACCGCTGCATGACAGCTATGACGAGCAATTCCACGCCGTCAGCGACGACGCCTCCGATCCCGAACAATTGCTCAACCTCAGCCGCGACAGCCAGCGCCTGGAGAGCGCCCTGCAATCCTTGCCCGCCGACCAGCGCGAAGTGTTCCTGCTGCGCGCCCATGGCGACCTCGACCTGGCGCAAATCGCCAGCCTCACCGAAACACCGCTGGAAACCGTCAAGAGCCGCTTGCGCTACGCCCAGCAAAAACTGCGTCGGCTGCTGGCCGAGGAGGTACTGACATGACGGACACCCGCCCGACATCCGAAGAGCAAGTGCTCAAGCATGTGCGCGAACAGCACAACGCCGAGCCGCCGGCGCATCTCGATGCGCTGATCCTCAACGCCGCCCACCGTGAGACTCCGGCACCACGGCAAAACCTGTGGCAACGCTGGCTCAAGGCCTGCCAGAAGCCGCGCTACCAAGTGGCTTTTGCCAGTCTGGTCGGCATCGCGCTGATGCTGTCGCTGGTGCAGCGTGCGCCGGAACCCGTGGCTCAATTCGATTTCGCCCCTGCTGCCAAACCGGCCGCGCCTGGGGTCCGCCAGGAGGCCCGATCGCTGTCGGCTCCTGCCGGCGCACTTTCCGCGCCAGCTCCCGCGCCGATGGCGGAAATGGCCGCGCCGATGCAGAGCGAATCGATCAGCGCCGACACGGCGGACGAAGCCAAGGTCAGCAAGCGCGCCGCCGCCCCGGTCAACGGTCTCGACGCGCAACTGCGCGAGGTCCTGCGCCTGCGCGAGTCCGGCCAGTCGCAAGCGGCTGACACCCTGTTCAACAACTTGCACAAGCGCTACCCGAACGTGAATCTCGACCTGCGGCTGGAAAAAATCCGCAAGAACTGACCGTATCAGCCATCCGCCATTTGGCATTGACCCGCAAAAACGCGCACTATCGGGTCATTGCCGATGCGCTGGAGGATGCCGTGGCCCAAAAAATCGACCGCATCGCCCAAATGCTCAACTGCCCGGTCAAGGGTGAGGAACTGCGGCGGGCAGTGACGGAGAGTCGCAAGGAGTTTCTTCTGGCCAAACAGGCCGAAGAGGATCTGGAGGACGACGTTCTCGATGATGACTTGATCGAGGACGAAGAAGACGATGATGAATATGACGAGTTTGACTGGACGACGGAGTGAGTCGCCAGTCGGCAGGCACAAAAAAGCCCCGGACCATCACAGTCCGGGGCTTTCTCGTTTAAATCAATGGCGCACCAGGCGGGATTCGAACCCACGACCCCTGCCTTCGGAGGGCAGTACTCTATCCAGCTGAGCTACTGGTGCAGCGGGCGACATCATACCTAGGTCGGCTCGGGGCGTCCATGCCGGGTTTTGGCGTGGATTGTCAGTATGCATGTCGGTAAGAAAACCCTGCATTCCATAAAGCTGTAACGTCCTGCAAAAGGCTCGCTTGGCGCTTTGGGGAGGCTGTTCTATGGTTTCCCTGCGATCGGGGCTGTTGGTACGTTGATCTGAAATGTTCAGCAATTGCGGCGTTTTTGTTCTTTTTTTCGAACGCCCTATTGTCCTTCAACCCCTTTGAACCTAGGATTCGTTTGAGATTTCAAACGCTCCTGATCCAGGTGCTGAGCCGCACGCGTTTCGAGTCGTGCGCTATTCATGTGCCAGCCCGGTGAATGATTTCCCTGACGGCAGCCTTGCGAGGCGCCTTTCTACAATCATAATTTTGCTCCGCGCCTTGCGCGGTGCTGTTAAGGAAAGCCGACATGCAGCTTAAAGACACCCAGTTGTTCCGCCAGCAAGCCTTCATCGATGGCGCATGGGTCGACGCGGACAACGGTCAGACGATCAAGGTCAACAACCCGGCCACTGGCGAGATTCTGGGCACCGTGCCGAAGATGGGCGCTGCCGAAACCCGCCGCGCCATCGAAGCCGCCGACAAGGCGCTTCCGGCCTGGCGTGCACTGACCGCCAAGGAGCGTGCAGGCAAACTGCGTCGCTGGTTCGAACTGATGATCGAGCACCAGGACGACCTCGCTCGCCTGATGACCCTCGAGCAAGGCAAACCGCTGGCCGAAGCCAAGGGCGAAATCGTTTACGCCGCTTCGTTCATCGAGTGGTTCGCCGAAGAAGCCAAGCGCATTTACGGCGACGTGATTCCGGGCCACCAGCCGGACAAGCGCCTGATCGTGATCAAACAACCGATCGGCGTGACCGCTGCCATCACCCCGTGGAACTTCCCGGCGGCGATGATCACTCGTAAGGCAGGTCCTGCGCTGGCCGCCGGTTGCACCATGGTGCTCAAGCCGGCTTCGCAAACGCCGTTCTCTGCATTCGCCCTGGCCGAACTGGCCCAGCGCGCCGGCATCCCTAAAGGTGTGTTCAGCGTGGTCTCCGGCAGCGCCGGCGATATCGGCAGCGAGCTGACCAGCAACCCGATCGTGCGCAAACTGTCCTTCACCGGCTCGACCGAAATCGGTCGTCAGCTGATGTCGGAATGCGCCAAGGACATCAAGAAAGTCTCCCTGGAACTGGGCGGCAACGCGCCGTTCATCGTGTTCGACGACGCGGACCTGGATAAGGCCGTCGAAGGCGCGATCATTTCCAAGTACCGCAACAACGGCCAGACCTGCGTCTGCGCCAACCGTCTGTACATTCAGGATTCGGTCTACGACGCGTTCGCCGAGAAGCTGAAAGTGGCAGTCGCCAAGCTGAAGATCGGCAACGGTCTGGAAGAAGGCACCACCACGGGTCCGCTGATCGACGAGAAAGCCGTGGCCAAGGTGCAAGAGCATATCGCTGACGCGGTGAGCAAAGGCGCAACCGTTCTGGCCGGCGGCAAGCCGATGGAAGGCAACTTCTTCGAGCCGACCATCCTGACCAACGTGCCGAAAGACGCTGCCGTGGCCAAGGAAGAAACCTTCGGTCCGCTGGCGCCGCTGTTCCGTTTCAAAGACGAAGCCGACGTGATCGCGATGTCGAACGACACCGAGTTCGGTCTGGCCTCGTACTTCTACGCTCGCGACCTGGGCCGTGTGTTCCGTGTGGCTGAAGCCCTGGAATACGGCATGGTCGGCGTCAACACCGGGCTGATCTCCAACGAAGTCGCGCCGTTCGGCGGCATCAAGGCCTCGGGCCTGGGCCGTGAAGGCTCCAAGTACGGCATCGAAGATTACCTGGAAATCAAATACCTCTGCCTGGGCATCTAAGCCTCGGTAGAAGATCGCTGTAAACGCAAAGGGCACGAGAGCGCTGTCCCTTTGCGTCGTTTCAAACCGGAATTTTCTCTGCGGCCGGGAACGCCGTGGCAGTCGATCATCGCATGCTGCCACCGCCGATTCCTCCCGCTTAATCCTTGAACCACGCCGCCCGATGAGCGGTGAATGAGGACTGTAATGAGCAAGACTAACGCTGAACTGATGGCCCGTCGTACCGCAGCTGTTCCACGTGGTGTTGGCCAGATTCACCCGATCTTCGCTGAATCGGCGAAGAACGCTACCGTGACTGACGTTGAAGGTCGTGAATTCATCGACTTCGCCGGCGGTATCGCTGTGCTGAACACCGGCCACGTGCACCCGAAAATCATCGCCGCCGTGACCGAACAGCTGAACAAGCTGACCCACACCTGCTTCCAGGTACTGGCCTACGAGCCGTACGTTGAGCTGTGCGAAAAGATCAACGCCAAGGTGCCAGGTGATTTCGCCAAGAAAACCCTGTTGGTCACCACCGGTTCCGAAGCCGTGGAAAACGCCGTGAAAATCGCCCGCGCCGCCACTGGCCGTGCCGGCGTGATCGCCTTCACCGGCGCTTACCACGGTCGCACCATGATGACCCTGGGCCTGACCGGTAAAGTCGTGCCTTACTCGGCCGGCATGGGCCTGATGCCAGGCGGCATCTTCCGCGCGCTGTACCCGAACGAACTGCACGGCGTGAGCATCGACGACTCGATCGCTTCCATCGAACGCATCTTCAAGAACGACGCAGAGCCGAAAGACATCGCCGCGATCATCATCGAGCCTGTGCAGGGTGAAGGTGGTTTCTACGTCGCACCGAAAGAATTCATGAAGCGCCTGCGCGCTCTTTGCGACCAGCACGGCATTCTGCTGATCGCTGACGAAGTGCAGACCGGCGCTGGCCGTACCGGCACCTTCTTCGCCATGGAACAGATGGGCGTTGCTGCCGACCTGACCACTTTCGCCAAATCCATCGCTGGCGGCTTCCCGCTGGCCGGTGTGTGCGGCAAGGCCGAATACATGGACGCCATCGCGCCAGGCGGCCTGGGCGGTACCTACGCCGGTAGCCCGATCGCTTGCGCTGCGGCCCTGGCTGTGATGGAAGTGTTCGAAGAAGAAAAACTGCTGGACCGTTGCAAGGCTGTCGGCGAGCGTCTGGTCACCGGTCTGAAAGCCATCCAGGCCAAGTACCCGGTGATCGGCGAAGTCCGTGCCCTGGGCGCCATGATCGCGGTCGAGCTGTTCGAAAACGGCGACAGCCACAAGCCAAACCCGACCGCCGTCGCGGCTGTCGTGGCCAAGGCGCGTGACAAGGGCCTGATCCTGCTGTCCTGCGGCACCTACGGCAACGTGCTGCGCGTCCTGGTACCGCTGACCTCGCCGGACGAGCAACTGGACAAAGGTCTGGCGATCATCGAAGAGTGCTTCTCGGAGCTGTAATCCGTAGCACCGTGTGATCGGATCGACAAAAAACCCGCTTCGGCGGGTTTTTTCATGCCCGGGAAACACCTGCGCGGTTTTCAGGTTGTACCGAAACGCCAGCATTGGCTAAGGTTCAAGCATTGCAAGGGAGGGCGAGCATGACGGCCGTCGATTTACCCGCTGTACCGAGAGTCCTGATTGCCGAGGCCGACCCGTGGTCTCGTGACCTGCTCAAACAAGTGTTGCTGAATGTGCGCTGCGATGCGCGGCTGGACTTGTGCGCCGATGGCCAGGAGGCAATGACGCTGCTCAGCGAAGTGCCCTATGACCTGGCGATCGTCGACTGGGAGTTGCCGGGCGTCGATGGCTTGAGCGTGTTGCGCAGCGTGCGCCAGCGCAAACGCAATCCGCCGCTGCCGTTCATTCTGATGAGCAGCCGCAACGACAGCGCCAGCGTGCGCGAAGCCTTGCCGCTGGCGCCGACCGCTTATCTTGCCAAACCCCTGAACATGGAAAGCCTGACCGAGCGTTTGCAGGGGCTGCTGCTGAACGCCGGTGAGGAAGTGTTCTGCGAAGTACCGGCGCTGGCGCCGGGCATGACCCTCTCGGTATTCCTCGAACGTCGCCGCGAACAGGCCGACGGCGCGCCGCTGATGACCGACGTGCAGGTGGCGGTCAAGCGCAGCCTCAATCCCAACGGCCTGGATCTGAAGCTGCTGGAAGAGGAAATTCGCACCGACCCGCAGATCACCGCCGTGTTGATCGCCGCCGCCAACAGCGCCGCCCAGCATCATGGCGCGCCGGTGCAGACCCTGGCGCAGGCGCTGCATCGTCTGGGCACCGGGCAAAGCATGAACCTGATCCTTGGCCTGGCACTCAAGCGCAGCGCCCGGCTCAGCGACCCGTGTCTGGCCGACTACGCCGAGCGCTATTGGGGCCTGTCGCTGCACACCGCCGAGTACGCCCGCACGCTGGCGCGGTTGCTCGATCTGGATCAGGAGCGCTGCTATTGCGCCGGGATGCTCCATCGCCTCGGCGATCTGGCGTTGCTGCGTTGTCTGCAGGAGTGGAAGCAGGCCGGCGGCGAGCTGGATGAGCTGGAGGAAGTCGGCGATGCGCTGGCCGAATTCGGTGCGGCGTATGGCTCGGCGTTGCGTACTCGCTGGCGCCTGCCGCTGGAGTTGCGCGAGCTGATTGCGTCGGTCTACCAGCTCGGTGGCGGGGTGTATTCCCGCGAGGCACTGGTGATGAACATGGCGGCGCAGATGGCGCGGCTGACCGAGCATGAAGGCGTCGAGGATCTGGCGAAGAGCCGCACGGCGCGCTTGCTTAAAATCGGCTTGCCGGAGCTGATGCGGATGCGCAAATAGCGGGTTGATTGCGCATCCAGTCTTGAATCAGGCGGAAATGATCCGGTTCTTGCCTTGGCGCTTGGCCTCGTACATCGCCGCGTCTGCGCGGGCGAACAGGGTGTCGAGGCTTTCATCTTCCGGGGTGAGGCTGGTCAGGCCCTGGCTGACGGTGATACCGAACGTCTGTTCACCATGGTTAAAACTCAGCCGCTGGATTTCCCGTTGCAGCCGTTCGGCCACCTGCATCGCCATGTCCGGCGCACAGCCCGGGAAAACCGCAGCGAATTCCTCACCGCCAATCCGTCCGAACAGGTCTCCCCGGCGCAATGATGCTCGCCCGCATTCGGCGATCCGTTGCAGCACGTTGTCGCCCTCCGGGTGGCCGTAGGTGTCGTTGATCACTTTGAAGTCATCGATGTCCAGCAGCAGGAACGCCATTTGCGCGCCTTGCAGGCGGGCTTGTTCAAATTCCCGGTGGGCACATTCGAAGAAGTGTCGGCGATTGCTGCTCTGGGTCAGTACGTCGGTGGTGGCCAGGCGTTGCAGCTCGGTTTCCATTTGCTTCTTGTCGGTGATGTCTTCGGCGAAGCCGACGATGATCACCGGTTGCCCCGGTTCGTCCTGACGATTGATGAAGCACTTGTCGCTGACCCAGCGAACCTGGCCGTCGGCGGCGATAATCCGGTATTCGCGGTCTTCCACGGCGCCTTTGTGCAGCACTTCGGCGAGGCTGCGTTCGGCGTATTCCAGATCATCCGGGTAGATGCTGTCGCGCCACTGGTTGTAGTCGGCCAGCAACAAGCCGGCGGAACGACCGAAGATCCGCTCGTAAGCGGGGCTGACGTACAACACCTGACGGGTTTCCCAGTTGAAGGCCCAAAGCACGGCGTTGACGCTGACCAGCAGCGAACTGAACAGCTGCTCGCGCTCGCTGAGCCGGGCGACTTCGCCCTGGGCGTGCATCAATGCCATCAGGGTTTGCGCGGCCTCGGGCCACTGGGGAGGGGATGAGTCTTTTTGATTGTTGTTGACCATCGACACGAATCTCAAAGGGCGTGCCGATCAATCGACAACGGCCACGGGAAAACCCGCCGGGGGTGGCGAAGTGTCTTTGAGATAGGGGATCGACGGTGAAGTTCCGAAGGGTGCGCCCGGGAACCGGGCGCACCGATCAACGGCACTCAGGCGGCGACAGGGCGCAGCGAGTAGGTTTTCAACTGGTCAGCGAATTCGCGCAGGGACTGGATGCCGCTGGCCTCGGCCTCGTGTACCCATTCCTTGATGGCGGCGAGCATGTCGTGGCCATTTGCGCTGGTCTTGACCCAGATCTGCTGCAGGGCCAGACGTTTCTCGTAGATTACCTTCAGCGCCTGGCTGT
>Ga0207713_1003832_pt1 | contig 10060 bp, 10 predicted proteins | sample KBSS64metaG_FD_184404 | JGI IMG/M metagenome (GOLD analysis project Ga0207713, IMG submission 184404) | Switchgrass rhizosphere microbial communities from Kellogg Biological Station, Michigan, USA - KBS S6-4 metaG (SPAdes) (version 2) | ecosystem: Host-associated > Plants > Roots > Rhizosphere >...
AGCATATGAAGAAATGGGAATCAAAAATAAAAGAAATGATTCCTTCTTACGGCTTGTCACTGGTAGAAAATCCAGCGCTTTTTAACGAAATTCATGCTTCTACAGCACAAACGCTTGATTTAAGTAAAAAAGAACTTGTGTACCGATGATTTTAGGCAGCCTTTGATACGTATACTCTATATTAAAAGAGTTTTTTAGATAGTTAAAGCATTTAAACGACATGTGAAATCTATAAGAAAAAATGAGGGAAGTTCGTTATATAACGGACTTCTTTTTATTTATTTCCTTTACTAGCAGAATTTACTTCGTATTCATGATATAATTCTTATTAGTAAGCGTTTACATATAATGGAGTGGAAAATTGGAAAATAGCTATTTCGAGGAGCCGATAAAAGATGATTCTAACTAATACATCTTTACTAACGAAAGAACAAACGATTTTTAACCATACAGGGAATAAAATTAAATTAGAAGACAGAGAGATTGATATTGTTGCTCGATTTGAAGAGCCTCTTGTTCTAGTTTTAGGAAATGTCCTAAGTAACGAAGAATGTGACGAACTTATACAGCTATCCAAAGATAAAATGCAGCGATCAAAAATTGGTGCTGCACGTGAAGTAAACAGTATTCGAACGAGCAGCGGCATGTTTTTTGAAGAAAGCGAAAACGAGCTTGTACATCAAATCGAAAGACGACTTTCTAAAATCATGGGACCATCTATTGAATATGCTGAAGGTCTTCAAGTTTTAAAATACTTGCCTGACCAAGAATACAAAGCACATCACGATTATTTCACTTCTGCAAGTAAAGCATCTAAAAACAACCGTATTAGTACATTGGTTATGTACTTAAACGATGTCGAAGAAGGAGGAGAAACTTATTTTCCTAAGCTGGGTCTTTCCGTATCTCCGACAAAAGGAATGGCCGTGTACTTTGAATATTTTTATAGTGATGCTGAACTTAATGATCGTACTCTCCACGGGGGAGCTCCTGTTATAAAAGGAGAAAAGTGGGTCGCTACTCAGTGGATGCGCAAACAAAAAATTCGATCGTAAAAACAAAGGTTTGAAGAGCCCTATTAGCTATTGTTAATGAGGGCTCTTATTTATGTTACAAAAAAATAGCAATCATGTTAGCCAGTTATTATATTGAAATATTCACACTTATTCTATTTGTGCGGCTATTCCTTATTCTTATAAGGCGGTAGACGATAAATGTATTTGTAGTGTAAAATATCCTCATGATTAAAAATCTGGATACAAAAAAATGAAAAATGTGTTCGAGAGATAAAAATAAAATAAATGCTATTTAAAATAATGACTTTAAAACAGGTAACCAATTTTTATAACAGTTGCACGAAAAAACTCGTGAAAGGTATTTTCACGAGTTTTTGTTTTTAGGTGATTTACACTATTTATAAAATCATTTTACTTTTATATAGTAGATAGGGAACGTGTTAAAGGAGGACCCGGGTTTTGAAAGAAATAAAAGCAATTATTTACGCGATGCTCGTGACGTTTATGCTGCTTCTTACTGGATGCAGCGATGAGCAGGCAAGTCATTCAAGCACATCTTCTGCCGATACAAAACAAGCAGTTCAAGTAGAAGATTCATCAGATCAAGAAGACGATCATAGTCCTTCTAAAGCAAATCGTGAAGATGTAGTAGGTGAGGCGGCTACGGTAGAAAGAGTAGTGGACGGTGATACGCTTAAAGTGAAAATGCTGAACGGAAAGACGGATCGAGTGCGACTACTTCTTGTTGATACCCCCGAAACAAAGCATCCCAAACTAGGCGTACAGCCCTTTGGTCCAGAAGCATCTGCTTACACCAAAAAAAGGCTAGAAGGACAGGAAATCACCCTTGAATTTGATGTGCAAGAGCGTGATCAATATGGACGTTTGCTTGCTTATGTATGGATAGACAATGAGCTGTATAATGAAGAGCTGCTAGCAAAAGGGTTAGCCCGCGTAGCAGTATTTCCTCCTAATACAAAGTACGTAGATGAATTTAAGAAAATACAGGAGCAGGCTCGAAAAAGCGAAAAAGGCATCTGGAGTATTGAAAACTATGCACAAGAAAAAGGATACAATACGGATGCTGTAAAAAATCAGTCCTCTTCTAAACAAAAGGATACTCAGTCCGCCAAAAGCTGTGAAGGTAAAATAAAAGGAAATCAAAACTCTAAAATTTATCACGTGCCAACTGGGGCGCACTACAATCAAACCATGAACAACGTCATTTGGTTTTGTACCGAAAAAGATGCGCAAGAAGCAGGATACACAAAAGCAAAAAACTAATAAAGAAATTCAGTAACTGCTGAATTTCTTTTTTTTGAGTTAAGTAAGTATTTGTATAGGAGTGGCTAAATACCATCCAACAAAGAGCGACCAATCCGTATAAGAAGACGCAGTGGCCATATGAGCAGCTGAGGCACTTGTAAAAGAATTTCTGCTAAAACTTCCCATCCACTTACTGTAGTATCTTTCTGCTGACGGCGTTTTTTCATAGTCATCATCCATTCATTTGAAAATATACATTAATTATACAATGAAAGGAAGATTAGGAGTTAATTTTTTCTTTCTTTTCTTTTTCGTGTTAAAGTAGATAGGTAAGAAGGTTTGCTACAAATAACGCAAGCGAAGAGAATAAAGGGAGTTTGAAAATCGTGAAAATAAGGAAAGCAAGAAAAGAAGATGCTTCTGCTGTAACGGAATTACTTTATGACATGCTTGGCAGTATTGCGCGCTCTCACACAGCGGCTACAACGAATGAAGAAGCGCTTTTAAGGCTTAAAGCGTTTATTCTGTCTGAGAAGAATCGCTATAGCTATCATCATATTACAGTCGCAGAAGTCGACGAGAAAGTAGTTGGACTTATGCTTTGCTACGAAGGAAGTATGTTACAAACGCTTTATGAACCAGTTAAGCGTTTTGTACGTGCTAAACTTAATAATCCAGCGTGGGAAATTGATATAGAAACTGAACATGGAGATTATTATATTGACTCTCTATGTGTAGATGAAGCTTATCGTGGAAAAGGGATAGGAACGGCTCTTTTAAATGTAGCCAAGCAAGAAGCCAAAAAGCGTAAGATGTTTTTATCGTTAAACGTTGAATATAATAACGTAGAAGCCAAAAAATTGTATCAGCGTATAGGCTTTCAAGAGCATAAAACCATTTTTATTGATAAAAAACCATTTTTTTATATGAAGACTGCCTGAGCATCTTTACGGTAGTATTTTTTGTGATAAAATGGATATATAAGTAAAATAATAAGAACCAACAGCTCAGCACTTTTGCTGAGCTTTCCTGTAAATCGCGTAAACGTATCAAAATGGAAAGAATCCTACATCCAATGGACCATAAGCAAGCGGTCATGAAAGTATGTTTGCTGATGTGCCACATGAAAGGAGCGTGCATGAACATCAGAGATCTTCCGTTTAATATGAGTTATCGATTTAATGAACAGCTTCGAGAAGTTCCGGTTAACCCACACCAAATGAAGCAGGGAATTATCTATTTAAAGAAACGAGCTCTTGAAGAAGAGGATGAGTGTGCCGCTGCTAAAACATATGGACACATTGGTGTATATGAGCGCATACTTGGGGAATTAACGAGCAGTGAAAGACATCTGCTGCTGGCCATTTATCTATATGACCGGCATGCTGATACAATAGGTGAATTTTTGAATACGATCCGGCTTGGACATACATATCACTGGCAAGAACAGTGGGATAAAGCGAATGAAACGTTTCAGCTACTCATTGAACAATTAAAAGCAGATGAAGACCTTCACATATATGAAGACTTTGTCTATCAGCATTATGGAAAATGTTTACTTGATCAGCGGATTGTTTCCAGAGCACACCACTATTTTCAACGCGCGTTAGAAATTCGATTAAAAAAAGGCGATAAAGAATTAATTGAGTCAACTAATTCCTGCATCCGTCTTTGTTTAAATAAATTAAAACATTCCTAGTATACATAAAAGATAAATGACTCATCGCCTTGGTTACACATAATGCATAAACTTTCCGTTTGACAAACGTATGTGAACATATTATAGTCATACATGGCAATTTAAGAATACGTAATATAAAAACTAAACATAAGCGTCTCTTCTCTTTTGGAGAAGGGGCTTTTTTATGTGAATTTTTATGCCGAGGAGGGTTTAATCGATGGGTAAAACAGTAAAAGATGTCATCTTTTTATTAATAGGCTCGTTTGTATTTTCACTTGCAGTTAACATGTTTGTCATTCCAATAGGACTAGGTGAAGGCGGCGTTACGGGTATATCAATTATTTTATATTATACAACGCATCTTTCAACGGGCATCACTAACTTTATTTTAAACGGTATCTTGCTTATCGTAGGGTATAAATTTTTAGAGAAAAAAACCATCGTCTATACGATGATTACGATTATCGCTACATCTATTTTCCTTCACGTAACTGAAGGCTGGGGTCTTCATCTTCATGAAGAACTCATTGGCATGGTTTTTGCCGGTGTACTGCTAGGCGTTGGAATTGGGATGATTTTGCGAGTTGGTGGAACAACAGCAGGTTCAGCCATTATTGCTCGAATTCTAAATAAATTTTTAAACTGGAAAGTCAGTCATGCACTTTTAATTGTTGATTTACTAGTGGTATTGGCTTCTTATTTTATTATTGGAATCGAAAAGCTATTATTTACAATCGTCATGCTGTACATTACAACAAAAGTAATTGACTTCGTTATTGAAGGGTTCGATGCGAAAAAAGCCGTTACCGTTATTTCAAGCAACAAAAACGAAGTAGCGGATCAAATTAATGAACAGCTTGATCGCGGAGTAACGATTCTAAACGGTCGAGGGAACTATACAAAAGAATCAAAAGAAATCTTGTATGTGGTCATTAATAAACAAGAGCTTATTAAACTTAAAAAGCTGATTAAAAAAATTGATGATGAAGCATTTGTGATTGTACACGATGTACGAGATGTAATTGGAAAAGGATTTTTAAGCGCATAAAGCTGTGGTTCTTGGCAATTTTTTCTGACGTTGGTGTTCTCCGAAAAAGTATGATATAAGTGTGTCTAGAGACAATTCAATATACGAAAGGAAGAACCCATATGCGTAATAAAAGGCATGTAAAACGTCTTCTTCAACGTCGAATTCGTTCTTTACGATACGTTGTCTTGATTTTATTTACGATACTGATCTTAAAGTACGTTAGTGAAATTATGTAACTTTTTTGTATGAGTCTTATCGCTCATTTGGAGTGCTTTTTCTTTTAAATTAGTAAACCAATTTGTATAATAGGTTTTAAGAAGGAGGAGTTCCATGAGCATTCCCAAACCATTAGTTCAGCTTAATCAACTCTTTATTGTTATAACGGTTTTGATCGCTTTACTTGCGGCAAAGTGGCTTTTACTTTTGCCTTTTCTTGTTGGAGTAGTCACACTTGCAACAAAGCGTAATCCCGTAATTATGGCAGGGAAAACGCTTCTCAAAAAGCCTGCTTCTTCTTATCAAATGGAAGACCGGGATCAGCAGCTTTTTAACCAATGGATTGCAACGATATGTATGGGGGTTGCTTTCATTTCATTTTTAATGGGTTATACGCTTGTCGGCTATGTATTTAGTATAATGGTGATTCTTGCTGCGGGTGTAGCGCTGATGGGATATTGTATAGGCTGCACGATTCGTTATCGATATATGATGTGGAAATATAAAAGAAAAAAACACGCTGCATAAACAAAGCCTCGCGAAGGCTTTGTTTTTTTATGCTCATTTGTATGCGTTATCAATAAATTTAATCATCATAACGGGTGAAAACAAGTGTTAGAGCGTCTATATCCTTTAAAAACCTTTGTTGACAAAGTAAGGTAAACAAATTAAACTTTTTATGATAATAATAATCGTTACGATTTAAAGGAGGTAAGTTATAGTTAGAGACCGTACATAAAAGAAAGATAGTTTTGAATAAAGGAGGGGTTTATATGAAAAAAAGGATAAGTCTGCTATGCTTAACGCTTGCTGCGATAGGTCTGCTAGCGGCATGTTCGAGTAACTCTGCGAGTACCGAAGAAAAGAGTAAAAAGAAATCACTTACTTTTGTATCGAATTTTCCAAGTGATACGCTCGATCCACAGTTAAATTATACAACTGTACGAGCCGGTATTGCCGAAACGTTAGTAAAAGTTAATGAGCAATTACAGATTGAACCGTGGCTTTCAAAAAAATGGAAAACAGAAGATGATGGGACGACCTGGGTATTTGAGATTAGAGACGGGATTACGTTTCAAAATGGCAAGGATCTAAATGCTGAAGCCGTGAAACATTCGTTAGAAAGAACGATAAAAGAAAGCGAAGCAATGAAAAGTGCACTTAAAATTAAAGAAATGAAAGCCAGTGGCCAAATCTTAACCATTACAACAACAGAGCCGCTTGCCACGCTGCCTTCTGAACTTGTTCATCCAAACACAGCAATTATTGATGTAGATGCTCCAGATACAAAAAGTAAACCCGTGGGAACAGGGCCATTTAAAGTAGCTTCGTTTAAACCTGATAATGAAATGAAAGTAAAAAAATATAAAGAATACTGGGGCGGGGAACCAAAATTGGATGAAGTTGTGTTAACATTTAATGATGATGAAAATGCACGAACGTCCGCTTTGCAATCAGGTGAAGCCGATATTGTGTACCGTCCGGCTATTGAAAGCTTAAACACGTTAAAAAAAGATTCTTCAATTGTAGTAGATATACAGCCGAGCCTGAGAAATCAAATGCTTTTCTATAATTCAAGGCAAGAAGCGTTTAAAGATAAAAATGTGAGAAAAGCGTTTGGTGTATTATTAAATCCAAAAGATGTTGTCGATACAGCGCTTGCAGGTCAAGGATCCCCTGCAAATGGTCCATTTTTAAAGAGTTTAGATTTTTCGAACGATCAAAAAACGAAAACCTATGGACCAAGTGAGGCTCAAAAATATTTAGAAAAAGCCGGTTATATACTCAAGGATGGAAAAGCAATAAAAAATGGAAAACAGCTTTCCTTTAAGCTTGTTACATACCCTTATCGTCCAGAACTGCCTTTAATGTCACAAATGCTTCAGTCAGAAGCAAAAAAAATTGGTGTAAAAATAGACATTCAACAAGTGGAAAATATGGACGAGTATATGACAACAAAAAATGATTGGGGAATCGTTACATACAGTCTAGTAACCGCGCCGCGAGGAGATGCAGGATATTTCTTTAATGCTCTTTACATGGAGGGAGGAGCATTTAATGTAGGTCATTTTCATGAACCAGCATTAACTTCCATTATTAATAAACTCAATAAAACCGTTGATCAAAAAAAGCGCAATAAGTTAGCAAGACAAGCCGGAGAAATAGCAGAAAAGGAAACGCTGCACTCTTCGATTGTTCATCCGAATAATTTTGTAGCCTATAGAAAAAATGTAGAAAATTGGGTTACAACTAAAAGTGAATACTATGTGATAACAAAGGATTTAGATGTGAAATAGATATGAAATTAATTGGTAAAAGAATAATAGAATTACTCATTTTTTTAGTTATCCTATCGTTTCTCAGCTTTGTTTTGATGAAGCTGGCTCCAGGAGACCCAGTTAAGCAAATGCTCCGCGTAGATGACGTGGCAGTTTCTGAGGAACAAATAAATAGTTTGCGAACAGAGCTAGGGTTTAATGAACCTGTATATATTCAATATGTAAAGTGGCTGAAGCGCTTTTTTCAGTTTGATTTAGGGTCTTCGTATATGACAAAAGAGCCTGTCATTGATGAATTAGCCGCGAAGTTTCCGGCTACGCTGCGCTTGACGGCTGCATCTTTGGTTGTGATGCTGCTAATAGCTGTGCCACTCGGAACGCTGTCAGCACTATACCAGAATAAGTGGATTGATTATCTCAGCAGAAGTGTGTCCTTAATTGGAGCATCTATTCCCAGCTTCTGGCTCGGTCTTTTGTTTATACAGCTGTTCTCCGTGCGTCTTCAATGGCTTCCTTCAATGGGGACAGGCACAGCAGCTCATCTTGTGCTGCCTTCTTTAACGCTTGGTTTTGCCATGTCCGCTGTGTATATGCGAATGGTTAGAGCTAGTCTGCTAGAAGGACTGAAACAAGATTTTGTACGATCCGCTCGAGCAAGAGGAATAAGTGAAAGCCGCATTTTTATTTTTCACGCGTTCCGGTATAGCTTAACGCCCATCCTTACCATTTTAGGGACGAGCTTAGGCAGTTTGCTTGGAGGAACGGTCATTATTGAAGTGCTTTTTGCTTATCCTGGCATTGGAAAATTAGTTATTGATGCGATTATGAATCGTGATTATCCTGTGATTCAAGGGTATATTTTGTGGATGGGCCTGTTTGTTGTGTTAATTAATTCACTTGTGGATTTGAGCTACAAATATGTAAATCCCCAGCTCTATGTAAAGGGAGGGGATAAAACGTGAAAAAGCCGCAGCTTCCTTTTGTAGTGATAAGCGTTTTTGGTATTGCGCTTATTTTATTTTGTCTGTTTGGAAGTCAGCTAACACCGATGGATCCCACACAAGTCAATATGCAAGACCGGCTTCAAAAATCCACCGGTGATCACTGGTTAGGAACTGATCACTTAGGCAGAGATCTCTTTTCACGAATCGTAGCTGGAGCTCAGACCACAATTGGGACTAGTTTTCTTGTCTTAGCTCTTTCTCTTTTGATTGGAGTACCTGTTGGCTTAGTTTCAGCGTATATTGGAGGAAAAATAGACCGCTTTTTAATGAGAATTGTAGACGCTTTTTTAGCTTTTCCTGACTATATTGCAGCCATCGTCTTAAGCGGACTGTTAGGGCCTGGATTATTGAACTTAATTGCTGCGATGGTTATTGTAAAGTGGGTTGGTTATGCAAGGGTAGTGCGCAGTATTGTGCTTCAAGAAAAGTCAAAAGAATATGTGCTGGTTGCTAAATTAAACGGAGTGGGAACACTGCCTTTAATCCTGCGCCACTTTCTTCCTCATGTGGGAGGACATATTCTTGTTCTTGCTACGCTGGATATAGGGAAAATTATTTTAATGATGGCTTCACTATCCTATATTGGACTAGGGACTCAGCCGCCTACTCCGGAATGGGGAACGATGCTAAATGAAGGCAGGGCCTACTTTTACAATGCTCCGCAGTTAATGTTGATACCAGGCTTGGCCATTATTTTATTTGTGCTGGCGTTTACAGCTTTAGGTGAATATATTCGAGGGAAATATCAAGTTAGTCGGTAAAAGAGGTGATCGTCATCGTTTTAGCAATAAAACATCTAGTCATTCATAATAAAACAAAACAAATTGTAAAAGGCATTTCTCTTAAAATCGAGCAAGGACAGTGGATGGCGCTCATTGGAGAAAGCGGAAGCGGTAAAAGTATCACTGCTGCATCAATAGGAAGGCTGTTGCCGTCAGGTGTCACGCTTAAAGGAGGCTCTATTACTTTTAAGCAGGAAGGATATGTGCCTATCCTTGGCAAAGATATTTCGTATATCTTTCAAGATTATCGAAGCGCTTTTACGCCTTTTTTAACAATCGGAAAGCAGTTTGATGAAACGATTCGTACACATAGTAAACTGTCTAAAAAAGATAGGAAAGTTGCTATTTTTCAGGCTTTAAAAGCTGTGAATTTACCTAATGAACGCGTGTATAAAAGCTATGCTTCTCAGCTGAGCGGTGGACAGCTTCAGCGAGCAGCGATTGCTTTAGCACTGGTGATGAAGCCTGCCTTGATTATTGCAGATGAGCCAACCACTGCTTTAGATAGTGTGGCAGCAGCTGAAGTTCTTCAGCTGCTGCATAAGCTGAAAGAAGAAGCAGGCTGTGCCATTTTATTCATTACCCATGATTTGCGTCATGTGCGGAAATATGCAGACCGAGCAGCCATTATGTTAGCAGGAGAGATCGTGGAAGAAAACAGTATCGAATCTCTGTTTCACGCTCCGGATCACTTTTATACAAAAAAACTGTTTAACGCCATTCCTTCTTTACAGAAAACGCCTGATCGATTGTTAGATACGCAGAAAAAAGTGTTGATATAGGAGT
>Ga0207713_1003834_pt1 | contig 10056 bp, 10 predicted proteins | sample KBSS64metaG_FD_184404 | JGI IMG/M metagenome (GOLD analysis project Ga0207713, IMG submission 184404) | Switchgrass rhizosphere microbial communities from Kellogg Biological Station, Michigan, USA - KBS S6-4 metaG (SPAdes) (version 2) | ecosystem: Host-associated > Plants > Roots > Rhizosphere >...
CAACGCATGCGTACTGGCATCCTGGTGCTTGACGACCAATGGCGCGTGCAACTGGCCAATCATGGCGCCTTGACCCTGCTGGGCTGCGAGCGCCTCGAAGGCCGACGGATCGACGAATATGCACCTGCCCTGGTCGAGCGCCTGCAACTGTGGATCAACAATCCGACGCTGCGCCCGCAAAGCCTGAAAATCGCCCGCAATGGCCTTGAACTACAGCCAAGCTTCATCGCCCTGGCCTCCAGCCCGCATCGCCAGACCCTGGTCTTTCTCGAAGACCTCGCACAAATCACCCAGCAGGCTCACCAACTGAAGCTCGCCGCCCTGGGCCGCCTCACCGCCGGTATCGCCCATGAAATCCGCAATCCGTTGGGCGCCATCAGTCACGCCGCGCAGCTATTGCGAGAATCGGAGGAACTGAATGCCGCGGACCGGCGTCTGACGCAGATTATTCAAGACCACTCTCAGCGCATGAATCGGGTTATCGAAAACGTCCTGCAACTGTCCCGCCGCCAGCAAACCGCGACCCAACGACTCGACCTGAGGCCCTGGCTGGAAGAGTTCGTGGCGGCAACCCGCGACCGGGCGAGCGAGCACCAGAAAATCCATCTGCGCATTGTGCCCGGTGACTTCGAGACCTTGATGGACCCGAACCAGCTGGAGCAGATTCTCGACAACCTGATAGGCAATGCCTGGCGCCATAGCGCCCTGGACCACGACCCGGCGCAGGTCTGGCTTGAATTGTTCACCGATCCCGAAAGCCAGCTACCGATCCTCGAAATCCTCGACGACGGTCCCGGAGTGGCCCCGGATCATCAAGCACAACTGTTCGAGCCCTTCTTCACCACCAGCCAACAGGGCACTGGCCTGGGGCTATACCTGTCACGTGAGCTGTGCGAGAGCAACCAGGCTCGCCTGGACTTCAAACCACGCCAAGGCGGCTGCTTTCGCATCACCTTTGCCCACGGACGCAAACAAGGTTGAACATGAGCCCACGGAAAAAAGTCCTGGTCGTCGACGACGAACCGGACATCCGCGAACTCCTGGAAATCACCCTGGGACGGATGAAACTCGACACTTACAGTGCCCGTAACGTTGGCGAGGCCTTGGCCCTGCTCCAGCGCGAGACGTTCGACCTGTGCCTGACCGACATGCGCCTGCCGGACGGCAGCGGCCTTGACCTGGTGCAACATATCCAGCAACGCTATCCACAGATTCCGGTGGCCATGATCACCGCCTATGGCAACCTCGATACAGCGATCAATGCGCTGAAGGCCGGCGCTTTCGACTTCCTGACCAAGCCGGTGGACCTGACCCGCTTGCGGGAACTGGTCACCAGTGCCTTGGTGTTACCCGCCCCAGGGACCACCATCGATCGCCGCTTGCTGGGTGACTCGCCGCCCATGCGCAATTTGCGCCAGCAGATCGACAAACTGGCCCGCAGCCAGGCACCGGTATACATCAGTGGCGAGTCCGGCAGTGGCAAGGAACTGGTCGCCCGCCTGATTCATGAGCGAGGCCCCCGGGCCAACCAGCCCTTTGTCCCGGTCAATTGCGGCGCGATTCCGACGGAGCTGATGGAAAGCGAGTTTTTCGGCCATCGAAAAGGCAGCTTCAGCGGCGCCATCGAGGACAAGCCCGGTTTGTTCCAGGCGGCCCACGGCGGCACCCTGTTTCTCGACGAAGTGGCAGACCTGCCTCTGCCCATGCAGGTCAAACTGCTGCGGGCGATCCAGGAGAAAGCCGTACGCAGCGTCGGTGGGCAACAGGAGAGGGTGGTCGATGTGCGCATACTGTGCGCCACCCACAAAGACCTTGGCGCCGAAGTCGCCGGCGAACGTTTTCGCCAGGATCTGTACTACCGCCTGAACGTGATCGAACTACGCGTGCCACCGTTGCGCGAACGCCGTGACGACATCGAGCCGCTGGCCTGCCATGTGCTCAAGCGCCTGGCTGCAGACACCGGGCAGCCCGCGGCAAAACTCCACCCCAATGCCCTCGATGCCCTGAAAAGCTACCGTTTTCCGGGCAATGTGCGGGAGTTGGAGAATATGCTCGAACGCGCTCACACCTTGTGCGAAAACAACCGGATCGAGGCCAGCGACCTGCGCCTGGCCGAGGGCAACTGCTCCGCCGAAGGGGGCGTGCCGGACCTCACGCAAATCGATAACCTGGAGGCGTACCTGGAAAACGTTGAACGCCAACTGCTTCTCCAGGCCCTGGAAGAGACCCGCTGGAACCGCACGGCGGCGGCCCAACGGTTGAATCTGTCGTTCAGGTCGATGCGCTACAGGCTGAAGAAATTAGGCCTGGATTGAGGGCCTCTTCGCGAGCAAGCCCGCTCCCACAGTGGAATGCGATCAAGTGTGGGAGCGAGCCTGCTCGCGAAGGCCATCTGACAAACGCCAATCTTTCCAGGTTAGATCCGCCCGGCCGGCGCATACGGTGCCGGATCAATGATCGGCGCCCTGCCCAACATCACATCAGCGAACAACTGACAGGACGCCGGCGCCAGTACCAACCCGTTGCGGTAGTGCCCGCAATTGAGCCACAACCCCTCAAACCCAGGCACCTGGCCAATGTAGGGAATGCCCTCCGGCGAACCAGGCCGCAACCCTGCCCAATGCCCCACCACCTCGGCGTCGGCCAACGCCGGGATCAATTCCACGGCCGAAGCCTTGAGGCTTTCGAGTGCCGATTCGGTAGGCGTCTTGTCGTAGCCTTCATGCTCCAGGGTGCTGCCAATCAGGATGTGCCCATCGCGCCGCGGTATCGCATAACGCCCTTTGGCCAGCACCATGCTCGGCAGGAAATCCGCCGCGCACTTGTAGAGGATCATCTGCCCTTTCACCGGTTCGACTGGCAGCTCAAGGCCCAGGCTCTTGAGTAAGTCGCCGCTCCAGGCGCCAGCGGTAAGAACCACTTGATCGCCATGGATCGCACCGCTGGAGGTCTGCACACCGACTATTTTTTGGTCTTGCGCAATAAATCCGCTGACTTCGCATTGCTCATGAATCGTCACGTTCCCCAGCGCCTGCAATGCCGCCTTGAGCGACTTCACCAGCCGTGGGTTGCGCACATTGGCGACGTTGGCCATGTAGATCGCTCGGGAAAAGCCGCCACCGAGCACCGGCACCGCATCGTGGGCCACCGAGATGTCCACAGCCCGCAGCGGCCGGCTCTCGCGGGCGGCCCAGGCCAGCGCCTCGGCTTCATCGTCCAGGTCCAGCCAATACAGGCCCGTGGTATGCACCTCGGGATCGATCCCGGTAGCAGCGAACAAGCGTTCGCCCAGCTGTGGATAGAAATCCTGGGACCAATGCGCCAGCGCGGTAACCGCAGGGCTGTAGCGCCATGGATAGAGCGGAGAAACGATGCCGCCGCCTGCCCAGGACGACTCCTGGCCAACGCTCGATCGGTCCAGCAGCACCACGCTCTGCACCTGGGACGCGAGATTGAATGCCGTCAGCAGGCCGATTACCCCACCACCGACGATCACCACTTGCTGTTGCCTGGTCATGTTCTGATCCAACCATTAAATAGACAAAGGCGCAAAGGGCGCCCGAAAAGGAAACTCAGCGACCCCAGCAATCCTTGGTGGTCAGTCCGGCCGTGGCATTGACCATCGCGCGCGCCCCCGTATTGGTGATAGTGAAATCACCGCACTTGTCATTGGCCATGCTGGTGCCAGGCTTGCGCACCGCCGTCAGCAAGAAGGTCTGGTCGGTCAGAGTCGGCGTGATGGTGTAGTAGTCATTTCCGGCGCTGAGACCCGGGACACCGCTATAGACGTTTTTCTGTGAATAGAAACGCTCGAGGATCTGCGCCTGCTCGGAAAGCAGACCGGCCACTTCGGTGCGGCGCCCCTTATTCAGATATTCGGTGAAGCTCGGCATAGCGATGGTCATGACAATCCCGATGATCGCAATCACGATCATGATTTCGATCAGGGTAAAACCGCGGTTGGATCTGTGCATGCCTCAACTCTCGCTTACTGTATTTGTCGCCACATGATGCGACGGCTGCCGCCGCCGGATTTTTCCACCAGCGTGGAGATACCGCCACTGGAATCGTTCACGATCTTGCGCGTCGCGTCATTGACGATGGCGTTCAAAGTCGGAATGCCGCCGGTAAAGACCACGCCGCTGGACAGCGTGTCAGTACTGTCGATCACTGCGTCGCCGTTACTGTCGAGCACCGCGTAATTGAGCATCTTACCGCTGAACGCATCGAGTTCGACCAGTTTGCCGCTACCAGAGCTGGCGCAAGGTTGCGTGGTATCCACGCTTGCCGTGGTGAAGACGATCCGCCCGAGCACCAGGCTGGCCTGGTTGAGTACACGCTCACCGGTCAGCGTGCTGTTATACAGCAGTGGCAAATACCAGCCCTTTTTCGCCGGGTAGGTCACCTCGTTCTGGCTGGTAGTGATCAACTGCCCCGAACTTCCCGAAAGCACCCCGGTCACCGCCTGAGCCAGCAGACTGGAGACGGTGATTTGTCCGCCCCCCCCGTTCGCGTCCCACACCGCGTAGAACGCCTGCAGGTCCTTGTTGGTCTGGTCCGCCGTCTCGTTGAGTTTTCCCGTGCCGAAAAACACCATCTTGCCGCCCAGGACATTGTCCGCCAGCAATGGCTGTGCGGTGATTGGCTGGGTAGCGCCACCGGCTGTGGTAAACAACGGCTGGCCGGCAAACGCCAGGCCCCAGGCATCCGGGGTGGTGCCACTCAGGTCAAACTTCCAGAGCCGTCCCTTGAGATCGCCGCCATAGGCTGCCTGCACCACATTCTGCGAGTTCACCTCGAGTTTCACCGAAGACAAGCCATTAGTGGTTTCGCTGCTGTCGATCACGACCTTCCTGATCAGGCTGCCGTCACGAATGTCCACCACGTACAACGCCGCGACCCCTGAATTGCTGCCGTAGCCGTTGGCAATGAACGCCGCCCACCGCCCATCCGCCAAGCGTGCCACCTCCGGACGGGCGTAGGCATAACCCAGGTCATTGAACGCGTTCGCCGCACTGGCAGTGACCGGCGCGCTGATTTCCCACAAGGCCTTCATGACATTGCCCGCCGACGCGTCGAACAACTGCAGCGCATAGAAGGTTCGCCCGCCCGCCCCCGTTCCGCCCAGTGCGAGGGTTTTCCAGGCACTGTTGAGCTGAGCATCGAACACGCCCACCTGCCCATCCACCAGAAACTTGTGGCTGACGCCGTTGATGTAGGCACTATCGGCGATGTAACGCAAAGACGGCAGCACGCTGGAAGGCATGTAGGCGTAGCGCCGGGCACCGTTGCCGGTATTGACGACGCTGACGAAACCGTCGTTGGCGTTGACCACCAGACTGGCGCTCATGTTGACCGCCTTGATCGCCAGGTAAGCGCTGTAGCTGGTGTCCCCCGACAAGTCCGAAGCGGTTTGATCCGAAGGTGCCGCCAGGACCAGCGGTGAATTGACGATATCGCCCAGCAACACACTGCGCGCCTTCAGGCCAGCCTTGTTGGTGCCCTTGCTCCACTCCACCAGATCGCTGCCCGTGATACCGCCGGGCAAGCCCTGGTCGAGAACGGCTTGCTGGGCCGTGGAAAAATTGGCGAAGGCCAATGGCACGACGCTGTTGCTCTGGTTGTTCCATGATTGATAGGTCGGTGCCGTAGCACCCGGCACGAGGGTGTTATCAGTGGACCACAGCACCGACGCGGTATTGACCGCGCCACTGGCGGTGAAACCGTAGGCCTTTATCGTGCCACGCCAGTCCTTGGGGTCGTAGCGGGTCTGGAAATAGTGGGTGGCGCTGGCGACACCACTGCCGCCGGAGCCGGCGGCGCACAACAAGGGCGTGTCCGAGGGCGTAAAGGCATCGGCGGGAGCTGCCATGAACAAGGCGAAAAAGACCCCGCTGAACAATCTCCAACGCTGCGTGCGGCTTTCAATATTTCGCATAAATGCTCTCCACCACACTGCGTGAGCTGCCCGCAATGCCCACGGCGGTGACCCGGTACAAGGTCACCGAGGTGTTACTCGGCACGTTCACCGCGGCCAGGCTGGTGCCTATGTTCTGCACCCCATAGAAGCCGGCGCCCGCCGCGATCCAGGTCACCCCCGAGGTGGAGTTGAACCCGGCCGCCTTGAGGGTCGACGATTCGGCAGGCGGTGCGCACCGCAAAGTGCCGCTGCACACCGGCAACGAATAGCTGTCGAGCTGAACCGCGCTTTCGCCTACGCGCAACACCGCTTCGGCAGCCTGGAATGACTGGTTGCGCAAGCTCAGGCTACCGGCCATTTTTTCCTGCAGCGTGGCGTTTTGCATCGACGATATGCCAATCAGCGTCAGCAGCAACAGGAACACCAGGCTGACCAGCAGCGCCATGCCGCGCTGGCAACCAGGGGACACACGCACCGGCCCGCCCTTCATGGCAGACGGTTGCGCAAGGCGGCAACCACGTTGAAGGTTTGGTCGCTCACCCGGTGGTTCGGGTCGGTGAGGGTCAGGCTCAGGCGTACGCTACGGATGCGCGCCGGGTCCGACGGGTTGCTGCTGTAAGTGGACACCGCCGAATCGGCGGCCGAGCTGGCGAGGCCGAAGCTCACGTCGAATGCACTGACGTTATCGACCAGCGTTTGTTCGAGTGGCTTTCCCCTGCCGACACCAAGGGTCAACTGACCGTCCTTCAAGCCGTAGATCATTCGCCGGATGGGAAACGCCAGTTGCCCTGTGGCTGGTGCGCGCAGGTCGGAGTAAGCCGTCGCGCTGCTTCGGCAATCGGAAACCACCGTCCAGGCCGGCTTGCCGCCATTGCTGCCGACGTCCGCCGTCACCAGGGTTAACTTGAGAGCTGCGTTATCCCAACTGATCGGTTTTATCTGGCTGGCAGCGAAATCACCCTCTTTGCTGGCATCGGTGATCGTCCCCAGGCAGCCGAACATGCCGACCATGCGGATTTCCTGGATCATCTTGCTCAGTACGAAGCGCGCGTCCTCCTGCATGGCCGCGGCGGCATTCTGGCTGATGTAGGTGTTTTTTGCGGCGATGAACACCTGCACCACACCCAGGACCACCACCAGGCTCAACGCCAGGGCAATCAGCAACTCGATCAGGCCGAATCCGCGATTGGAGCGGCTCATGGCGTGGCCACCGGGTCGGCGGTTGCGCGGCTTGTGAGGACGAAACTGCGCCTTGAGTTAGCGCTGTTGGCGGCCCGCGAGTCGTCCCAATTAATGGTGATGGTGTACACCCGCTGGTTCAGGGAGATACTGCCGGTCGCCGTGGCACCACCGAAATTGACGATGTTATGGGTGAAATCGTAGAGATCCTGGTCCCGGGCGACGTTGAGATTGCCCGCGGTCGGCGGTGTCACGGTGTAATCGGCGGCGGCATTGGCGCGAATGCGGTCCAGCATGTCGTAGGCGATAAAACTGGCCTGGCTGGTCATGCGCGCACTGTCAGTGTATTTCAAGGCATTCAATTGAACGGCGGCCGCGCCCAACAGCCCCACGCCCAGAATCAGCAACGCCACCAGCACTTCGATCAACGTCATGCCCTCCTGGGCATGCTTGCTCCATGGCCTCATCCGCAACTTCCACCCAATAGAATTCGTCCGTTCAAACACACATTCAGCATCCTGCTTTGCGTTCCGAGCACATAGCTGATCACCACTGCCGTGGAGGGTGACGACAGCCCGCCCAAATTGTTGAAATCGATGGCCGACACTCCCGAGGTTAGCGTCAGAGTCGCACCGCTGCTGATCGGTGGAACAACCCGCAATACATTCGCCGGGGTGCCCGTACCGTCATAGACCGACAACTCCCCTGTCCACACGCCCCCACCCGCCGTGGGTCGTACCCGAATGGTCACGCCGCGATCGATCGCTTCGAGTCGGGCAAAGTTGAGGCCACGTTGCAGGTCCCTTATCTCGGTGTCGGCCTTGGTGCTTTGCGACGAACGAATAAACGCCGGGACCACCAGGGTGATCAGGGCCAGGAAAATCGCCAACGCAACCAACAACTCGATCAACGTGAAACCTTTTGTACGATGATCCATCGTTGCTCTCTGCTGCCGTCGGCTATACCTGCTCCACGCGCTAGAACATTCCAGGGAGGAAAATCTCATGCGTGAGCAAGGTTTCAGTCTGATTGAATTGCTTATGGGACTCGCAATTCTCGGGATTGTTCTGCAACTGGTCAGTCCGGCATTCGCTGCGCTGACAGAATCGAAGCATCGCGAGGAAGCGGCGAAGTCACTGGCCAGCGGTCTGCGCAGTGCAAGGAGCGAGGCGGTATCGCGCGGTCAGGTCGTCGTCGTTCACGGCATAAACGATGACTGGAGCCAGGGCTGGCGAATTATCCTGGATGTCAGCGGCAAGGGGCACGAGGACCCTGACAATCCGCTGCTGACAGAGCGTCGCAGCGGAATTGGCGTGGCGATTTTCGGCAACCAGTATGTCAGGACTGCCGTACGATTCGGCCCAGGGGGTGAGCCGGTGTCCGGAGGTTTCCAGGCAGGGACATTGCATGTTTGCGCTGCACGCGAAGCGCAAAGCGAGCACCAGGTGGTGCTGGCCTCGAACGGTCGCATCAGCCTGCGCAGTGAAAAGACCACACAGGCGCTATGCGCAACCTGAAGGATCAGAGCAGCGAACGGACCCGGAGTTCTTTTGGCATGGAGAACGTGATGTTCTCTTCACGCCCGGCCAACTCATCGGCCCCGGTAGCACCCCAGGCCTGCAATTGCTGAATCACGCCGCGCACCAGGACTTCCGGAGCGGAAGCGCCAGCGGTGATACCGATCCGCTCGACACCGTCGAACCAGCTCTTGTCGAGGTCCTCGGCACCGTCGATCAGGTACGCCGGGGTTGCCATGCGTTCGGCCAGTTCACGCAGGCGATTGGAGTTGGAGCTGTTCGGGCTACCGACCACCAACACCACATCGCATTCGTCGGCCAATTGCTTGACCGCGTCCTGGCGGTTTTGCGTGGCGTAGCAGATGTCGTCCTTGCGCGGGCCGCCAATTGCCGGGAAACGCGTACGCAGGGCGTCGATGACGCGACTGGTATCGTCCATGGACAAGGTCGTCTGGGTGACGAACGCCAGTTTATCCGGGTTTTTCACCTGGAGTTCGGCGACGTCCTTTTCATCTTCGACCAGGTAGATCGCCCCACCGTTGCTGGCATCGTACTGGCCCATGGTGCCTTCGACTTCCGGGTGACCGGCGTGGCCGATGAGGATGCATTCACGTCCATCGCGGCTGTAGCGGGCGACTTCGATGTGCACCTTGGTGACCAGCGGACACGTGGCGTCGAACACTTTCAGGCCACGGCCGGCGGCTTCAGTACGGACGGCCTGGGACACGCCGTGGGCACTGAAGATCACGATCACATCGTCCGGCACCTGGTCCAACTCTTCGACGAAGATCGCCCCGCGGTTACGCAGGTCTTCGACGACGAACTTGTTGTGAACCACTTCGTGGCGCACATAGATCGGCGGCCCGAAAACCTCCAGGGCGCGATTGACGATTTCGATCGCCCGGTCCACACCGGCGCAGAAGCCACGGGGGTTGGCGAGTTTGATTTGCATGCTGTGCCTCGTGTCTTGCGCGCAAGAAATAGCGAAAACCGTGAAAAACAACTGTGGGGACGGGCTTGCTGTGGCGAGGGGATTTATCCCCGTTCGATTGTGAAGCAATCGTAGACCATTCAGCGCGTTCTCATTCAATAACGCGCTGACTGGATTCAAGGGCGCTTCGCACCCCAACGGGGATAAATCCCCTCGCCACAAAGGCTCGCTCCCACAAGTTACAGCGCTTTGACGGAGATGATTTCCACGTCAAAGGTCAGCGTCTTGCCTGCCAGTGGATGGTTGAAGTCGATGGTCACTTGCGTGTCATCGAACTCTTTGACCACACCCGGCAATTCAGTATTGGCCGCATCGTTGAAGATCACCAGCAAACCTGGCGACAGGTCCATATCCTGGAACTGTGAGCGCGGGATGATCTGCACGTTTTGCGGGTTGGGCTGGCCGAACGCGTTTTCCGGCTCGATGCTCAGGGTACGCTTGTCGCCCGC
>Ga0207713_1003835_pt1 | contig 10056 bp, 18 predicted proteins | sample KBSS64metaG_FD_184404 | JGI IMG/M metagenome (GOLD analysis project Ga0207713, IMG submission 184404) | Switchgrass rhizosphere microbial communities from Kellogg Biological Station, Michigan, USA - KBS S6-4 metaG (SPAdes) (version 2) | ecosystem: Host-associated > Plants > Roots > Rhizosphere >...
GAATGTTCTTCGTCTGGTTTGTAATCTTAGTTAAATTTTTCTTTGCTGGTATTTTAGCTTGAACAACGGTTAAGCGAACACCCGCTGTGATCTTTTCATCGTTTAGACGAGCTGTATCCAATAACCCCACCCGTTTCATAGCTCCTGCTATACGCTTAAACCACGTTTCATCTGGCTTAATCTCCTCCCTAGGATGTAAAGGTAACAACTCAATCGCACTTGAATGGTCTACTTGTTTCACCTCTGCTATAGGTTGCACTACCTCTTCTGCCGTATTCCCTAACAAGGACAGGATCTCACCTAAACTAAGTATCTGGTCTTTAGTGTAAGCCGCTAATACACACTTATCAAACACAGATACAACTTTCTTATCTACAGACTTGCCTATTTCTAATGTATTAAACGCTATATAATCGTCTAAAGCGTATCGAATATATTGTACAATCTCATTAACCCTTTCAGACTTAATCGCTATACGGCACTGGAATTGAAAACACTCACCTTTAATCTTCTCTTCTGCTTCCTCTATATACGGCTTTAACGGTTCCGGGAAGGCTTTCCCTAATACACGAACAGCTTTATCTTGTAGTTTACGACCTATCGAAGACCAAGCAGGCTTTTCATTACCTTGTAGGTAACTGTCATACATATCCACTGCTCGATCTCTCCAATCATATTTACGTCTGATTAGCCACTGTATAAATATTTCCTCCCCTGTATATAAATCCAGCTCAGATAAGTCTCGAAGGAACAGGCCGTTTTTACCTTGTTTTAAGGGGAGAAAGAACGCTTCCGATAAATACCCCTCGAAGAAGCTAAACTCCTCTGTAGGGCGGTCTCTGGCTCTTAAAACAGTACTCTGAGTTGTATCTATGTGACTTGGGGCTATAACATAGGTATTTACCTTCTCTTTGGTTAAGTGACACTCTACACCGAAGACCGAATCGTTAATCTGATCCAGTACTTCGGTAAAACAATTCCCTACATCTTCAACAGGAATAAACACATTAGCTAGGTTATGGTAGTCTGGGTATATCTTTTTAATTATCATCGTCTCCCACCTCTTATATGTTTTAGAATCATTAAGCTATTCATCATCTGCATTCCGCTGCTAAACACTAGGCTTGAAAGATTAACAAGAATTAATAATGAAACTGTACTCATTATGAATCACTCCTTATTTTCTTTTACGTGGTTTTGGGCTTGCTTTAGGTGCTTTTGGTACTTCTGGGTGGAAACGTTGCATACGAGTCTTACCTACACGTTCCGGAGTCTGTAACCGTTCGTGCACTTTCTTTACTACAGTAGTAGGTTTACGAATGATCTCTACAGTATCTTTAAAGTTACGGACTGTCTTAGACATTGTAGCCTTAGCCGGCTTATAGACCTCATCAAAGTTCCCACCGTTGTCTAAATGCCTCTTCACAAACACCGGCGGCGAACTAAGTTTTGAAAATCCACCAATGGTAACCAACAGTTTTAGAATAAACCCAGTGAAACTTGCAGGGGTAGGCGTACCGAACAATACCCAACCGATCACCAGAAGAAAGATAGAATAGTATACTTGAACCAGAGATAAATTCTTGACATTTGTCCACCATGTGTTAAAATAGTTCCTATAGCTGTCGAATATCCAGCACGTACAGGCGAGAGGACTTACTAGACCGAGCACTAGTAGGTCAAAGAATCTACGACCGTTTTTCCACAGCATAGGGACAATTGTTGAAATGAGTACGATATCGAATAGGACAAGGGTAACTACTTCGAACGAGCTGATGTTGTGGGGGAGCGCAATATTCTTCATTGTAGAAGTACCCATACTAGAAATGATATCAGACACCTTATTTAACAGCTGAAATCCTTTCTGGAACGCAATTGGGAGAACTGTTGTAAATCCGGCCACGACGAACCATCTTTTCATAATTGTTTTTAAATCCATTGGTTGTGCGTGTTTACCTTTCTTATTGAACACAGGGATCATTCGTTTAATCCCCTCTAAGATAGTAAGAACCGTTACAAGACCGATAGAAGCTAAGCTAAACATATAGGTAGTATTCTCAAACCATTCATTGTCAAAGATCCATAAAGGTGTTTTAAGAATAAGATCCGAACATAATTCGTATAACCAAGCCATAAGGTTAACTGACCCCTGTGCAATATCATGGGGAAGATTATCCCACCATTCACGAATTGTGGTGAGTAGTTCACCAATCTGGCTTAAAGCACCGGGAGCTTCCTTCGCAATCTCAACCGTGGAGTGGATGTGGGTTTTTAGGTTAGTAGGGTTAGAGAGGGTAGCTGCGTATGCGCTAGACGTTCTTGTAGTAAGTAGTGTAGAGGAGATAACTGCGAAAGGGAGTAACATTGCTTTTAAAATAGACTCCCTAGTGCTGGTAAGTTTTTGAACATGTACTGAGCTAGATAGAACAGAATCAACACTGTTGGAACCGACACGAGCACTTGCACTAACCCTTTTATAATGTCTGTTGTTAGGTTTGTTGCCATGTCTCTTTTGTTCATCATGCGTAAGATGCCCGCCACTCCTAACATCACCATTGACATTGCAATTCCGGCGCTCACGGATATGGCCGCCAGTGACCGACCCCATTCTAAAATCTGATCCGGTGTTATTCCGCCACCCGTTGTTTCCACCGTTGCTGCGAATGCTCTCGGTGCCATTTGAATACTTGCCGCTAACACTATGGTTAAACCCCTTACTAACTTCTTTAGCTTCTTTGCCTTTCTTATCTGCTGTACATCCGTTCCCGCTAATACCTCCTCCTTTAGACTGTTTACCATAAAAAGCATTGTGTCTTCCTCAGATCCTTTAACTGATAGTTCACGCACCGGACGAATATAAGAAACACCTTCAACCATACCTTTAGTACCAATATTTATTTTCATAACTGATCTCTCCTTTAAGTTTATTTTATTATCTGTTGATGTTTGAACCTGGTGAACGTTTCATATCATTCATACGTTGACGATAAGAATCTGAAGAGGAACCATAACCTGACTCTCTACTACTTCTTTTAGAACCGGAGTTAAATGAAGGATCAAACTCATGAAAGTATTTGAATCCCGCTACCACTGCCGATCCCGCCGCCATAACTACCGCCACCGAAGCCCCTACCATAACAATTCCGCTAATCATCATAATAAATCTCTCCTTTAGAATAAGAATGGTAAAACATTTTCAAAAACAAAGTTTAGTGTACTTAAAGAGTATTGAAGAAACAAATCAATAAAGTTAGTTGCCATATCCGATAAACTTTCATTAAACCTCTCCATTGCTGTATTAAATAGTTCGGAAGGATCTTTATGTTCGTATATGTTACAGTCACCAGGAGAAGGTAATTCTGGTTGCTCATTAGAGTTTATTAAAAGGGTGCCGTCCTTATTCACATATTGTTCCGGATTAATGAAATTATTTTGTTGATCTTTTAAGCCTAGGTGTAGATGAGCGCCAAAGGAATGGCCGGTATTCCCTGACTCAGCTATAATATCCCCTGGGTTGACGTGATCGCCTTCTGCAACATTAAATCTACTCAGATGACCGTATATAACCCGGTGACCCTCTGCTGTATCAATAAAGACCGTTTTACCTGAATTAACTGATCCATAATCTGCTAGATGAATAGTACCTTCTTCGACAGCTTTCAACTTTGTTCCCTCGGGCATTGCAATGTCTAAACCCCGGTGCGGAATTGCACGGAAACCTTCTTGTTGATTAAACAGTGATGTTATTCTAAACATTTTCCATTAACTCCTTTTTTTCTTAATTTTAACTCTAAAATCGATACCCATTTCAACCCCCAACGAGACCCTTATAAGACCCTAATACCATTCGACCCGCTAAAAAGATATATACATAAAACCGCTCTATAGAGCCTTTTTCGAGAGGTATTTTACAAAATACCAGGGTATTAAGGTATTTGGGTAGTAGGGTATTTAAGGAAAGTAACCCTCTCTCACCCACACCCATATATTTCTTATCAAAAGTCGTCTAATCGAGCCTTAATTTCCTCGTCCGAAGCCTCTTTTTTAGCTAGTTCGATACCACCTAAATCCAGTGTCTGACTTTGTAGCACTTCGACATTACTCGACATAGTAGGGGATACGGCAGAGCGAACACCCTGCCTATACTTAATCCCATCCCTTACCAGACCCCTTATTACCGAGGAGAAGTCTTCTGTATCCAACAAAGGTGTTACATAGTCGATAATGTCTTTATCCTTCTTATCCCTAAGATAGAGTGACGGCCGCTTACCCATCTTACCTGCCACCTTTCTTAGTACCCTTACGAGACTGCCTGATTCCGTACTTTCTTAGCCCTCTAACATTTGAGTAGCTTCCTAGAAAGACAGTGTTAACTCCTTGGATCTTGTTCTCTAGGTACGGTTTAAGTGCCTCGGCCCCACCACCTGTGTAGATAATGTTATTTACGAAAGCCCATGAGTTAATGAGCACTGTATTAAGTGTAGCGATAATATTATTTGCGTGGTTATCAAACACTCGATCTATCAAAGGGCTGATATCTCTTCCTTTAATCTCCTTCGACTGGATGACTGCAGGGAGTTTACCGTCAGGAATAGGGGCACTAAGCTCCTCCTCTAAATACTTACCTACTTGCAAGTAAGAGGAATATAAACCCTGGTTATCCTGGCGAGATAGCGACTGCTGCTCTTCTAGTGCGTCTACTGTGAGAATATTTAGTGTTCTGGCTCCTATATCTACGAGTACGTTAAACCCTTTTGCAATATCCATGTTGATAATCTCCCCGTTATCGTCTAACATAATGTCACACAGGCTGCCGAATGGTTGCTTTTTAATGTCTACATTCTCGACTGTAATTGTTTTCTGTACATAATAGATGCCATCTGTGCTAATTCCTACTCGGTGGGTGCCCATCGCCTGCTGTACGAGATCAAAGCGACGTTCCGGTGTATCGAATTTTAAAGGTAAGTTCATCATAAGCATGTCAACAACACTCTCTGTACCAGAGCACATCATCCCTAGTGCTGTCTTAAGCAGGATCGGAAAGTTAGGTGTACTGTGCTTGTGATCCGCTGACTCCCAACGAATGTTAGGATCTAGCTTAGCTGCATAGTCGCCTACTAAGAATCGTTCCCCGTCTACCTCTGCGGAAATGTAACGTAAGTTTTTGTTATCCATGAAATCGTCTTTAGGTTTAGGTTGGAAGGGGGTAACGAATGACGGAATTAAATCTGGTGACCCACTCCCATCATATTTAACTCTCCCGTAACCGTCATCAATTGCAGCGATGTTGTAATTCTCTTCTGTTCTTTTCATATTAATCTCCCCCTTAGTCTGAGTTTATCAGATCGTCTCTGACTCTGTAGCACTTTATCTGATAATTTAATTATACGTCGATCCAGATAAATATTGCACGTACCAGAAAAAAAATTAAAAAAAAAAGAAGAGGGGTTTAATCCTCTTCTTTAAACTCACGTTGATCGAGTGTAACCTTAAAATTCACCCCTTTTCGATAAAGCATTAAACCTAAGTTCCCTTTTAAACTATCTTTGAGGCTAGTAGTACATACTGCGTCTAACTGGTCGAGTGCGGTTGTTATTTCTCCTAACAACCTAAGCTCCATCAAAGGGGTAACCATCTGATACAGGTAGGGTGCGACAATACCATGCAAATTAATTTGATTACATACAGAGTGGGCAAAGTCGTTATAGATTCTCACAAAAGTTTCTCTATCCTCCTCAGGAACTGCTTCTTGAACATGATCTGGGATAAATCGTACCACGATGTCAGAACCAGACAGATTAACTTTTGGGGCGAAGTAAGTGTCTACTAAGATATCTAACACAATATCTGCAGTAACCCAATTAGGGAAGAAGGGGTTAGCCATTTTACCTCTCCTCCTGCTTATATTGGCCGTGTGTATCATAACCGCAACGTAAGCAATAGCCCGCTTGTTCTATGTCATTACTCGAATAACCGGTACTAACTGCGTATGTTTCCCAATCATGACCTTTATCAGCACATATCATTGAATCGATTATAACCTGGATATCCTCCATAACTGCCTTGGCTGATTCTATATTTTCAAATACAATTTGTATAGGTTGCTCTGCTGGTGATTTATCCTGATCCTGCATGTTACCTAGAAGAAGAACCCCGTGGTTAGAAGAAAGCTCTATATTTGCACTTACAAACACTGTACCCTTACCTAATCGAGCCTCGAAAGTTGTATTATTACCAATATTACTTTGTATAATCATTTATTTTTCCTCCTTAAATATCCCATGCACCGTATGACCAGGTGCTTGCAAGTTTGTTACAATCAATACAGTAACGATCGTAAGCTACACAGCCCAGGTTCTCGTACGAATGGTTCTTATCGTCTAAGTTAGTACTACCGCAGTGATAACACTTTAACGGTGCTAGATCCTTTTCTGATAAGTAGCCTTGTTTAATCTGCTCCTCGATGTACTCCTTGGAGGTCTGCATTATAACTTAACTCCCTCGATATTCCCTACTTTAAAGAAATCCGGTTTATAATTAAATTCCTCCATCCACTTCATAAGTGTGTCATTGAGGCGGGATTCTAATTCAGTGAAAGCCTTTTGCTCCACTCGATCTAAGTAACCTTCTGCAACCTCTCCTACTTCCTCATACATTTGATCGGAAATCATTTCTAGTATATTGTCCACGTCTATGTTAACGGAAGTGATAGGGTCTGTTACTTGACCAACGTAAATGACTTCCCCTTCGTCCTCCTGCGCCTTTGCGTCTTCAATTGCTTCCTCTTTAGTGTTGAAATAATCGTGCGGGCGGAAAACCTCGTCACTCGTATCCCAAATCCATTTACCTTCATTATTGTTCGCCATCAGCTGTCCTCCCCTTTCCCATCCAATCCTTTATCGACTGCACTGCCTATTTCTATAAAGGCGGTGATCGTTAATGCAAGAACTACACATATCTTTGTACTATACTCTCCTACGTTAGACTGACCATACATATGCTTGTTATAGACCGTCCATACAGAGCCAGCTAACATGTAAAAGAAAAAGAATTTACCTAGAATACTGAACATGGTTTATTCTTCACCCTCCCCGGAAGCTTCTCTTAGCGTCCATTCAAATCCTGCAGCTTTCATTAACAGGTTCATTGTTTCAACGCCCGGAATAATATCACCTTCAAAGATAGCATGTACTGTATCGTAGGGTAACCCTGCTTCGTCTGCTAACTTCTCTCGTGACCATTTTAAGCGATCCTGGCGAGCCATTACCTTACCCAATGAATCTAGTACAAACTTGCGATATGGATCAGTCTCCCATAGTTCCTGTTGTACATCTGCAAATGTTTTAATTTTACCCATTTGTTTCTCCTCCTGTGGATTACTCATTTTCTCCTTCAAGAAGCTGTACAACTTCTCAGTGAATATGCCCATTATAGCCCACCATCCCTACCCTTTACAAGAACTTATTTACCTAAAGTCAATCTTTGTTATAACCCGTTAATACGAACATATTTTTGTTGCTCGGCGTTGTCTAGCTTAATTTGAATCTCTTCAACCGCTTTCTCGACTGTCTTGTAAGCGGTACTATCTCGGCCTGATCTATTGTGTACCTCTGCTCTTAAGTTAAGGACATCTTGGAATTCCTTTTTAAGGAACCAAATATCTCTATAAATAGCCTTAGCAGATACTGGCTCCCCTATCCCAATAAGCTTAGGAGTAGTAAGAGCAGTGTCATACGCCTTTACATCTAACCCGATCTTTATCTCTTCTAGCCTACTTAGTTCGTCTTTAAGAACATGATAAGGTTCTTTGTGCCCGATATTTATTCTCAGAAGTTCAATGCTCTTTTTATAGTCATTTATCCTATCTTCTAGACAGTGAACTTCCTCGTAGATGTCCCTGCCTTTAACAAAAAAGTCCATGTTACACCTCTTTAAACGTTTTTATAGAGAAGTTGTGGAGCTCCATTTGCGCTGTGTTGTATGCCTTCTGGATAAGATCATAAGCTGAGCTGTCTACGCCTAAAGTCTCTTCAGCGGCACCTAATGCTCGTTCAGCTGTAAACACGTTCTCGTTTAGCTGTACCATAGTATTATAAATGTATTGGGCAGTTAGTTTTGATTGCTTCATAATAATTTATCCTCCTAGGGGACTACTTAGCTTAAGCATCCCGTATAATGTAAATATTCCTGTTAAAGGTAATAAAGGGTCGAGGGTAGGAGCCTTAAATGGGTTATGTGTTGGTTCCTCGACCGGTGTTACTTTTGGCTCCTGGACTTTCTTATGTGTAACGGGCTTTTCATATGTAGGACGTTGCTCTAATGCTGTAACCCTTTGCTCAAGCGCTACGGTGTTGGTTCTGTATGCTTGCCTTGTAGCTTCCATTTGCAGATTAAGTTCACTGATCTTGTAATCTTGGTATCTCTGATGCTGCATAAGGTAAGCGTACTTCCCGGCTATAAGATTTGCTGAGATGAAAAGTAACAATAGTAGTAGGAGTACGAGAAGTCGCTTAAGCCGTTTACGTTTATCTGGCTTGCGTTTCTCCTTCACTTGTTAGTCCTCCTCTCGTTCTTGCGTTTCTCCTTCACTTGTTAGTCCTCCTCTCGTTCTTCCATTTCGCTTTCTGTAGTAAAGCAATTAGGGCAAAAGCTTTCGCTGCAACAGGGGCAGCTAGTTAACCATACGTTACACTCTGTACATTTTTCCATTTAATTTCCCTCACCTTCTGGAAAGTATTTTACGATCTGAACACCTACTAAGAACTGGGTACTCTCATCAATTGGGATATCTACCCGCTCTCCATCGTGGTCTCCGTAAAAGATAAGTTCCTCTACAGGGCGGTGAGTGCGTTTGTCATCCTCTTCAGGCTCTTCAAGGATAGCGTGGCGTTTGGTTAACTCATGATCTACTGGAACAGATAGGCCACAGTAGAAATCTGTCTCCATTACACATCCTCCGGCTATATTACCTGAAATATGTGCTACTACCTGTGCTGTCATATTTTCATAGCGGAAAGTGTAAAGAACTACGTGCTCTGAATCAAAATTGATTGTATCCTCTGGGTTATAATACTTAATTGTCTCCATTTAATTTTCCTCCTTTAATTACCAACCGAAATGCATCGGCATATAGCCTTGTTGTTGAGTACGGATAATGTCACGTAAGTCTGTTTTAGGTTCCTGGATGTCTGTTTCGGTTACACGAATCAAGAACCGCCATTCATGGTGTTTAGCAGGTACCCCGGTATGCAGCTCCCACCAGTCCCACATAATAGGCGTACAAGAAGGTGCTTCGAATGTAGTGAGCTCTCCGCTCTTTACACGATCAGTAACTTGTTGATTAACCATACTGTATAGTTTAGAATCTGGAACGTCCGGTACGTCTAGCTCTAAATTGTGGCCGGTGCTTTCTGTTAGGAATTGAGTTAAGCAAGATGTCCCTGTCACAAGTAGATGAAAAATAGGAGCGTCCATCTCTTCCTGCGCTTGAATATTAGGTGGTTGCTTAATCTCCGGCTTTAGCTCTGCTCCTCTAGGAACCCCGTCCGTATGCCAACCAGGAATAGCAGGGCACATACCAGGAAGTAACATGTGTATCTTAGTGTCTACGATAATATGTTTCTTTGTCATCTGTAAGTCCATCGCACCGATAGCAGCACGGGTTAGATCTCCTCCATACTTTAGAGCATCATCTAGCGAAGCATTATGCAGTCCTAGTGTGTTCTTTACTAGCTCCTCAGACGGTTGTTCAATTGCTTCTCCGAAGTGCATTGGGTTTCTGTTAAACTTCATTTTCATTTAATTTTCTCTCCTTTAACTTTGGTATATTTACATTGTACAAGCTTATATGCTATAAGTCAATACCCTTTTAAAAAAAAATTTCTAGGGAGTTTTTAGCTCCCCACGTTTACACGGAAGTTTACAGCATCGATTGGGATATATTTAAGGATCGTCTTTAACTCATCTAACTTAGTAATCACTTCATCCACGGATACCTGTTTACCAGATACATTGAAATTAAAATTATACTCCACTTTAGATGTACTTTTAGGTGTA
>Ga0207713_1003839_pt1 | contig 10047 bp, 9 predicted proteins | sample KBSS64metaG_FD_184404 | JGI IMG/M metagenome (GOLD analysis project Ga0207713, IMG submission 184404) | Switchgrass rhizosphere microbial communities from Kellogg Biological Station, Michigan, USA - KBS S6-4 metaG (SPAdes) (version 2) | ecosystem: Host-associated > Plants > Roots > Rhizosphere >...
GAACCGGAGGCCTTAATGCTTTCCGCACACTCGAAGGCGCATGTGGATTGCGTCAGCCGTGTTTTGAAAAATGCCGAACACCTGCCGCAGTTGCCTGTGCCGGGCTTGATACTCGACTCCTGGCGCCGCTCCATGGAGCAACACCATCTGGACCCTGGCTCATTGCAAGGGCCACGGATCCTTTCGCAGAACGTGTTGCAGGAGTGCCGCGAGCGCTCCGAGTTGTTCCTGCGCATTGCCAGCGAAGAAGTCGCCCGCCTCCACGGTCGCGTGCGTGACGCTAACTACTGCGTGCTGCTCACCGATGCCCAGGGTCAGACCATCGACTATCGCGTGGAAACCTCCATCCGCAATGACTGCCGTAAAGCCGGTCTGTACTTGGGCACCTGCTGGTCAGAAGGCGAAGAAGGCACCTGTGGCGTGGCTGCGGTGCTGACAGCGAGAACACCGATCACGGTGCACAAACGCGATCACTTTCGCGCCGCGTTCATCGGCCTTACCTGCTCGGCCGCGCCGGTCTTCGACCCGCGCGGCGAATTGCTCGGAGTGCTCGACGTGTCCGCGGTGAGTTCCCCGGACGACCGCCGCTCCCAACATTTAATCCGGCAGATGGTGGTGCAGAGCGCACGGGAAATCGAACAGGCGTTTTTCATGAACAGTGCCCAGGGTTACTGGGTGCTGCGCGCCCACAACAGCCCGGGCTATGTCGACAGCCAACCCGATTACTTGCTCGCCTGGGATGATGACGGCCGTTTGCAGGCACTGAACCCGGCGGCGCGGCAATTGCTGCTGCAAAGCTTTGGCCAACTGCCGGAACACATCGGCCAGGTGTTCGATAAGCAGTTGTTGCATCGGGCCAGCGACGAATCGCTCTGCGTGCTTCACGGCCAAGGTGGCCACCCTGCGCTGCACGGACGCCTCCGCGGGCCACGTCGGGTGAAACGCAACCCATCGCGCCCGGTATTGACACCCGCCGAGCTCGATCCGCGACTGGAAGAAAGCCTGCGCCTTGCAGTGCGGGTCAAAGACCGCAACCTGCCGGTGCTGATCCAGGGCGAGACCGGCTCCGGCAAGGAAGTCTTCGCCCGTCAGTTGCACCAGGCCAGCCAGCGCCGTGAGCGTCCGTTCGTTGCAGTGAACTGCGCGGCGATCCCGGAGAACCTGATCGAAAGCGAATTATTTGGCTATGTCGCCGGTGCCTTCACGGGCGCCTCGAGCAAGGGCATGCAAGGTCTGCTGGAGCAAGCCGACGGCGGCACGCTGTTTCTCGATGAAATCGGCGACATGCCCCTGCCCTTGCAAACCCGCCTGCTGCGGGTTCTGGCCGAAGGTGAAGTGGCGCCACTGGGCGCTTCACGGCGCAAAGCGATCGACCTTCAGGTCATCTGCGCAAGTCACCGCGATCTGGAAACACTGGTCGCCGCGGGCGAATTTCGCGAAGACCTGTACTTTCGTTTGAGCGGAGCACGCTTCCAGTTGCCGCCGCTGCGCGAACGCAGTGACCGCCTGGCGCTGATCAACCGGATTCTCGATGAGGAATCGACGCTTTGCGCAGAATCCATGCAACTGGGAGGCGCGGCGCTGGAATGCCTGCTTGGCTACCGCTGGCCAGGTAACGTTCGCCAGTTACGCCACGTGCTGCGTTATGCCTGCGCGGTGTGCGATACAAACCTGATTCAGGTCAGCCATTTGCCCGAACAACTGCAAGGCCACCGGCTTAATGGCCCAAGCGCCGGCGCCACCGTTGATTGCTGCGCGAGCCCGGAACGCCAGACACTGCTCGATGCCCTGGTGCGTCACCGCTGGAAACCCACCGCCGCCGCCAAGGCTTTGGGCATTTCCCGGGCAACTCTGTATCGCCGGGTGCATCAGCACGGCATTGACATGCCTGGTAGAAGCCAGGCGGAATGACCATGGACCGGTGGCCGACGTGAAGCCGTCCTCAGGACCTTAAAGCTTGAACTGCGCTACCAGGGCATTGAAGGAGACGGCCAGCCGCGACAGTTCCTGGCTCGAAGCGCTGGTCTGGTTGGCATCCGCAGCGGTCTGGGTCGAGAGGTCCTGGATGTTCAGCAAGTTACGGTCCACCTCACGGGCGACCTGGGCCAGTTCCTGGGTGTTGGTGGCCAGCGACAGGCTCTTGCCCATGGCAGTGACGGCCCCATTAGCGCCCGATTGCACGGTACTGATCATGCCTTCGATTTCTACGGTCGAGGCTTGGGTGCGGTGGGCGAGCGCGTGCACTTCATCGGCCACCACCGCAAACCCACGCCCCTGTTCGCCAGCACGGGGGCTTCGATGGCAGCGTTGAGCGCCAACAGGTTGGTCTGTTCGGCAATGCTGCGGATCACGTCCAGTACCTTGCTGACGTCTCGAATGTGCCCGGCCAGTTCGGTCGCCGTCTCAGTCGACTCCTACGTCCATTGAACGTTTGACGGCACTTACCGACAGTATGGACGGGGCCGCTTTGCTCATCCTGTCGGGCCAACACTTGGGTTTTCTGCCGCAGTTTTACGGTGCCAAGCATGAAGCATTAGGGCAGTTGCACTCACTTAACCCTGAGCAGTTGCGCTATGAGGTTGTCTTTCATGCAGCGGTTCGACACTCGACTCGCCAGAGTGAGCTGGTGAGCTGGTGAGCAGCTTCTTGACAGAGTTGATCGACATTTTTGGGGCGAAATCGGTCAGCGCCTGACCACTTGATTTGACTAACTCCGACTCAATTATCGCGGCGCAACAGCGAGGAACTCGCCCGCACCTGCAACTGCGGCGCAAGGATGATCGACTCTGCGGCCTCTCCCTTGATGCGTTTGAGCAGCAACTCCACCGCATGCCGCCCCATCTGTGCCATCTGCAGGCGCACGCTGGTCAGTGGAACGATGAGTTCATTGGCTAGCGGGATGTCGTTGAAGCCGACGACGGCAATGTCCTTGCCCGGCTGCAACCCTTTGTCGCGGGCGGCGCCCATCAGGCCAATGGCAAGGAAGTCGTTGACCGCGAAAAACGCCTGAGGGCGTGGGTTGAGCCCCAGCAGATACTCGCCTTGTCGGTGTCCGGTGTGGCTGTCAAAAGGACCATTGAGGATCCACTCCGGGCGCAGGGCGACGCCTTGTTCACGGTAATAGCGGATGAATCCGCGGGTACGATCAGCCCCGGTGGACGCATGCCGTTCACCCGCCAGGATCGCCACATCGCGACAACCCAGCTGATACAAATGTTCGGCCGCCAACCAGCCGCCCAATTCGTCGTCGCTGGCCGCCGAGAGGTGCCCTGCAATCTGCCGGCTGACCAGCACGTAGGGAATGTGCTTGCGTGCGAGCAGATCGAGTAAGGGCTGGTTTTCACCCACGTGCGAGTCGCCCACGATCAGCCCGGCCACTGAGCGGCGCAAGGCGTGCTCGGCACGTGCCAGTTGGCGCGGCTGCAGGTCGTCGGTATTGGAGACGAACGTGAGGTAGCCGGCCTCCTCCGCCGCGCTGTCGATGCTGTCATAAATGGTCGCCATCACCAGGTCGGTGAGGCGTGGCATGAGTACGCAGATCTCCTGGCTTTTGCGCAATTTCAGGTTGGATGCCTGCGTGTTCGGCCGATAATCCAGCTCCTTGGCCAGCGCACGAATACGCTCCACCACCTCAGCCGACGCCGCTCGCTCGACCCCGGTCGGGTCGCCATTGAGCACCCGCGACACCGTGGAGACGTGCAACCCGAGTGCAGTCGCCATGGACTTCAGGGTGGCGGGACGAGATTGATTCGGCATGTTTGAGAGTCTTCCAACCGTGCATTATTCAGCGCGCGATTCTACCTCAATCAGGCCTCCTTCCCGGAAAAAAAACCTTTACCCAAACGATTGACTAAAGCTATTCCTGTATCTACATTTCGGCAACCCAAACGTTTGGGTAACACAATAAAAATACGCCGGACGCGGCCGACTTTTTGACTTCTGCCATCATTTTGAAGAGTCAGATCCCTATGAAGAGCGCAGCTATTCCGTCTTTCCGCTACCAGATTTTCTTCCTGATCATGCTGATGGCACTGCTCAACTACATTGACCGCGGCGCGATTGCCTATGCCTCGGCGAGCATTCTCCCGGAGTACGGTTTCGACAAGGCCGACTGGGGCAAGGTCCTGGGTTATTTCGGTTACGGCTACATCCTCGGGGCGTTGACGGGCGGCATCCTGGCCGACCACTTTGGCGCCAAGCGCATCTGGCTGATTGCGGGTGCCACCTGGTCAATTTTCGAGATCGCCACCGCGTTTGCCGGTGACCTCGGGCTGGCATTCATGGGAGGCTCGGCCATGGCCGGTTTCGCCACTATCCGCGTGCTGTTCGGCTTTGCCGAAGGCCCGGCCTACTCGGTGATCAACAAGAGCGTGGCCAACTGGGCCACGCCCAAGGAGCGCGGCTTCGTGGTCTCGGTTGGACTGCTCAGCACACCACTGGGCGCGCTGCTCACCGCCCCGGTAGCGGTAGGTCTGCAAACCCTGACTGGCGGCTGGCGCAGCATGTTCGTGGTGCTGGGCGTGGTCAGTCTGGCGCTGCTGATTTTCTTCATGACGCGCTTCACCAACACCCCCGATAAGAACCCGCGGGTGTCCAAGGCCGAGCTCGACTTCCTGCGACGGGAACGCATAGCGGCAGCCAATGCTTCAACCCCGACCACCAGCGTTGCGCCGGTATGGCATTTCTTCAAGAACAAGGACCTGATACTCAATGCGGTCGGTTACTTCTCGTTCGTGTACGTGACGTTCCTGCTGCTGACCTGGACCCCCAAATACCTGCAGGACGAGTTCCACTACAACCTGTCGTCGCTGTGGTACATGGGCATGATTCCGTGGACCGGCGCCTGCTTCACCGTGCTACTGGGCGGCAAGATCTCCGACCTGCTTTTGCGCCGCACCGGCAACCTGAAGGTGGCACGCAGCTGGCTGGCCGCGACCTGCCTGCTGTTGACCACGCTCTGTTTCATACTGGTATCGCAGGCCCAGACCGTATGGGGTGTGATTGCCCTGATGACCCTGGCCAACGCCCTCAACGCGCTGCCCAACTCGGTTTACTGGGCCGTGGTGATCGACACCGCGCCGTCCAACCGGGTCGGTGCCTACAGCGGCATGACCCATTTCATCGCCAACACCGCTTCGTTCATCGCGCCAATGCTGACCGGCTACCTGACCGTGCGCTATGGCTACTCGTCGATGTTCGTGGCAGCGGCGGTAGCCACTGCACTGGGCATGAGCGCGATGCTGATGGTGCGTCCCGGCAGTCGGCAATCCAGCCCTTCCCCTTTATCCGCAGCAGTTTGATGGAGTTGTTTGTATGAGCCTGGCGGAACCTACTCACGTTGGATCTTTTTTTGGTCAATCAGTCATCGCGCTGGCCGAGCGCCTGCGCACGGGCAGCCTGACGAGCGTCGAGCTGACCCAAGCAGCCCTGGACAGCATCGAGCGCCTGAATCCGACCTTGAACGCCTTCGTTCATGTCGATGCACCCGTGGCGCTGGCCCAGGCGCGCAAGGCCGACGAGCTGTTCGCCCAGGGCCTGGACCTGGGCCCGCTGCACGGCATACCGGTGGCGATCAAAGACAATATTGACACGTTCGACTATGTCACCACCTACGGCTCTGCTCATTTCGCAGGCTTCAAGCCGAGCCGCGATGCGCTGTGCGTGCAACGTCTACGCGAGGCCGGTGCGGTGATTGTCGGCAAGACCTTGACCCACGAATTCGCCTACGGCCCGACCGGCGACCGCTCGCTGCAAGGCGCGGCACGTAACCCCTGGGATGCCAGTTGCATCACTGGCGGCTCCAGCGCTGGCAGCGCCGCTGCGGTGGCCAGCGGCATGGTGCCGCTGGCGCTGGGCACCGACACCGGCGGATCGATCCGTATTCCGGCGGCGTTGTGCGGAGTGGTCGGCTTCAAGCCATCGTTTGCCAGTGTGCCGCTGGAAGGGGTGTTCCCGCTGGCGTCGAGCCTCGACCATGTGGGCCCGATCGCCAACCACGTCGAGGATGCACGACTACTGTTCGAAGTGGTGGCTGGGCGAGCTTGTGCGCCGGAGGCCACCCCTCGACCGTTGCGGGTTGGCTGGATCACCACCGGCAGCTTCGGCCCGGTCGACGCCGAGCTGGATCGACAGGCATACCAGGCGGCGCAGCAGCTGTTTGGCGAGGCGCTAAAGGATACTGCTGAACTGGAACCACTGGCGGCCGGAATGAAAGACACCTTGCTGGTGCTGCAACGCGCCGAGGCCTTCGATGTGCATGCCGAGCGCATGCAGGATGCACCGCACACGTTCGAGCAGGAGGTGCGCGAGCGCCTCGAATTGTCGCGTGAAGTCAGGGGCTGGCAATACATCCGCGCACAAGCCAGCCAAGCACGGTTCAAGGTGGCGATGGCTCGCTTGTTCGAGTGCTATGACTTTCTTGTCTCGCCCAGCGTGCCGATTACCGCGCCAGCGGTCGATGCGCGCGAGGTCCGGGTTGGTGAGCAGGACATCGATGTGCGCGCCGCGTTGCTCAGCCATACCAGTGCCTGGAATCTCACCGGGCTGCCTGCGATCAGCCTGCCGGTGGGGCTGGTAAGGGGGATGCCGGTGGGGCTGCAGGTGATTGGCGCCGCGGGAGAGGATGATCGTTTGTTGCGGGTGATGGCGCAGCGATTCGTACGGGACTAGGTACCCGCCTCGGACTTCATAGCCTCAACCACATAATTGAGCCAACCGCTGGCGGTGCCGGGGCGATAAACCAGCACCACCTGTTGGGTGCAGGAGAACGGGTTGTCAGTCAGATCGAGTCGCAACAGCTGAAGTTCGGCCAGCGCATAGTCCGGTAGGTAAGCCAGAGCCAAACCCGCACGCACAAGGCCGTCGACCAAAAGAAGGTCATCGCTGCGGTAGCGGATGATGCGCGGTTGCTGATCGTCACGCCAACCGTCGGTGGCCGGCCCACCTTGCAGTCCGCGAAACGGCGGCTGTGCAGGTACCACGAAGGGGTATTTCAGAACCTCGGTCACCGTGGCGCGCGGGCCGCTGGCTGAGAGGGCGAGCGGATGGTTTGCGCCGACAGCCACTTCAAAGCGGGTTAGTCCGATGTTCAGTGCACGATGGCGCGGGTCGAGCGCCCCTAGGGCTGCCGTGGTTACCAGTGCCAGATCCGCCTCACCGCGGGCCAAGGCACTGAGCGCTTCGTCTTCCTTCTCGTTGCCGAAAGCCACTTGAGCGCCGGGAAAACGTTCGCCGATCAAACTGGCTATCCGCCGCCCCCAATTCAGCTGCAACAGCGCCGGCCCGGAGATCCGGCAGTGGAAACTACCGCGAGTCCCTAGAAACTCACTGCGCATCTGGTCGGCACTGGCCATCAGCGCCGCAGCCCGATCAAGCAAGCGCGCGCCGTCGGCATTCAAGCGCAGATTGCGCCCTTGGCGGTCGAACAGCGTGGTCTGCAAGGCTTGCTCCAGTCTCTTCAGCCCCTTGGACAGAGCACTCGGGCTCAAGTGCAGTTCCCAAGCGGCATCGGACAGATTTTGGTGGCGCGCAAGGGCCAGGAATTGGCGCAGGGTCGCTAGATCGAATGTTTCCATTTACTCAATGATTGATGAATATTCGTGGATTGAAAAGCAAGTTTGATCGCGGAGAATAGCGAACGTTTTTCGCCTCGGCAAGGAGAGGCGATGCTGGGTTTGATACGCATAATCCACTTTGTCCCGACCTGCGGTAAGGAGTTTTCCATGCACGCTTTGGAGTTCGTATTGGCTATTTTCGGGGACGCCGCATGAAGAAGATCGCTTGCATTCAGCACCTGGCAGAAGAAGGCCCTGGCGCCCTGGCCGAATGGGCTCTGCGTCGTGATGTCGCCATCGAACTGTTTCGCGGTGACCTAGGGCAGTTGCCGACGCACGAAGACTACGATGCCTACGTGTTGTTGGGAGGACCCTTCAATGTGGTAGGGGCGGATTGCCCGCCGTGGCTGGAGCAGGAAAAGGTCTGGCTTGGCAACTTGCTGCGCAAGGCCAAGCCGGTGCTCGGTATCTGCCTGGGCGGGCAACTGCTCGCTGATCGGCTTGGCGCGCAGGTTGCCCCCATCGACCACCCTGAGGGGGGATGGTGCGAGGTGGAGTTCATTGGGGATGGTGAGGATGGCGGGCAAAACATGCAGGTGCTGCAGTGGCACGAACGCGGTTTTGCGCTGCCGGTTGGGGCCAGGCATCTGGCCAGGGGATCAGACTGGGAGAACCAGGCTTACTCTGTCAGCGATGGGATGATTGGACTGCAGTTTCACCCGGAATGGACGCCGCAGATTGTGAAAGCACTCAACCTCCGCTTTGCTGCCGAGTCGCCACTGCCTATGCCCTCAACTTCGGACGAAGCCTATTACGCCCGTATGCATCAGTGGTTCTTCGGATTACTCGATCGTTGGTCGACGTCATGGTCGAAGTGAGGGAGACACCACTGAGTCGATGAAGACATCGTCGCTCTCAGGGGCTTTTTAAAGGCGTCTGCCCAAACGCGACGCGTAACACAGGGAGTATCAATGCATCAGGTTGCACAATGTTATCTTGGCGTATGGAAGCGGCGTTTGATCCAGCACCGCTCGGGGCTGTCGGACAGCGAAACGGTCGTGCATTGGCTACAGACACCGCGACTGTTTGCCGACCTGCGAATCCCCCCCTACCCGCTCCCAAGTCTGGCGCTCGAAGAACTCAGCCACTCTCAACATCGGGCGTTGTGTGAACAGAAAGGTTTTGCCGGGGTAACCCAGATAGACGCCGACATTTGCCAATGGCATCGCAAAATGGATTATCAGCCGGCTAGTGGCGCTGAAGACATTGGCCGCATGCACTTTGAAACCAGTGAGCGCCTGATCGAAACCGCTCTGGACGAAAGTTACTACGAAATATGGGAACGCTTGCCTGACTCCCTCGGCGCTTGTCGTGGCCAATGGTTGCAAGCGATGGATGAGCCATCGCGTCAGGGCTGTCTGTTATTGGCCGGGGACTATTTTCTGTTCGCCGCCAGCCGTCCCACACCACTGACACCGGGCATTCATTTGCGCGAAACGTTCAGCCTATCCGATAGCTCAATAAACCTTGCTTCCCTGTTCGCCTGCGAACTGTCTTTTGGCCGGCATCACGCCGGGGAAACCCCATGGAAAATCGAGTGCTCAACGCTCCCCGCCAAAACTGGCCAATGCCTGCTGCCAGCATCGGTGGACCCGTTTGCCGCGGATATTTTCGCCAATGAAGCCGTCATGTCTTCACTTGGCACATTCATTCCAGCTGGCGGTTGGCGCTGTGCGCCTGATCCGTGAGACGTGAGACGTGAGACGTGAGACGTGAGACGTGAGACGTGAAGATTGCCCGACTTGCGCAGGCTGAGGGTTTGTAACGAAGGCGGCGGCCACTGGTCTACCCTGAATGTACAGCCGGAGGGTTCAACCATGTGCGGACGCCTTTCACAGTACCGGGGAATTCACGACTTCGTCGCGGCGCTCAGCATTCCCAACGCACTGATCAACTATGCCGGCGACCAGCCTTTCGAGCACTATAACGCCGCACCGACGACGCAACTTGCCCTCTTTCACCAAGAAGGTCAGTTTCTGCGGGCCGACATGGTTCGCTGGGGCTGGCGCCCACACTGGGCAAAAGATCGCGTCGCACCGATCAATGCTCGAGTTGAAAAAGTAGCCCATGGCCCATTCTTTAAAGCGATCTGGCCCCACCGGGCGATCATCGCCATCGACAACTGGTTTGAGTGGGTTTATGAAGGCGGACCGAAGAAACAGCCCTACCTGATTCGCCACCGTGACCGGACGCCAATCCTGTGCGCCGCAATCGGTCAGTACCCCGTCGCCGAGCATGAACCGAGCGAGCATGACGGCTTCGTTATCATCACTGCAGACAGCGCCGGCGGTATGGTGGACATTCATGACCGCCGCCCGGTGACGCTGTCACCCGAGCTCGCTCGCGAATGGCTGGTCCCCGCCATGCCGAAGGAGCGCGCCGAGGAAATTGTGCTGTTCCAGGGCGAGCCCACCGAGGCGTTTGAGTGGTACCC
>Ga0207713_1003851_pt1 | contig 10018 bp, 3 predicted proteins | sample KBSS64metaG_FD_184404 | JGI IMG/M metagenome (GOLD analysis project Ga0207713, IMG submission 184404) | Switchgrass rhizosphere microbial communities from Kellogg Biological Station, Michigan, USA - KBS S6-4 metaG (SPAdes) (version 2) | ecosystem: Host-associated > Plants > Roots > Rhizosphere >...
CCCTGTCGATCGGTGCCAGCTGGTCCACCCAGAGCCCGAACAAGAACCTCATCGGCGTCAACAACGGCGGTCACGGTCTGTCCCAGACTTCCGACGACGGCCATGCCAACTTCAAGAGCGGCGAAACGTTCTCGAAGATCTTCAAGGGCATCCATGACCTCGAACTGAAATACGGCGACACCGGCGTATTCGTCCGAGGCAAGTACTGGTACGACTTCGAACTGAAGGACGAGAGCCGCGAGTTCAAGGACATCAGCGACAGCAACCGCAAGGAAGGCGCCAAGTCCGCCGGCGGTCAGATCCTCGATGCCTTCGTTTACCACAACTACGCGATTGCCGATCAGCCTGGCTCCGTGCGTCTGGGCAAGCAGGTGGTGAGCTGGGGTGAAAGTACCTTCATCGGCGGCGGCATCAACTCGATCAACCCGATCGACGTGTCTGCGTTCCGTCGTCCGGGCGCCGAGATCAAGGAAGGCCTGATCCCGGTCAACATGTTCTACGTGTCCCAGAGCCTGACCGACAACCTGTCCGCCGAAGCGTTCTATCAGCTTGAGTGGGACCAGACCGTCGTCGACAACTGCGGCACCTTCTTCTCCCAGCCGGACATCATTGCCGACGGTTGCGACAGCAACCTGCGCGTGCTGAACAAGCGTTCGACGATTCCTGCCATTGCTTTGGGGCCATTGGCGGCCAACGGTGTGGACGTCAACCAGGAAGGCGTACTGGTGCGTCGCGGAGGCGATCGCGATGCACGGGACAGCGGCCAGTGGGGCGCGTCCTTCAAATACATGTTCGACCCGCTCGATACCGAGTTCGGCGCGTACTTCATGAACTACCACAGCCGTGCGCCGATCTTCAGCGCTACGGGGGCGCCACAGTCGGTCTACAACACCGCCAGGGGATTGCCGGGGCCGTTCGCTGCGCTTGCACCACTGCTGGTGGCCGGCAATTCGCAGTACTTCGTTGAATACCCTGAAGACATTCGCCTGTATGGCCTGAGCTTCTCCACCACCCTGCCTACCGGTACGGCTTGGAGTGGTGAAATCAGCTACCGTCCGAACGCGCCGGTGCAACTGAATTCCACCGACATCCTGTTTGCTGGTGTACGTCCGCTGGGTGGTGCATTGTCCAATGCGTCGCTGCTGACCGGTGTGCCTGGCCAGGACCTGCACGGTTACCGTCGCAAGGAGATCACCCAGTTCCAGACCACCCTGACGCACTTCTTCGATCAGGTCATGGGCGCCAGCCGTCTGACCCTGGTGGGCGAAGTGGGTGTGACTCACGTCGGCGGCCTGGAAAGCACCTCCGACGTCCGTTACGGCCGTGACCCGGTCTACGGTCCGGGCGAGTTGCCGGCCACGGGCGGTGCCAACACCTGCGCCAACATCCTCAACGCCAGCACCATCAATGGTGCGGGTCCCGGCTCGCCGCAGAACAACCGCAGCCGCAACTGCACCGACGAAGGCTTCACCACCTCGACTTCGTGGGGCTATCGCGGTCGCGCCATCTGGGAATACAACGACGTGTTCGCCGGCGTGAACCTCAAGCCGAACGTGGCTTGGTCCCACGACGTCAGCGGCTACTCGCCAGGCCCTGGCGGCAACTTCGAAGAAGGTCGCAAGGCGGTGAGCCTGGGCGTCGATGCCGAGTACCAGAACACCTACACCGCGAGTCTGGCCTACACCAACTTCTTCGACGGCAAGTACACCACCGTGGATGACCGCGACTTCGTGGCGCTCAGCTTCGGCGTGAACTTCTAAGCACTGCATTTTCAGGACGAACGAATTTATGAAAATAACAAAGAGTCTGTTCCACGCCGGTGTTCTGGGCCTGTCGCTGCTGGCGACCGGCGTCATGGCGGCGGTGCCTGCCGCCGAAGCGGACAAACTGGGCAAGAGCCTGACCCCGATGGGCGCCGAAATGGCCGGCAACGCCGACGGCTCGATCCCGGCCTGGAAACCGATGCCGAAGAATGCCGGCACCGTCGACAGCAAAGGCTTCCTGTCAGACCCGTATGCCAGCGAAAAACCGCTGTTCACCATCACCAAGCAGAACGTCGATCAGTACAAGGCCAAGCTCGCGCCGGGTCAGTACGCGATGTTCCAGCGCTACCCTGACACCTTCAAGATGCCGGTCTACCCGTCCCATCGCGGCGCCACCGTGCCGGATGAGGTATTCGCCGCCATCAAGAAGAACGCCACCACCACGACCCTGGTGTCGGGTGGCAACGGTCTGGAAAACTTCGATACCGCCGTGCCGTTCCCGATTCCGAAAACCGGCGTGGAAGTCATCTGGAACCACATCACCCGCTATCGCGGCGGCAGCGTGACCCGTCTGGTGACCCAGGCCACGCCGCAACCGAACGGCTCGTTCAGCCTGGTGTATTTCCAGGACCAGTTCGTGTTCCGCGACAAGATGAAGGATTACGATCCGGCGAACCCGGGCAACATCCTGTTCTACTTCAAGCAGAAAGTGACCGCACCGGCACGTCTGGCCGGTGGCGTGCTGCTGGTGCACGAAACCCTCGACCAGGTGAAGGAACCGCGTTCGGCGTGGGTCTACAACGCCGGTCAGCGTCGTGTGCGCCGCGCACCACAAGTGTCCTATGACGGCCCGGGTACTGCGGCGGACGGGCTGCGTACCTCCGACAACCTGGACATGTTCAACGGTGCGCCGGACCGTTACGACTGGAAACTGGTCGGCAAGCAAGAGATGTACATCGCCTCCGACAGCTACAAGCTCGACGATCCGAAACTCAAGTACACCGACATCATCAAGGCCGGGCACATCAACCAGGATCTGGCGCGTTATGAACTGCGTCGCGTCTGGCATGTGACCGCGACGCTGAAGGAAGGTCAGCGCCACATCTACGCCAAGCGTGACTTCTTCATCGACGAGGACACCTGGCAAGCGGCGGTGATCGATCACTACGATGGTCGCAACCAACTGTGGCGCGTGGCGGAAGCCCACTCCCAGAACTACTACAACGTGCAGGTGCCTTGGTACACCCTGGAAACCCTCTACGATCTGCAATCCGGTCGCTATCTGGCGCTGGGCATGAAGAACGAAGAGAAGTCGGCGTATGACTTCGGCTTCACTGCCACCACCAGCGACTTCACCCCGGCCGCCCTGCGTCAGGATGGTGTTCGCTAAGCTCCTGTAAATCGAGGCCGCATCCTCGTGAAAACGCCCCGACAGGTTCGGGGCGTTTTTTTGTCTGTCGCTTTTTTCGTAGCCTTTTTGTAGCCATTTGTAGCAACGACCTTCATAACCGCTCCGTTTAAGGCTAGTCTGCGGGCATCTGCTACGCCGCCAACAGCCATACGAACAAGAGCCGGCCATGACTGATCTGTCCCCACTTCCGGGTCCCGCAAGCGTTGCCGTCGCGGCACTGGACGGGCGTTTTTTTCGCCCGCCACTGCCTGACGGCTACGTCATGCGGCCACGACTGTGCGAGCGCCTGCAAGCCGGGCTCGGTGGACGTCTGTTGCTGGTCAGCGCCCCGGCCGGGTTCGGCAAAAGCTCGCTGGCCGTGGAGTTCTGTCAAAGCCTGCCGGCGAACTGGCACAGCCTGTGGCTGGGGTTGAGCCCGCGGGACAACGACCCGGGGCGTTTTCTCGAGCGTCTGCTCGAAGGTTTGCAGGATTACTTTCCGCAACTGGGCAGTCGGGCACTGGGGCTGCTGAAAATGCGCCAGCGTCATCAGCCGTTCGCCTTCGAGGAATGGCTCGACGGCCTGCTCGATGAGCTGGCTCAGCATCTCGAACCGTGCTCACCCCTGTTGCTGGTGCTGGACGACTATCACCTCGCACAAGGGCCGGTACTCGACCGTTGCCTGCAATTTTTCCTCAACCATTTGCCCGACGGTCTGCTGGTCATGGTCACCAGCCGGCAACGGCCGGACTGGCACCTGGCTCGCCTGCGCCTGTCGCGGCAATTGCTGGAACTGCACGAACAGGACCTTCGCCTGACCCACGACGAAGCCTCGGCATTACTCGACCGGCACCGTAGCTCCCTTCGTGGCGAGGCGCTGGAAAACCTGATACAGCGCAGTGAAGGCTGGGTCGCCGGCCTGCGATTCTGGCTGCTGGCCGAGTCCGAAGCCGGAGGGGACTCGGTGTTGCCTCAGGCGCTGAATGGCGGGGAAGGGCTGATCCGCGATTACCTGCTGGAGGAAGTCATCGATTGCCTGCCAGCCGAAGTGCAGGCGTTTCTCTACGACACCGCGCCGCAGGAGCGTTTTTGCAGCGAGCTGTGCGACGCTGTGCGCGAAGCCCATGACAGTGCTGAAATCCTGCGTTTCCTGCTGGCGCATCAGGTGTTTCTGGTGCCCCTGGACGAGCACGGGCACTGGTATCGCTATCACCATCTGTTTTCCGATCTGTTGCGCAGTCGTCCGATCACCGGGGCGATAGTCCCGGCTGCCACGCTGCACTTGCGCGCCTGTCGCTGGTTCAATGCGCAGGGGCTGCTGGATGAAGCCGTGGAGCAGGCCTTGCGCGCAGGGCATCTGGACGTGGCGGCGAACCTGGTCCAGAACCTGTCCGAAGAACAACTGCTCGCCGAGCAGAATGTTGGAATGCTGCTTCGCTGGAAGATGGACTTGCCCGACAGCCTGTTGATCAGCACCCCGCGTCTGATCGTGCTGTACAGCTGGGCGTTGGGGTTGGCGTGTCAGCTCGATGCTGCCGAAGAACTTGCCAGTCATCTGAGCCGGTTTCTGCCGGCACCCTCAGCGACCGCGCAGAAGTCGATGCTTGCCCAATGGCTGGCGCTGAAGGGGATCATCGCCCGTGGGCGAGGGCACCGCCAGCAGACCATCGAGTATTGCAGTGAAGCGCTGGAAAGCTTGCCGGCCAAGCGTTACGGCCAGCGTCTGATGTGCCTTTCCACTTTATCCAACCTGGCGATCGCCGACGGCGATCTGTGGCGTGCCCGAGGCTTGAACCGCGAATCCCTGGAACTGGCGCAGCGGGTCGGCAATCCGCTGTTCGAGGCGTTGGCACATTACGATCGCGCCCGCGTCCTGCAGGCTCGCGGCGAGATTCTGCGTGCGCTCGATGAAGTGCGTCAGGGACTGGACCGTCTGCGCGGACTGTCGGCACAACGCTTGTACGCAGTCCGTGCCCGGCTGACGCTGTATGAAGGTTTCCTGCTGGCCATGCGTCTGCAGCCACAAGTGGCACGGGCGCGATTGCAGGCTGGCTTGAGCGAGGCACGGGCCTGTCGTGATATCAGCGTATTGATCGGCCACTGCGTGATCGCCCGGCTCGAGGGCAGCAGCGGAGATTTTGCCAAGGCCTTCGCCGAGCTGGCAGAAGCCGAACGCCTGATGCACATCTGGGACGTTCCACCGATCTACTATCTGGCGATGATCACGCTGGTCAAATGCGAACTGTGGCTGTCCCAGGGGCGCATTGATCTGGCCGAGGCCTGGCTGGCGCGGTTGGGTCAGACCTATACCGGCGAGCGCGCGGCCGCGCCGCCGGAGTTCCACCCTCAATTGCCGTTGCACGTCGAATTGCAGCAGGCGCTGCTGGATGTCATTCAGGGACAACCCATGCTCGCCGAAGGGCGATTGAATGTCTTGCTGGAAAACGGTCAGCAAACCGGACGACAACTGCTCAGCGTGATGGCGTTGACGCAAAAGGTTGTGCTTTTACTGGCAGGCGGGCGCGAGTCCGAGGCTCGCAAGGCTTTGGGGCAGGCGCTGGAGGCGGCTGCTGGCGGTGTGCTGCAACCTTTCGAGATCTTGCTCAAAGAGCATTCGGAGTGGTTGCGCGGGCAATTGCAACTGAACGCAGCGACCGCGTTTTGCCAGCAGTTGCTGGAGCACTTTCCACAGGCGAGCGTCCGCTCGCAAGCGGAATCCGTTGCGACCGAGCAGCTCAGTTCCCGTGAATTGGCCGTATTGCGGTTGATTGCACAAGGCTGCTCGAACCAGGAAATCAGCGATCAGCTGTTTATTTCCCTGCATACCGTGAAGACCCATGCCAGCCACATCAACAGCAAACTCGGAGTCGAGCGACGTACACAGGCAGTGGCGCGCGCCAAGGAGCTGGGGGTCTTGAGTTGATCGGTACAGGCTTCCACTCAACAAAACGCCCCGAACCAGTCGGGGCGTTTTGTTTTACGGGCTGACCTGTTTCAGATCATGTTTGCAGATCAGGCCACCAGATCATTGGCGCTGAAACTGTTCACACCCACCAGCTGGATTTCAAAGTCCGCACCGGCGTTGCCGCTGACGTTGCCTGACAGCACGTGATCGACAAAGCGCAACTGGCCTGCGCCGGTGAAGTCATTCGCGCCGATGAAGCTGAAGCCGTTGAAACCGGCACTCAACAGGTTGGCGTCGAATTTGCTCAGGTCGATCTTGTCGCCCTGCAGGCTGCTGAAGTCAGTGATGACGTCACGGTTGGCACCGGTTCCCATCTCATTGACTGCCGAGAACACGAAGGTGTCGGCACCGGCTCCGCCGGTCAGCAGGTCGGCCCCAGCTCCGCCGTTGAGAACGTTATTTCCTGCATTGCCGATCAAGGTGTTGTTCAGCGCATTGCCAGTAACGGTGAACGGGCTGGTGTTGCCAGGATCCAGTGTGACGTTTTCGAAGTTCAGCAGGTTGCTGTTGTTCAGGTCAATAACGGTGGTGCCGAAGCCTGCGGTGTAGGCGACATAAAGGGTGTCAGTGCCTTCGTTGGCCTGTTCCTTCACCAGTGCTAGCTCGCCGAACTGGTCAAGTACATAGGTGTCGTTTCCTGTGCCGCCGATCATGGTGTCCAGGCCTGCCATTCCGTTGAGTACGTTGTTGCCGGCATTGCCGATCAGCACGTTGTTCAGCCCGTTGCCGTTGCCGTTGAGGTTGTTATTGCCGGTCAGGGTCAGGTTCTCGACGTTGGCGCCAAGCTGCCAGCTCACCGACGACTGAATGGTATCGATTTCGTTAGGATCGGTGCTGGTTTCCAGTACCACATCGTATTGGTTGTCCACGATGTAAGTGTCATTGCCGGTGCCACCGATAAGGTTGTCGATCCCTGCCCCGCCATTGAGAACGTTATTGCCTGCGTTGCCAAACAACGTGTTGTTCTGGGCGTTGCCGAGAATGCTGAACGGACTGGTATTGGCAGGGTCCAGCGTGACGTTTTCGACGTTCTGCAAGTTGCTGCCGTTAAGGTCAATGACGGTGGTGCCGAAACCCGCCGTGTAGGCAATGTAAAGGGTATCGGTGCCTTCGCTGGCCTGTTCCTGCACCAGTGCCAGCTCACCAAACTGGTCAAGTACGTACGTGTCGTTGCCTGCGCCGCCAATCATGGTATCCAGGCCGCCCATGCCGTTGAGCACGTTGTTGGCGGCATTGCCGACCAGCACGTTATTCAACTCGTTGCCATTGCCATTGAGGTTTGTATTGCCGGTCAGGGTCAGGTTTTCCAGGTTGGTGCCAAGCTGCCAATTGACCGATGCACGAACGGTGTCAATCTCGTTAGGATCGTTGCTGGTTTCCACAACCACATCCAAAGCGTTATCCACGATGTAGGTATCGTTGCCGAAACCGCCAATAAGGGTGTCGGCTCCAGCGCCGCCGTTGAGGATATTGTCGCCGATGTTACCGACCATATAGTTGTTCAGGGCATTACCGGTACCGTTGAGGTTATTGGCACCGAGAAGAGCCAGAACTTCAACGTTGTTGCCCAGGGCGTAGCTGACGGTAGACAGCACCGTGTCGATTTCAGTCAGCGAGTTACCTGTCTCGACAACAGTGTCGCCAATATTGTCCACATAGTAAGTGTCATTGCCTGCGCCGCCGGCCATGTAGTCGGCGCCGATGCCGCCGTCCAGAACGTTATTGCCGATATTGCCGATCAGAACGTTGCTCGATGTGTTGCCCAGCACCGTGAATGGTCCGGTGTTGATATTATCGAGCGTGACGTTTTCCACGTTGAGGAGGTTGTTCCGGTTGAGGTCGATGACGGTTGTGCCTGCACCTGCGACGTAGCTGATATAGAGCGTATCGGTGCCTTCATTGGCCTGCTCTTGTATCAGTCCCAGCTCGCCGGCCTGATCCAGAATATAGAGGTCGTGTCCTGCACCACCAATCATGGTGTCCAGGCCGCCCATACCATTGAGGACATTGTTACCGGCGTTGCCGATCAGAACGTTGTTCTGCGCGTTTCCGTTGCCATTGATGTCGGCAGTGCCAAGAAGTGTCAGGTTTTCCAGGTTAGCACCCAACGCGAAATTTACCGCCGAAAGCACGGTATCGATTTCAGTTGGCAGGTTGCTGGTTTCGATCACGGTATCCAGCAGGCTGTCAACGACATAGGTATCGTTGCCCAGACCACCGATCATGATGTCGGCACCAGTGCCACCATCCAGAAGGTTGTTGCCTGCGTTGCCTCTCAGCGTGTTGTTCAGGGCATTGCCCGTGGCATTGAGGTTTTCTGCGCCGCCTTGGAGTATCAGGTTTTCGACGTTGGCACCCAACGTATAGCTGATCGTAGAGATGACCGTGTCAATTTCAGACAAGGAACTTCCGCGTTCGATAACGACATCACCGACGTTGTCGACGTAGTAAGTATCGTTGCCTGCTCCACCTTCCATGGTGTCGGCACCACCTCGTCCATTAAGAACATTGTCCAGTGCGTTGCCGATCAGCCAGTCACCGAAATCCGAACCCACGGCGTTTTCGATTTTGGCGCCATACGCAATCCCCAGACCTTCATTGAAGGCGGCATTGGTCGTCAGATTAGTGAACGCCTTGCCGATCTGGCTGTATTGTCCTTCATTTAGGTTGATCCGAACCGAAGCCAGTTGATTGCTTGCGTCAATGGTGTCATTGCCGCCGGCATCCCAGATCGTTTCAAAAATTTGCTGATTGGGAGCCCAGCTATAGGTGGTATTGCCGCTTTGCCAGAGTCCGTTTGCACCGTAGAGCGACTGGATGGCCAGAATGTCCAGAACCATGGGCGTCGTGGGCTGATACGAATAGTTGTCGTTGTAGCTCATGACCGTGTACTTGACGTCGTCCAGAAGCGGCTGGAGCACTGTCGGATTAAGTGTGCCGGCCGAGAACGGATGCTTGAGGCCGATCGCATGACCGATTTCGTGCACGAAGGTCAGGTAGTCGTAAGAGCCTTTCGACGGAAAGAGTTCATCGGTGGACGGACCGATCCATACATCTCCACCCTTGGGGGTATTGTCAGGGAGGTATGCCCAAGCAGCGGTTTTGTTATCCATTCCCGAATAGCCGCCAAATCGCAGATCTCCAACGCTCGCAGCACTTTCGCGGACCATTGTGAAGGTGACGTTGGCAACTGCGCTCCACGTCGAGAGTGCATTGGAAATTGCAGTCTTCTGACCGGTGTAAAGGGAGAATACTGCGTTGTACTCATTGACCGAGCTGTAGGCATTGGCAAAGTAGGACGTGCGCGGAGCGATAAAACTGTACGTCAGATCAACGGTCGGAGACGAGCCGAATGGAAGCCATTGAGTCCCGGAAATCAAGCTGTTGACGTCAGGGTTACCGGTGAGGAAAGAGATGCGGCTTTCGGTGTTACCAAGTGGAGTGGGCATACGGGGGTTCCTGTTGGGGCTGCGACCCTTCCGTAATGCGGTCGCTACAAAAGTGTAATTTTGCACGAAAAAATAATAAGTGACATCAATTGGCCATTATTTTGATTTTTCTGGCGCCAATTTGTCGACCTGATGCCCTGTATCGACGCGTCACGTACAATCCTTAGTAATTCGTCATGTGTTTAGTGACCGTCTGTCGACTCTTCTCAGGAACCTTTATGAATATCCAAGGCTCCGCCCTTCTGCGCGAAACCTTCCCTGTCGGTCCTCTGCAGTGCAACTGCACGATCATCGGCGATCCGATCACCAAAAAAGCCATCGTTGTCGATCCGGGCGGCAATTCTGACCTGATCATGGCTCGCCTCGATGCGCTCGGTCTGAAAGTGGTCAGCATCATTCACACCCACGCGCACCTCGATCACTTCCTGGCTTCCGGCCAGATGAAAGAGAA
>Ga0207713_1003865_pt1 | contig 9989 bp, 10 predicted proteins | sample KBSS64metaG_FD_184404 | JGI IMG/M metagenome (GOLD analysis project Ga0207713, IMG submission 184404) | Switchgrass rhizosphere microbial communities from Kellogg Biological Station, Michigan, USA - KBS S6-4 metaG (SPAdes) (version 2) | ecosystem: Host-associated > Plants > Roots > Rhizosphere >...
CCGCAACTAAGCCGGAATAGGCTAGCGGCTTTTTATTTTATTTTAAACGACGTTAATTTAAAAGGAGATGCGTAGAATGACGAAGGATCAACGACATGACAAAATGAAGGAATTAGCGCAGAAAGCTTCCGTACAGAAACAGCGATTACTTGACGAAGGAGGCTATTCGGTTATTCCACATGATATCTATCGCAAGGTATTGCCGGAATTACGGGACAAATACGACGGTCAAACCGCAAGGGATTGCGTACTACTATACGGTTATTTACACGCCTATGTTAACGGACAGAGTGGCGGTGATGCGTATATGTGGGCGTATCCTAACGTAGACCAAATCGTAGAAGATACCGGTATTCACCGCAATCGTGTCAGCAAGTTATCGAATATACTTGTCGCAGAAGGATTGATTAAGACGGAGAGGATTCCGTGGTATGGACATACGAAGAAGATGTACCTGCCATTATTTATACGAAAGGATGACGCTAAGTGACTTCGGTTGCTTGGCGTATTCTTTTGCGTACTAAAGCGAGTACCATTAGTGATACTCTATTAAGTACTACCAGTGATACTTAATCAAGTACTACGAGTGATACTATAATAAGAACTAATTAATAATAACGAATTAATAAGAATAAAGATTCCGCCTACATTCGTAGTCGGTTTCGTCGTTAATAAAGTACTTATATATCTTAGACGAAGGTATTAAAAGACTAAATGATAACAAAGAGCCGAGTACCATTAGTGATACTCGCTTCAATACGGTAAAGGATAGTTTATCTACTCGATTAATCTAACGAATAGGGGAGCGGAATATATGAGCGAATATAAAGAACTCGAAGGCTATACGATATTTGGCGGTTATCAAGTAACGTTTAAAAGTAAGGCGCAATTTGACCGATTAGTAGCAATCGCAGAGGACGTACCGAAATATAAGCCGTCATTATATACGTCACATTTAATTTATAAAACGTTTGGACTTACGATATTAGATACGGATAAGTTAAGCGAAGATAAGGTACGCGAGTTAGAACGTTATGCAAAGCGTGATATTTCGGAAGGTAGTCGGTTGACTAGATAACGAAAGGACTGGCGTAATAAACTAACGGAGGTGATTACGAATGACATTACGTAAACTAGACGACAGACATTACGAAGCAATCGCGCTATTACTAGAAGGACGCAAGACACAGCGCGAGATAGCCGAAGAGATTGGCGTACATTACAATACGATTACTAACTGGCAGAGAGACGAATTATTCCAGCGCGAACTAAAGAAAAGCGTTGTTTCTCGTACACATAACCGGCTAGGCGAGTTAGTTGATTCGATGATGGAGCACGCTATACAGGACGGTAATGCTGCGCTTGCTAAGCTCGTATTAACTATGAACGATATGCTTACCGAGAGGGTTAACGTAGATGCTAAGGTGGATAGTGGCGGTATAGACTACGATGTTATTGACGCTGAGATAGAGTCGTTTGCTAAGCGTATAGAGGGCGGTAGTACTGACGCAGTATCACAACGGGACTAATCCGATCTACTATTATAATAGAAGGAATGCGGATATATGTATGCGGTAGGGTATATACGTACAGTGTGACGTAGTGTGATTCAGGTAAGCACGCAGGGTCTGACGGACAGGCGCCTGAAACTTTCCACATTCGCTGTATATTCTATGTATAATACGGTGCATATAACGTCATACATTCAATGTATAAACGTTGATATAACAACGATGTATAATTATGAATATGATAACGAATGATGAAACGTTAATGAACGTTGATTTAATAACGTTTTAATTAATTCGTTTGCTCAACACTAAGAGTTTCTGTTGAGTTGTTTATTCAATCGTTATGCATAGGCGGATTCTCCCCAAGCCCGCCCCATCCGAATGCCGTTTCCTAGCCGGTTTAAAATCCGGAAATAAAAATAACGTTTGACTTTTCCTATACGTAAGTAGAACGAAGCTGACAGCGAAATGTTGTCGGCTTTTTTGTGTTTACGTATCGGGCGGTTCAGCCATCGACTAGCTATCGTTGGTAAAGCGTACCTACCACGCGATGATCCGCCGGTTTTATTAAAACGGTAGGTAAATACGAAGGGTAGGTAATGACGAATGAGTAAACGAGAAGAGTACGCAATATTATACGCAGAGTTTAACGCTAAATTACCGAAATCATGCGGTAACTGCGGAACTAATGACGATTTAAGGATACACCATATTGTACCGTTATCCAATGGAGGTAACAACGTATTAACTAACCTAATTCGACTTTGTAACGATTGTCATGCCGCAGCACATGGCGGACATAATTTCGTTAAAATGGCCGATGAGGGTATGCGTAATAACGCAAAGAATGGTAAAAGAGTCTGCGGATCAATAACATTCGGTTACGACTCCAAAAACGGTGAGATATTTATAAACGAAGAAGAAGCGGACGTTATCCGCCTTATTTATAAATTACGTTACGTCTACGAATGTAGTTTAACAGAAATGCCGGTAATTTTAAACGAATTAGCTATACCGACTAAGCGAAACGCCCCGAAGTGGAAATATCAAGCGATTAGAAAGATGTTAGTTAATCCGATGTATTTCGGTGAGTACGTTTTTAACGGTGTAAATTACGGAAATCTTATCACGCCGATACTTGACGATGAGATGAAGCGTGCTGTCGATGCGTTTAATGTAAAGTATGAAGGAAAACGCGTTACACCTAAACAGCGTGTGTTTATCGACGGGGAGGCGGTCTAATTGACGACTAGTGAATACGTAAATAAAATTACGCAAGGTGATTGCCTCGAAGTAATGCGCGAATTAGACGACAAGTCAGTCGATATGGTCCTATGCGACTTACCTTACGGAACAACAGCGTGCAAGTGGGATGCGGTTATACCGTTTGATCTCTTATGGGAACAATATGAGAGAATTATAAAAGACGGAGGAGCAATTGTTTTGACTGCAGCACAACCATTTACTACTAAATTAATATCCAGTAATTTTGAAATGTTCAAGTATGAGCTTATTTGGAACAAGTTACAAGGAACGGGGTTCACATTGAGTAAAATACGACCGCTTATGTCTCATGAAAATATACTAATTTTCGGGAAAGGTAAGGTTACGTATAACCCACAAATGACCAAAAGAGAAAAACCGTTAAATACAAAGAATTGGAAAATGGATAAACTTAATTCGGAAAACGGTAATTTTTCATCAAAGAGTGGTAAGGAGACGAAAAAAGTCTATACAGAGAAGTTTCCACTTTCAGTTATTGAATACCACAAAAGCGCAAAGGAATGTAATAACACGAAGAGAGTACATCCGACGCAGAAACCGCTAGATTTATTCGAGTATTTAATTAATACTTATTCAAACGAAGGTGAAACCGTACTAGATAATTGCCTCGGCTCAGGGACGACAGCAGTAGCCGCAATCAATACCGGCCGTAACTTTATCGGAATAGAACGCGAAACAGAATACGTCGAAATCGGAAATCAACGCATAGAAAAAGCACTCGCAGATAAAGCGGGTGCCTAAAGGTTAATCTCGGTATATAAGTCGTCGATTTGTTCCTGCTCGATTCCGATGTATTTTAACGTTTCGCGCTGACTCGAATGATTCAAGGCGTACATTAACTGCGCCAAGTCAACGCCAGCTTTATAGCGGTGGTATCCAAACGTCTTTCTCATCGTATGTGTGCCGATATTTACCGTAATGCCAGCACGTTTAGCCGCAGCGTTTAGATTGCGCCATGCCTGAGTGCGATCTAGCGGCTTTGCTGCGTTACGTTTCGACGGAAATAGCCAGTCGCTATCTTTAGCGTCAGTTGGAACGAGTTCGCTAACGGCAGCCAAAATCGACTGATTCAAACGGATTTCTTTACGCTTCTTCGTTTTCTTTTCCGTAAGCACTAACGAAGATTTGCCGCGAATATCGCCAACTTTAAGCGCTAGAATGTCGCTGACACGTAACGAACTATTTATGCCGAATATAAAAAGCAGTAAGTCGCGCCCATGAAGCGCCTTTTTCATTTTATCGATATCTTTAACGTCTTTAATCGGATTAACTATATTCATATCGAACACCTCAACTTCGTCTCGTTTTGTTGAGTTAATAATAGCACGATACATAATCGCAAGTCAACGATAAATTAGAAAAATATTCCGAAGGAGAGGAGGCGATAGTATTGGCGTGGACTAATGGTAATTGGAGCGATGCAAAGACCCGCAGAAAAGAAATCGATAAGCTGCGCCAGTACATCGTCCCCAGGACGCGTAATATCGATAAACTAACCGCCGATGAAAAGCGTGACTTAGCGATGTATATTCGCGAGTTAAAACGTTTAGAGGCAATCGAGCGCGGCGATACGGATCTACTATTCTTCGCTTATAATTGGTTCGGTGAAAACGCCAATCCCGATAATAGCGGTAACTGGATTCCGGCATTCGAGCATGACGACGACATAACCACGATAACAAAGCACGCGCCCGACTTTCATCACGAAATCTGCGACATTATGAACGTAGTATCGAACGAAGAAATCAACAAGCGCGTAGTTGTTGCGGCGCCTCGTTCGCATGCAAAGTCGAGTTTCTTATCGAAAGCATTTCCGATTCATGAAATCGTTTATCGTAAGCGTAAATACATCATTATTATCTCGGAAACGCCGTCAGTTGCTAGCGCTAACCTCGAATGGATTAAGTTACAGCTGCAGGGCAACGAAAAGTTGATCCGCGACTTCGGCCAAATCCTTTCGCCTAAACAGCAGATGAATCCGAAGGATAACAGCGGAGAGTTTATCGCCTGGGAAGACCTCGGAAACGGTAAACAGAAAATGCTTACGTTAGTGCAGGCTGCTTCGTCAGGGCAAGCGCTACGCGGCCGCAACTGGAACGGAAATCGACCGGACTTAATTGTCTGCGATGATTTAGAAGATAAACGTAACACAAATACGGAGCAGTTGCGCCAGGAGCTAAAGGATTGGTTCCGCCAGGTAGTAATTCCGTTAGGCGATCCGGAAGGTAAAAAGACTGCGACCGTATTCATGGGTACGACAGTCCATCACGAAAGCTTGTTAATCGACGTCATGAAACACCGTGCTGACTTCGAGGCTAAACGATATCAAGCGATTATCGATATGCCCGAACGAATGGACCTATGGGAAGAATGCCGCCAGATATACGTAAATAGAGAAGATCCTCGCTCGGCCAAAACGGCGGAGCTTTTTTACATTGCGAATAAGGACGAAATGGACCGCGGCGCTAACGTTCTGTGGCCGGAAGTACAGCCGTTATTTAAGTTAATGGCGTGGAAATGGGACAACGGCTCGAAAGCGTTCAACACCGAGTATATGAACAATCCTATCGATGAAGAATCGATGCTATTCAATCCGGAGAAGTTTACGTACTGGGACGATAAGGATTCGGCGCGTGAGTTTCCGCATGGTCAGTATACGATTTCGATGGGTATTGACTTTGCGATGGGTAAACAACGCGGGGATTACTCGGCAATTACGATTGTTGCCCGCAATAGAGAAACGGACGTTACTTACGTCATTGATTCGTACGGTGAGCGCGTTAAGCCTGATACGTTTATGGAAGTTATCGTTGAGAAAGTACGCGAGTTTCAGCCGGACGTAATCGGTGCAGAGGCGCAGATGGCGCAGGAATTCTTCGTAGATCAGCTTAAAAAGAAACTCGTTAACATCGGATATCCGGCGCACAATCGCGTTAAAAAGGTCTTTCAACGTAGTCGTAAAGAGCTTCGTATCGAGTCAATGCTACCGGACATTGAAGTAAGCAAGATTCAGTTCTCACGTAAACACGCGTTGTTGCTAGAACAGTTCGAAAGATATGGCGCTGACCATGACGATCTAGTCGATAGCTGTGAAATCGCTATTTCTACATCGAAGCAAGGAAGAAAAAAGGTTATGAGAAAGCCTTCGTGGTTGTAAATCTCTTAATCGCTAATCTTTTATCTATATTGATTATTTAAATATATGTGCTAACTAAACAACAATAAAAGGAAGGAGGCAACCGCATGGCATTATTTGAAACTGGCGCTAAATTCCCGCCCGAAAAGTCGATTGAACGACTCGCACGTTACGAAAGAATGCGTAAACTCTTTCAAAACAAGCAGTGGGAAGTATACGAACGCGCAGCGGAAATCTTAAAAGACTCTCCGCAAGGCCAGCAATTACGCAAACTCTATATCGCAATCGGACTAGCGGACATCGTATCAACTAAGCCAGCCGACATGTTAGTCGGAGAACGTCCTCGCTTTGAATCCGGGTTGCCTGACGATTCGGAAGAACAAAAAGCGTACACGTCTTACGTTGAGGAGAACGATTTAGTTCAGCTGATTCACGAAAGTTGCATGGCGAATGGTTATCGCGGTGATGCGTGGGTTAAGGCGCGTTATGGTTATCGCCAGGACTACACGGAATTACTAGCGGAAGGTTTACCGATTCCAAAAGACGCGAAAATGGAGCCGATCATCGAGCACGTTAACGCTTCTTACGTTTTTCCGGAGACTGCACGCGGTAACATAAAGAAGTTTAAAGCGGTTAACATCGCAACAGTCGAGTGGGTTGAGCGAAAGAAAAGCGAAGATGCTTACCTAAACATTGAGCGTCACATTCCCGGCTATATCATTTATAAACGCTACAAACTGATTCCGACAGGCGTTGATACGAATTGGTTTGCGGAAATCCCTACGTTTATTATCGGCGAAGAGATAGAAACAGGACGCGAAAACAACGTAGTCGAAACAGGGCTACCATTTATTCCGGTATTTCACATTCCCTACAAAGCGGTTGACGATGATTGGCAAGGTATCGGCGGATTAGAAAAACTAGAAAGCGTATTTGCCGCGATTAACGACCGCCTTGTGCAAATCGATTACATTTTGTGGAAACACTCGGATCCAAATTCATACGGTCCCGACTTAGAAGGAACCGACAGCAACAGCGTAAGATTCGGCGGAGTATATATTCCGGTTACAAAAGACGATGTTGTTCCGGGCTATATGACGTGGCAAGCGCAACTAGACGCGGCGTTCAAAGAGCTCGACTTACTAATCAGCACCGTATTTATCATGTCGGAAACTCCGCAATGGTTATTCGGTACAACAATGTCCGGCGATAACTCTGGCGGAACAGGTACGAGTCACAGTGACGGCGCAGCGATTAAAGCACGCTTCATGCCGATCATTAGTAAAATCAAACGAATCCGTACTCACTACGATAAAGCAATTCGTGACGCTCTTTACGCTTGTTTCTTATTCGATAAACAGGAAAACGGTCATAAATGGGAAGACGTTTACCCTTCGATTGCATGGCGTGATGGAATTCCTCGCAACGAAAAAGAAGAAGCCGAGATTATGCAATTACGCACAGTCGGTAAGCCAACAATCGACGTTCAATCAGCGATTAAAACGCTTGATGAAGTGGACGACGTTAAGGCGAAAGAAACAATGGACCGCATCCAAGACGACGAAACTGCCGCAATGGGTACCGTTGATTCTTCGATATTCAATCAGACTACACCTACAACGGAGGAGGCGACTGAGTAATGCGAGAATTACCGCCTCCGAATTACGAATATGACGTTGCGAAGCTGACTGACACTTATGTAAAAGCGCTAGAACAAATTCGCAACGAACTTTACCGGATTGACCTTACGGATTTCCAGCGTGCTAATGCGTTGGCCGTAATGAAGTCTATAACGGAAATATTACGCGAACTAAACGGAGATACCGCCGACTGGATTAACGAAGCTATCCCAAAAGCAACCGAAGACGGCATCGTACGAGCAATCGTTGCGCTTGGCGTGGTTGATACGGTAGAAGAAGCGGCGAATATCGTAAAGTTTAATCGCATTAATAAGGAACTCGTTAAAGCTATAGTTGCTGATACGCAAAATAACTTACTAGCGGTTACTCAGAATATGGAAAAGCGAATTATAGTAGCTATCCGCAAATCTACCGCAGAAGTAATGCGTGCTAACGTAACGAAAGGCGTCAACGGAACATCTACGTTAACGGGCGAGCTCTTAAAAGAGATTCGTAAAAACTTAGATACCGCAGCAGATACATCGATTATAAACGCGGCGGGAGCCAGACGTAGATTAAAAGATTACGTCGAAATGGTAGTCCGAACGAAGATGATGGAAGCACACAAAGAAGCGACCATGAACGAAGCTGTTCAACGTGGCGCTAACTATGGAGTTATTTCAAGACACGGCGCAAAAGACGCTTGTAGTAGATGGGAAGGTAAGATCGTAAAACTTACACCGGAGGCTGAAGGCGACTATCCCTATATCGGAAGTCTACCAAATCGAGAAATCTTCCACCCAAACTGCCGGCACACAGTATCACCAATTCGAAGACCGGATCGAGTATAAAACACTGTCCAACAGCAGGTTACGACTCTAAACTGTCCGCAAATCTCCGAGGCGTTGCTCGTTAAACTCGTATATTGGAGGAATTACGCATGAAACATTCATTCTTATTACCGTTAAACTTACAATTTTTCTCTGAGGAACCACCGGCTGAACCAACGTCTGCGGAGACGCCAAAAACCGAAGAACCAACAACGCCGGCACCGGAAGAAAAGACGATTCCATACGACCGATTCAAAAAAGTAAACGATGATTTGAAATCGTTTAAGCAAACGTTTGAAGCACTCGGATTAGAAAGCGTTGATTCATTAAAGTCACTAGTAGATGACTACAACGAACGCAAAACAAAAGAGGCGGAGCGCGAACGTGCTGAAATGTCCGAACTTGAAAAACTACAAGCGGATATGCAGGCATTATCGGATGCGAAAACGGGCGCGGAAACGGAATTGCAATCGTTACAAAAAGCATTACGTAATGAGAAGATCACTAACGCATTTTTAAAGGCGGCTCCAAGCGTAGGTATCCCAAACGACGAAAAGCGATTAGAGGCAGCGTTAAAATTATTTGACGTATCTGCAGTGAATATTGAAGACGGCAAAGTAGTCGGATTAGAGGACGCTTTAAAATCGCTTGTTGACCAATATAGCTTTTTAGCAGGCGAAGAAAAGAAACCGCAACGAGAAATCGGTGAACCTTCAAACAGCGGTACATCTGACGAAGCCAAAACGCTAGAAGCACAGTTAGAGGACGCGAAGAAGAAGAAAGACTTCGCAAAAGTAATCGAACTTAGTAACAAAATTCAATCGCTATTTAAGTAAGCAGTCGCAGGCTAATGCCGGCGGCTTTTTTAATTACCAAAAAACTTATAATTCAGGGGGAAAAACAAAATGGCAGTAAACTCTTATAATTTCCAAGATCAGGTTCGTCAACTTCAAGAAGGCATCTCGATGATTATTCAAGATGAGCCTACACTATTAGGCTTAATCGGACTAAACGGAGAACCGTTGTACCAAACGAAATTCGAATGGATGTCAGACGCTTTAAACTCTAACCGCGCTAACTTAGCAGCAGACATCACTAACGCTGCAACTTCAATCACAGTAGCAGCAGGCGACGGTATTAAATTCCGCGTTAACTCTCTATTAGTACTTGGCGACGAGTATATCAAAGTAACAGGCGTTTCTGGCGATACTTTAACGGTTGTTCGTGGATTCGACGGAACTACAGCAGCGGCTCACACAGCGGCAGCAGATGAAATCCGTATCGTAGCTCGCCCACAATTAGAAGGCGCTGGAATTGGAGCAGACGAAAGTCATGACCGTTATGTAGATTACAACGTAACGCAAATCTTCGAACGTTACGCTTCAGTAACAGGTACGCAACAAGCAGTACGTACTCACAACGTATCTGACGAATTAAACTACCAAGTTCAATTACGTCTTAAAGAATTAGCTCGCGAAATGAATGACGCTTTAATCTACGGACGTCGTTTCGATCAAGGTGCAGGTCAACCGCGTATGACTGGCGGACTATTAAACTTCGCTCAAATCAAAAACTCGGTTAAACAAAACTTAGCTGGCGGAGACGTTAC
>Ga0207713_1003867_pt1 | contig 9985 bp, 11 predicted proteins | sample KBSS64metaG_FD_184404 | JGI IMG/M metagenome (GOLD analysis project Ga0207713, IMG submission 184404) | Switchgrass rhizosphere microbial communities from Kellogg Biological Station, Michigan, USA - KBS S6-4 metaG (SPAdes) (version 2) | ecosystem: Host-associated > Plants > Roots > Rhizosphere >...
TCAGCATGGCCGACAGCCCTTTGCCGAACATGGTGAGGCTGAGCGTATTCTTGTAGCCGTGCGCCTCCATATAGACCAGATAGGCGTGATAGAGATACAGGCGCGGCTGTTTCGGAATGATGTTCGCATTACCCATATACATACCGTCAGGCTCGGGCAGCGCTTCAAGGTAGCCACAAAAATCAAACGTCGGGTCTGAATCGCGTTTGATGCTGAGCGCTTCGTCGGAGTTCTGCTGTGACTGCAGCAACGTGCGCGCCGTCATCGGGTCGCTGAATTTCTGCATAAGCTGACGCACGATGACAGCCAGCTCGCGTGCAATTTTGTCTTTCAGTTGCGGGTCGCGCTCCTCCGGGGCGATTTGTTCCGGGAAATGGATAATCACCCGCCGACGCGATACGCCACCGCTGCGGTCGGTGAAACGCATCGGGTTATTGTTCACGGCCAGTATCACCGCCGGAATATGGGTGGAATACGCATCGCGGTATTTCGGGTCGACGGATACGGCATCACCGCCGGTAATCGCCTTAAGCCCCGCACCGTCACCGCTCCATTTCTCCTGGTCAGGCAGGCGTATCAGCGAAAAGCCAATCAGCGCCGCACGCTCGCGTGGGGATTCCAGCGTCTCGATGGTCGCAGACGTGGCATTATCTTCCCCGGCCAGCATGGTCGCGATTTCGGCCAGAATACTTTTCCCGCTTCCTCCGGGGCCGGTGACTTCGAGAAAGAGCTGCCAGTCGTAGCGGTTCGCCAGCACCATAAACAGCGCGGCAAGTATCACGTCCCGTTTGTCAGCACGTGAACCGGCTGCGCGGTCGAGCCAGCGCCAGAAGTTCGGCGCGTGGGCTTCCAGCATTTCGCCCTTCACCGGGGGTGTAAAATCCACATCGCACAGCGTACGCAGCCAGTGCGATTTGTGGTGCGGACTGAATACGCCGGTGCTGGTATCGAGTACGCCGTTGCGAAAGCCAATCAGGCGACGCGGCGGAGCGTCCTGCTGGGGAATAATCAGTTTCAGCGTGTCGACCACCGAGGCGATTTTCCCGGATGAGAACGGGGCGCGCAGGCGCTGGAAAAGTCCTGCCACGTCGCGCGCAAAGTCCGACGGCGGAATGATTTTCCAGATTCCCGCCTCATAGCGGGACAGGAACTGCCCGTTCGCATCCACGGCCAGCGCTTCGCCGTAATGCTCATGCACCCGCATGGCTTTCTCACTGGTGCTCATGGCGGTAAATTCCGCCTCGCTCATGGTAGAGAAAGGGCTGTCAGCCGGTGGCCGGATGGCCTCATAAATGGCTTTACGCGTGGCATCCCCGCCGTGCTGCGTAAACGTATCATTCCAGTCACCGAACACCGGCGGCAGGGCAACAACACCCTCACAGGCGTCTGCGGCCGCAGCGGCTTTGCTCTGGCCGTCGCCGTTAAGGTCGCGGTCGGCGGCGAGGATAATCTGACAGGCCGGGTGCCTCTGACGGGCAAGGCTTGCCAGAGAAAGAAGGTTCACGGACGAGAGCGCCACCATAACGGTTTCACCGGTCAGGTGATGCACGGTGAGTGCGGTCGCATAGCCCTCCGCTATCCAGAGCCGTTTTCCCGCCTCTTTTTTCCCTTCGATAAGGTGATACGTTCCTTTTACCGCCCCGCCTTTCAGGGTGCGTTTGAGGCCGTCAGCATTAATGAGCTGAACGTTAACCAGTGCGCCGGTCTCGTCCTGCAGCGGCACGATTAAATCACCGGCGCAGTAGGTCACACCGCCGGTTTTGTGCGTGGCCGTGAACATGAGAGATTCACGACCGGGAAATCCCTTTCGGGTAAGGTAGGCGTTGCCGGTGGCCGGTCGGGTTTTCTCCATCAGTTTCGCGGCCAGTTCGGCCGCCGTTTTGCGGTCGGCATCGGTTTCTGTCTCTGCGGCCACAATCACCTCCGGGGCAACCTGCGGCAGGTTGCCGGTGACGGCATTCACCTTTTGGGCGGCCTCTGAGGCAGATACGTCGAATACCTTCTCAACCAGCTTAAGCCCGTCACCCGCGCCGCACTGGTTACAGAACCACGTCCCACGCCCCTCTTTATCATCAAAGCGGAACCGGTCAGAGCCGCCGCACACCGGACAGGCCTGATGACGGTTTTTAATCACCTTAACCCCCAGCGCCGGGAGAATGCGCGGCCAGTGGCCGCAAGACTGTCTGACGGTTTCCGTTACGTTCAGTTTCATCGTTATTTTCTCCCTCAGTGCAGTAGAGGCGATTGGATATGACGGGCGCAAAGTTCATCCATCACGGCGATCCCGAGAAAGGAAAGAGACGGGGCGGCCTTGAGTGCCCCGGCTTCCATTAAATCCTCCAGTAGCGCACAGGCTATCAGTCGGCCTTTTTCCTCGCCGTGCTGGCGCAGGTAGAACCCCTCCAGTTCCGCCGTCATGGCATTTTCCAGTACATCGAGTGTGAGCTGGGGATAGCGGTGCTGACGGGCGCACAGAGTAAGCCAGGCACAGGCCACGGCACGGCGATACAGCGCGGCGCGTAATACGGGCGGTAATGGCTGTTTCATATATCAGCCTCCCCGGTGAGCCAGCGCTGGTTGCAGCGTCCGACCACACCGTCGAGCTGGGCGGTCATCAGGTAAATCACGGAGGTGAACTGTAACTGCTGCGCCGGGTCGCGGCGCACGGTGGTGCAGTCCTGCACCTGCATCAGTTCGCCGACGAGCCTGCCGACGTTGCAAAGGCGTTCCAGACAGTTGAGGTCATTCTGACTGAACGCTGCAAGGCGCTCTTTCTGTATTAAAGCCGGGTTATTAACAGGCATGATTCCGTCTCCTGAGCACGTGCGTATCCCTGCGCAGATACGCACATTTTATTTTTGGGTGTCGTTTTTAATTACAGATAATGGCGATAGCTGTTATCCGGTTTTATTTCCGTTTCCGTTGCGACATTATTCCGCCATTTGCGCGCCACCGGCGCTGGCCGTCTGACCGGGGAAATATCACCCGGATACTTGTCGATATTTCGCGCGCGGTATTGCTGTAATTCCGGGTCAGCGGCAATTTCACGTAAAACAGCGTGACGGTTTTCAGGGCTGCGCTTAAATACGTCGGGTCGCTCACAGGTAAAGTCCTGCAAAAAACGACGGAGCGGAATTTCTGCCATGCTGCCACCGGCAATAATACGAATAAGGATGGTGTAGGTGCGCCGGTAGGGGTTCCAGACCAGCCCCGGACAGCGGTACGGCATATCCCACGGAATACCGTCGGCCAGCACGCCCGACACCATCACATCAGGAAAACCAGAGCAGCGGTAGGTTTCACCCGGCTGAGGGAAATCAAACATGGTGCTCACCTCCGTTCACGGATGACGGGGCAATGAAATCCCGACACAGGCCTTTAGCCTTGAGCTCCTCCAGAACAAAACAGATGTCATCGTGCAGATAGCTGAAAATATGCGGCATACAAAGCTGATGCATCCCGTTTAATTCGCGTTGCCCCAAATCCAGACCTACAAAATGCGTCATGGCGCTGGCGCGGTTGAGTTTATGGAATGACTCAGGGCTGAGATGTTCCTGAACATCACGACACACTGAGACGCTCTGAGTGTTGTTATGCATGGCACACCTCCGCAACCGGCAGACGGGAAGCAAGAGAAAGTACGTAATCGCGAACAAGGGAGCGACGGGCGGCCTGTTCGTCACTGGCAACAGTGCGGAGCATACAAATACGGGGCTTGCGGTCTGCACGACGAACGGCGGCAAACACAAAGATAAATTTGGGGTGTGAAGGGGTGAGGATCGTAGCCATAGCGGCAACCTCCAATAAGTAGCGGTATTTGCCACCACCGGAGTTCTCACACACTGGTGGTGACCCGAACGGGGGTGAGAAACCGGCCTTATTGGAAACCGGCCAGCCCGAAGGCTGCCCCGCCCGGATCACCATTATCTGATATAGGCAATGGCTTAAACACCACAGCCCAAAATATAGGTGTGTCTGGACAACGACGTAAAAAAACACGCATGGCGCGTGTTGTGTCGCCAATAAGTAACACGGGTTCTCACGCCCGGCTGCCGATTTTGCGACAGCAGGAAAACTGTACCAGGAAACACACAACAGATGCAAGCCAGAAAAAGGGGTTATTTGAAAGCGGCTCTGATTCATGCGTCACATTTCCGGTTGCGGTGAGCAATGCGTTCCGCCATCCACGCGGTCACTTCGGACTGAAGCCATGCGACATTTTTCCCGCCGAGCGAGACCTGCGCCGGGAAAGCATCACGGGCGATTAAATCGTAGAGCGTGGAGCGTGACAGGCCGCACTGATGGATCACTTCCGGGAGGCGTAAAAAACGCTCCTGAGTCGGTACTGAAACTGTCATCAGATGTGCGCTGGTTGGGGAAACTGGTACTGATAAAGCTGTGTGCATAACGCTACCTCATTAATATCCGCAGAGATCCGAACTTATCCGTCCGGAATCGGGTAGCTCTCTATTTTGTGAATATTTTCACTCATTGCAACAGTGTGAAATTGTAGTGGAACTAAAACAAATCCTACCTATTTTTCGCACAAGACCATTTAAAGCCTCTGTAACCCTCTCAAGACCTCTGGGATTTTTCAAAGTGAAATACAAATTGTTTTAATTAATTTAAATGCATTAATTAATAGGGCATATCTCAACTAATTTACATTTCCACCTTTTTTGAACTGTGAACAGTAGTGAACAGTCGGTGAACACTTCACCCTCAACTATTCACCTCTTAAATCACTGTATTAACTCTATTTTTATTTACAGTGAACAGTAGTGAATAGTTATATATAAAAAAACAAACAGAGAGAGGGTTATCTCTGCGACCTTTCTCTGGCCAGCCGCGTTTTTTAGCCTTCGTTTGTGTGGTTTCTGCCACAGCGGCAACGGGTCGAGTTGTTGTGCGGCGCAATGCAGAATCTCCTCAGCTTGACATCACTGAGGAGTAACAACATGACCACCACGACCATTCCTGACTATCTGACTCCGGCATTCCGGCAACTGGATGCGGCCAGAGCTGAGCATCTTGAAAACGCCCGCATGATGAATGACACCGCCACCGCGATTGCCCGTACCGCACAGCAAAAAAAAGAGCTTGAGCAGGAGAGCGGTAGTGACGCGAGTGAATGGCGCACGGCATTTCGTGCCGGTGGTGCGGTGCTGACGGATGAGCTGAAAAAACAGCATCTGGCGCGTGTCGCTTCCCGTGAACTGGCACAGGAGTGTGACCAGCTCGCTGAGGTGCTGACCTTTGAATGCGACCGGCTGAAAGGTAACTGTGACAGCACGGCCAGAGCATACCGTCAGGCACATCACAATGTGCTCAGCCAGTATGCGGTAAAAGAGCTGGATAACGCGTTACGCGATACGTGCGGGGCGCTTGTCCGGGCGATGAAACTCAAAATGCTGGCACTGGGGAATCCTCTTGCGAACACCGTCGGGATTCAGGGCTATGTCGAGCCGGATAAAGCGATTATGCAGGAGGTGCAGACGTGGCTTAAGCAAGCGGTGAAAGACTGCCATATCCGTCTGGCTGATGAGCCGGTGCTGTTTAAAGCCGGGCTGTCGGCCGAGACGCTGCCGCATATGAATTACGGCGTCGCAGTAACCGCCGGCCAGCGTAAGAGCTACTTTGACAAGCTGAATGTGCGAAAGGCTGACCTTGAAGCGCGGGGATTGCTGTCATGATGCACTGCCCGTTCTGTAAGTGCCCGGCTCATACCCGAACCAGCCGCTATCTGTCTGAAACCGTCAAACACGCCTATTACCAGTGTACCAACATTCTCTGTTCGGCCACATTCCGGACGATGGAGTCGCTCGACTCGGTTATCAGGCCGCCTTCAGAGACGGAATTAAAGGATGACGAATTTATCTCGGCTCATGCCGGGAAAGCGAAAAAACAAAGTCTGTAACGTCGACGGAGACACCCGATGACAACATTAACGCTAACGCTGGAGCAGGCTTTTGACGTCTGTCAGAACAACAAAACCAGCTGGCTGACCCGCAAACAGGAGTTGGCTGACGCCGAACAGGAATACGGAGAACTGTTAGCCACCAGTGAGACTAACAGCTCCCGCAGCCTGCAAACGCTGCGCGATATTATCGACGTAAAAAAATGGGAAATTAATCAGGCTGCCGGTCGCTATATTCGTTCGCATGAGGACGTGCAGCGCATCAGCATCCGTAACCGCCTGAATGATTTTATGCAGACGCACGGCGCGGAGCTGACCGCCGCTCTTGCACCTGAGCTGATGGGCTATAACAACCAGCATCCCGCTGTAAAACACTGCGTGATGCAGCATTCAGTCGATTATCTGCGTGAAGCGCTGTCGGTGTGGCTGGCCGCTGGTGAAAAAATAAATTATTCCGCACAGGATAATGACATTTTAACAGCCATCGGATTCAGGCCTGACGCGGCTTCGCGGGATGATAATCGTGAAAAATTCACGCCTGCACAAAACCAGAATTACGTCCGAAAACGCGCTGAACTGGCCGCGCAGTAGCCCGTCAAAAATCCCCGTAAATCCCGCCCTTTTTCCCGAATTAAGCCATGCATGCATAAGGTGCATGGTTTTGCATGCGTTTTCGCGTCCCTGCCTCCCCCGCCAGCACCAGCTCTGGCGCGGCCTGAGGCCACCCATGCACCTGCATTAAAAGCGCCCCATTAAGCGGGCAGGCGTGGCGGGGAGAGCATTGCGCGCAAACCTTGTTGCTTAATAAAAAAGTAATGACCATAAATACGTTATGAATGCGCGTTCGTGATTGCTATCAGTTCGTTCTACCGAATTTTTTCATATACACGTAGAACGCATCTCCCATATTGATAGCGACTTATAGAAAAGCCGCTATCATGCGGCTTAATTTGAACTCACCCTGAGTGGTTATTTTACATTCGATGCAGAAACCTTATTAGGTCTAGCATCAATCAAGACTAAATCCTTGCCTTCTTTAATTCCAAGTTCTTTAAACACTTTAATTAACTTAGATAACTCCGTATCAGTAAAGTATAAAATAACCTTTATTGATTTTTTGGTTTCATTTGCAGACTCATATATCTTAACCTGATTTGCTAGATTCTGCTTAAGCTTAGAGTTACTAGCCAATTTGAATTCGACTAATGTTTTGTCTTTCGAACCTCGTGATATTTTATAATCAACAGGTCCTCGACCATTATCGACTTCACTGTTGACATCCGAAATGCTAGCAAACCACGTCAATCTAAACATTAACTGCAAATCAGCTTCACGCTTGACCGGTACGCCATTCAAATAGAATACTTTATAGCCATTGTTATTTTCTATCACTTGCTTAAGATAGCAGACGCGATCATATGTTTCGTCGAAAGTATCGCCCTTAGTATTAAAGAACTCCTGATTTTTTTCGAAAATCATATCTACTAAGAGCTGAACAGCTTCAATATATCTTTGCTCAGTTTCGCTAACCTTTGCATCGCTCTCGCGTTTAGCTCCGCCAGAGTTTTGCTCTTTATAACGAATGTAATAATCAATAAAGCTTGGATAATTCTTTATTGTTAAATCCGCAGCCAACTCACGTTCTTTTTTCTTTGCTTCATCAGGTAAGCATCTATTGAAGTAATCCGATAGCTGACCACGCAATTGATCATTAGAGATACTGTCACATATATCTCTAAAATCCTCTATCATTTCATTCCTATTAATCCAAGTTTCATCTTTTGTAAGTATATCTCTCGGAGTTAGTAGAACATAATCTCCGTCACATGTTGGCAATGTGAATTTTTTAGAGATCCAACTTCTAGTCTCATAATTAAATTCAACTTTCGCCACGATATGTTCCGCAAGATATTTCTCATCAATATTTTCTTTAGCGAAAGTTTCCGTGTAATTCAGTAAGAAAGATTTAATTAAATTGGTAGTGAAATCACTTACACTATCCTTCCCGACCCCTTCCTTAATTAAGCATAACTTTTCAAGATGGCTCCCTTCAGTTATTTCTTCCTTACCAAAATTTTGCAAGATATTTGAAAATGAGTTATTTAAGGAGTTTGCAAAATCAATCCCCAATCCGCTCCCACCATTACCAACCATACTATAGCCAAGCCAGTTTTGTTTCACCTCAGGAAATAAGAACCAGCTTTTAATTAAACCTCTATTTAACTCACCATGTTGAGAACGATCTCTTAAAAATGAAACATATTTAATTATATTTTGGTGTAAGTCTTTATATTTATCGTTATTAAATAGCAAGAAAGGATCAATAAAAAGTGGCAGGTCATTAATCAATGATATATTAAATGCGCCGTAGCTTTTTATTTTTTCCGGTGCAACATTAAAAAAATCAGAAAAGTATATTCTTAATTTCGGCATGATAACTTCCTTAAAAAATATGTCATCCAATAAGTTATTACTCTTATCACATTACTCTGCATTATGCCTATGTTACAAGTCAGGCCAGAGAGATAACTCTGAAAAGCGTGATGGTGGTAACACAACACATCGAAAAGAGAGTTAATCGGCTATTTCGATTTAGCATAATCATAAGGCGTAACATACTTTTCTTTGTTTGCTCTCAAGTAGTCAGCCCACCACTGAATCATTAATCTACGTTCATCTAAATGCTCAGAGGTATGGATATATGCTGCACGTACATTATTACGCTCAGAATGACTCAACTGGCGCTCTATTGCGTCATCACTCCAAAGCCCTGACTCACCCAATGCGCCACGCGCCATCGTTCTGAAACCATGTCCACAAACTTCGGTCTTAGTGTTGTAGCCCATTGCACGCAATGCGCTATTTACCGTATTTTCACTCATAACCTTAGTCGCGTTGTGATCCCCTGGGAACAGCAGCTCTCTATCACCACTAATCTGCTTAAGCTGCTCTAACAAAAGCATAGCTTGTCGGCTAAGGGGAACAATATGCTCCTCTTTCATCTTCATACCACGGTATGAGTAACGTACACCTTTAATTTCTTCTCGTTTTGCCGGTATACGCCAAAGAGCTTTATCGAAGTCGAATTCATCCCAGCGCGCAAAACGCAACTCGCTTGAACGCACAAAAGTTAGCAATGAAAGTTCTACCGCGATCCTTGTCATTACACGGCCACGATATGCAGCAAGACGTGCAAGAAACTCAGGGAACCGGCTAGAGGGTAAAGCGGGGTAATGTCGGGCTTTGGTTGTCGATAGCGCACCGGCCATATCACTGGCTGGATTAGAGTCGATGTAATCGTTCTGCACGGCATAACGCATAATGGCCGTGACGCGCTGTTGTAGGCGCTGAGCGACGTCGTGTTTACCACTGGCATCAACTTTTTTAATTGGTGCTAACAGGTGGCTGGTTTTGAGCAGGCGAATGTCGGACGAGCCGATATGAGGGAAGATATATAGCTCAAGATAGCGAAGAACGCGCGATCGATGGTCTTCACTCCAGCGCTTGTTACTGGCGTGCCATTCACGAGCAATAGTTTCGAAAGTGTATGCCCCCGAGTTCTCGGCATGAGCTTCTTTCTGTTCGGCTTTTGGGTCGATGCCCTGCGCTAACAACTTTTTAGCTTCATCGCGCTTTGCCCTTGCCTGAGCAAGCGTCACGGTAGGCCAGACACCAAAAGCGAGGCGATCCTCTTTTTTGTCAGAGGGGCGTCTGTATTTCATGCGCCAGTATTTAGAACCCTTTGCAGAAACCTCAAGATATAAACCACCGCCATCGGCCATTTTGTAGGTTTTGTCTTTTGGCTTTGCGGTCTCGACCTGTCTGGCGTTGAGCTTCATTTGGGGGCACATTTCTAATCGAAGTTAAGATGCCCCCAATTATGCCCCCAATGGCATCCGGATTTCAACGGACAACCTCGGACGACTCAGGACGTAAAAATCACTGCAAGCATTGATTTTTAAGGGATAATTGGACTTTCTCGGATGGTCTTGGAAGTACTAATGGTGCCGAAGGCCGGACTCGAACCGGCACGTATTTCTACGGTTGATTTTGAATCAACTGCGTCTA
>Ga0207713_1003872_pt1 | contig 9980 bp, 6 predicted proteins | sample KBSS64metaG_FD_184404 | JGI IMG/M metagenome (GOLD analysis project Ga0207713, IMG submission 184404) | Switchgrass rhizosphere microbial communities from Kellogg Biological Station, Michigan, USA - KBS S6-4 metaG (SPAdes) (version 2) | ecosystem: Host-associated > Plants > Roots > Rhizosphere >...
AGCCTGTCACCGGTCAACTAACTATGCTCCATGCGCATCAGGGGGATAGGTGCGTGGCGGCTCTTGTGATAACATCCGGCGGTTTCCAAGGTAGCCCGATGTGGCTGCCTTTACTGCGCAGATCCATGGCATAACTCGTTGATTTGTCGTAAGTCGGTGCATGGCACTCAGCCTGCAGCGGCGAGCTTCGTTCGTCCCATATGGATGTGACGAAGTTTCACCAGAAAAAGGAATCAGGCTTCTCATGGGCGAACTGGCCAAAGAAATCCTCCCGGTCAATATCGAAGACGAGCTGAAGCAGTCCTACCTCGACTACGCGATGAGCGTAATTGTCGGGCGGGCACTGCCGGATGCGCGCGATGGCTTGAAGCCCGTGCACCGGCGTGTGCTGTTCGCGATGAGCGAGCTGGGCAACGACTTCAACAAGCCGTACAAGAAATCTGCCCGTGTTGTCGGTGACGTGATCGGTAAGTATCACCCTCACGGTGATACCGCGGTGTACGACACCATCGTTCGGATGGCGCAGCCATTCTCGCTGCGTTACCTGCTGGTAGACGGTCAGGGCAACTTCGGTTCCGTGGACGGCGACAACGCCGCCGCCATGCGATACACCGAAGTGCGCATGACCAAGCTGGCGCACGAGCTGCTGGCTGACCTGCACAAAGAAACCGTGGACTGGGTGCCGAACTACGACGGCACCGAAATGATCCCGGCGGTCATGCCGACCCGTATTCCCAACCTGTTGGTCAACGGCTCCAGCGGTATCGCCGTGGGCATGGCGACCAACATCCCGCCGCACAACCTCGGTGAAGTCATCGACGGTTGCCTGGCGCTCATCGACAACCCTGAGTTGACCATCGATGAGCTGATGCAATACATCCCTGGTCCGGACTTCCCGACCGCTGCGATCATCAACGGTCGCGCCGGCATCATCGAAGCCTACCGCACCGGTCGTGGCCGCATTTACATGCGCGCCCGCTCGATAATCGAAGACATCGACAAGGTCGGTGGCCGTCAGCAGATCGTCATCACCGAACTCCCTTACCAGCTGAACAAGGCCCGTCTGATCGAGAAGATCGCCGAGCTGGTAAAAGAGAAGAAGCTCGAAGGCATCACCGAACTGCGCGACGAGTCCGACAAGGACGGTATGCGCGTCGTGATCGAACTGCGTCGCGGCGAAGTGCCTGAGGTGATCCTCAACAACCTCTACGCCCAGACCCAGCTGCAAGCGGTGTTCGGTATCAACATCGTCGCGCTGATCGACGGCCGTCCGCGGATCCTGAACCTCAAGGACCTGCTGGAAGCCTTCGTTCGTCACCGTCGCGAAGTGGTTACCCGCCGTACCGTGTTCGAACTGCGTAAAGCCCGCGAACGTGGTCACATTCTGGAAGGTCAAGCGGTTGCCCTGTCGAACATCGACCCGGTCATCGCCCTGATCAAAGCCTCGCCAACGCCGTCGGAAGCCAAGGAAGCGCTGATCAAGACCGCGTGGGAATCCTCCGCCGTGGTCGCGATGGTTGAGCGTGCCGGTGCCGATTCGTGCCGTCCAGAGACCCTGGACCCGCAATACGGTTTGCGCGAAGGCAAGTACTTCCTGTCGCCGGAACAGGCGCAAGCGATTCTGGAACTGCGTCTGCACCGTCTGACCGGTCTGGAACACGAAAAGCTGCTGGCCGAGTATCAAGAGATCCTCAACCAGATCGGCGAGCTGATCCGCATCCTCAGCAGCGCCACGCGCCTGATGGAAGTGATCCGCGAAGAGCTGGAAGTGATCCGAGCCGAATACGGCGACGTGCGCCGCACCGAGATTCTCGATGCCCGTCTCGACCTGACCCTGGGTGACATGATCCCGGAAGAAGAGCGCGTCGTGACCATTTCCCACGGTGGCTACGCCAAGACCCAGCCGTTGGCTGCGTACCAGGCTCAGCGTCGTGGCGGTAAAGGCAAATCGGCTACCGGCGTCAAGGATGAGGACTACATCGCTCACCTGCTGGTTGCCAACAGCCACACCACGCTGCTGCTGTTCTCCAGCAAAGGTAAAGTGTACTGGCTGAAAACCTACGAAATCCCGGAAGCGTCCCGCGCTGCCCGTGGTCGTCCGCTGGTCAACCTGCTGCCGCTGGACAGTGATGAATACATCACCACCATGCTGCCGGTCGACGAATACACCGAAGGTCACTTCATCTTCATGGCCACTGCCAAAGGCACCGTGAAGAAGACCCCGCTGGAATCCTTCAGCCGTCAACGCAGCGTCGGTCTGATCGCGCTGGAGCTGGATGAAGGCGATGTGCTGATTTCTGCTTCCATTACCGATGGCAGTCGCGAAGTCATGCTGTTCTCCGACGGCGGCAAGGTCACTCGCTTCAAGGAAACCGACGTTCGCGCCATGGGCCGTACCGCTCGCGGTGTCCGCGGCATGCGTCTGCCGGAAGGCCAGAAGCTGATTTCCATGCTGATCCCGGAAGAAGGCAGCCAGATCCTCACCGCTTCGGCCCGTGGTTTCGGCAAGCGCACGGCGATCACCGAGTTCCCTGAGTACAAACGTGGCGGTCAGGGCGTTATCGCCATGGTCAGCAACGACCGTAACGGCCGTCTGGTCGGTGCAGTCCAGGTGCTCGACGGCGAGGAAATCATGCTGATTTCCGACCAGGGCACTCTGGTTCGTACGCGTGTCGACGAAGTCTCCAGTCTGGGTCGTAATACCCAGGGCGTGACCCTCATCAAACTGGCCAGCGATGAAACGCTGGTAGGTCTGGAGCGGGTTCAGGAGCCGTCGGAAGTCGAAGGCGAAGAACTGGAAGAAGGTGAAGAGGGTGCAGTGTTCGACGGCGAAGTCGTAATCGACGACGTTGTCGAAGACCAGCAACTCGACGCCGCAGCCGACGAAGAACCGCAGGAATAAGCGGACAGACAGGGGGCGGATGAGAATTCGCCCCCTTGTTGTTTGTCCGCAATGAAATATCGACACCCACTACGATCCCTTGTGGGAGCGAGCCTGCTCGCGAAGACGGACTGACATTCAGCAAAGATGTTGCCTGTTACACCGCTTTCGCGAGCAGGCTCGCTCCCACAGATGTTTGTTTCAGCAGGGACCCGTGTCGACTGATAATGCATTTATTGCGTGTTACCTCAAATCAGAGCGAGATTGGATGTGAGCAAGAGAGCCTATAACTTCTGTGCCGGTCCTGCGGCACTTCCCGAAGCTGTCCTGCAGCGCGCCCAGGGTGAACTCCTTGATTGGCACGGCAAGGGTCTGTCGGTCATGGAAATGAGCCATCGCAGTGATGAGTTCGTGTCCATCGCCACCAAGGCCGAGCAGGATCTGCGTGATCTGCTGAATATCCCCTCGAACTATAAAGTGCTGTTTCTGCAAGGTGGCGCCAGCCAGCAATTTGCTCAGATTCCTCTGAACCTGTTGCCGGAAAGCGGCACCGCCGACTATATCGACACCGGTATCTGGTCGCAGAAAGCCATCGAAGAAGCTTCGCGCTACGGAAACGTCAACGTTGCCGCTACCGCCAAGCCTTACGACTATTTCGCTATTCCCGGTCAGAACGAATGGAACCTGTCGAAAGATGCGGCCTACGTTCACTACGCACCGAACGAAACCATCGGTGGCCTGGAATTCAACTGGGTTCCGGAAACCGGTGACGTTCCGCTGGTCGCCGACATGTCGTCCGACATTCTCTCGCGTCCGATCGATGTTTCGCGCTTCGGCATGATCTACGCCGGCGCGCAGAAGAACATCGGCCCGAGCGGCATCGTCGTCAACATCGTTCGCGAAGACCTGCTGGGTCACGCCCGTTCCCTGTGCCCGACCATGCTCAACTACAAGGTCGCGGCCGACAACGGCTCGATGTACAACACTCCGCCAACCCTGGCCTGGTACCTCTCGGGTCTGGTATTCGAGTGGCTGAAAGAGCAGGGTGGTGTTGAAGCCATCGGCAAGCTCAACGAAGTGAAACAGCGCACGCTGTACGACTTCATCGACGCCAGCGGCTTGTACAGCAACCCGATCAACAAGTCGGATCGCTCGTGGATGAACGTGCCGTTCCGCCTGGCTGACGACCGTCTCGACAAGCCATTCCTGGCCGGTGCCGAAGCGCGTGGCCTGTTGAACCTCAAGGGTCACCGTTCCGTGGGTGGCATGCGTGCCTCCATCTATAACGCCGTCGACATCGTTGCGGTCAACGCACTGATTTCGTACATGGCAGAGTTCGAGAAGGAACACGGTTAATGTCTGAGCAAGAACTCAAGGCACTGCGCCTGCGCATTGATGCCCTGGACGAGAAAGTCCTGGAGCTGATCAGTGAGCGCGCACGCTGCGCCCAGGAAGTTGCGCGAGTAAAGATGGCCTCGCTGGCCGAAGGCGAAGTGCCGGTGTTCTATCGTCCTGAGCGTGAAGCTCAGGTGCTCAAGCGCGTCATGGAGCGTAACCAGGGGCCGCTGGGCAACGAAGAGATGGCGCGGCTGTTCCGCGAAATCATGTCCTCGTGCCTGGCCCTCGAGCAGCCGCTGAAAGTGGCTTACCTCGGCCCTGAAGGCACGTTCACCCAAGCCGCAGCCATGAAGCACTTCGGTCACGCCGTGATCAGCAAGCCGATGGCGGCGATTGACGAAGTGTTCCGTGAAGTGGCAGCCGGTGCGGTGAATTTTGGCGTGGTCCCGGTGGAAAACTCCACTGAGGGCGCGGTCAACCACACCCTCGACAGCTTCCTCGAACACGACATGGTGATCTGTGGCGAAGTCGAGCTGCGGATTCACCACCACCTGTTGGTCGGTGAAAACACCAAGACCGACAGCATCAGCCGCATCTATTCCCACGCCCAGTCCCTGGCCCAGTGCCGCAAGTGGCTGGACGCGCATTACCCGAATGTCGAGCGCGTGGCGGTGTCCAGCAACGCCGAAGCGGCCAAGCGGGTCAAGGGTGAGTGGAACTCGGCGGCGATTGCCGGCGACATGGCCGCAGGCTTGTACGGGCTGACCCGTCTGGCCGAGAAAATCGAGGATCGCCCGGACAACTCCACGCGATTCCTGATCATCGGCAGCCAGGAAGTGCCGCCGACCGGCGACGACAAGACTTCGATCATCGTCTCCATGAGCAACAAGCCCGGCGCACTTCACGAGTTGCTGGTGCCGTTCCACGACAACGGCATCGACCTGACGCGAATCGAGACGCGTCCCTCGCGCAGCGGTAAATGGACCTACGTGTTCTTCATCGACTTCGTCGGCCACCACCGCGACCCGCTGGTTAAAGGTGTGTTGGAAAAGATCAGTCAGGAAGCAGTGGCACTCAAAGTGCTGGGTTCCTACCCGAAAGCAGTTCTCTAAGGGCGGTAGCAAATGAGTGGTGACTTCCTCGCTCTGGCACAGCCGGGCGTGCAACAACTTTCGCCTTACGTTCCGGGCAAGCCCGTGGACGAACTGGCGCGCGAGCTGGACATCGATCCGGCCAGCATCGTCAAGCTGGCCAGCAACGAAAACCCGTTGGGCGCCAGTCCCAAGGCTTTGGCAGCGATTCACGAAGCATTGGCCGAGCTGACCCGCTATCCGGACGGCAACGGTTTTGCGCTCAAGACCCTGCTGGCGGATCAATGCCGCGTCGAGCTCAATCAGGTGACGCTGGGCAACGGTTCCAACGATATTCTGGAACTGGTCGCCCGTGCCTATCTGGCGCCGGGTCTGAATGCGGTGTTCAGCGAGCACGCGTTTGCGGTCTATCCGATCGTCACCCAGGCCGTCGGCGCCCAAGCCAAAGTGATCCCGGCCAAAGACTGGGGTCACGATCTGCCGGCCATGCTGGCCGCGATCGATGCCGATACCCGCGTGGTGTTCATCGCCAACCCGAACAACCCGACCGGAACCTGGTTCGGCGCTGAAGCGCTGGACGAATTCCTGCAGGACGTTCCGGAACACGTGCTGGTGGTGCTGGATGAGGCCTACATCGAATACGCCGAAGGCAGCGATTTGCCGGATGGCCTGGACTTCCTGGCGGCTTATCCGAACCTGCTGGTGTCGCGCACATTCTCCAAGGCTTATGGCTTGGCGGCATTGCGGGTCGGCTATGGCTTGTCCACCGCTGTGGTCGCCGATGTGCTGAACCGCGTGCGTCAGCCGTTCAACGTCAACAGCCTGGCCTTGGCCGCTGCATGCGCTGCGCTGCAAGACGCCGAATACCTGGCCGAAAGCCGTCGCCTGAACGAATCCGGCATGCAGCAGCTGGAAGCGGGTTTCCGTGAGCTGGGGTTGAGCTGGATTGCGTCCAAGGGCAACTTCATCTGCGTCGATCTGGGCCGTGTGGCGGCTCCGGTCTTCCAGGGTTTGCTGCGCGAAGGCGTGATCGTGCGTCCGGTGGCCAATTACGGCATGCCGAATCACTTGCGCATCACCATCGGTCTGCCGGCGGAAAACAGCCGCTTCCTCGAAGCGCTGACCAAGGTTCTGGCTCGTGGTTGATGTCACTGCACTGCAATCTGCTGAACCTATGATCGGTCGCCTGGTGGTGGTCGGTCTGGGGCTGATCGGCGGTTCGTTTGCCAAGGGCTTGCGTGAAAGCGGCCTGTGCCGCGAAGTGGTCGGGGTCGATCTCGACCCGCAGTCGCGCAAACTCGCGGTCGAGTTGGGTGTGGTGGATCGCTGTGAAGAAGATCTGGCCGCTGCTTGTCAGGGCGCCGACGTGATTCAGCTGGCCGTGCCGATCCTCGCCATGGAAAAAATGCTCGGCCGATTGGCCGGCATGGACCTGGGGCAAGCGATTCTGACCGACGTCGGCAGCGCCAAAGGCAATGTGGTGCGGGCGGCAACCGAGGCGTTTGGCGGCATGCCGTCGCGTTTCGTTCCGGGGCACCCGATTGCCGGTTCCGAGCAGAGCGGGGTGGAAGCCTCTAACTCAGAGCTGTTCCGTCGCCATAAAGTGATTTTGACGCCGCTGGATCAAACTGATCCGGCAGCGCTGGCAGTGGTCGACCGGTTGTGGCGCGAATTGGGGGCCGATGTCGAGCACATGCAGGTTGAGCGTCATGACGAAGTGTTGGCGGCGACCAGCCATTTGCCGCACTTGTTGGCGTTCGGTTTGGTCGATTCGTTGGCCAAGCGCAATGAAAACCTTGAGATCTTCCGTTACGCTGCGGGCGGTTTCCGCGATTTCACAAGAATTGCGGGTAGCGACCCGGTCATGTGGCACGACATCTTCCTCGCCAACCGCGAAGCTGTCCTGCGCACACTCGATACATTTCGCAGCGATCTCGACGCCTTGCGCGACGCGGTCGATGCAGGGGATGGGCACCAATTGTTGGGCGTGTTCACTCGCGCCCGGGTTGCCCGCGAACATTTCAGTAAAATCCTGGCCCGCCGGGCTTATGTGGACGCTATGAATTCCAACGACCTGATTTTCCTGGCACAACCTGGTGGCCGCCTGACTGGGCGGATTCGAGTACCGGGCGACAAATCGATTTCCCACCGTTCGATCATGCTCGGCTCCCTGGCTGAAGGCGTTACCGAAGTGGAAGGTTTCCTTGAGGGCGAAGACGCCCTGGCAACCTTGCAGGCCTTCCGCGACATGGGCGTCGTGATCGAAGGTCCGCACCACGGTCGCGTGACCATTCACGGCGTCGGCCTGCATGGCTTGAAGCCTGCGCCGGGCCCGATCTATCTGGGCAACTCCGGCACTTCGATGCGTCTGCTGTCTGGCCTGTTGGCTGCGCAGAGCTTCGACAGCACGCTGACGGGCGACGCTTCGCTGTCCAAGCGTCCGATGAATCGCGTGGCCAATCCGCTGCGTGAGATGGGCGCTGTGATCGAGACCGCTGCTGAAGGTCGTCCGCCGATGACCATTCGTGGCGGCAACAAGCTCAAAGGCCTGACCTACACCATGCCGATGGCCAGTGCCCAGGTTAAATCCTGCCTGCTGCTGGCGGGTTTGTACGCCGAAGGCAAGACCACCGTCACCGAGCCGGCGCCAACCCGTGACCACACCGAGCGCATGCTGCGTGGCTTCGGCTACCCGGTCAGCGTCAACGGTGCGACCGCTTCGGTCGAATCCGGCCACAAGCTGACCGCGACCCACATTGAAGTGCCGGGCGACATCTCGTCGTCGGCGTTCTTCCTGGTGGCTGCGTCGATCGCCGAAGGTTCGGAGCTGGTGCTTGAGCACGTCGGCATCAACCCGACCCGTACCGGTGTGATCGATATTCTGCGTCTGATGGGCGCTGACATCACCCTGGAAAACCAGCGTGAAGTCGGCGGTGAGCCGGTTGCGGATTTGCGCGTACGTGCAGCTAAACTCAAAGGTATCGAGATTCCCGAAGCGCTGGTTCCGCTGGCCATCGACGAATTTCCGGTGCTGTTCGTAGCCGCGGCCTGTGCCGAAGGGCGCACCATCCTGCGTGGCGCCGAAGAGCTGCGGGTTAAAGAGTCGGACCGGATTCAGGTCATGGCGGATGGCTTGCTGGCGCTTGGCGTCAAATGCGAACCGACCCCGGACGGCATCATCATCGACGGCGGCCAGATCGGCGGCGGCGAAGTGCACGGTCACGGCGATCACCGGATTGCCATGGCCTTCAGCGTGGCTTCGTTGCGCGCCACTGCGCCGATCCGCATTCATGATTGCGCCAACGTCGCGACGTCGTTCCCGAACTTCCTCGCGCTGTGCGCGCAGGTCGGTATCCGTGTTGCACAAGAGGCTCAGTCGTGATTATCAAGCCACCGGTCATCACCATCGATGGGCCTAGCGGTTCGGGCAAAGGCACTATTGCCGGGATTCTGGCCAAGCGCCTGGGCTGGTGCCTGCTGGATTCCGGTGCGCTGTACCGTCTGCTGGCATTCGCCGCGCGTAATCATGGCGTCGATCTGACCAATGAAGAGTCGCTGAAGCTGCTGGCCGCTCATCTGGACGTGCAATTCGTCGGTGCGACCGAAGGTCATCCGCAGCGGATCATCCTCGAAGGTGACGATGTCACTGATGATTTGCGCAACGAACAAGTCGGCGCCTGGGCTTCCCAGGTCGCTGCACTGCCGGCGGTGCGTGATGCGCTGCTCCAGCGCCAGCGGGCGTTTCAGGAGGCTCCGGGTCTGGTGGCCGATGGTCGCGACATGGGTACGGTGGTTTTTCCGGATGCTCCGCTGAAGATATTCCTCACTGCCAGTGCCGAGGAGCGTGCGCGCCGTCGATACTTGCAGTTGAAGGGCAAAGTCGATGGTGTTAGTCTGTCGAGTCTGCTAGATGAGATACGTGTCCGCGATGAGCGTGACACCCAGCGAGCGGTAGCCCCGCTCAAACCGGCGGCTGACGCCATACAGCTGGATTCCACGGAATTATCCATCGATCAGGTGCTGGAACGCATCATGAGCGAGATCGCCATTCGCGATATCGCCGGGTGACCAAGAAGCGACTCAGGGGACCAGTCATAGTCCTGCGTCGCTTCTTCAAATGAACATAACCCACGTCGTCTGGGATGTGGAGATGGGCGTATCCTTCGCCCTTATTCAACAGGAATTAAAATGAGCGAAAGCTTTGCGGAACTCTTTGAAGAAAGCCTAAAAACCCTGAACCTTCAGGCAGGCTCCATCATCACCGGTGTTATCGTTGATATCGATTACCAAGCTCGCTGGGTAACCGTTCACGCTGGCCTGAAGTCTGAAGCACTCATCCCGCTTGAGCAGTTCTACAACGATGCTGGCGAACTGACTATCAACGTCGGTGACGAAGTTCACGTTGCTCTGGACTCGGTTGAAGACGGCTTTGGTGAAACCAAGCTGTCCCGTGAAAAAGCCAAGCGCGCTGAATGCTGGATTGTTCTGGAAGCAGCCTTCGCAGCCGAAGAAGTGGTCAAGGGCGTTATCAACGGTAAGGTTAAAGGCGGCTTCACTGTCGACGTTAACGGCATCCGTGCGTTCCTGCCAGGTTCTCTGGTTGACGTCCGTCCAGTGCGCGACACCACGCACCTGGAAGGCAAAGAGCTGGAATTCAAGGTCATCAAGCT
>Ga0207713_1003873_pt1 | contig 9975 bp, 9 predicted proteins | sample KBSS64metaG_FD_184404 | JGI IMG/M metagenome (GOLD analysis project Ga0207713, IMG submission 184404) | Switchgrass rhizosphere microbial communities from Kellogg Biological Station, Michigan, USA - KBS S6-4 metaG (SPAdes) (version 2) | ecosystem: Host-associated > Plants > Roots > Rhizosphere >...
ATAGAAGTTAACGTCATCGTCACGATAACCGTGTTGTTTTCTTCCATTTCTACACCATACACTAAGCCTAAATTTACGATATCAACGCCAAGCTCTGGATCAATTACTTCTTCTAGTGATTCCATGATTTTATCTTCTAACTGTTTATCCATATTCATTCTCCTTTCTCTTACTTCCGTAATTATCTTCACGTATTAAATATACCCTTAAACAATTTATCGTAAGCAATCAATAACTATGTCTTACACCGTAACAAGACAGCTTTTGCATGTCAATCGTTCTGCTTTGCTCCTAAGGAAAAGTTGTGTAAAATATGGGAATACAAGCATGAATATTAGTAGAATTCAATATAATCGTATAACTACTTCAATTTAAAAGGAGCCCTATATGAGAAACGATCAACACTTAATCGCCTTAGATCTGGATGGAACATTGTTAACGAATGAAAAAACCATTTCACCTACAACAAAACGGGTATTAGAAAAAGCCAAACAAGAAGGACATATTGTAATGATTGCAACTGGTAGACCTTATCGTTCCAGTGCTATGTATTACAGCGAATTAAATTTATCCACGCCTATTGTAAACTTTAACGGAGCGCTTGTTCATCACCCCCTTCAGCCTGATTTCGGCACGCATCACGAACCTTTAAACCGCCGCACTGTCCATGACATTGTGACAGCTATGCAAGACTATCGCATCAACAATATCATGGCAGAAGTACAAGATGATGTGTATCTTCATTTTGAAGATCGAAAATTAATGGATGTACTTAGCCTAGGGGATCCTAAATTACAAACGGGTGATTTGCGTCATACGCTGCAGCACGATCCAACGTCTATTTTAATTCACGCAGATGAAGAACATGTACAAGATATACGCTCTCACCTTTCAGATGTTCATGCAGAAGTACTAGAACATAGACGCTGGGGAGCACCTTGGCATGTCGTTGAAATTGTAAAAAAAGGACTTAATAAAGCTGTAGGTCTTGAGCGCGTAGCTAATCATTATCAAATTCCACGCGAACGAATTATTGCGTTTGGAGATGAAGACAATGATTTTGAAATGATTAAATTTGCAGGACACGGTATCGCCATGGAAAATGGTATTAGCGAATTAAAACAGCTAGCGCGTGAAGTAACAAAATCGAATGAAAATGATGGTATTGCTTATTATTTGGAAAAAACGTTAAATTTATAACTTAGCTTTTTTTGAAAAGCAAGGTAAATTTTTATCGCTATCATTTTTTTTATTTAGCACACACTATAACCGACACTTCTTAAGGTGTCGGTTTTATTTATATTACGAGGAGGAATTTATGATGGGCAGAGGCAATCGATCAAAACGTTTTGTGAAACAAGGTGCAGACGCAGTTCAAAAACATGATGAACGAATTCCTTATCATATGACTATGGCAGAGGCAGAAGCATTTCAAGCTCAGCAGCGCCAAACTCCTCATGGAGGACAGTAACTTATGAAAAATTCACTTTTTGGTCAAGTAAAAGATGCGATTCGAAATGCAGTATCCGGCCATTCAGAAGATCAGCTTCATCGTCAAAAGCACGGCAACGGTGAACTTGATATTTCAGAAGGCGTATTAAATAGTATTGCTTCTAACGCTTCTCCTGAGGAGCAAGAGCAGCTGAAGCAATTCCAAAACTCATTGCATCAAGCGTATGATACAGATGGAGAATCACATTCACAAGAGAAAAGCGCAGACATTACGTCTGATACGCTGTCTCACATCGTTCAGAATGCTTCTTCCGAAGAGAAGGCACAGCTTGAACAGCTTCAAAGCACTTTAGAAGGCGGTCAGTCTCACGCTCACGGTAAAGCTCATGCGTCCAGTGAAAGCGTAGCAGCTGATATATTATCTCATGCACAGCAAAATGCTTCTCCTGAAGAACAAGCTCAGCTTGAACAGCTTCAAAGCACTTTAGAAGGCGGTCAGTCTCACGCTCACCGTGAATCTCACACGTCTAGTGAAAACGTAGCAGCTGATATGCTGTCTCATGCACAGCAAAGCGCTTCTCCTGAAGAACAAGCTCAGCTTCAGCAGCTTCAGAATACATTAGGAGCTGCTGGTCAAAATCATCAAACGTCTCAGGCTCATACGTCTGCAGCTTCTGATGAAAACATTGCAGCTGATATGCTGTCTCATGCGCAGCAAAATGCTTCTCCTGAAGAACAAGCTCAGCTTCAAGAACTTTCTAATGACTTAAAAGGCACGCATTAATAAAAAAGAGTCCAGGTAATGAATACCTGGACCTTTTTTAATCCTTGCGAAACAAACCAAAGATTCCCGTTGTCTGAACGATATTGGTAAAAGCTTTGGGATCTACCTCTTTAATCACTCGCTCCAAGTCAAATAATTCATATCTGGTCAAAACAATCATTAGCATTTCTTTATCTTCGTTTGTAAAGCCGCCTTTAGCCGGTACCGCCGTAATCCCTCGCACAAGTTTGGCGTGAATCGCCTTTCTTAGCTCCACTCCTTTTTTCGTTACGATCATTGCTGTGAGTTTGACATGACGCGTATGAATAACATCAATGACGCGAGTAGTTGTATAAAGCGTCACAAGCGTATAGAGTGACTTCTCAGCACCATATAAAAGACCTGCTAGCACGATAATAATTGCGTTTAATATGAACATATAAGTGCCAATTGGTCGGTCCTTTACTCGAGACAAAATCAGGGCAATAATATCGAGCCCACCAGTTGAAGCTCCAAATTTCAACGTAATTCCTACCCCTACCGCTAAAATAACGCCTCCAAAAACTGCGTTAAGGATGATGTCTTTAGAAAGTGCTTGAATAGGAATAATTCCAAGAAACAAAGTTGTTGCAGCAACGCTGATAAAGCTGTAAACAGTAAATGACTTCCCAACTTTTTTCCACCCTAAAATAGTTACAGGAATGTTTAACAACAACAGCAGCACTCCAGTGGAAATAGTAAAAGGGGTGTAATCTGTCACGATACTCGAAACAAGCTGCGCTACTCCTGTAAAGCCGCTCGAATATACATTAGCAGGTATCAAAAACAAGTTGAGCGCAAGCGCATTCAATAATGCTCCTACTAAGACGACTATCGCTTTTTTTGTTTCAAGCCACATATTCAAATGACCGACCTCCGCTTTTTTAAAACTTCTTACTCTCCTATACCCATTTATAAAATGAATAAAGTCAGCATCTTTAAAATAGTTAGTACATATAGTATGTACGATTTGGCAGAATTAAAAAAACTTATTCAAAAATTGTATTTTCCTCAAAGTGCTTATACACTAATACTATGTCGTATATAACGCTTCTCAATGTTTATACATCAAATTCATTTAATATTTTATAAATGCAATTAGGAAGGTGACATTTATGTCAATTAAACTTTTAACCGATAGTGCAAGCGATTTGCCTTTATCCTTTTTTCAAGAAAATAACGTTGGCTTTTTACCGCTTCGCGTAAGCCTGGATAATCAAGAATTTTTAGATCTACAAACGATTGAGCCAGCTTCTGTCTACGAAGCCATCCGTAAAGGCAAGATGCCAAAAACATCTCAAGCGGCTCCAACTACTATGTATGAAGTCTTTGAGGACATAGCTAAATCAGGTGATTCTTGCGTTTATTTAGCTTTTTCTTCAGAATTATCCGGTACATATCAAACAGCAATGATGATTCGAGAAGAACTCCTAGAAAAGTATCCCGATTTCCAATTAGAGATAATCGATACGAAATGTGCATCTCTTGGCCAGGGAGTAGTTACTTATTATGCAGCACAATTACTACAACAAAACCTCTCACTAGTCGAGATGACAGAAAAAATAAAACAATACGCGCTGCATATGGAACATATTTTTACGGTCGATGACTTAGATTTTCTTGCTCAAGGAGGACGCGTGAGCAAAGCTTCTGCTTTTGTAGGAGGTCTGCTTAATATTAAGCCGCTGCTTCATGTGGAAGATGGAAAACTGATTCCAATCGAAAAAATCCGCGGCCGTAAAAAAGTATTTAAGCGCATGCTTGATGTAATGGAAGAACGAGGAAAAAGCCTCTCTTCTCAAACCATTGGAATTAGCCATGGAGATGATTTAGAAACAGCTCTTCAGCTGAAAGAGATGATTCAAGAACGTTTTGGAACCAAACATTTTATTATTAATATTATTGGTGCAGCCATAGGTTCTCACTCTGGCCCAGGGACGATTGCAGTCTTCTTTTTGAACGAAACCATCGAATAATTTAAAGAGGTCAGGGCATTCTAAAGGTACGATCAAAAAGGGGTGTATCACAATGCCAAAAACGAGCGATAACGATAAAAAAGCAAAAGATAATAACGCAAAGCTTCACGAAAAGAATCTGCAAGCTAAGCATAACCGTGAGCTTGGAAAACATTCATTTTCTAAAAAAACTGATCACTTATAAAAAGAAGCCGCTGAATTTTCAGCGGCTTCTCCTTTTAGTTTTCTTCTTTTTTAAAATATGTCCATCCTTCTTCTTGATAAACTTTTCCTTCTTTCATCAGTTTACCAAGCGCACGTTTGAACGCAGCTTTACTCATATTAAAGCGCTCGCGAATATCTTCCGGATAGCTTTTATCCCAAAATGGCATAACGCCACCGCGGCTTTCCATGTAATCGTATAGTACTTGTGCATCTTCATCCATGCTTTCTTGCTTGCGCGGAAGAAGCGATACGTTTAGCGTTCCGTCTTCTTTTACATTAATTACGCGGCCTGTTACATACGTCCCAAGCTTTGGTTCTTTGCGTCTCTCGCTTTCATGAATAAATCCAACATATCCTTCATCTGTCATAATAAATGAACCTACGCGCAGTACGCGATAGATGTATCCGCGCACTTCACGATTAAAAAGTTCGGGCGGAGCATCTAATGCCATTGCTTTCATCACATCGTCTGTAGCAATTTTCCCGTACATCTTACCGCGCTTTGAAATCTTCATTGTACAGTAAACCTTGTTTCCGACTTCTGGCCACAGATCTTCTAGGGCAGGTAAGTCTGTTGAACCAATTAACATATCTTTGTTCATGCCGATATTTACAAACACGCCCAAACCTGGATTAACATCTACGACCTCGACCCACTCATAGACACCTTCTTCAACAAGAGGTAAGTGCATCGTTGCCGTTAAACGGTCATGCTGATCAAGGTATAGAAAAACTTCTACTTCTTCTCCTTCAGCAAGTTCTCTTGTTGTTTCATTTTTATGTAGCAAAATTTCTTCTTCACCTTCTGCTAACATATAACCAATCGGCGTTTCCCGGTTTACTGTTAAATACGCTTTCATCCCAGCTTCTACATTCATCGTTCTATCCATCCTTTATATAAATTAGTAGTGACTATTCCGTCACCACATACCTTCTCACTTTGCATCGAACAGCATTTTAAATTTCAAATCAACTTAAATGCATGCATTGTTTAAAAAAGCTGCTTCTATAGCTTACAACAAAAAGCATAACTTGTATTGTATCAATTACCGGCTCTCTATTCAATATCAGTTGTATACAGTTTGTGTTTTATTTATAATAAAAGAACAAACTCTTTACATATGGAGGTTATTATGGCTAAAGATAGTTCATTTGACATTGTGTCACAAGTCGATTTATCAGAAGTAACAAACGGCATTACCATGGCAACAAAAGAAATTAAAACCCGCTACGATTTTAAAGGCAGTAAAAGCGAAATCTCGCTTGAAAACGAAGAGCTTGTTCTTATTTCTGATGATGAATTTAAGCTTGAACAGTTAAAAGACGTACTGATCTCCAAGCTTATTAAACGCGGCGTACCTACACGCAATATCTCATATGGAAAAATTGAGAACGCCTCTGGAGGAACGGTTAGACAACGTGCCAAGCTAATTCAAGGTATCGACAAAGACAACGCTAAAAAGCTAAATACGATTATTAAGAATACCGGTTTAAAAGTAAAAAGCCAGATTCAAGATGATCAGCTTCGCGTAAGCGGTAAAAATCGTGATGACCTGCAGCAAATCATTTCAGCTATTCGCAGCGCTGATTTACCTATTGACGTACAATTTATTAATTACCGCTAAAAAAATGGATGCTCCGGCATTCATTTTTTCTTTTAAAGCCTTTTTTTATTCGTTCAGGCTTATTCCTATGCATAGATACACTTTCTTAACAAATACTAGTATACGCTTTACATACTCATATTAATTAAGGAGTGTATACCAATGAATCAAAATCAAAAACAAAACTTCCCTCCTCAGCATCAGCAAACTCAGCCAGGTATTGAGAAAGATATGCACCCAATCCCTACCTCTATCGCTCCAGATTATAAGGCAAGCGGAAAATTACAGAACAAAGTAGCTGTTATCACCGGAGGAGACAGCGGTATCGGACGTTCTGTCGCTTATCATTACGCTAAAGAAGGCGCAAATGTTGTCATAACCTACCTTAATGAACACGATGATGCAAATGAAACCAAAAAACAAGTTGAACGAATGGAAGCTTCTTGTTTGTTGCTTGCTGGTGACATAGGAGATGAGCATTTTTGTCAAGAAGTCGTCTCAAAGGCCATTCAGACTTTCGGAAAAATAGACATCTTAGTCAATAATGCTGCTGAACAGCATCCTCAAAAAAGTATTACGGATATCACGACTGAACAGCTTACTCGTACGTTTCAAACGAATATTTTTTCAATTTTTCATTTGACCAAAGCTGCATTGCCTCATTTAAAACAAGGAAGCGCTATTATTAATACAACGTCTGTGACAGCTTACCATGGGCATGATCAGCTGATTGATTACTCTTCAACCAAAGGTGCTATCGTTGCTTTTACACGTTCTTTATCAGCTTCGCTCGCAACAAAAGGCATTCGCGTAAACGGCGTAGCTCCGGGACCCATTTGGACACCTCTTATTCCGTCTACGTTCGACGAACAGCAAGTTGCGACATTTGGGTCTAATACACCTATGAAACGGGCAGGACAGCCTTCTGAGCTCGGACCAGCCTATGTATACTTGGCAAGCTCTGATTCTTCTTATATGTCCGGGCAAGTTCTGCACATTAATGGGGGATCCATTGTAAACGGATAACATTTCTCTTCGGTCATTCATTTATTTTTATGTGGAAACACTATCAGAATTCAGCTATTTTTGTTTAAATAGAGATATGAACACCGCTAAAGGAGAGTATTTGAATGACCGATACATTAAGCACTCTTAAACATATATACGAAACCATTTTAAATAAAGTCGATGCCGGTATCCATGCGGTCGATGAAACAGGAAAAACTATTATTTATAATGAAAAGATGACAAAGATGGAGCTGATGGATGAACAAGACGTTTTGCATAAAAACTTGTTAGATGTATTTATGTTCAAAGAAAATCAGCAAAGCACGCTTGTACAGGCGCTGCAAAAAGGAAAAGAAACGGTTAACGTCAAGCAAACGTATTTCAACAATCAAGGACAAGAAATCACGACGATTAATAATACCTTCCCTATTTTAAAAGACGGGGTCATTCAAGGAGCGGTTGAAATTGCTCAGGACGTGACAAAACTAGAGCGTCTAATCCGGCAAAACATTAGGCAAAAAGGAAACACACGCTTTACGTTTGACAGCATCATCGGAAACAGTCAAGCGGTTCATGATGTGATTGAAGACGCCAAGCGTGCTACTAGAACTCCTTCTTATGTCTTAATCATTGGAGAAACAGGCACGGGAAAAGAATTGTTTGCTCAAAGCATACATAATGGCAGCAGCCGCTCTTCTGCTCCTTTTATTTCACAAAACTGTGCTGCGCTACCGGATAATTTAATTGAAAGCCTTTTGTTCGGTACGAAGCGCGGAGCTTTTACAGGTGCAATGGATAATCCTGGCCTTTTCGAACAAGCGCAAGGAGGCACATTACTGCTAGATGAAATCAACTCGTTAAACCCAAATCTTCAGGCTAAGCTTCTTCGAGTGCTGCAGGAAAAAACCGTACGAAGAATTGGGGATACAGTGGACAAACCGGTTAACGTTCGAGTGATCGCGAACATGAATGAAGATCCAATCGATGCAATTGCAGAAAACCGATTACGCAAAGACTTATATTATCGACTTGGCGTCGTGACGCTTTTTATTCCTCCTCTTCGTGAACGAAAAGAAGATATTATTGAATTAACAAAGTTTTTCATCAAAAAATACAATGATTTGTTTCAGATGAATGTAAAAACCGTAGATCACCAAGTCATGTCTTCTTTTCTCTCTTATGACTGGCCAGGGAACGTACGGGAATTAGAACACATTATTGAAGGCGCAATGAACTTGGTAATGGACGAAGATGTTATTCACTATTCTCACCTTCCTTTCCAATACAGAACGAAGTTCCAGCTAAAGCAGCATGAACATTTTGAAAATAAAGCAAGCAGTGACGCACCTTCTTATCCAAGCGCTTTTCACCCTTCTCTTCCTTTAAAGGAACAGCTGTTAGCGTTCGAAGCAGAATGTATTAAACAAACGCTTGAACAACACAGCCACAACATCTCAAAAAGTGCTAAGATACTAGGGCTGACCAGACAAAGCTTGCAGTATCGTATGAAACGATTAAACATCCGCTCTAAATAAAAAAGAAGTGCACAGTGCACTTCTTTTTTATTTTGCTTTATAAACCGGTGAATCCGATTGTTTTTGATCAATATTTTTCTTGATTCCTACGTGATAATACACGTAGAGTACAATGATTAAAGGGACACCGCAGTAAAGACCAATTCGTTGATCCGGAATAAAAATTAAACTGATTAATACCAGTCCATACAAACAAAAACCTAGAATAGGAACGAACGGATAAAGCGGCGTTTTAAATTTCAATTCCTTTATGTCTCCTCCTTCCGCTAAAAAACGACGGCGGAACATAAATTGAGAGGCACAAATGGACATCCAAACAATAATGGTCACCATTCCTGAAATCGAAATAAACCAAAGATATACGGTTTCAGCAGCCACGACGCTTGTAATCAACGAGCACCCTGAAATAATCATTGTCACAATTAATGCGTTAATTGGAACACCTTTTGAAGATAATTTCTTCAAAGGTTTTGGCCCCATATTGCTGTTTGACAGTGACCAAAGCATACGAGAAGCAGCATAAACGCCGGAGTTCGCCACTGATAGAACGGCTGTTAAAATGACAAAGTTCATGATATCCGCTGCGTATGGAATGCCAATTTGATCTAATACGGCAACAAACGGACTTTCAATGACGCCTGCTGTTTTGTATGGCAGAATAGAGACTAAAACAAACATAGCTAACACAAAGAAAAACAGCGTTCTCCAAATGACGTTTCGAATAGATCTCGGCAACGTTTTCTCAGGACTTTCACTTTCTCCTGCTGCAATGCCGACAAGCTCCGTTCCTTGAAACGAAAAGTTAACCGTTACTAAAGTCAATAGAACTGCCAGTATTCCATTTGGAAAAAGACCTGCACCTTGCGTGAAATGCGAAAGAAACGGTGCGGGTTCTCCTCCCTTGAAGTCGATAAAACCAAAGACAGCAGCTCCTCCAATTAAAATAAATAGAATAATAGCCGTAACTTTAATACTCGAAAACCAAAACTCAGTTTCAGCATAGCTTCGAGCAGAAAGAGCGTTAATTAAAAATGTAATGACGCCAAAAATCAAGCACCATGACCATATAGGTACATCAGGAAACCACCTCTGCATTAAAATTCCTGCTGACGTAAATTCAAGTCCTGTCGTATTTGCCCAGCTGAACCAGTACAGCCATCCAATCATAAAGCCTGTAGAAGGCCCTAAAAACCTTGTAGCGTATTCTTGAAAGGAACCTGAAACCGGCATTGCTACCGCTAGCTCTCCTAAACAAAGCATAACTAAATACATGAGGAAGCCGCCTATTATATATGCAAGAATGGCTCCTCCCGGCCCTGCCTGGCTAATAGTAAAACCCGAACCTAAAAATAGGCCTGTTCCAATCACGCCTCCTAACGCAATCATAAATAAAT
>Ga0207713_1003875_pt1 | contig 9972 bp, 8 predicted proteins | sample KBSS64metaG_FD_184404 | JGI IMG/M metagenome (GOLD analysis project Ga0207713, IMG submission 184404) | Switchgrass rhizosphere microbial communities from Kellogg Biological Station, Michigan, USA - KBS S6-4 metaG (SPAdes) (version 2) | ecosystem: Host-associated > Plants > Roots > Rhizosphere >...
TTCGATCTCGGTGCGCTGGGCATCGCTGGCGTAATGGGGCTCTTCGGCGAACAGCGCGTCGATCCATTCACGCTCGGGAACGTCCTCGGAGCAGATCGACAGCGCGGTCAGGTAGCCGTGTGCGGCGACGTAGTCCAGCGCTTCTTCGTGCAGCTCGTCGGCGTCGAGGAAGGCTTGCAGGCGGGTCAGTTGCTCGGCGAAGGACATTACAGGGCTACCTTGGGGGAATAAACGATAGTGAATTCTAGCACCTTGCGGCGGCAGCGGGGCAAAGGGAACGTCTGTCACCGGGCATCCTGTGCGGGCCGGCACTGCGGTATACTCCGCCGTTTTTCATCCAGCGGCGGGCTTTCCCGACCTTCTGGCAAAAGCCGCTTACGCTTTTGGCGTGTGCGGAGCGGGTTTTTCGTCCAGCCTGTGTCCAGGGTGGTACGGCGATTTGTGGAGTTGCACATGCTCGAACAGGCTCAGCGCGTTCTCAAGGATATCTTCGGTTACGACAGTTTCCGTGGGCGCCAGGCAGCGATCATCGAATGCGTGGCCAATGGCGGCGATGCCTTGGTGCTGATGCCTACCGGTGGCGGCAAGTCCCTGTGCTTCCAGGTGCCTGGCCTGTTGCGCCCGGGTCTGACGGTGGTGGTGTCGCCGTTGATCGCGCTGATGGACGACCAGGTCGCCACCCTCGACGAACTCGGCGTCGCCGCGGCGGCGCTGAACTCCACGCTGAGCGCGGAGCAGCAGCGTGACCTGGCCGGGCGCCTGCGCCGGGGTGAGGTGAAGATGCTCTACCTGGCGCCGGAGCGCCTGGTGCAGCCGCGCATGCTGGACTTCCTGCGCGATCTCGACATCTCGCTGTTCGCCATCGACGAAGCCCACTGTGTATCGCAATGGGGCCATGACTTCCGCCCGGAGTACCTGCAACTGGGGCAGCTGGCCGAGCTGTTCCCGCACGTGCCGCGTATCGCCCTGACCGCCACCGCCGACATGCGAACCCGCGAGGAGATCGTCCAGCGTCTGCACCTGCAGGGCGCCGAGCGCTTCCTGTCGAGTTTCGACCGGCCGAACATCTTCTACCGCATCGTGCCCAAGGAGTCGCCACGCAAGCAGCTGATGGCCTTCCTCGGCGAGCGCCGTGGCAACGCCGGCATCGTCTACTGCCTGTCGCGCAAGAAGGTCGATGAGACCGCGGCGTTCCTTTGCGAGCAAGGCTTCCCGGCATTGCCGTACCACGCCGGCCTGGCCGCCGAGACGCGTGCCGCCAACCAGCACCGCTTCCTCAACGAGGAAGGGCTGATCATGGTCGCCACCATTGCCTTCGGCATGGGCATCGACAAGCCCAACGTGCGCTTCGTTGCCCACCTCGACCTGCCCAAGTCGCTCGAGGCCTATTACCAGGAAACCGGCCGTGCTGGCCGTGACGGCCTGCCGTCGGATGCCTGGATGGCCTACGGCCTGCAGGACATGGTGATGCTCAAGCAGATGCTGCAGAACTCCGAAGGTGACGAGCGCCATAAGCGCATCGAGCAGCACAAGCTCGACGCCATGCTGGCCCTGTGCGAAGAAACCCGCTGCCGCCGCCAGTCGCTGCTGGCCTATTTCGACGAAACCCTCGAACAGCCCTGCGGCCACTGCGACAACTGCGTCGACCAGATCCAGACCTGGGACGCCACCGAGCCTGCCCGCCAGGCATTGTCGGCGGTGTTCCGCACCGGCCAGCGCTACGGCGTTGGCCACCTGGTCGATGTGCTGCTGGGCAAGGACACCGAGAAGGTGCGCAACTTTGGCCACGAGAAGCTCTCGGTGTTCGGTGTCGGCAAGAACCTGGCCGAGGCCGAATGGCGTTCGCTGTTCCGCCAGCTGGTGGCGCGCGGCCTGGTCGACATCGACCTGGAAGGCTACGGTGGCCTGCGCCTGTCCGACAGCTGCCGGCCGCTGCTGCGCGGCGAGGTGAACCTGCAGCTGCGCCGCGATCTCAAGCCACAGACCGTGGCCAAGGCTTCCTCCAGCGGCGGCAGCCCGGCCAGCCAGCTGGTGCGCGCCGAGGAGCGGGAACTGTGGGAGGCGCTGCGTACCTTGCGGCGCAAGCTGGCCGAAGAGCACAGCGTGCCGCCGTATGTCATCTTCCCCGATTCCACCCTGCTGGAAATGCTCCGCAGCCAGCCGAGCAGCCTCAGCGACATGGCCCAGGTCAGTGGCGTGGGTGCGCGCAAGCTGGAGCGCTATGGCCAGGCCTTCCTCGAAGTGCTCAATGGCGCCGGTGGCACCGAGGAGGCGCCGAAGGTGGTGCTCGACCTGCGCCACGAACTGGTCAGCCTGGCCCGCGCCGGCATGACCCCGGCGCAGATCGCCGGGCAGCTCAACTGCAGCGAGAAGAACGTCTACAGCTTGCTGGCCGAGGCCCTTGGCCGCCAGGAACTGAGCCTGGAGCAGGCGCTGGACCTGCCGGAAGACCTGATGATGGAAGTGCAGGACGCCTTCCTCGACGGCGAGGGCGAGCTGCCGCCGGTGTCGGCGATTGCACCGTTGTTCGGCGCCCGGGTGCCGGAAGGCGTGCTGTACTGCATACGTGCGGCACTGGCGGCGGAGTTCGAACTCTGATGGGCGGCATTTCAGTCAACTGCTGATGTTTGTCATGCTTTTTGACGATTATCGGACGTTTCCGGGGCAGGCAGCCTTGCCTGATGCCCCGGAGCATGGTTAGCTGACTAATAATTAGTTCTATTCTATGAGTTGCTTATGCCCCTGACCGACAATCAACACCGCTTCGGCATGCAGCTGGCGCAGATGTCCCGCGGCTGGCGTGCCGAGCTGGATCGCCGCCTGGCCGGGCTCAACCTGTCCCAGGCGCGCTGGCTGGTGTTGTTGCACCTGGCCCGTTTCGAAGAAGCGCCCACCCAGCGTGAGCTGGCACAGAGCGTGGGCGTCGAAGGCCCGACCCTGGCGCGGCTGCTCGACAGCCTGGAAAGCCAGGGGCTGGTGCGTCGCCAGGCAGTACTGGAGGACCGGCGGGCGAAGAAGATCCTGCTGTGCCCACCGGCCAAGCCGCTGATCGAGCAGATCGAGACCATTGCCAACGCCCTGCGCCTGGAGCTGTTCACGGGTGTGGATGAGGCGGATCTGGAAGTGTGCATGCGGGTGCATGCCAAGATCCTCGGCAACCTGGAAAAGTCCTGATCTTAGCTGCAAGCTGCAAGCTAAAAGCTGACCGCATTCAATATGCCAGTCTGCTTACAGCTTGGAGCTTGCAGCTTGCAGCTTAGAAGGTATGCCCCAGGTTCAGATACACCGACTGCTCATTCGCACTGTTGGCCCCATAACTCAGGTTCAACGGCCCCAACGGCGTCTCCAGCCCCAGGAAGATGCTTGCCGCATTGATGTAGCCACTGTCGAACTCGTTGTCGTTGTTCCAGGCCCGCCCACGTTCCAGCGACCCGCCGATGTACAACGGGAAGTCCAGCGGCAGATAGGCCCGTGGCGTCAGGCGCCGGTAGTACACCATCCGCAGCAGGCTGACGTTCTGCCCTGACACCGAGTCCTGGCGGAAGCCCGACAGCTCCCTCGCACCCCCCATCACGAAACTCGAGGTCACCACCTCAGTCGCGTCCAGCGTTCGCCCGTAACGCCCACCCAGCACAAAGGTGTTCGCCCCGACGCTGAATGCCTTGTCCAGATTCAGCAGCCACTGCCGGTACTCGTCATCCGAATCCAGCGACTTGTCGTACTTGCGCAAGGTCAGGCCGATGTCCTCGCCATGGTGCGGGAAGTACAGGTTGTCGAGGGTGTCGAACGAATACTTCAGCTCGTAGAAGCCTTCGTTGAAGCTGACCGAGGGCAGGTCCTGATCGCCAATGCGGACTTCGGCCTCGCCCCAGGCCTTGCCCACGCCCAGGCGCACCTCGCCGGACGTGCCGATCTGGCGACCGACGTTGAGGCCAAAGCCATAGCGTTCGAGCCGGTACTCGGCGATCGGGTCGTTGTCCAGGGTCGCTTCGATGTTCTGCGAACCCAGGTCCAGGTAAGGCGCGACGAAATAGCGCGAACCCACATCCAGCGGCTGGTAGAACTCGCTGTACAGCTCCTGCTGGTCGCCAATCTGGGCGCGCGTCAGCCATTCCGCGCCCAGCCGGTTGATGCCGTTCATGCGGTAGCTGGCGCCGAGGTTGAAGGCGCTGTCGCCGCGCAGGTCGTCCGACAGGTTCAGGCCCAGGCGCAGGTAGTCGGTGCCGCCGCGCTTGCCGCGGGCATTGATCACCAGGGTGTTGTCGTCGCCCTTGTGCACCACGCGGTACTGCACCCGGTCGAAGTAGTCCAGGCCATACAGGGTGCCCATGTCGGTCTGCAGGCGGTCGAGCGCCAGCGGCTCACCAATCGGCTGGCGGATGTAATAGCGGATCACGTCATCACTGACCTTGGAGTCGTTTTCTATCCTGATCGCGGTGATCACCGGCGTGCGCTGGCCGGGCGAGCGGGCCACGGCCAGGCTGGCATCGCGCTCTGGTTGGTGCAACACGGCCAGGCGCGTATCGAGCAGGCGGGTGGCGCGGTAGCCGGCGTCGATCATGTCCTGGGCACGGCCGAAGTCGGTGACACCGAAGGCGGCCAGTTGCGGCTGGATCAGGATGTCGTCGCGGTGCAAGCTGGCCAGCTGCTCCTCGGAGTTGCGCCGGGTCATCAGGGTGATCGACTGGTTGAGCACGTCGACCACCGTGGCCAGTTGCTTGCGGTCGCGCAGCGGGGTGCCGATGTCGACGACGATGGCCAGGTCGACGCCCATTTCCCGGGCCACGTCGAGCGGAATGTTGTCGACCATGCCGCCATCCACCAGCAGGCGGCCATCCAGTTCGACCGGGGCGAACACGGCCGGGATCGACATGCTCGCGCGAATCACCTGGGGCAGGTGACCCCGGCTGAACACCACCTTCTCGCCGCTGGCAATGTCGGTGGCCACCGCGCGGAAGGGGATCGGCAGCTTGTCGAAGTCGCGGGTGTCGGCGGTGTGGGCCAGCTTGCTTTCCAGCAGCAGCGCCAGGTTCTGGCCCTGGATCACGCCCAGGGGCAGGCCGAGGCTGCCGTCGTCGCGAAAGCTCAGTTTCTGTTTGACCAGGAAGTCGCGATCATCCTGTTTGCGCCGGAACGGCACATCCTTGCGCGGCGGGGCATCGGACAGCGCCTGCTGCCAGTCCAGCGTGGTGGCGAGTTTCTCCAGCTCTTCGACGCTGTAGCCTGAGGCATACAGCCCGCCCACCACCGCGCCCATGCTGGTGCCGGCGATGGCATCGATGTGCACGCCCTGTTCCTCCAGGGCCTTGAGCACGCCGATATGGGCCAGGCCACGGGCGGCACCGCCAGACAGCACCAGGCCGACCTTGGGGCGGGCAGGCTCGGCGGCGAATGCGGTAAAGGCAGTGAGCGTCAGCAAAAGGCAGAACAGCAGGCGGCGCATCGTGAGTCTCAAACCGAAGGCTAAAGACCGCTAGTATAAGCGGCCCCTTACCTGGAGATGCCTCAGCATGGCCGACAACAAGCCGGAAATCGTCATCACATATTGCACGCAATGCCAGTGGCTGCTGCGCGCCGCCTGGCTGGCCCAGGAACTGCTCAGCACCTTCACCGACGACCTCGGCCGAGTGGCGCTGGAACCGGCCAGCGGTGGGGTCTTCCGCATCACCTGCAATGGCGTGCAGATCTGGGAGCGCAAGGCCGACGGTGGCTTCCCCGAGGCCAAGGTGCTCAAGCAGCGAGTGCGCGACCAGATCGACCCGCAGCGCGACCTGGGCCACAACGATCGCTGATCAGGCGCCTTCGGCCACGACCTTGTGCCTGGACGGTTGCTCGGCAGCCATGCGGCTGGACAACACGATGGCGAAGATGATCAGCACGCCGCCCAGCAGCATGCGCAGGGTTGGCGTTTCGGCGAATACCGCCCAGGCCACGGCGATGCCGTAGACCGGCTCCATGGCGAACACCACGGCGGCGGTGCGCGCCTTGATCACCGACAGGCTGGCCACGAACAGGCTGTGGGCGACGCCGGTGCAGAAGACGCCGAGCAGGGCGATCCACAGCCAGTCCATGCTGGCCACCTGGCTCAGGCCCGGGCCGGCGAAGGGGAGCAGGCACAGGCCGACCACCAGGTTCTGCCACAGCGCTGCCTGCACGGCTGGCAAGCGCCCGGAGCCGGCACGGTTGGTCAGGGACAGCAGTGAGAACAACAAGCCCGAGAGCAAGGCCCAGAGCAGGCCGCCGGTAGCCTGGCTGGCCAGGTCGAACGCCGGGGTGACCAGTATCAGGCCGATGCTGACCAGCACCACCAGCACGCCTTCGTTGCGGCGGATGCGTTCGCGGAACAGCAAGCCCTCGAGGATCACGGTAAAGGCCGGGAAGCTGGCAAAGCCCAGGGTGGCGATGGCCACGCCGCCGACCTTCACGGCGATGAAGAAGCTGACCCAATGGCCGGCCAGCAGCACACCGCCGAGCAGCAGGCGGCGTATGTCCTGGCCACTCAGGCGTCGCCAGCCGGGGCCGGTGAGGCTGGCGAACAGCGCCAGGGCCAGCACGGCGAAGGCGGCGCGGCCGAAGACGATGATCGCCGGGCTGGCGCTGGCGGCCAGCTTGCCGAACACGCCGGTCAGGCCGAAGAACAACGCGCCGATGTGCAGGGCGCCGAGGGCAGTGCGGTGGTTCATGTGGAGTCCTTGCTCAAGATCTTTACTGGCCGTACCGGCCTTTTCGCGGGCAAGTCGGGGCGCCGAACCGCCGCTCCCACAGGTAAAGTGTTGCTCTGCAGGGTAGCGACATCCCTGTGGGAGCGGGCTTGCCCGCGAAAGGGCCGGTGCAGCAAAGTGTAAGTCTTCAGGAAAGCAGTTTCTGTCGCCATCCTGCCGTCAGTTGTCGCCAGACTCTCGCCGCATGGCCAACGGCGAGCAAGCAAACGCGCGCAGCATCGCCGCCGAAAACGCACTCTGCGAGCTGTACCCCACCTGCGCTGCAATCTCCCCCATCGGCAGCAAGGTCTGGGTGACCAGCCGCCTTGCCTTGAGCAGGCGCCGCTGGCGGATGTAGTCCATCGGCGTCATGCCGCACTCGGCGGTAAACCGTGCATGCAGCCGGGCACTGGACAAGCCGGCGATACGGGCCAGGTCGGCAACCTGCAGCGGGTAGGCCGCCTGCTGTTCGATATGCGCATCGAATGCGGCATAGGGCAGGCGATGGCTGGGCGTGACGCTGGCCGCAGCGCCGGGGTTGAGGCTGGCCAGCAACAGCACCGCGCCTTGCCGGGCAATCAGCGGGTCGTCCATGGGGCTCGCCGCCAGCCAGTCCACCAGTTGCTGCTGGCGATCATCCAGCCCCCGCGCGCCCGGCTGGTCGAGCAGGCGCCGGCTGGCATCGGCATGGGCCCCCAGCTGCTCGTGCAGCCAGTGCTCATCGGGCACATCCAGCACCAGGCAATCGCTGCCGGTATCGCTGCCGCACGTGTGATGGGCGCCAGCGGGCACCACCACCAGCCCCTGGCGGGCGACCTTGGCGCCGTGGCCCTGTACCTCGAAATCCAGGCGGCCGTGCAGGCCGAACACCAGTTGCGGGTGTTCGTGGCTGTGGGCGATCAGCTCATCGCGGTAGTGGCGCAAGGAAAGTATCGGGCCGGCCATGGGGCTTCCTCGTGGGGCTGTCAGCCATTGTGCCGCATTCCAGGCAGACCATCACTCGTCACCTCCCTGCCACCAACCTGTCATCTGTGCCTGCCAGTCTCCAGCAAACAGCGCCGGAGCCTGCCCATGACCCATGCCGAACTCTCTCGCCCGTCACGCAAGCAGCGCGTGCGCACCTTGTGGATATCCGACGTGCACCTGGGCACGCGTGACTGCCAGGCCGAACACCTGTCGCAGTTCCTCAAGGGCTACCAGGCCGACCGTATCTACCTGGTCGGCGATATCATCGATGGCTGGAAGCTGCGCGGTGGCATCTACTGGCCGCAGGCCCACACCAATGTGATTCGCCGCTTGCTGACCATGAGCAAGCGCGGCACCGAGGTAATCTACGTCACCGGCAACCATGACGAATTCCTGCGCCGGTACTCGAAGCTGATGCTGGGCAATATCCAGCTGGTGGACGAGGCCGAGCACCTGACCGCCGATGGCCGCCGCTTGCTGGTGATCCATGGCGACCAGTTCGATGTGATCACTCGCTATCACCGCTGGCTGGCCTTCCTTGGCGACCGTGCCTACGAGTTCACCCTGGTGCTCAACCGCTGGCTCAACCATTGGCGTGCGCGCTACGGGTATGGCTACTGGTCGCTGTCGGCGTACCTCAAGCACAAGGTCAAGGGCGCGGTGAACTTCATCAGCGACTTCGAGGACGCGATTGCCCATGAGTGCACCCGTCGCGGTTTTCACGGGGTGGTGTGCGGGCATATCCACCACGCCGAAATACGCAAGGTCGGCGAGGTGGATTACCTCAACTGCGGCGATTGGGTCGAGTCGTGCACGGCGCTGATCGAGCACTGGGACGGCAGCATCGAGCTGTACCGGCTGGCCGATGCGCAGGCACGCCAGGCGGAGGCTGCAACGGCCCTGCGTGAGCCGGCCTAGAGGCTGATCCGGCCGAGCAGGATGTCGCGGAACATGGCGAAGTCACCCACCAGGCTGTACCACGGGTGCTTGAACGTGGCGGGTCTGTTTCGCTCATAGAAGAAATGCCCCACCCAGGCGAAGCCGTACCCGCAAAGCGGCACTGCCAGCAACAGCAACCACTTCCCACTGCCGATGGTGTAGGCCAGCAAGGCAATCACCAGGCTGGTGCCGACAAAGTGCAGGCGCCGGCAGGTGGGGTTGCTGTGCTCCCCCAGGTAATACGGATAGAACTCGGCGAAACTGCGAAACTGCGTGGTGCTGGTCATGGGCAGTACTCCGGGATTATCACTTTTTGACAGGTTACACGGCGTGGAGCCTGAATCGAGTCTAGAGTGATTGGCGGGGCCGGCCAGTGACAATAGGCGCCAAATGAGTATCCTTGGGGTTATCCGCATGAAGCGGTCAGGATAAGAAGCCTGCCATGAGCGAAAGAACCACGTCAGCCAGCTGGGCATCAGGGATTGTCAAGGCGCTGGAGCTGGAAGGGCTCGATTGCCCGGCCATGTTCAAACAGCTGGGGCTGGATTTCGCCGCACTCGACGACCCGGATGCGCGTTTTCCGCAGGACGCCATGACCCGTCTCTGGCAGCTGGCGGTCGAGCTTTCGGGCAACGAAGCCATTGGCCTGAACATGGCGCGGGTGGTGCGCCCGGCTTCGTTTCACGTGGTGGGCTACGCGCTGATGTCCAGCCGCACCCTGGCTGAAGGCTTCGAGCGGCTGGTGCGCTACCAGCGCATCATCGCTGAAAGTTCCGACCTGAGCTTTGTCCTCGGCCCTGAAGGTTATTCGCTGATTCTGACCGTGCATGGCGATCACCTGCCGCCCACCCGGCACAGCGCCGAAGCCTCGCTGGCCTGCGCGCTAGCCTTGTGCAAATGGCTCAGTGGTCGGCCGGTGCAGCCGCGGCGGGTGCTGGTGCAAGGGCCGCAGCCGAAGAACATCGAGCCGTACAAGGTGGCGTTCCATTCCCCGCTGGTGTTCGGCGCACCGCACGATGCACTGCTGTTCGAGCGCGCCGACATGGAGGCGCCATTGCCCACCGCCAACGAAGCCATGGCCATCCTGCATGACCGCTTTGCCGGGGAATACCTCGCGCGCTTCTCGGAGAGCCGCGTGACGCACCGGGTGCGCCAGGTCCTGTGCCGCATCCTGCCGCAAGGCGAACCCAAGCGCGAAACCCTGGCCCAGGCCCTGCACCTGTCCCAGCGCACCTTGCAGCGTCGCCTGCAGGAAGAAGGCACCAGCTTCCAGACCTTGCTCGACGACACCCGTCGCGAGCTGGCCGAGCAGTACCTGGCCCAGCCGGGCATGACCCTGCTGGAAACCGCCTACCTGCTGGGTTTT